>Ga0172371_10002572_pt1 | contig 28681 bp, 24 predicted proteins | sample Lak12m_FD_114543 | JGI IMG/M metagenome (GOLD analysis project Ga0172371, IMG submission 114543) | Freshwater microbial communities from Kabuno Bay, South-Kivu, Congo - kab_022012_12m | ecosystem: Environmental > Aquatic > Freshwater > Lake | place: Democratic Republic of the Congo: South-Kivu...
AAAGAATTAATTGAAAAATTAGAACTTGAAGAAAAGATAAAACAGAAAGAGAAGGAATTAGCTAAAAAGAATAAATAATTCCTTCCATAAATGCTCGCCGACGCAGTCGCTTCGCATAAAGAAAAAGAATTAGCGAAGAAGAATAAATAATTTTAATTTTGAAAAAATTAGTCCATATCTTTGTAAAAGTCTAAGTAATCTATTCGTTTGCTTTCCTCCACAATCAACCCCGGAGCGACGCTTTTCACAGTTCTGCTTATATCTTCAACAGTATCTCTGAAACCAGTAACAACCCGAGCAATCTTTTCCATAGCTTTAGAATTTGTTCTAACTTCATTAACCGGAATCATGTATCTAAAAGAGTCAAAACAAGTTGAAACATCGAGGGCAGAATAAACTCTAACCATTAATCCATGAGAACTTCTTTGAACATGAATCCCGGGGGTTGCACATTCATCTAAAAATTTTTGAAATCCATTAGTTCCATATACTCCTTGACAATCTCTTGATAAGACAGATAATCTTGCTGAGACGTCGTCAAGTCTTTTCTGAGATTTTTTTAGTTTTATTCCCTTAAATAATCCTGTTGGATTTGGAATAGAAATATTCCAATCGTGAAACATTTCAATATTTGAAAATCTTTGACCAGAGTAATTACAACTCTCTTCATATCCTGGAATTAAATTCATTGCCATAATTCCTCCAGAAAAAACCCATTTATAAACTTTGGGTTTATGTAACTCTTAAAAAATTAGAACAAAATAGAAAAGTTTATAATATATTTTTATTAAAAGGAGAAATGAAAAAGTTAGCTATTTTAGCAACATTATTTGCTCTTTTTTTTAATGATGCTGATTTGAACTGGACAGAACTGAAAAAAGTAAATTTTCCAATCATAAAAGGAAAATATTTAGTTATGGACAAATCAGACCAAACTCTTTATTTAATAGAAAACGAAAAAATAAAAGGAAAATATCCCGCAGTTTATGGCAACACTAGTGGACAAAAGGAATTAAGAGGCGATAATAAAACCCCTGAAGGAATATATACTATATGTTACAAAAATTCAAACAGCGAATGGACTTTATTTTTTGGTATAAATTATCCAAATACAAGAGATGCACGAGAAGGACTAGAAAAGGGGATTATTGGAAGAGAAGAATATGAATTAATAAAACAGAATTCTTGTCCTAAAAAATGGTATACTCCTCTTGGCGGAGAAATAGGAATTCATGGAACCTCAAAAGAGTATCCTTATTTAACCCCCATCACCCAATCTTCACAGATATTAAAACAAAATTGGACAAATGGGTGTATCGGTTTAACAAATGAGAATATCTCAAGTTTAGAAAAAGAGATTTCAATTGGAACAAAAATAATAATTAGAGAATAGTATTAGCCATACTTTTTATAATTATTTATAACTTGTTTTTGATAACCAGAAACAGTTCTGTCTTTCCAAAGATTTCTTAAATCTCCTTTAGTAGTCCTGTCAGGAATCTGGGCTTTTGGTGGAAAAACCCCAAATGTTTCTTTGTAAGTGTCTTTCATTAATGCATAAATATCCGATTTCACAAACAGGTCTGGATTTTTAGCCAATTCATCAATTTGTTCGGGAGTATAATCCAAACCGTTAGTAAATGCAAAATTAAAAATAGCTGTTTTTGATTTATCTCCGAGAATTCCGTCAAGTTTGTCATTCTCACCCATATAACCCAATTCCTGAAGAGTGTACTGAACTCCCGCATTCCAAGGAGAGTATCTTCCGGAATTATATGCAGCTGCAACAAAACTCAATTCTTCTTCACTAGGTTTTTCTCCGGGCGTCGTGTATATTTTGAATAGCTCTCCAAGATATCTTTGCCCATATTTCAAACTAGAATCGGGATTTGACAAATCAACCCGCTCTGCTCGCTCGTGATATTTATCGGCAATGTCTTTTAACAATAATTCAGAAATTTGCATGTAACCTTTACTTGAAAAACGATTTCCTGCGCCCACCAAATTCGCAGTATTTTTAACCTTAAACCATCGCGAATCACCAAACTGGGACTCTTGAGAGATTATTGCAGCAGTCATAGTTTGAAAATCTTTAATTTGAGACTCTGGAAGATTCAGTTCCTTTTGTCTCTCAACCGTCGATTTAGTAATTAATGAAGCCCATTTTTTTGCACTAGGAATATTGTTAAGATCCAATTTTTCTCCAAGATCAAAACCCGTGCAGTCAATGTCAGGATTTGTACAATCCAAATTAATATCAGATAATTTAATCGTGTCAAGATTGCTTCGGCTCTTCACAGCATCGACATATGCTGGTCTTGTAATTCCGTAGATAGAAAAACGAAAAGACTCAGTTAATTTAGGTAAGTCCTCAGTATTAAAACCTCCAGCATGATGAGAAACCTGAGGAACCTTAACCAAAAAGGTCCCGCCAGAAAGATCAACGTTCTCTCCAGATGAGCTAACAAAATTTTTTCCATTAAAAAAAACTTGAATCTCTGAACCAGAAATTGAATCACGGTAATAATACCGATTCAAAAAAAGCGAAGAGTCGCCAGTCAAACCTAAATTTTTCTTGACCTGAATTATCTGATTTTCCTCTGAGTTCAACGTGAAAGACCGATCACTAAATCCCGTAACAATTCCAACATGAGTATTATACTGATTTCCCTTTCCATAGAGTAATGGTTGAGACATATGATTAGAAAAAGAATTAAACAAAGAAACTACATCTCCCTCCTGTAAATTTAATTGCGAACTAACAGAATTTTTCCCGAGAATTGCACGCATTTGAGGGATTAATTTAACGGATAATGCCAGATCAATTGCTTCGTCAGAGAGTCCACTATTGCGCAAAGTTTGTGCATCCTGCAAAGTTTTTTGTCGTAATTTTTCAATCTCTTGTTTTTGTTCAAATGTTAAGTCATTATACTTGTTGTAAATATTCTCTCCACCCATCGCAAGAATATTTTGTTGCATCTGCCAGGCATCACCATAAACCCCCAAGTCTTTCGATATTTTTCCCGGAACAAATTTACCGCTACTCGTCGTGTCAGTAGCTAAAGTAACTAGTGCGGCACAATTAGTAACATCTTCCGGAAGATTAAATCCAGAATTAATTTTTTCCCGGTCAGAATTATCAAATCGTGAAACAAGTTGAGCATTTGATTTCAAAAAATCTTTGTAAAGTGGAATAGATTTTTTTAATTTTGAATTTTGATCAAGAAGATTAAGTGTAACAGGTATCTGAACCGGAGAATTACTTTTTGAACTTACCAAGCTCTCAAACAAATCAACACCGTTGTAAGTGTATTTTTTATTTCCGATATAAGCATTAACATTCCCCCTTAAATCAGAAAAAATTCCTTTCTTATTATTATCAATCATAACTGAACCTTTTTTTAATTCAAACATTATACTAGAACTTTCTGAATCACTTGACAGACCATTCGCAGCAAGCAAAGATTTTTTTCCAAACAATCCGTCTGCGCTCAATTTATTTTCTTTCTGCCATTTCTTAACTGCTTCCACTGTGACAGCGTCGTAATTTCCGTCGATATTCTCTTCTCTCATCCCGATTATTCTCTGAATCTGTTTAATATCTTCGCCGGAATCACCTAACTGAAAATATTTATGATTTCTCGAACTCTTTAAATCAACCGGAAGTTGACCATCCTGAAAAATTAATGAATTATCTGACTTGTAAGAGACAGTAAATCCGTTACCTTGTGCATAAATTTTTCCGCCATATGATTTAACAAAATTCTCATTTAAACTCGCCGAATTAAATAAATCATTAGGATTTAATTTCAAGAAAACATCTGTATTTTTTGCATTAACAGAATATCCATTTATTGAAATACTAGTTCCTTTTTTCACAAAACAATTTCCATTACTACATGAAATTTCACCACTTAAACTATCTTTAGACGGAAAAATAATTCCCTTTCCATTCAATGTAATTTGATTTGAACTCAAGGTTGATTTTTTATTTACAGACGGTAATTGAGAAATTTTAGTCCCAGAAGGAATATCCAGAGATAGTTTTCCGTCAACAAATCGAACTCTTGTGTTCGGTGGAGCCGGAATAATATCTCGACCAAACTGATATACTCCCCCTTTTTCATTTGTTGTAAAATCCGCCTCTCTAATCTGGCCATTCTCAAAAGTAAAATAAGCAGAAGTAGATTTATCCGCTGGTTTGACGTTTCCAAAAATTATCTCTTTTCCGTTAGAATCTTTAAGGACCAATAAGCTATCTTTAGAAACAAATTCTACCGACGAGGTTTTGTAATCAAAGTTAACATTCGAAACCCTTACACTTCCTGATTTAACATCCTCGCCAAGGTAACCGCTGATATCTTGATTTTCTTTAATAACAATTCCTTTCTGTTCTGATTGCACAAAAAGCAACCCAAGAATAAAAACTAAAAAAATAAAAAAGACTAGACAAATTATTTTGCTATTTTTATATTTGAGTTTCATTTTTTACTCCGTAAAATTTATATGCAAAAATAAAAGGATCACCCAAAGATGAATTATCCTGAATTGGATAGAGGTAATAAATTATAACATACCCTCCGTCGAATTCAGTCTCAATAGTTTTGATTTGAATGTTATATTTTGAAGTGATTGGGTCGTAACAAGTTATACAAAAAGAGTCAAGATGTTTTTTTTGCTCTTCGACCATTTCAAGGGCAGCACTATACATTTTAAGAAAATCAGAAGAATAAGTCGTTTCAAAATTTTCTAAAGAATAAGAGTTATTTTTATCTCGGATAGAAATTAAAAAATTGGAGTTTAAATTTACTCCAGTCTGGTCGAGAGTGGAAGAAAAGCTGCTCCCGTCGAAAGAATACTTTATTGAAACCCCTTTATCAGAATATTCATTCACTATATCATCGAGGCAATCAGGAGATAAAGACTCTACACCAAGAGAAAGTTGTTTTTCCATTTCAGTTGTATTCGGAAAAAAAATTTGTGAAGAAATTAAATAATATGCTATTAACTGATTTGTTTCAATGTCTCCCGAGGAATAAACAAGCAGATTATCATCTAACTGATAAAATCCGCCCTGAAGCCCCATAAGAAATAAAGTTTGATTTACTGTGTCGGTTAAACATGATTCGATTTTGTCTTTAATAATTGTTACTAATTCTGGTTGTTCCAAATCATTTTTTGGAGAAGGATTTAAAATATCACCCCTCAAAATAAAAAACAATCCAAGCACAGCGACGATAACAATTGCGATAATTATAAACACAGTTACCTGAGCTTTTTTATTTTCAAAAAAATTAACGCCTTGATTACTTTTCAAATAAAATTTCACCGTCTTTCCCTCATCGATAAACAAACAAAAATAAGTATAAAAACATTATCATAATAAAGATAAATAAACCTTTTTATAGTCATGAAATTTTTGAATTACATGTGGATATGCCGGAATAAAGGAAACCAAGTTTTCCCTTATCAACCCTTCCTCCTCGACGCGGAAGTAATCGTCATATCCAATTATCAATGCGGATATGCCGGAGTGGTCAAACGGGCGAGATTTAGGCTCTCGTAGCTTTATGCTTACTTAGGTTCGAATCCTAATATCCGCATAAAAAGAGGATTTGAAAATAATTCAGCGTCGGAAGGGAAAGTGTGTGAGAGAAAACCGTAGGTTGTCTTCATTCGAATTCTGATATTTGCAAAAGATTCGAATCGAATTAAATCTCAAAATTTATATTCGAAAAGGACGCGGGAGTTGTTGAACCCGCAGGAGGTTCAACTTCGAATCCTAATATCCGCATTTCATAATTGAACGAAGCAAGAAATAGATTACAGAAAATTTCTTTTAAATTGATAATAAGGTAAAGCGTTCATTTTTTCAAGAGCCCATTCTCCAACAGGACCATTATCCATTTGTTGTAAAATTATTTCTGCATAAACTTTAGCCACGCCATCCATTGAATCAATAAAAGTTTTAGTTTTTTTAACAGCTTCGGAAACATCTTTTTGCAAAATTTCTTCAATCGAAAATTTGTTGAAATCTTTTCGACTGATTTTTTTGAGTAAACCTGTTTGCTCAAGTCCGATATATGCAACAAGATTTGCCCCTATCTTATCACCAGAAATTATTCTTTTTCCATAAAAAGCAGGTTCGAGAGGATTTTGCCCAGTATCGTCAAGAAAAGTATTTCCAATTATTGCTAAGTCACAAATTGAATAAAGAGAATCAAGATAGCCTTTGCCTGTAACAAAAACAAACTTTTTTCCTACCATCTTTCCTGAATCACTTTCAACCATATTTCCAAGAAGATGAATAGAATTTAAATAATCTCCATAATCTGCACGAGGAACAAAAATTATTTTAGAATTTTCTAAATCTCTCACCGCATCTAAAAATAATTTAGTTTCATTAACTGAAACAGACCCAAGAACAATTACTCTTTCATCTTTAATTCTATACCTATCCTTTAGTTTCATAATCTCTTTTTCATTTAGTAAATTTCTTCTTTCAAATTTTAATGGATCTACTGGAAACAACCATTCACGAATCTTATTGATATAAACTTCATCATAAATCGAAAGATCTATCTTAGGAAAAAATGAAGATGGGGGAAGAATAACCTTAACTCTTTTAGTATTAATTTTTTGTTTTTTTAAGTCATTAAAAAAAGTTTTTTGAAGTTTTTTTTGGAATACCGGGATAAAATCATTTAATAAAACTGAAATTTCAGTGTTTGGTTTAAGTGAATGAATTCCTTTTATCAAAAAAGGAATCTGTTTTAGAGAACCCAAATAATCCCCATTAATACAAATTTTTCTTACCATCAAAAAACATCTTAAAAGATAGTTATAAACTTTTCCCTTTTGTAACTCTTTTGTAATTATAACAATAAAGAAAAATTTATAAACCTGGATTAATGAATAAAAATATGACAAATTTTTGGAAGGGTTTATCTTTTGCGTTGTGGTTAGGACTTGTCCCAGTGATAGCTTCAACCGGATGTGCATCAAAGTTTATGAACGGTCCAGAACACAAATTCGGAAATAAAAAAAGCATAGACGACACCATAAAAAATTCAGTAACTTATAGAATTGAAGGACCGGAAAAAGTATTCAATCCTTTTTATGTTAAAAAAACCGGAACTGAAGATTACAATTTAGCTTTCTGCGCACCAAGAAAAATTTTGGAAAATTGGGGAGTTAATCCACCGAGAATAGATTTGGAAGAAGCATACGAATTAACTCAAACAGGAATTCCCGCATACAACTACTCGATTCCAGCACAATATAGAAAATGGAACATTGTTGAATCAACAGAAAATACAGCAACGATAGCGCACCCAAATCCAGACAGAGTTATTGGGCATCTAAAAAAAGAACTTTTCCCCGGAAAATTTTATTACTTAATTCCCGTCGGAGAATCTAAGCCAGAAACTGAAGATGAAGAAAATAAAGCAAAAAAATTAGGAAAAGGAAATGAATATTTTATAGATCCTGATCAGAAAGAATTCTTGAATTTTTTCGTCGCAAAGGCAGATAATTCAGGAACACCAATGGATCAGAGAAAAGTAAAAGTAAAGGTTAATCCGAGCACAAATGTTGTTTCAATTTTTGTAGAAGAAGGATTTTATCGGGGAAAAAAAGTTGACGAAATAAAACTGGAAGAAATTAATGAATTTAACTCCGAACAGTAACCGGGCAAGAAGTCATCGCTGAATTTACATCTTCAACATACGACGGATTTCCAGCATTACACGCAACATTACTCCAACCATTGTATCCTCTTAACGCCGCATTCCAACCATTATAATTTCTAAATTTAACACAAGCCGCCGACGGATTTCCATTAACCCAAAGTTTATAATTCTGACTTAAAATTGCCGTCCCGCAACAAATATTTTTTTCTGCATTAAAGTATTCATTATTATTAGTTTGAGTTGAAAATCCACACTGACTTGCACAGGTTTGTTGATGAATTGTTGGCCAAATTTGCATAAGTCCAAGAGCTTTTCCGCCATCTCCGGAAGCACTAGGATTAAACCCACTCTCGACGTTGATTACCCCTTTTATGACCTGCGATGGAACACCAAATTTTTGTGAATAAATATTTATCAGAGAGTCATAATTATTAGAACATGTAAAAGTTTTACCTGAAGAAATTGTTGTTTTACTACATGTCCCGCCAGCACTTCCGGGAATAAATGACCAAAACCCGGTGTCAGAAATTTTATCTTCAAAACTACATCCGCCTGAAGAAGTAAATTTAGTATTCAAAGCATCGCACAAAACTTTTGTACAAACTGCCGCGCCAACACCGCACGACCCACACTCAGTTGCTTTTTGTAAATTATCAATTTCCACGGTGTTTAATGCTTCAACACTAATTCCATTGATATAACTAAATTTGAAAGAACATTGAATCCCAAGTTGAGAGGCAATGCCGTCGCATTCAACTTTATTACAAGAATTATCTGAATTACATGACTCACAGGGTAGAGATGGTACAGAAGGAGTTACAAGTTCATCACATCCCGACGGAGAAATATCTTTTCCATTATATCTGAACACATGATAAACATACCACCCATTTCTGTCAACATAAATTCCCTTACGATTATCTATCGGATAAGAAACAAAATTTACCGGTCCCGAAACTCCCGGATCGCCATAACCATATATTCTTTTTTCATCACTGGAATCATAGTTGCTAAATATTATTGCGTGGTCCGTAGCATCGTCATACAATTTATTAAAAAGAACGATATCTCCTTTTTTCAAACCTTTAGCATATTGCGATTCGGGAATTTCAACGAAGCCAAATTTTTGAATATTGTTTATCAAAAAATTATTGCTATCCCAGCCACAAACCGTTGAAGGAAGAGTAATTCCTTTAGCACCAGCGTCGACAATAACATGTGTTACAAATCTTGCGCAAACTTTTTCCGTCGGGCCAATCCCTCCGGAAGCAGTTCGATATTCATTTGTTCCCTTTCTGGCAGAAGCAACCTTCAAAATTTTTTCTCCGGCATCCTGGCAATTTACTAATTTTACCGTCGGATTGACAACGGTAGATTGAGAAGTTGAAATACATTTTCCCTGTTCCCATAATGTGCTGGAACTTCCGGGGGTAATTTCAGACTCTTTGAACCCTCCGACACTTATTGTTTTCAAAAGATTTTGATAATCCTGTCTTGCCAATTCGCCATAAGAAATCGCCCGAATGAATAACAGCGTTGCTTTTTGATTCCCAAAAAATACCCGATCAATTGTATTATCATCAAGTTTTGAAATTTTTTCAGTAGGTGTTTTAAGATCATTCACAGATTTAAGAACCGAATCAAAGTCAACATATTGTCCGCTTGCAATACCTTCTTTTAGAATTGCATCCACTTGAGAATTTCTTACATCACCAACAGTTTCATTCGCCAGACTTGAAAAAGAAATCGCATTCTCGACGCTTTTTGTGTCAATCCAGCATTTAATTCTTTCGTTGTCACAATATCCAACTTCAACCCATCGGGATTGTTTAGGATCAGTCCAGTAAGAATCTGTTCCTTTCCCGGGATTATCTGTGGCACAAACTCTAACTAAACCTCGATTGTAAATCGAAGGGTTAATTCCTTCATTAGCCAATTCCTGAACATTCGGCGTCGTCGCTAACAAAACATCAATTCTGGGAGTTCCCGAAACACATTCTCTTTCTTTAGTTATTGTTTTATCAGACGCCTGACTTTTAACATAAGAATCTTTAAGATAAGTAACAGCAAAATCCGTCGACACTTGTTTGAAATCACAGTTTTCTTCACCATTAACATTTATGCAAAGTTGTTGATAACCTGCCTCAGCTGTGAAATCTTTTGTTTCAGAAGCATAATCTCCGACGGAGATAAATCCTGATTTTACCATAACTGTCGGACTTCCGAAAGTCTGATAATAAGAACCGCTCTGAGGATTTTTCAAATAAACTTGATATTGAACGCCCTGATCTTTCCCGGCAAAAATATGATAGAAAACTTTGTACTGTGAAGTTGCGGGCACCGTCGCTGTTGTAAAAGGAATTTCACTAAACCATCCACTATATTGCGACGGAGAATCTCCCCCCATGAAAGTATCAAACAAATCAACTCCGCTCGGATAACTTGCAGAAGCGTAGCTTTTACAAACCGAACTCCCAATCTCGTCAGTAAGTTTGGTTTTGAAAACGTTATAAGAACTTGCACCATAATATTGAACCATATAATTCACAGCATTATTCGCATTATCAAAAGCACTTTGAACAGATAAATATTCTCCCCCACCCCTCTGACCTCTTCCGGTAATGAACTCAATTAATTTTGGAAAGGAAACTTCTGTCAACGGAATTGCCTGTCTCCAGAAAAATTCACAAAGGTAAATACTATGAATCTCGTCACAAATTCCAATAGTCTGACCCGTTTCAACATTAACTTTTAAACAATCTTTATAATTTTTGAAAACAGAAATTAAACTATCAACTCCTGCTTTAACACCGGTTAAACAAACGGGAGCAATAATTTTTTCTCGAGCATTGGGTAAACATAAAGCAATACTTCCAATAATTCCTGATGAAACAACATTTTTAACCGGGTATGTTCCGCCAAAATCACATCTGCTCGACGGACAAACAACAGGATCACAAGCATTGAATAATAACCAACAATCACGTGGTGACATGAAATTTTGACATTGCATTTCAGGAATATTTGCAGAAGGTTCTCCGACAGGAATAGTTTCGTCAAGAATATTAACAGATCTCACTCCCGATGAATATTGTTTTTGAGCCTGACTAATCGCCGTCGTCGCATCCCGAACAATTTGATTAACTTCTTGATTTTCTAGTCCATAAAAACTAGTTGCTTGTGAAGTAACCCCCGGATTAAATCCCTGACAAATATCGTCGTTAACTCCTGAATCAAAATCAATTTTTCTATTTTTACCGACGTTACATAAATAAAAACTTGACACCGCACCAGAATCCTGATAAGTTTGAATCTGACCTAGAATTGGGGTGGTTTGTCTCATCGCAGCGTACCATCCTTCTTTAGTTTTGAAAGGAACTATCGACGGCATTCCCTTATATTGTCCATCTTCAAAATATCTAACTTTCGGATCTTCAATCGGATTTACATATGCACTTCGATCATACCTTTTGAAAACAATCTTAGATAATTGGGAGCTGATTTCGGAGTCCATCATTCTAGAACCAGAACTATCGTAAAAAAGAATATAACGATTATCTTTTTCATCACGTTTCGGAACAAATTCTCCTGCACCGACAGTAACTAAAGGAATTATCATCTTTTTACCGTCAGTAGAATATTCAACCGCGACAGGATCACTATCACTAAGACTGGGAATTATTAAACTTGGTTTAGCTTTTTTAATGTCATAATAAGTTGTATCATAATAAGGATAATTCACTATTCCCTTAGTATGTTGTATTAACCCAATTTTTGAAGAATCAAAACCCCCAAGCTCCTCGGCAAAATCTGTCTGGCCCTTAAAAATTTTCGAGTTTTCCTGAATATCTGCCAAAGTTTTATTCAATTGAGCCCCGGCAATATTTTTAAGTTGTGAGTTTTCTGAAATAGAAGTATCAGAAAGTATCTGAACATTTCTTTCAATGTCTCTTGCCTGAGACAAACTTATTTTTCCCGCGTCGTAACCTTGAGAAGAAATTGCAGATTTAAGCACAGAATCCTCACTGTAACCACTGCTTTGTCGAAGATAACTATCTAATTTACCATAGAGCTGTGGAATTGAAAGATTTGCTGACTTCTCGTCGTAAGTAACTTGCGAGTTCATTACATTTAACATCTTGCTTACGTCGGATTCAATTAAATCATTATTTTCCAAAAGACAATTATCAACAGAAAGATATTTTCCCGCTGTAACTTGTTTAGAACAAAAATTCATCCATCCATTCGTTTCAGACATAACTTGATTTCTTGCAAGAGCTTCACCACCCAAATTACTAAAGAAATTTTTTGCCGTGAGAACAGCACTCATCCCTAAACAAGTTTTCTTAAATCCGTCAACAACTTTTTCAAGACCGTCGGAAATTTTATTCCACTGATCAATCGTTTTATCTAACTGTTCTATTCTTTTTTCAGCTTTTTCCGGGGAAAGTTGAATCGCTCTTTTTTCAATTCCAATACTAAAACTAAAATTAGATTGACTATTTGTTCTTTTAATATTTGGAATGATAGAAACTTTAGCTACTTTTTTTAAATTGATTTGTCTAACAACAAAAGTATACTGATCCTGAGTAATCGGCGTATCTTTAGATAAAACCCTGGTCGAAAAACTCGGATTAGAAATAAGCGAAGCAGACTGGGCAGCATTTATACTCTTGAGAGATAAATCCAGAACTACATTTTTCTCATCCTGAATTGAATCCAATTTAATAAACTGCGTCGGAAGATTAACTTCTTTAGCAGAATATTGCTGAGTTAAAATTCTTTGCCCATCTTCAAAGTTTTTATTTTGAAGAGAAGTAATCATTTCTCTAACTTCTTTTTTCTGAAGCCAAGAATTAAACAAAGTATTACCTAAACCCCCAAGACTTCCACCAATGAGTGCCCCAGGAACACCAATTCCAACATAAGCTCCGGCAGTCCCACCAACCGTTGCTCCAGCCGTAAAACTTGAAGCAAGATTCAAAACATTTTCCCATGACCACCAGTCTGTAGTTATTTCCCAATGATCTGTTACAAATTTAAAATAAACTGGTGCTGGTGCTGAAAAACTACTGGTGGTATAAACTATATCTGTTTTCTCGACGGGAAGATAATAAATTTGGTCCTTAACTAAAGAAACAACCTCACTCCCACCACCTGCTTTTCTTACTTCAATCTCTACACCATAATCTTCAAATGTCGGTTCATAAACTCCATCGAAAGAAATTCTTTTAGTAAATCCGTTTATATTAATAGTTTCAGAAGAAATTTCTTCATTTGAAATTTTGTACTTGTCAAGACAAATACTTTCTAAACTAGATTTGAAAATTGAATTTGGATATCTGCTTTCGAATTCATTACAAAGTTCGTAAATTTTTCTATTCTGATTTAAATCTCTGGAAAGAGTTATTGATTCAAATAATGCTTTTTCACCAAAAGTTTCTGTATCAGAAAGAGATTGTTTTTCCGACGGGAAATTGGAGACAATTCGCATTAAATCTTTAATCGCATTAACAAAGTTCGGATTATTTCCTAGTGAACTTGAATCTTTAGGATCAGCAAACCCAAGAAGATTTACTTTTGAAACCGGTTCGTAATATTTTTCTCCCAAAACTGAAGAAATAGTTTGTCTATCAACATCAGTCTCACAACCCCCAGAATTCGTCTGGCATATTCTCGCAACAAGCATATCACCTTTGTAAACATAATCCAATTGACCCACTAAATTGCTAACGCCAGATTTAACAAACTTAGTCAATGAACCCGAACGAGTATTGTCCTGTGCTTTCATCTGCGACGGCAAAGAACGATATAAATAAGTATTTCTAAATTCATCTGCTCCGCCGGCAGTGCTAACAGCAAGAATCATGTAAAGTTCTTTCGACGGATTTTCACCAACATAAGCAATATATACTGATTGTTTCCCATTAGACAAATCAAAAAGTTTATCTCCGACGTTATAATCTCCCGTAATACTTCTTCCGTCCAGAGCAGTAAATGAAATTTTAACTTTGGGGCTAACCGCTAATTCAAAATTTTTCGACCCTTCATCATCGAGACAAGTAACAGAAGTCTTCTGAATAATTCCTGATTTTTCAACTTTTCTTACTGTGCACTGCCCGTCGACGAAAGTACCACCTTCAGAAATTTCAACAACATCTCCATTTACATCAAATCTTGCTCTTGTATCGGGATTGTTCACGTCAGACAATTGAACTTGTAAACTTGCCGTACAATAAAACCCCGGAAGGTAAATGTCTCCGGAAGTCTCTCCTTTTTTTAATGTAACACTGGACAGTCTTTTATCTTTATTTTCAAATATTTCAATTGTTGCTCCATCTGTATTTATTCCGCTCGACTTAAGATATCCTCTTCCTTTCCAAAAAGAAAATTGATTCATTCTTTCTTCCCATTCACTATCTGAAAGTTCAGGAAGATAATATGACCCTTGCCCGACGCCAAAAGCATTTTTTATATCATATTGTAGCGTAGCAGTCATCTGACCTTTTATCTGATCGGGCATAGAAGATTCATTCGGATTTTGTTTCAAAACAATTACTGCATAACCAATATTATTCAAAATCGGAGAGTTAAGTAAAGTTGAACGACTGGTTTTAATCACAGACAAAGCCGGATGAAATCCAATTCCAGAAATTCCGTCGGGATAGTTCCCGGAAAAAGAAATCGAATCAATTGCTTTCACATCAATTAATGGATTAACTTTCGTCGCCATCAACGGACAAAGAACGGCGGAGTTTTGTTCTTCAAGAAGATCGCTTCGGACAACCGTCGGAGAACAGCCTAAAGGAGAAACCTGAATGATAAAATCCTGTCCGGACTGACATTGATCATTAGTAATTTGTGGAAATGCATTCAGTCCTTGAGATTGTAAATATCCTATTGACGAAGTTCCGGGCATAGTAATTTGAGGAGTAGATACTGAAAAATCCGACGCAACAATAAAAGATAAAGTCAAAACTAATACAAAAGTAAAAAAAGAAATTTTTAATCGGCTAATCATTTTACTTAAAAGTTATTCCCAACCCCCTGTTTTCAAATAAAAGATAATTTGTTTCAAGACTCTTTAAATCATTCGGCACCGGAAGACTCACGGCGTTGATTTCAATAGACCTTGAATCAGCTAAATTTGAACTAAGAATATAATAATTTTGTTTTCCTCCGCCGGCAAGAACACTTGTGACAACTTGTTCGGGAACTTCAATATCAAAACACTTTTCTTTTTCAAGTCCGAAAAATCCACCAATACCTTCCTGAGGAACCTTAACACATTGCTGTGAAGTTGAACCTTGAAATTTCAATTCAGAATCCTCGTAAATAAAAACCTGAATTTCATATTGCCCCTCGGTTAAATCAATATTTTTTTGTTCTGGATAAGAAATACTTTTTGAAAAATTTTCAGAAACAAAACTGACTAAGGCATTTCCATTGTAAGCTGAACCGTCTAAAAACAAATTAATATTTTGAGAGTATAATTTATTCATAGAAATAGTTATTCCCTGCTCATTTGTCGTCGAAATCTGATATCTTGAATCATCATAACCTTCGGCAGTAGCATAAATAAATCCATTAACACACTGGGGAACATTTGTATCTAACGTTCCGTCCTTTGTCTCACCCAAATCACATTTAACTCCAAAACATTCAAATGAAATCTTAGAAGAAACAGGACGCAAATCCAAGTCATAAGTAGAAACTTTTAATGGTGTATTTCTATTTTGACATATTGCTGAATCAACAATTCCAGGGGTTGAAACATCCAATGCTTTTCGGGGTTTATTTCCCTCGACAACAACTGCAAGAGGAAATTGAAATATCTCATTGCCCTCGGAAATTTGAACCAGGACAGGATATTTCACATCATAGACATAATGATACGGAACAAAACAAAAACCTAAAACTCCCAGACCCTGTTGCACTCCAACCGGTTTTGAAACCATCACTGCGTCGTCGGATGGTGAAACCTTAAAGGTTGATGGCCAATTAGGAGAAGTTAAAAACTGAACATCTCCAGGAACATCTAAATCCAAAACAAAATATTTTTCATTTGCATTTGAAAGTTGAAAATTTCCATTCTTCATTTTAAGTGCAAGAGTATTAGCGACTAACGCTTCACTTAAATTTTTGAAAACTTCACGAGCATTCCAAACTTTTGGTGAACAGGAAATTTCAACACCGTCGACGGGAGCATAAAGTCTGAGAACATCAACGGTATAATTTTCTAAAAAAAGATTTTTTTGTTCATAGTCATAAATCTTTTTAGCCGAATTATAAAGTTCTCCCAAATTTGACTGAACTGTCTGAGAATGTTTTTCGACGAAAATACTTTGCTCTTTAAACTTCATATTCATTGGCATTTCAAGATTAACAAAAACTGTTCGGTCATTGACGGTAACTTTTGCATTCGGTTCTCCGAGAATAACTCTAAATCCTTCAGAAACAAAACTGTCTAAATTACAATTTTGAATGTTCTCGTCGATAAATCTTTCCAAATCAGATTGTAAATTTTCTTTTGATGGAACCTGCTCTTTTTGAATATTGTTTCCGGAAACATAATACCAATAAGGAACCGGATTTCCAAAGAGATCTAGCTGAGAAGAAAAAGGCATAAACGTCGACCCTGGTTCAAACTCGGGGGTATAAATATATCCCCCTTGAGTTTCAATTGTATCTATTCCTCGAGAAGCAGAATCTTCAAGACAAGACAAAAAACTATTATACATTGGTTCAAATTCTTTCGGAATCGGAGGTCCGGAAGGATTGACAATTTTGTCTTTGAAAATAAAAAAAACCGCAAACAAACTAACAATTAAAATCGCAATAATTATAAAAATAGTTACTTGTCCTTTTTTCGAAATACCTTCGTAAAATTTTCCCAAAAACCCCCTTTTTTTCATGACGAATTAAGAACACAAAATAGATATATAAATCTTGTCAAATAATTAAAAATTAATAATGTCTGGGCTGAATAGTTGACATTAACCCGAGGATAATTAAAAGAACACCGGTAAGGGCATTGATGATGTTGCTAAATGAAGAAATTGATTCTGAAACAGCAATCCAGCCAAAAGAAAGATTCAAATAATAAACACCAAAAAGCAATCCTAAAATCAAGAGAATATTTTTCAATCCAGCCCCTCTTCTTCGAGGCATCATCCCAGGATACATCGGTCTGTTAAAAAATGCCATAGATAAAACAATTAACTATGCTATTTAAATATTCTCCTTCAAAAATGGAAAAAGATTTATATAACCATAAAAGAATATTAAGTCAGAAGGTCCTGTGGTCCAGCGGCTAAGATATCTCCTTGACGATGGAGGATTTTTTTTCAAAAAGAAATCCTACACTGGCAAAGAAAATTAATTTGCTGGTAGAAAAAAACTACTTTAGTAAAAATCAAAATGGAGAGGATCGAGGTTCAACTCCTCGCAGGACCATTTAATCTTGAGTTGAATCGAAGGTTTACAATATTTTCGTAAGAAAATGTTGTAGTCCGAAATCCAAAAGATTTGAGAGACCAACTCCTCGCAGGACCATCTTTAATTTTAATTGAACAAAGTTAGATTATATTTTCTCGAGAAAGGGGAAATTTTTTGGGATGTTTAATTTATTATAGTTTTAGTTTTATTTCTAACAACAAAAAGGTCGAGAGAGAAAATTAAATAAACAATATCTCGAAGAGGGGATGCGGGCATTCAAACATTAATGGGGAAGGTTAGAAATAAAACAAAGACATAATTTTCGTAATAAAGTTGTTAACAGTAAGTAATCAAAAAACTTTTTTAAATCTAAAACTCAAATAAAGTTCGAGTAGCAGGACCATTTCTAATTAATAGATTTTTATAATCTAAATTCTAAATCAATATATGAAAACATTGAAAATAGGAAAAGTTAAAATTCCGAATAGGATTTTCCTTGCTCCGATGATGGACGTGACGGATTTTGCTTATAGAAAAATTTGTCGAGAGGCGGGTTGCGGAATGGCTTATACTGAAATGATTAACGCCGATGCTTTAATTCATGTAGCTGATTTTACCGAGAAAAAAATTTTGAGAATTCCTGAAGAGAAAAAGCCCGTTGGAATTCAGATAACAACAAATAGTCCTGAAAAAGTAAAAAAGATTATTCCGTTTCTTAAAAATTTTGATATCGTCGACGTGAATTGCGGTTGTCCGGGAGAACTCACAATTGACCACGGCTCTGGAAGTTATCTTTTAAAAAATCCGGAAAAAATTGTAGAAATAATAAAAATTCTCAAAAAAGAAAAGTTGACAGCAACGGCAAAAATGCGTTTGGGTTTCAACAAAGACAATTCGTTAGAAATTGCAAAGACAATCGAAAAAGCCGGTGCAGACGCAATAACGGTTCACGGAAGATTAGCAATTCATGGAAACGAAACTCCTTCGGATTGGAACGCCGTAAAAAAAATAAAAAAAGAATTGAAAATCCCGGTAATTTATAACGGAGATATCAACAGCCCAAAGAAAGTAAAAGAAATTTTAGAAAAAACCGGATGTGACGGAGTTATGATCGGTCGCGCAGCGATAGGAAATCCCCAACTTTTTGAACGAACAATTGAATTTGAAAAAACCGGAAAAGATCCGGGATTCGATTTTCAAAAAAATATTTCTTACTTTAAAGAATATCTCCATCTTCTCAAGAGATATAATTTTATTAAAATGCAACGAATAAAATACGTCGGTGGAAATTTCTTTCGTGAAATTCCAGGGTCAGCAAAATTACGGGAAAGATTTATGAAACTTAAAACCTTAGAGGAAATAGAAAAGTTCGTGGAGAATATGGAATGAAAAAATCACTTATCACAAAATTAGAAAATACTGAATTACATCACAAGCTTAGAGTGTTTATTCTTATCCTCGGGTTAACCATAATTATTACCCGCCTTGTTGTTCTAATTGATAATCCGAATATAACTATCCGAGGTTATGAGATGCACCATTTTTATTACGGAGTGATCCTTTTAGTTTTATTAACCATTTTTAGAATTTTTTCAGAGAAACATAAAAATTTATATCTGAATTTGAGTGCAGTTTCCATTGGACTAATTCTCGATGAATTTATTTTTATCATGGGAAATAATCGAAGTCATTTTGACTATGCTCAGACTTTTCTACCAGCATTAGTCTTCGCGATTGTTGTTTCATTAATTGCTGTCCTAACTTATTATCTTTCAAGAAAAAAACAAAATGATAAAAACAGAAATAATCGAAGGTAAAAAGATATCCTCGGAATTGGTTAAATTTTGGAATAAAACAATGTTTGATACTTTTCACAGCAAACCAATTAAAAATTTCAGAAAAAATGTTTTCTTTATAGTCAAAGATAACAAAGAAATAGTTGCTCTTGGAAGAATAATTTTAATAGATATTAATTATCTTGGAAAAAGTTATGAAATATTTGGATTTGGCGATATTGCCTCGCTGGAAAAAGGAAAGGGCTATGGAAAAATTTTAATGAGTTCAATGAAAAAATATTCTCAAAAAAACAAAAAAACCGCATTGGGTTTTTGCCACAACACACGAATTCCTTTTTATGAAAAATGCGGTTTCAAAACAAAAAAGAAAACAACCAAGAAATTTTTTTATCTAGGAAAAAATAAGGGAGAAAAGAAATATGCCAGATTTTATTCAAGATGTAATCCGGTAATAATTTATTTGTCTGGAAAAGACAGATTTGTCGAGGATATTTTAAGAAATAAACAAAAGGCAGAACTGCCTATGCAATTCTGGTAAAATGATAAAATTACATCCAATAAAACAAACCCGAGGTTACTGCGGTCCGGCATCATTAAAAATAGTTATGGATTATTATGGAATTAAAAAATCTCAAAATTACTGGGCAAAATTAACAAAAACATCGAGAATAAATGGATGTCACGAAATTAATATTCTGAAAGCAATTAGAAAATTTGGATTTAATGGAAAAATAAAACAAAACTCGTCGATAAAAGAATTGAGGCATTTCGCGGATAAAAAAATTCCTTTGATTGTTGACTGGTTTTCGCCTGAAGAAGAAGGGCATTATTCGGTTGTCTCCGGTTTTGAAAAAAATAAAATAATTCTCGCAGATCCTCATTTCGGAAAAATAAAAAAACATCTGATTAATTGGTTTGAAGAAAGATGGTTTGACATTTTAAATAAAAAAAAGTTAATTCGAGAGATAATTATAATAACGAAAAAATGAAACCACAAAAAAACATTCTTACTCTTGAAGGAACAGGAAATGATGGCTACAGATACAGATATGAATTTGAAAAAGACGAAAAGTTCAAAGATGGATTTTTGGGATTCATGGGAGATTTAGGATTTAAGAATGATAGAGACCTTGGGTATTTATTTGAAGATTATGGTTGTGAAAAAGGAATTAATGGTGAAGTTAAAGTTGAAAGTATAAATCAAAAATTAGAAAACTTTAGAAATAAAAATTTTGATGTTGATGTAATCTTTTTTGAGAAAGAAATAGAAATAATAGTCAGAACAAAGAAGACAAAAGAACTAATTAAATCCGTCAATAAATGGTTTAAATTTCTTGGTGAATAAATGAAAAAATCAAAAGAAAAAATAACTAAAGATTTGAATATCTCCGACGTTATAAAAAAATATCCCGAAACAACTTTTGTTTTTATGGGTTATGGATTACACTGCGTCGGATGTGAATTTGCAGAATTAGATACAATTGAAGCAGGAGCAAAAACTCATGGTATGGACGACGAAACAATCAGTATGATGATCAAAGATTTGAATAAGGTGGCGGGCAAAAAGATTTAATCAAAACAAACTTTGCAATTTTTTCTAATTGAACTATCCTTAGCCTTATGTAACCTACAAATAGTTTTGGATTTTTTAAATAAATTACACAGAAAAAAAATCTCTTTCATAATTTTGCTTTTTCCGAGGACAATTCTTTTCGCAGATAATTTAATTTTTAAAAATTCAGAAGCATTAAACTTGATGTTCGATGCTCTTTTTGAATTAACATATTGTGAAACCGCTGATTCAGTAATTCCCAGTATTTTCGCAATCTGCCTTTGATTCATTTTATATTCTTTGGCAAAAATCTCGGCAAAAGCTTTTCTAAGCGACGGAATTAAGTACCAGACTTCGACTTCCTGAGGCATGATTTGTTTCATGGTGTAATTAAAATAAACCAATATATAAATCTAACTTAAAAAAATTAACAATAGTTAAGTTTAATAATCTTAAAAAACAAAAGACTCTATGAAGAAACTAGTCTATTTAGATAACGCAGCCACGACGAAGTTAGATGAAAGAGTGTTAAAATCAATGATACCCTATTTAAAAGAAGAATATGGAAACGCCTCAAGTCTTTACAAACTTGGAAAAAAATCAAGAATGGTGATTGAAAATTCCAGAAAAAAAATTGCATACTTCCTTAAATGTAACTCAGATGAAATAATTTTTACCTCCGGTGCAACCGAATCAAATAATCTGGCAATTAAAGGTCTGGCTTTAGCAAATCCGGAAAAAAAACACATAATCACAAGTCAAATCGAACATTCTTCAGTATTGCTTGTTTGCAAGGAAATGGAAAGACTTGGATATAAAGTAGACTATCTCCCCGTCGACAAAGAGGGGATATTAGATTTACAAGAATTAAAAAAGAAAATAACTCAAAGCACTTTGCTTGTAAGTGTTATGCATGTAAATAATGAAATCGGAACAATACAACCAATAGAAGAAATTGGAAAAATATGCGCACAAAACAAAGTGCATTTTCACGTCGATGCAACTCAAAGTTTTGGAAAAATAAAAATAGATTTAAAAAATATCTCATTGATTTCTGCTTCAGCCCATAAATTAAACGGTCCGAAAGGAACAGGTATCCTTTATATAAAAGAATCGACAAAAATAAGACCAATATTAAATGGAGGAAGTCAGGAAAAAAAATTGCGAGCAGGAACAGAAAACGTCGCGGGAATAGTTGGCTTCGGAAAAGCAGTTGAATTAGCAAAAGAAAAAATGAAGACTAACGAAAAAATAAAAAAATTAAGAGACTTTATGATAAAAGAAATTTTAAAAATAAAAGGAAGTCATTTAAATGGGGGTTGGGAAAAAAGAATTTTTAATAATGCAAATTTTAGGTTTGATGGAATCGAAGGAGAAGCCTTATTGATAATGTTGGATGAAAAAAATATCGCAGTAAGCACCGGAAGTGCCTGTTCGTCTAGTTCTTTAAAACCCAGTTACGTTCTTATCGCAACCGGATTAAAACCCGAAGAAACACATAGTTCATTAAGGATAAGTCTTGGATATGAGAACACAAAAAAAGAAATTGAATTTGCAATCAAAGAAATAAAATTAAGCGTCGATAAAATAAGAAAAATAAGCGGGGAGTTCAAATGCTAATTGAAGGGAATACAAACTACAATAAAAAAGTAATGCAACATTTTCTGCACCCCAAAAATATGGGGGAAATGAAAAACCCTGATTCATTTGGAAAAGCAGGTAATCCGGTTTGTGGTGATTTTCTAAAAATATATCTGAAAATTAAAAAAAATAAAAAGAAAGAGAATTTTATCAAAGATATAAAATTTCAAACACTGGGTTGTGGGGCAGCGATTGCAGTTTCTTCAATGATGAGTGAACTGGCAAAAGGAAAAAAATTGTCTGACGCAAAAAAGATCAGTAACAAAAAAATTTTGAAAGAACTTGGAGGTTTACCTTTAGTAAAACATCATTGCTCTCTCTTGGGTGCTGAAGCATTAATTGACGCGATAGAAAATTATGAAAATAAAGGAAGATGGAAAACCCAAAGATTTGAGTCAAAAGTGTTAGAAATTAAAAAAATGTCCGAAGACGTTAAGAAATTTACTTTTTTGGTTCCAAAAGAATTCACATTTAAACCGGGACAGTATATTTCGATAGAAGTAGAAAAAAATTCTCAAAAAATTTTCAGACCCTATTCTATTGCTTCAAGCCCAAGATTAAAAAATAAAATTAAAATTTGTGTTAAAAAAATCCCTGGAGGGCTAGCAACAGAATATCTTTTTTCCCTCAAAAAAAATCAGCCAGTGAAAATGCTGGGTCCGATGGGAAGATTTAATTTATCTGATGAATCTCTTGAAAAAGAAATAGTTTTCATTTCGGCTGGAACGGGAATTGCTCCTTTTGTAAGTATGATAACCTATTTAATCGAAAAAGGAGTTCAGAATAAAATTATCTTATTAAAAAGTACGAGAAGTGAAAGGGGAAGATTATACGACGAGGAATTTAAAAGATTGCAGAAAAAAAATCCAAACTTCCATTTTTATAATATTTTAAGTAGACCAGAAAATAAAAAATATGAAAATCAGGGATATGTTCAGGATTTTTTAAAAAAGTATGTCCCCGAAGATTTTGAAGGTGAGATTTATATTTGCGGACTGAAAGAGATGATAAATGCAGTAGAAAAAAGACTTAAAGAATTAGGAATTAACGAAAGACAAATTTTCTATGAAAGGTATAACTAAATTTCAGAGAATTACCTAAAGGATAAAATGTAATATTCTTCCCGCCAAAAAGGCTAAGATTGAAGCAATCCCCCCAGTAAGTAAAACTTCAAGTGAAGACTTAAATTTGTTCTTACCTAAAACATCTCCTCGGAAAAAACCAACAATTAAAAAAGATAAACCTGTCAAAATCCCAGAAATTAAAAATTGATTTGAAACAATAAAATAATTTTTAGTAATTAAAGAAAAAACAAATGATAGTAGGGGAATAAAACCAATTATTAAAAAAGCAAGAAAAGTTGCAAATGCACTCTGAGTTGGAGTTTTATTTTTTTCGTCATAAGGACAAATTTTAGAAGTATCATTGTTTGATTTCACAGAAAAAAAATCTGAAACAGCCATAGAAAACCCATCGGCAAAAAGATTTGCAAACCCCATAATCAAGACTATCGAAGTATTTAATGAAGCACCAACGACACCAGAAACAACAGCAAAAGTGGTAATGGAACCATCGATTCCACCAAGTACAATCTCAGGTAAATATTTCCTTTCGTCCTTAAGAATATGATTTTCTTTTTTTCTCACAGTTAATAAAAAATACAGATATATTTAAATTATACCTTCATCCAAAAATTTTTCCCAGGAAATCTCCCTAAGAGCAACTAAAGATTCTCTAAAAGTCAAAAGAGGTTTGCTATATTTCGCAAAATCATCGACGGCAACTCTTGGGCAGGCCAGTTCAACAAAAGCGTCGAGATGATAAAAATTCATGAGTTTCTCCGGGCTAATTTCGGACATTGAAATTAAAATCGATTTCTTACCTGATTTTTCCAACTTCTCAATCAAAATTTTTGAATCTCCAAATTTTTGACCAATTTTGGTTTCAAGAATTATTCCGACATTTTTTGCGTTCTTGAACTTCTCAATCGCAACAATTCTTTGTTTCATAATTTTTTCTTTAAATTCAGACATTTCAGAAATCTCGTCGTTATAAACATCAAGAAGAAAAACTTTTTTCGACGGCAAAGCCAAAGCCGCACCGAGAGAATGAAATTTATTTCCTAAGATTACAAAACAGTCAACTTTTTCTTTTATAGACTTAAGGCCAGAATATTCACATCCAATAACTTGTCCCTCATAAAAAGCATGCCCTTTTTTTTTCGAAAGAATTATTTTTTTCCCACTTTTTTCATAAAAATCAATAATCCTCGAAACATCTTGCCTGTGTTGGACAGAATAACTAAAACCAATATTTTTAAATTTTTTGAGTGAAGAAAGAGATTTTTTAAGAAGGGGAATTAAATTAAGATCATCTCTAATTTCAATATACAAAACAGGAAAATTAACTTTCGTAAATTCAGCATGTCCAAAATGAACTATTAAATCTGCTCCGACATTTTTTGCTTCGGCGACGGAAACACTGCAACCACCCCAACAAGTTTCTCCAGAAATAACAACATTTATCCCAAGTTTTTCAATTTCGGAGGCAATTTCAGAAACATTTTGTTTTACTCCCTCCGGAAGTTGAATCAACACCTTAGTAGGTTTTCTTTTCTTCAATTCTTTAATTAAATTCGGAAGTTCAAAATCAAGAGTCATTTATCCTCCAAAATATTTTCAACTTTTTTTAAATTTAATTTTGATTTCCAAAAGAAAAAGCCAACAACCGCAAAAGTTGCGATTGGTGAAAGCCACGAAGGAATATGTGCTCCGAAGCTATCTGCAAGCATAATGATTCCTAGAATAAGAATAGAGTACATCGCCCCATTTTTTAGGTAAATATATTTTTTAACTCCAGCTATATTTCTTATCGTTAATTCTCGAACAACAAATGCCCCAAGCCCGTTTCCAATGATGATGAGGGGTACAGAAAGAGTAAAGGCAAACGCTCCAAGAACACCGTCGATAGAGAATGTCGCGTCTAAAACTTCCAGATAAAATATTTTACTCAAATCAGACAAGCCATTTTGCTTTTTCAATAAATGTTCTTCAGCATGTTCCGCATTTTGCTTAAATCCGTGAGTTATAAAAAAAGCAGTTGACCCAATTACTGCCCCAAAAGCCATCATAGGATTAATCTTCAACGCAAACCAGACAACGCCAGCTAAAATTATTGACACTACGGCAAAAAACCAAACGCTTTTTGTATGAATCCATTTCTCAACTCGAATCCCGTAATGTTTGTCCTCGATAAATAACCAGTGAAAAAAAAGAAAAATTAAAAATATTCCTGCACCAGAAAGTAAAATAGGTGCAGACATTTCAATTGCCTCGATAACATGGGGATCGTTGCTAAAAGTTGCAGTTAGCGAACCGATAAAACCTAAAGAAGGATTCGCCATCCAAACAATCAGCCAAGGCAAAAAACCTCGAATTAAAAAAACTGCAAAAAGCAGACCCCAAAGCAAAAACCATTTTCTCGCTTTTTTGCTCATGGTGGAAAGAACTTCTGCATTCACGACGGCATTATCTATACTATTTATAGTTTCAAAAGCACAAAGACCGAGCACAATTAGGATAATTGAAAAAATGTCCATAAAAAATTAAAGAAAACCGAGTTTATAGGAGTTACTATTTTTAGAAAATTAATGTAGACTCAAGTCAATGTCATCTTTTTTGAACCCTCATTCCAATAAGTACACAAATTGCGAAGAGAACCGCAAAATGACAATATATCGAAGAAAATTGAATTTCTAAATAAGGAAGAATTACAATTAAAATCAACGCAGGAAAAAGAGAAATTATTGTTGCTAAAATTATTAACATATCGATTTTCTTTTTAGTTTTATTTTTTTCTGTAAAATAATTTATTAATAATAATACAACAGAAAGAGCAATTAATCCAAAATAGTAAATAAGATAAACCTTACCCAAAAATAAACTTCCCGAATTGAAAAGAAAATATCTTGCTGAAACAAAATAAGTCCCGCATGAAGATTGAATTATAAAATTTTCTTCAAGTAAAGCGAGGATAGAATAGATTACCGGAATCGAAATTATTACAAGTTTTTTGGATTTTATTTTAAGAAAAGTTAAAGTAAAAATTAATCCGAGAGCAGGAAGAAAAGTGTATGAAATAAACCCAAGTTTCGCCCAAAGAGGATTTCCGGTTAAACAAAGAAAAAATTCAGTGAACTGATAAGAGCCAAGAAAAAAAAGGAAAACCGCAAGAGTTTTATTAAGAAGAGATTTTTTACCTGACGACAAAACATAAATACCGATGGCAAATTCAAAAATAGCCGTTGTAAGCGAGGCAATTGGTGTGAAGCACATTTTATTCTCCGAGTTTATTTTTAGTTACAAATTCATAAGCATAATAAGCAGAAGTACAACCTTCAGCAACGCCAGTGATTAGTTGTTTAAATGAATTATCTGTAACATCTCCCGCCGCAAAAACTCCGGGGACATTTGTCTCACAAGTTTTATGATTGATTATTATCTCATCGCGAGAATTTGTTTGAACTCCTATTTTTTTGGCCAAATCAGAAAGAGCAACATGACCTATTGCAACAAAAATACCGTCAACAGAAAGTTCGTTTTTTCCATGATATTCCTTATTCAAAACAACTGAACTAATAGTATCATCCCCTTTAACTTCAATAATCTCGGTGTTTGGTATTATTTCAATTTTTTTGTTTTGTTTTATTTTTTCAAGATTGATTTTTTCGGAATTGATTTTTTCTCCCCGACAAATCATAAAAACTTTTTTTGCGTGCTCCGCCAAAACCAAAGCATCTTTTGATGCACTATCTCCACCACCGACGACAGCAACAACCTTATTTTTGTATAATGGTGCATCACACAATGCGCAATAGGTAACCCCCTTATTTTCGAACTCCCTTCCCCCTTTAGCACCCAATTTTTTCCATTTTGTTCCTGTTGCAAAAAGAATAACTTTTCCATTATATTTTCCCTTTTTGGTTTCAACCAGAAATTTATTTTTATCTTTTTTTACTTCGGTAACAAGTTCATTTTTTATCGTCACAAGGTCATAACTTCTCGCGTGAGTTTCCAATTTTTTTGCTAGTTCATAACCGGAAATTTTAACGAACCCCGGATAGTTTTCAACAAGATTAGTTGTTGTTATAACCCCCCCAATTGGAAGTTCACTTCCATGATTAAAACCTAAAACCAGCGTCTTCATTCCTAGACGAGCACCATACATCCCGGCAGAAAGACCAGTACCACCAGCGCCAATCACAATGAAGTCATAAGATTCCATTAAAGAAGAAAGCATTTGTAATTTTTAAACTTCACGTTGAATAAAAATAGAATTTGGAAAGATGTTTTTGAGAAGATTTAAAAATAGATATTAAGATAAATTTACGTGAAAGATTTAGACAACAAAATAGAAGAAGGAAAAATTGAAACCAATGATTTTCAAAACCCCAGTATCGTAGCACGCGCTCTGGGAACAGGAGTTAGAATAATTGTTCTACCAATGACTATTGCATTAGGAAACTATCACAAATATGCTGGGCAATCAAACGATTTTGGACAATTGATTGGGATAGGTTTGGAAAATTTAGGAAAATTATTAATTCACCCTGAAAAGTTTGGAGGAGTAATAAATTCATTTTGGGGTTGGTTCGGACCGTATATGAGGGCCCAAAAGAATATTCAAGATCAGAGCAAGACTTTAGTATATACGGATGCAGATCTTTCTGTTCCATTTGAACCGGAGAAAGAGGGAATGATGTATGATTGGACAGTAATCCAACCGTTTGTATTCGCTGGTATCGCGGCAAAAAAACTTTCCCCACGAGAATTTGAGTTAACCGCCAAAGCATTTATTGATTTAAACACTGAAACCACAAAATGTTTTTCTGAAATTCCAACCATAATGCCGAGATTTACTAACCATAAAAGTTTACCTCTAGCAATAATGCAATATTGTGACAAGCCCTTTAATAATTATCCAAGCGGACATTGCGCTAATGCAGTTTTATTATATGGAATGGCCAAAGAATTTTTCGGACAAAGAACAGAAGTTGAATCATTTAAGTACGGATTAGAACGAGTGATTGGAGCGATTTTGGGAACAAAACAACATGGAATTCCCGACGCTGCCGGAGGAATATCTGCAGGAAACCGAATTTTTGAAAAAAATTTCGGATACAAAATCCCAAACCTTGAAGAAATAGCTACAAAGAATAAATCCCAGAATCCTGAAGCATACAGAGTATTTCTTGAAATGTATGAAGAAATATCCTCATTAGATCAGAAAACAGAAAGTTTACTAAAAACGGGGAGAGAATTTCTCGCAAGAAATGGCTATCAGAAAGTTCCCGCAAAAACTAATGTGAACGATCTTTACTTCAATAGAAAAGAGAGAAGAATTGAAAGAATAAATTAGGGTTAATTTTTTCCACCTTTTCTCTGTCCGTGAAATTCATCAAGAGTTTTTATATTAAGATTTTCAAATTTTATTTCTGACGCAAAACACAAATCTTTTACAAATCCTTCAGGCATCAGACGATATTCGGTAAAATAATTTTTCAG
>Ga0172371_10002573_pt1 | contig 28677 bp, 22 predicted proteins | sample Lak12m_FD_114543 | JGI IMG/M metagenome (GOLD analysis project Ga0172371, IMG submission 114543) | Freshwater microbial communities from Kabuno Bay, South-Kivu, Congo - kab_022012_12m | ecosystem: Environmental > Aquatic > Freshwater > Lake | place: Democratic Republic of the Congo: South-Kivu...
ACCGCGCGTCGACGTGAAAGCCCGGCGCGCTCACCCCGCCGCCACCATAGTGAACGGGTCCCTTGCCTCCGGCAAGGTCGGGGACGGCTACGCCCTTGACAGGGGCCCTTCCATATCAGCAGGTCCAGCCGTGCGGAAGCGCTCCGGGCGGGGGCAGGCGCCTCGATCAGTCTGTCGCCGGCGTGACGGTCACGCGCACGTCCTCGCCGGCCGCCGCGAAGACCACCAGGTGAGCGCCGGCCGGGGCGCTCACGTCGCCGGCCGCCGCGCGTACAGCGGTCCGGGCGCCCGCGGCGCCGCCCGGCGTCCCGCCCTGCGCCAGCTTCGTGAAGTCGCCGTCGTAGAGGTACCAGGCGGCGGCGCCCTCGACGCGCAGCGCCGCCGCCTCCTTCGCCTCGCGCCACTCGGCGTGGCCGTCTGCGCCGATGGTCACCGTGTTCGCGCCGGCGGCCAGCGCCGGCACCCCGGCCAGCGGCCGGTACAGCGAGCTCGCCCAGCGCATCCAGTCCTCGCGCCCGTGCCGCTCGACCACCAGGTCCTCCTGGTCGCGCCCGTTGTTGCCGGGGATCTGCAGGAACAGGTGGGCCACGTCGTCGTCCTGCGCGGCGTCGTGGATCTGGCAGGCGCCGTACATCGGCACCGACACACCCACGTAGCCGGGCAGGTCTGGCACGGCCCACAGCTTCAGCGTCGGACCGGTCGAGTCGTACGTCGCCGAGTCGGACAGCTCGTTCACCACGACCCAGGTGCGGCCCACGCGCTCATCCCAGGCCGCGCTCAAAGCCGTGCGCCCCGCGACCCGCTGGTAGCCGAGGATCTCCGTCGTCGAGTAGCCGTCGAGGCCGGTGAAGGTCAGGACGAGGTAGTCCCGATTGCCCGCGCGCATGCGGCGGTAGCCGGTGGGGCTTGCCCCGCTGTGGAAGCGGCCGTCGGTGCGCAGGCTGAAGTCGGTGCCGGCTTGGGCCCAGCGGCCGTCGCGCAGGACCTCGATGGTGAGCGCCTGCGCGTCACCGGGCGTGGGGGAGATGCGGAGGGTGGTGTCGTAGCTCGCCCAGGTGTCGGTCATCGCCTGGAGCTGGGCGGCGGTCGACGGGCGTCGCGGCGGGGCAGAGGTGGGCGCCTTCGGCGGGAGCTTCCTGATGGTGCCCTGCTCCTTGAGAGCCGTGAGCAGGACTTGACGGCTGAGCCCGTCGAGCCAGTACGTCACGACCGGCGCCCCGCTGACCATGATCGCCAGCCTGGCCTTCGGCGCGACCAGCAGGCTGCCGCCGTACTGGTCGCTGCCACCGTTCTTGGCCCAGGCGGTGACGCCGGCGGCGGCCAGGGCGGGCTCGGAGACGGTGTCCCAGCCGAGCCCGAACCGCATCATGCGGCTCGGTGCGGGGTCGAAGCTGCCGAGCGTCTGGTCGGCGGCCATCTCGGCGACTGCGGCCGCCGACAGCACCCGCACGCCGTCGAGCGCGCCGCCGTCCATCAGCATCCGCGCGAAGCGCGCCATGTCGGACGGCGTCGACCAGGCGCCGCCGGCCGCGAGCAGGTTCACCGACTCGCGCGGCCGCGCCACGCCGGCGACATCGTAGGAGTGTGCGTACGTGCCCTCGGCGTAGGGCTCGACCGGGAACGTCGAGTGGTGCATGCCGAGCGGCGCGAAGAGCTCGTCCTCGACGAACTGCGCGTAGGTCTTGCCGCTCGCCGCCTGCACCACGAGCTCGGCCAGGGTGAAGCCGTCGTTGCAGTACACTGACGACAGGCCGGGTGTCGTCTTCAGGCGCTGCTGCGCCACTGTGTCCAGGTACATCTGCAGGTAGCCGGGGAAGTAGGCGGCGGTCGACCAGTTCGTGAAGTCGCTGCCCGGCAGGCCCGAGGAGTGGTCGAGGACCATGCGCACGGTGATGTCGGCGTAGGCGGGGGAGCGCATGCGGAACGCCGGGACGTAGGCGGCGACCGGCGCGTCGAGGTCGACCTTGCCCTGGTCGACGAGGCGCATGACGGCGGCCGCGGCGAGCACCTTGCTCACCGACCCGATGCCGTACATGGTCTCGGGGCCGGGCGCCGTCTGCGCCGTCGTGTCCGCGTATCCGAACGTCTCCTGCCAGACGGTCCTGTCGCCGGCCACGAAGGCCACGGAGATGGACGAGGCGCCGGACTCCTGCAGCGCCGCCGCGGCCAGCGTGCGGCCGAGCGCGATCGCCCTGTGGTAGTCGGTAGGCCTCGCGCTCGCGGGGCCGGCCGCGGCCGCGAGCGTGAGCGCCAGGATGACGGCGAGCAGGGCCGGCGCCCGCAACGTGGGCGCGGCGCGGCCGAGGAGTCCGGAACCCTTCATGACAACCTCCAAGTGGTCAGTCGCCCTCGGCCTCCCGGCCGCCGGGGTGACAGCGGATGCAGGCGGCCAGCTCGGCGAGGCCCTGCCCCTCGTGCTCGCCGAGCACGTTCGCCTCGGTGTGCTCGTGGCAGCCGTAGCAGGTGTAGCTGCCGGTGGACGCCGGGTGGCAGGTCTCGCACGAAGCCTTGCGCTCTTCGCTGCCGTGGTCGAGCGGGAAGACCTCGTGATCGAAGGTGACCTGGTCCCACGCCTCCGCGGAGTGACAGTCCTCGCAGCGCTTGCCGTAGGCCCCATCGTGCTCGTCGTCGGCGGCGTGGCAGGCGTAGCAGTCCTGCGGCGTGCGCGCGATGCCGTCTCGCGAGCGCGCGGCCGTGTGGCAGTCGCCGCAGGCGACCTTGGCGTGTGCGCCGGTGAGCTTGAAGGGGACGGCGCTGTGGTCGAAGTCCGCGCCGTCCCTCCCGGTGCCGTCGTGGCAGGGCAGACAGTCCCTGCCGTAGGTCGTCTCGTGACGGTCCATGAAGGCCGCGTCGAGGTCGCGGTGGCAGCGCACGCAGACCGCCTGCTTGAAGGTGAGGATGCTCGCGGGATGGCAGTCGGCGCACGTGAACGGCTTGCCCGAGTCCATCTCCCGGTGCGTGCGAAGAGAGTAGCCGGTGGCGCCGTGGGGGAAGCCGGCGGGGTCGAGCTCCGTGAGGGCCGCGTCCGGCCCCCGGTGGTCGGGGTGGCAGGGGTCGCAGGCCGGCACGCCGGCGCGCGACAGGCCGCCGTGCAGGCCGGTGCCGGAGCGGATCTCGGAGCCGATCCCGGTGTGACAGGCGACGCAGGCGTCCGCCATGCCGCCGGCGTTCCACGGTGCAGGGTGACAGGCGCCGCAGTCGCGGCCGAGCGCGGCGTGGCTGGTGACGCCGCCGCGCTCGTCCTGTCCGGCCTGCGCGTTGAGGGGGCCGGGGCTGAACAGTCCGGGCCCGGCGAGTAGGGTCCACGCGAGGACGCCGGCCAGCAGGATGCCCGCCGCTGCGATGCCCGTCGCCGAGACGAAGCCGGGGCGCTTCTTCATGCCGCCGGCTCCTTCCGCATCGTCACCACGCCTCCCTCACCTCACCGCTGCAGGGTCGCGAAGGAGAGCGCGGCCACGACGTGTACGAAGGCGGCGGCGAACAGCGCCCACGTCAGGGGGAGGTGGATGAGGTGCCAGGTCGCCAGGGCGCGCCTCCACCTCGTCGCGCCGCCCGCGTCGCGCGAGAGGCGTGTGTAGATGAAGCGGCCGACGATCCCGCTGGCCACGACGACGAGCATGAGCAGCGTGGTGAGTCCTGCGAGCCCGCGGAAGGCGAAGGCGGTGTGGAGCAGCACCATGTACGGGCCCAGCAGACCGGTGACCATGTGCGCCTTGAGCCAGACCGCGGTGCTGCCCCAGCGTGCGTCGGTGCGCAGCTTGCGCAGCGAGTAGAGCGTCGCGGTGAGCAGCATGAGGACGGACCCGGCGATGCCGATGCCGTGCCCGATCAGGCCGGAGGCCGCGGGCAGGGCATCGCGCTGCACGTACGCGGCCGCGTAGAGCGCGGTGACGCCGGCCGCGGCGGCGAGTGCGCACAGCAGATCCCAGTGCCGCGCGCCCGTGGCACGCCGCTCAGCGGGTCGCCGGGACACGTCCCGCCCTCCACTCTTCCCAGAGCCCGGTGACGAGCTCGATGACCGGTGCCCCCGGCGCCGTGAGGCGGGCGGCGATGCTGCCGAGGTCCACGCGCCCCTCGACCAGCTCCTGGAGCGCTCGCGAGACTGCCTGGTCGCCCATCACGACTGCCCCGGCGATCGCTTTCTCCCCGAGGGCGATGCGCACGTGGGCCTCCCCACGGTGAGCCTGCACCATGGCGGCCTCGTGCAGCTCGGACCAGACCTGACTGTCGCCGCGGGTCAGGCCCTGGAGGTCGGCGTCCGCGCCGCTGCCGACCGTACCGATGATGGTCGTGTGGAGGCCGGCGAGGCGCGTGACGTTGAGCGGGAGCCCCTCGTCGTAGACGTGTGCTTCGTCAGTCGCCATGTTCACGCCGGCGATGCGCCCCTTGCGGATCGCCGCGTTCCACAGCACGTCGACTGCCCTCAGGCCGGTGCGGCGGTCGAGCACCTCGGCGATGTCGCCGGCCGCGAACACCCTTGGGTCGCTCGAGCGCAGGTGCTCGTCGACCAGCACGCCGCGGTCGCAGGCGAGGCCGGCCGCGACGGCGAGGCCGATCTGCGGCCGCACGCCGACGGCGACGGCGAGGATGTCGCAGGCGACCTCCTCGCCGCTCCTGGTCCGCACCGCCCGCAGCGATCCGCCGCGCCCGACGGCGCCGTGCAGCTCGGTGAAGCGGTGCAGGCTGACGCCCTCGCGGACCAGCGCCTCCTCGATGATCCGCGACTCGTTCTCCGAGAGGACGTTGCTCCAGTAGCGCTCGCCGCGGAGGAAGTAGTGGACGAGCACGCCGCGGGCGCGGAGGCCCTCGACGATCTCGAGCGCGGTGATGCCGCCGCCCGCGACCACGGCCGCCCGCGCGCTGCGGCTGCGCCGCACCAGGTCGCGGGCGTCGTCCAGGTCGTCCAGCTTGACGACGCCGTCGAGGTCGGCGCCGGGTATCCGGGCGCGGATGGCCCGAGACCCGGTCGCGAGCAGCAGGCGGTCGTACTCGAGCAGCCGGCCGCTCGCCAGTGTCACCCGGCGCCCGGCAGGGTCGAGGGCGACCGCCTCGTCGCGGAGCACGGCGACGCCGAGGTCGTCCAGACGGGGCGCGAGCGGGAAGAGGCGCCGTTCCGGCAGCTCGCCGGTGATGAAGTACGCCAGCCCCGGACGGGAGTAGTAGCCGTGGGGGTCCGCGACCACCAGGACGATCTCGTCATCCGGGGCCGCCGCGCGGATCGCTTCGGCGGCGGCGATGGAGGCCGGCCCGCCGCCGATCAGCACGTGCCGGCGGCGCCCGCCGGCCAGGGTCGTTCGCCGCTCGCCGGGCCGGACTTCGCCGGACATTCGCGGCGGGACCTTCGCGATCGGCTCGAAGCGCAGCAGCCCGCGGGGGCACCGCTCGACACACTCACCGCAGGCGAGGCAGCGGCCGTCGCCGACGGGCTCCGTCTTCCATGCGCGCATACGCACGTCCAAGCCCATCGGGCAGTTGAAGGAGCACACACCGCATTGGACGCAACGGCCGGGCTCGGGAGCCACCCAAGAGGTCGCGAGGTCGGCGAAGCGTGCCCTGTCTGCGCTGAACCAGCCCATCGCCGACCAGCGTACACAAGACCGGGCGTCCGTGGCGGCCTCCGGCGCCGGCGGCGGGTCCCCGCGGCGCTTGGTTGTAGGATTGCACCTTCGCGGACCCGCGCAGCCTGCGCAGGGGGTCCGCCGCCACCGGCCTCGCCGAGGGGGATGACATGATCGAGCTCGTCGACTCGCGCGCCCTGCGCGGCGCCAACTACTACAGCTACCGCCCGGTCGTGGTGCTCACCGTCGACCTCGGCGAGTACGACGAGGTGTTCACCGACGCCATCCCCGGGTTCATCGACGCTCTGCTGGAGCTCGTGCCGAGCCTGGAGGAGCACCGCTGCTCGGAGCTGGAGCGGGGCGGGCTCATCAAGCGCATGCGCGAGGGCACGCTGCTCGGGCACGTCATCGAGCACCTCGCCCTCGAGTTGCAGTACATCGCCGGCATGGACGTCGGCTTCGGCAAGACCATCGACACCGACCAGCCCGGGGTGTACCAGGTCATCTACAGCTACTGGGTCGAGGAGGCCGGCATCGTCGCCGGCGAGCGCGCCGTGGAGATCGTCAATGCCGTGCTCGAGGGCCGGGCCGCGGAGCTCGACCTGGAGGACGTCTACCGCGAGCTCGAGGATATCGGCGCCGACCACTACCTCGGACCCTCGACGGCGGCCATCGTCGAGGAGGCGGAGCGCCGCGGCATCACCGTGCTCCGCCTCGACGACTACAACCTCGTGCAGCTCGGCGAGGGCAAGTACCAGCGCCGCATCGAGGCGTCCATCACCTCGCAGACGAGCATGATCGGCGTGGAGACGGCCGGCAACAAGCGGCTCACGAAGAAGATGCTCGGCGACGCCGGCATCCCGGTGCCCAAGGGCACCGTGGTCCGCAAGCTCGAGTCGGCGATCGAGGACGCCGAGTGGCTCGGCTACCCGGTCGTCATCAAGCCGCACGACGGCCACCACGGCAAGGGCGTCACCACCGGCATCAACGACGAGAAGGACCTCGCGGAGGCGTTCACGCGCGCCAAGGAGATCAGCGACAAGGTCATCGTCGAGAAGTCGTACACGGGCAGTGACTTCCGCATGCTGGTCGTGGACGGGCGGCTGGTGGCGGCGGCCCGCCGGGAGCCGGCCGCCGTGACCGGCGACGGGGAACACACCATCGCCGAGCTCATCAAGATCGAGAACCGCGACCCGCGGCGCGGGTACGGGCACGAGAAGGTCATGACGCGGTTGTCCACCTCGGAGGTGACGACCTACCTGCTCGAGCGCCACGGCTACACGCTGGAGACGGTCCTTCCCGACGGCGACGTCTTCGCCCTCGAGCTCACGGCGAACCTCTCTACCGGCGGCTCGGCCGTCGACGTCACCGACACGGTCCACAAGCAGAACCGCTTCATGGCCGAGCGCATCGCCAGCATCGTCGGCCTGGACATCGCCGGCATCGACGTCATCGCGCCGACGCTGGAGCAGCCGGTGAAGAAGGTGGGCGGCGCGGTGATCGAGGTCAACGCCGCCCCGGGCCTGCGCATGCACCTCGAGCCCGCGGTGGGACGCCGTCGCAACGTCGCGGCGCCCATCATGGACATGCTGTTCCCCAGGGACGCGCCGCACGACATCGGCATCGTCGCCGTGACCGGCACCAACGGCAAGACGACGTCGGTGCGCCTCATCGCCCACATCATGGAGCACGCCGGCTACAGCGTCGGGATGACGACCACCGACGGCATCTACGTGCGCGGCAACCTCATCGCCGAGGGCGACATGAGCGGGCCGTACTCCGCCCAGGTCGTGCTGCGCGACCCGCTCGTCGACTGCGCCGTCCTCGAGACGGCCCGCGGCGGCATCCTGCGCTCGGGCATCGGCTACAAGAACGCCGATGTCGGCGTGGTGCTGAACGTGCAACCCGACCACCTCGGCCTGCAGAACATCCGCGACCTCGACGAGCTCGCCAAGGTCAAGGCCGTGGTCGCCGAGGCGGTGCGGCCGGGCGGCACCACGGTGCTCAACGCCGACGACGCCAAATGCGTCGACATGCTCGAGTACTGCCGCGAGAACGTCGTCTTCTTCTCGCTGCGCGCCTCCAACCCGGTGATCCTCGAGCACGTCGATCGCGGCAACACGGCCGTGGTCTGCGAGCAGGGCTATATCGCCGTCATGGATGCGGAACACCTCACGCCCGTGGCGCGCATCGACGACGTCCCGCTGACGATGGGCGGCAAGGCCGCGTTCAACATCCAGAACGCGCTGGCCGCCACGGCCGCGGCCTGGGCCCACGGCGTGGACGTGGACGAGATCCGCCGCGGCCTCATCAGCTTCCTGCCGTCGCCGCTGCAGACACCCGGGCGCCTCAACCTGATCAGCGTGAACGGCGTGGACTACCTGCTCGACTACGCCCACAACCCGCACGCGTACAGGAACTTCCTCGGCCTGGTCGAGAACCTGGGCGCGCGCAGGCGCGTGATCGTGTTCGACGTGGTGGGCGACCGCCGCGACGAGGACATCGAGGAGGTCTGCCGCCTCGTGGCGCCGCTGTTCGACGCCGCGGTGCTGTACGAGGCGGAGGACCTGCGCGGGCGCCAGCTCGGCGAGCTCATGGCGCTGCAGACGAAGTTCCTGGTCGCCGCCGGTCTCGACCCGGCCGCCATCGAGGCCGTCGGCGACGAGTGGGACGCGATCCGGCGCGCCGCCAAGCTGGCCGAGGCCGGCGACCTGGTCTGCTACATGACCGGCCGCGTGCAGGAGGGCATCCGCTGCCTGCACCAGCTGGCCGAGGGCGGCCAGTGCGGGACCTCCGGCGACGTCGAGTCCACCGGCATCATCGCGGGCGACACAGAGGGCGGCGCGTGACGCACGGGCGCGCCGGATGGAAGCTGCTGATCGGCGGGTCGGCCCCGGATGGGCTCGACCCGCGTCTGGTGCGTCGCTTCATCAAGCTGGCGGGAGGGTCTGCGGCCGCCCGCCTCGCCGTCGTCCCGTCGGCCAGTGAGGAGGTGCCCGAGACCGTCGCCACGTACCGCGAGGCCTTCGAGCACGAGGGCGTGCACCACATGGACGTGCTCGACGTGCGCTCGCGGGCCGAGGCCGACGCGCCGGGGACCTTGCAGCGCCTCGCCGCCGCGACCGGCGTCATGTTCACCGGCGGCGACCAGCTGCGCCTGCTGGACATCTTCTCCGGGGCGCACTTCATGGCGGCGCTGCGGCAGCGCATCCGCGAGGGCATGGTCGTCGGCGGCTCCAGCGCCGGGGCCATGGCCTTGGGCGACCCGGCCATCGTGCGCGGCGAGCCGACGGAGTTCTACGAAGACGGCGCCATCCGCCACGCGCCCGGCCTGGGCCTGGTGCCCCGCGTCTGCGTCGACACGCACTTCGTGGTCCGCGGCCGTCTGCCGCGCCTGGTGACTGTGGCGGCGCTGTACCCCGACATCGTCGGCCTCGGCATCGAGGAGAACTCGGGCGTCGAGATCTCGCCCGACGGTGTCGCCACGGTGTTGGGAGCCGGCGTCGTCTGCGTGGTGGAGGGGGCGGGGCGCGGTGCCCTGCCGGCCAGGGCCGGCCACGACCGCGCCCTCAGCTGCGCCGGCCTCACGCTCCATGTGCTGGCGGCCGGCGGGTGCTACGACCTGCGCGAGCGCCGGGTGCTCCGCACCTGACGCCGCCATCCCGCCGCTCGCGCGCCTGCGGCCCGCCGCTCGCGCGCCCGCGGCCCGCCGCTCGCGCGCCCGCGGCCCGCCGCTCGCGCGCCCGCGGCCCGCCGCTCGCGCGCCCGCGGCCCGCTTGCGTCAGCGCCTCTTCACAGCAGCGCGCGGAGCGCCGTCATGTCCTTGCGCAGCGTGCTCCGCGCCCGTGCAGCGTGCCCGCCGGCCAGCGCCCCGTGCGACTTCTGCGCCTCCAGGTCGGGCGGGTCCTGGCTGAGGTCCTGGTACTCGAGCGACTGGTCGTCGAGCGCGTCCTGCACGAGCAGGCCGAACGACTTCTTCATCGTCGCCGCCGCGCCCGTGAACCGCGTGCGGTCGCGCGACGAAACGAACCAGCGCGAGGCGTTGCCCAGGTAGGTGGAGAAGGCGTTCTCCACCGCCATCCACGTCTCCGGCATGGTCTCTTCGGTCATGGCCCGGTAGGCGCCTCCCGCCCGCTGCTCCAGGTCCCTCAGCTCGGCGGCCCGCGATGGGTCGTCGAGCATGCCGCGCATCGCCGTCGCTGTGGCCTCGATGGAGGCCTGCGTCTGACTGAATCCGCGCGCGTACCCGTCGAACAACCCCTGCATCGCGGCGAGCTGCGCCTTGTACTCGGCCTTGTGCTTCGTGCGCACGTGCGCCCCGGCCGCCGCAGGGACTGCGAGCGCGAGCACGAGCAGGCACAGCACTGTGGTGAGGAGCGTGCGTGAGGTCATGCCGCCTCCGATGGTCTGCTTCGCCGGTGACCGTCCGGCCGGCGTCCGGCCGGCGTCCGGCCACTTCACCCAGTGTCGGAACGGGCGACGGAACTGTCAATGGTCGTGGCGCGGCCGCCGGCGGGACCCGCACGCTGCCGAGAAGTGAGGCCCCGCGGCGCCGGCGAGCACCCTCCCCCTGCCGGGCACCTCACGCTTGGTTGTAGTTTGCAGCGAAGCGTGAGGGCCCGGGAAGGGTGACGGTCCCGCGGAGCAGTTGACGTTGCCGTCGCGATCGTTCCCGGCCGCGCCGGCAGCGGCCGGATTGAAGCCCGGCCGCCCGTGCGTCGATACTGTGGCGGACGAGCAGGACGACGGAAGGACGAGCGTGATCGAGGTACTCCAGAACACCCCGCCCGGCGTGCAGGCCTTCAAGGCCGTCGGCGAGGTGACGGTGCAGGACTACAAGCAGGTCGTGGAGCCGGCGGCCCGCGCGGCTATCGCCGCGCGGCAGAAGATCCGCGTGGTGTTCGTCATCGGGCCCGAGTGCACCGGCTACTCACGCGGGGCCAAGATGGAGGACCTCAGGCTCGGCATCGCCGACCTTCGGCACCTGAAGCGTGCCGCGGTGGTGAGCGACCAGGCCTTCGTCCACAGCGCCGTGCGCAAGGTCCGCTGGATGGTTCCGAGCAAGCTCAAGCTCTTCGGGCTCGGCCAGCTGAACGAGGCGCTGCGCTGGGCGGCGTCTTGAGCGGCGAGCCCGAGGCGGCGCGGACGCTCAGGCGGGCGGCCTTGTGACGCCGGATCGCGGCGCCGCGAGGCGCTCGTCGCTGTACCTCTGTGCGCCCATCAGCGCCCTCGTGGAGGGGATCTACCGCGAGCCGATCCCGCTCAGCGGGCTGCGCAAGCACGGTGACTTCGGGCTCGGCACGTTCGACCGCTTGGACGGCGAGATGCTGCTGCTGGACGGCCGCGTCTTCCAGGTGCTCGCCAGCGGCCAGGTGAAGGAGGTCGCCGAGCCCACGGCCACGCCGTTCGCGGCGGTCACGCGCTGGGCTCCCATCAGCCACGACGACCTCGAGGAGGCCGTGGATCACGATGGCTTCCTCGACTGGCTCCTGACGCTGCTGCCGTCGCCCAACCTCGTGTACGCACTGCGCATCGAGGGCGCGTTCGCCGAGGTCCGGGTTCGGTCAGTGCCGCGGCAGGAGGGCCACAAGCCGCTCGCCGAGGTGGCCAGGGAACAGTCCGTGTTCACGTTCCGCGACGTGCCCGGCACGCTGGCGGGGTTCTACACGCCGCTGTTCCTCGAGTCGCTGGCTTCGTCGGGGCTGCACCTGCACTTCCTCTCCGACGACTGCACCCAGGGCGGGCACCTGCTCTCGTGCGCCCCACGCGGGGTGCGCGCACACGTCCAGTTCATCACCGCCGTCGAGCTGGGCCTGCCGCTGAGCCTGGACTACCTCACCTGGGACTTCCGCCGCGACACGGGGGCGGACCTGGAGCAGGCGGAGAAGTGAGTGCGCCGCGGGCGGGCTCGCCTGCGGCCGCCCGCGCCGCCGTCACAGGTGCACGTTGCGCCCGTTCCCCAGGACGATGGTGACGGGCACGCTCCCGGGCACCCTGGCGCGCACCGCCTGCTTCAGCTCCTCGAGCGACGGCGGGTCCTCGGGGCCGACCGCCGTCGCCACGATGCCGGTGCCCACCAGGTCGACGGTCTCCACGGTCCATTGGGAGCCCTCGGCCCACGCCTGCACCGCCGTCTCCGTGTCGTTGACGTAGACCTGGTACGCGTAGATGCGCAGGGACGCGGCCGAGAGGCCCACCACGAGGATGATGACGAGCACGGCGATGACCCACTTGGCGCGGCGACCGATGTGCGCGCCGCGCGCGGCGGCGTCGCGCTGGTAGCCGGCCGCCGTGAACACCACCACGCCGGCCACGATGATGGCCGCGGCGTTGGTGAGGAACAGGATGAACGCCCCCAGGGCCATGCCCCATGCTCCCGACCCGAGGGTGATGCCGACCACGGCCAGCACCGGCACCAGGGAGATGGCGATCGCCACGCCGGCGAGGATGTTGCTGACGTCGCGACGTACCAGGGCGAACGAGCCGGCGATGCCCGTGAACACGGCCACGGTGAGGTCGAGCAGGGTGGGCGCCGTGCGGCCGGTCACCTGCGGGTTCACCGCCAGCGGCATGCGATCGAACGTGATGAGCCCGATGGCCACGCCGATGAGGATGTTGACGACGATGCCCTCGATCAGGAGGAGCACGGAGGCGCCGAGGTTCTTGCGGGACCCGGAGACCGTGGCCAGCGCCACACCGTAGATCGGCGTGGCCAGCGGCGCGACGATCATGGCGCCGATGACGGCCGGGGTGGCGTTGCCGATCACGCCGCCGGCGGCGATGGCGCTGGCCAGCATGAGCAGCACCCAGAACTGCGAGACCTTGGCGCGCCGGTCACCCTGCGTGAGGAAGAGGCCGTCCTCGACCTCCGACAGGGAGTTGCGGTGGTCGTGCCCCGCGTCGATGACCCTCGAAAGCCAGCCCATGCACACCCTCCTCGCCCGAAGTCCAGGGACGTCGCCGGATCCCGACAGCGCCTAACGGTATCGCCAGAATCCGCGAGCGCAAGTCGGCGGCCGCGCGTGCCGATACCCCTGTCGGACGCTGTGGCGCGAGAGGAGGCCCGTGGACGACCGCGCACTGTACCGTCTGATGCTGTGGGGCTACGCGACGCTGCCCGCGATCCTCGTCATGTACGCGGTGATGGGCTTCGTCCAGCACTCCGCCGCCCTGGTGGCCTGCGCGGTGCTGGCCGCGGTCTCGCTCGCCGTGCAGACGTTCTCCCTGTACGCCATGCGACAGGTGCTCGCGGCCGACCCCTACCGGTTCCCCTACGGGGCCGGCAAGCTCGAGGACTTCTCCGCCTTCCTCTGCGGGGTGCTGTTCGTGCCGGCCGGCGCGTACATGGCCGTCCAGGCGCTGACGCGCCTCGCTGACCCCGTGGCAGTGCAGTACGCGGCGAGCATGGTCGCGGTCGCCGTCTCCGCCGTGCGCATGGTGCTGTTGTGGCTCGCCGCCGAGCGCCTGGCGCGGCGCTCGGGGGCGCAGTCCCCGCTGGTCCGCGCCTACCTCCTGGACTACCGTACGAGCCTGCTGAACGACCTGGGCGTGTTCGTGTCGTTCGCCGTGGGCTGGCTGCTTGTGCGCACCGGCGAGCCGGCGGCCGGTGATCGGGTCGACCCGCTCGTGGCCCTCGCGATCTGCTTGTACATGGTATGGGCCGGCATCTGGCTCGTGCGCCGCTCGTTCCGCGCGCTCGCGGACCTCCCCCTCAGCGAGGAGGAGCAGGTGCGGGTGCTGAGAGTGCTGGCCGCGTACGTGGCCGACTACGACGGCGTCGGGGCGCTGCGCACGCGCTCGAGCGGCAAGCGCCGCGTGGTGGAGATCGAGCTCGCCTTCCCCGCGGCGCGCACGGTGGGCGAGCTCGAGGGCCTTGCGGCCGGCATGCAGAGCGCGCTCGCGACCGACGTGCCGGGTCTGCAGTTCCGCATCGTCCCCTTCGTGGATCGCGAGAGGCCGGGCGGGGGGCAAGGCGAGGGGTCGGGCGACGGAGCGGACCGGCCGGCGGCGCCCAACCCGGGCTCAGACGTGTAGGTCCGGCGGAGCGTGCGGCGCCGCCTGCAGCCGGCCGCGCCCGTCTCGCGCGCGGGCGCGCACCGCCGGCCGGCCGGCGTCGTGCGTCAGCGGACGCGGAACGCCAGGGTCTCGCTGTCCCCGCCCTTCGTCCGCACGGAGACGGTGGTGGAGCCCGCCGGCAGCCTCGGGACGGTCACCGTGCTGCCGGTGGTCGTCCGGCGTGGGTAGGCCTTCGCCGGCACGCCACCGAACAGCATGCCGCCGCTGCGCTTGGCGCCGTCGGCGTGCGTCGGCCGCACCGGCGTCGCGCCGCTCCGGCCGCGCGGTACGACCGCCGACACCCAGGTGTCTGCCCACTGCGTGACCTTCGCCACCTGGCTGCCGAACGTCAGCTCGGCGGGCTTGGGCCCGAAGCTGTAGCCCATGCCCAGACGTCGCTGCCGGTCGGCCCGTAGTCGGGCTTCATGCCGGCCATGAAGAACGGCTCCACCTTGACGGACCTGGCCGTGTCGTTGAAGGCGCACGCGGAGGCGGCCAGGCTGGCGACGTCGGCGGTCAGCACGAGCTGCCTGCCCGTGCAGCCGGGTTCGGCGTACAGGGTCACCTTGGCGCGCCGCACCTCGACCGACGAGACGCGGCCGGCCAGAGCTGAGACGGGGTCCTGGCCGAACCTGAGCGTGTCGCTGGCCAGTGCGGCCAGGTCGGTCGGCGGGGCGCCGGCGTGCCGCTCGACGAGGCGGTAGTCGCCTTCCAGTACGGGCACGCGCCTGTCGGGGGTGGCGGAGTCCGGCACGAGGGCGGCGACCCCCCCAGACGGGGTCGGGCTCGCAGGCCACGGCCCGGCTGTAGAGGTGCTCCGGGGTGCGGGCCCCCGTGCCGTCGTACGCCACGTCCTCGTACAGGACCACGCGGTACCCGCCGCCGAGGGCGCCCTCCGGGCTGGAGGAGGGGTCGTCGAGCTTCTGCTGCGCGTCGACCAGGAACCACGTCAGCGCCTGCTCGGTGGCCTTCCACTGCATGGAGACGATGGCCCGCTCCGTGTTGGGCGTGGACGTCCACGTGAGGCCGAACGCGAACGGCTGGTCGTAGTTGCTCAGCCCGGCGTAGCCGCGCCGGTGCGGGGCGGCGGTCGCCCACAGGGTCCACCCGCGCAGCCAGTCGTGGTACTGCCACGGATGCCGCAGGCTGGGGCGCTTGAGGTCGGGCCCGAGCGGGTGGATGGGGTCGCCGGCGACGATGCCGCTGGCCTGGTTCACGTGCACCTGCAGCTGGCCGGTCCATCACTCGTACAGCGGGCTGCTCTCCTGCCGCATGGAGGAGAACCGCATCTCGCCGTTGGGGGCGAAGTCGCCGGCCCGCAGCCGTAGCCGCGACCACTGGTGCTGGCGCGGCGAGAACGGCCCGAAGTCCTGCGTGGCCCAGGTCCCGTCCGAGTGCTCGCACTCCGCCCGGATGTGGACCTCGTCCGCACGGCCCGCGCCCACGATGGAGGTGTCCAGAACCACGAGCTCCGGCGCCGGCACCTGCAGGCTGGTACTGCCGATGGAACGCCAGTCGTAGACGCCGTGGTCCATGCGCCACCGGATCTGCGAGCCGTCGTAGTGGACGCCGCCGCCGTGCTCGGCGTTGTACGCATGCGGCGGACACCCCTGGCGCTCGACGCCGTGGACGAGGCAGCCGAGGCCGGCGTACGCGGCCAGCCGGCTCGTCTCCGAGCCGGTGCGCTGCCAGTCGCGGTCGTGCAGGACGGCCGCGCGCCAGTGCTCCTCCGGGTGGCTGGTGCCTGCGCTGCCGTCGGCCAGGCCGGCAGGCAGTGAGGGATCCGCGTCGATGAGGGACAGCGCCCCCTCGTAGGTGTGCGAGAAGATGGCCCTGTGGCTGTTGGCGGCGAGGATGCTGTCCCACGCCCGAGACGGCGCGGCGGGGCCGCCACGAGACGACCGCTCCGTGCCCGGGCGGCCGCGTCAGGCGCGCGCCAGCGCCCGCTTCACCATGCTCCAGCCGGCGACGAAGACGACCGGCGCCAGCAGGAAGACGACGGCGTCGGCGACGAGCACCGCCGCGTACGAGGGGTCGTCACCGGCGGGGATGAACTGGGCCATGATCACCGGCCCCAGGGCGCCGCCTCCGTAGAGTGCGAGGCCGCCGCTGGCCATGAGGCGGCCGGACGGGTCCACGTAGCCGAAGGCCTGCAGGTACATGGCGACGCTGTACACGGTGAAGCCGAAGCCGATGAAGTTGGCGATGGAGTAGCCGGCCATGCCCCAGCGCCCCAGCATGATGAAGTTGGCGCTCATCGTGAGCAGGATGCCGACGATGAGCGGGGCCACGATCTTGAGGCGCAGGCCCTGCCAGGAGGCGACGAGGCCGCCGACGATGGCGCACACGTTGCTGACCGCCAGGGCGATGCCGACCTCGCCGTCGCTGAGCCCCGTCCAGGTGCCGACGCGCCCGACGAAGGCCCAGCTGCCGCCGTTGGCGATGTAGAACACGATCGGCGAGCACATGAGCACGAGCACGCCGGCGCTGAAGATGCGCAGGCCCTTGCGGCTCTCGCCGCGCACGACCTCGGCGCCGAGGCCGGCATCGGCGCCGGGCGCGCCGGAGGCCTCGGCCGCCGCCGCGCCGTCCGGCGACGCTTCGCTCGTGGTGCCGCGCGGCACGAAGAACGCGGCCCCCAGGCCGGCGATCCAGACGCAGCAGAAGAAGGCGAAGAGGGCGCCGTCGCCGAGCGCGTCGCGCAGCGCCGGCAGACCGTAGGAGAGGCCGATGAACGCGGCCGCGGCGCACAGCGAGATCGTCGCCGTGTAGAGGCCGTAGAGGTGCTCGGCGCGGCGCGAGCGCGTGATCGCCGAGAGTACGAGGCAGGTGATGCTGGCCGCCGCGAAGCCGGTCACGAAGCGCCCGGCGGCCAGCGCGGCGTAGGAGTGCGTCAGCAGGGAGCTGGCCTCGCCCGCGAGGCCGACGACCAGCACCACGAAGAGCACCGGGCGGCGGTCCCAGCGCGGCAGCCACCAGAAGGCGAGCACAGAGGCGATGAAGCCGGCGCCGCAGTACCAGGCGCTCACGAGGCCCGACTGCGCCTCGCCGAACCCGTACACGTCGGCGAGCTGGTCGGTGAGCAGCGGGATGAGCTGGAACGTGGCGATGCCGACGAAGCCCAGCCAGAGCAGGGCCGCGATGGCGCCCCAGCGGTCGAGCATGCCGGCGGGCGGATCTGGAGCCGACGCCGCACCCGGGGCGGTGGCCGACGCCGTGGCGGCGGGCGGAGCGGACGCGCGGCCTGGGCCGGACTCGGGGTCACGCATGGGGTCCTCCTGAGGACGCGAACCGGGGCGCGGCCGGGCCTGTGAGCGTCAGTCGCGTCGGGGTCCCGCCGCCCAGGTGCACCTGCTGCCGGGCGACGCGCGGCGTGCAGCCGGTGCCCCAGGGCTCGTAGCGGTTGAGGTTGCGGTCGTAGCGATCGAACTCGCTGGACGAGACCTCCAGGCGCAGGCGGTGGCCGGCCTTGACGACGTAGCTCGTATCCCACAGGTCGATTGCGTACTCGATGACCCTACCGGGCTCGACCGGGGCGTCGCCGCCGCCGCGGTAGCGCGCCCGCACGATGCCCTGCTGGACGAGGTGCACATAGCCGTCGGGGAAGACGTCGCTGCAGGTCGCGATGAAGTCGGTGTCCTGCGCCGATGTGCTGGCGAACAAGGTGACGCCGAGCGGGCCGGTGACCTCGAAGTCGGCGGCCAGGGCCGGCGAGTCGAAGGCGAGCACGTCGGCGCGCTCGGCGAAGGGCGCGCGGTCACGCAGGAACTTGGCCGGCGCCCAGCCGTCGCTGCCGACCCAGGCGTCCAGCGGGTGCGCCGGGTCGTAGGAGTAGGCGAGCGTGGCCGGCGCGACGGCCGGGTCGGCCGACAGGGTGCCGCGGCCGGCGCGGCTGGGGGCGAAGCCGTTGTCGCCGGCGCCGGCGGCCGCCGCGAACAGCGCGAAGCTCTTCGAGCCCGGCGGCGGCCAGTCCGCGGCCGTGCGCCACTCGTCGCGGCCGAGCGTGAAGTACGTCACGGGCGCCGCCGGGAACTCCGTCTCGGCGCCCCGCAGGTGCCTGTCGAAGAAGCGGCAGATGCGGTCGTTCCAGTGACCGTGCCCGGCCACCTTGACGCGCCCGATGCGGCCCGTGCGCTCCGGGGTCAGCATGTGATCGGTGGCGCCGAGGACCAGGTGCTGGTCCCCCAACCCGGCGCGCAGCTCGCTCGTGTCGCGCCAGTGCGCGATGGTCTGGCTGAGGAAGTTGTCGTACCACCCCGACCACTGCATCACCGGCACCTGCACCTCGCCGAGGCGGGACGTCAGGTCGACGCGCTCCCAGAGCTCGTCCTTGGGAAAGTGCCCGGTGAGGAGCTTCCACGGGGCGCTGGGGATGCCCGCCGCCTCGTCGAGGTCCTCGAGCGGCAGGTGGTACGCGTCGGCGCGCAGGTAGTTGCAGAACCTCCTGCCGCTGATCCACAGGGCCCACACGCCGAAGGGGTTGTAGCACATCGCGCCGTCGCGGAAGGCCGAGGCGTACATGTCCACCGTCGTGTCGCCGGGGCAGGCGGCCTTGATGGCCGCGTGGGCGCCGATGGCCATGGCCCACGTGGTGTAGCCGTAGTACGACTCGCCCATCACGCCCACGGCGCCGTTGCACCACGGCTGCTGCGCGACCCAGTCGACGGTGTCGTAGCCGTCGTCGAGCTCGTGGAAGAACGGCTCGTACTCGCCCTCGGAGGCCCAGCGGCCGCGCACGTCCTGCACGACCAGGGCGTAGCCGCGCCTCGCCCAGTAGCGGCCCTGCAGCGGCATCCAGAGGAAGGGCTCGCGCTTGCCGTACGGCTGGCGCACGACGAGCGCGGGAAAGGGGCCCGGGCGTGCGTCGTCGCCGTGCCCCACGGGCCGCTGCGGCAGGTAGACATCGGTGGCCAGCCTCACACCGTCGCGCATGGCCACCATGTGCTCGCGCCGCGCCGCCTTCTCGTAGCGCGGCGCGACGTCGCTGGGCAGCTCGACGCGCGACATCAGGGCCAGGCCGAGCGCCTGGTCTCGTGCGGTGCGTCCCCACCAGCGCAGGTCGTCTCTGGTCGGCCCCATGGTCCCTCCCCCGTCGGTGGCCTCTGCGCGTCAACCGTATCGCCATTGCCGGTGGGCGCAAGCCCCCGTCGTGCCGGTCCCAACGCCGCGCGTTGGTCCGCTCGCGCACGACCGGCTACCATTCGGCTGTCGTGTCGCATGCAGTGCGCAAGGAGGTCGGGATGGTGCAGTCGCGGAACAGGACCCGTCGAGTCGGCGTTTCGGCGTGCGCACTGCTGGTGGCTGCGCTTGCCGCGGCTCTGCTCGTCTCCGGCTGCGGTACCTCGGGCAAGGTCGTGAGCGCCTCAGGCCACCCGGTCACGAAGCAGTTCGACCTCGGGAGCTTCACCGCGGTGCGCCTGGACAACGCGGTGCAGGCGGCGGTGGTGTACGACGCGTCCGCCACCACTGTCGCCGTCACCGTGGACCACAACCTCGTCGAGTACCTGGTGGTGGAGGTCGAGGGCGACACCCTGCACATCGGCCTGCAGCCCGGGAACACCTACAGCGGGCAGACGTTCCGGGCCACCGTCGTCATGCCCCGGCTCAGTGGCATCGAGCAGACCGGGGCGGCGCGCGGCAGGGTGATCGGTTTCGTGTCCTCGGACCCGTTGTGGGTCCGGCTGTCGGGCGGGTCGCGGGCTGGGTTCAGCGGGATCGAGGCCGGCGCGGTCACCTTCGACGTGTCGGGTGCATCCGGTCTCGCGGGCGGTCTGTCGGGTGATGCGTTCAGCGGGATGGTGTCGGGGACCAGTCGCGTCGGCGTCACCGGGACGGCGGGCTCGGCGAGGCTCGAAGCGTCGGGCGCCAGCAGCCTGGACCTGGGCGCGCTCACCATCGGCGACCTCGAAGTGAGGCTGTCGGGCGGCTCGAGGGGCACCGTGACGGTGAACGGTACGCTGGACGCCGACGTCAGCGGCGGCTCGACGCTGGAGTACGGCGGTTCGCCGACCCTGGGCGACGTGCAGGCCTCCGGCGGCTCACAGATCCGGCGCACGGGGGAGTGAGGGCCGGGCGGCGCCGCCGTCCGGCGGGCAGCGGGCGGCGCGTTCCGGGCGCCTGCGGTAGACTCGTCCGACCTTCAAGCGACCAGGAGGCTCCGTCCCGTGAGAGCAGGTGTCGTGCTGCGCGTCGTCGTCGTGTCCCTCATCCTCGTCCTGGGCGGGGCGGTCGCGGCGTGTGGGGGCTCATCGTCCGCGGAGAGCGGTGTGGTGACCGGGACAGGGGTCCAGAAGACCAGGACCTATGACTTCTCGGGCTTCACGTCGGTCCGCGTGACCCACGGGTTCTCCGTGGTGATCCAGCAGGGTGACGCGTTCGCCGTCTCCGCCAGCGTCGACGAGAACCTCGTCCAGTACCTCAGAGTGGAGGTGCAGGGCGACACGCTGTCCATCGGCCTGGACCCGTCCGTGACCTACCGCCTCACCGACGTCTCAGCTGAGGTCACCATGCCCGATCTCAGCAGCCTCGAGGTCGCCGAGGCGGCCGACGTGTACGCAGTGGGCTTCGAGGTCGCGGGCGACCTCTCGCTCCTGGTCTCCGGGGCAGGGCAGCTCAACGTCGAGGGGATGAAGGCCGCGAACGCCTCGCTGGAGGTCGCGGGCGGGGGCAGGCTGGGCGGTGAGCTGACGGTGGGCGGTACCTGGACGATGAAGGCGTCCGAGGCCGGCAAGGCCATCTTCTCCGGCGCGGCGCGCAGCGTCGACCTGACGGCATCGGGCGCCAGCGAGGTGTCGCTCAAGAACCTCGCCGCGAAGACGGCCAGCGTCACCCTCACCGGCGCCTCCAGCGCGAGCGTGCGCGCGAGCAGGACGCTGGACGTGGCGCTTGCTCAGGCGTCGACGCTGGACTACTACGGCTCCGCCGAGCTGGGCCGGGCCGACGTCACGGGCGCCTCGCAGATCAACCACATCCAGCAGTAGGCCGCGCCGCCGCCGGCCCCCTGCCTCCCTGCGTCCCCGCGGCCGGCGCCAGCTCCACGGCCGCGCTCGCACCGGGCGAGCCGAACAGCAGCAGGTAGCACCCGGCCCCGGGGACCGGCACGGTGGCCGGGAACACGGAGCCGCGGGCCAGCGGGGCCGTGTCCGGCCCGAAGAGGATCCAGTCTCCGACCCTCGGGCCGCCCTGCCGCGCCGTGATGGTCACCGTCCCCGCCGCGGACACGGCCCGCCACTCCGCGTATCCCTGCTCGCCGACGGTGACCGTCATCGTACCGGCGGCGAGCTGCGGCGCCGACGCCTGCGGGCGGTAGAGCGTGTCGCCCCACCAGACCCACTCCTCCGTGCCGTGGTCCTCGAACACGGCGTCCTCGAGGTCGCGCGAGCCCTCACCGGGGATCTGCAGGAACATCGCGCCCCGGTCGTCGCCCGCGCCGGCGTCGACCGGCTGCGTTCCGTACTGAGGTGTCGTGACCACGACGTAGCCGGGCAGGCCGGGGATGTCGCCGATGCTCAGGAGCATCCCCCCGGCGTACCGGTACTCGTCGGCGTCCGGCCGCGCGTTCACGGCCAGGTAGGTCCGCCCGACGCGGGCGCTCCAGGCAGCGGAGAGCGGCGCCCCCGGCTGGACCTTCTGGGCCAGCGACTCCCGCGAGCGGTAGAAGCCGTTGGCGCCGGTCGTCTCGTAGACGAGGTAGCGCCGGCCGCCGGCAGACGTGGTGCTGAAGGCGCTCGTGACGAGGTCGTTGTGCCACTGCCCGTCGGTGCGCAGCCTCCAGCCTGCGCTCCCGGCGGGCCAGTCACCGCCGGCGAACGAGGAGAACGTGAGGTCCTTCGTCGCGCCTGGCGTCCCGGTGATGCGGAACAGCCCCTGGGTGAAGGCCCAGTAGCCGGTCATGGCGCCGACCTGGCCCTGAGTAGCGGCGCGCATGGGGAGCGGCTTCGTGACCAGCGGCCTCGGCAGCCGCGTGATCGTCCCCTGGTCGGCAAGGGCATGCACGACGATGTCCTCGGCCAGGTCCTCGAGCGTGCCCGAGCTGAGCGGGGCGACGCTCGTCACCGTGAGCGCCAGCTTCGCCCGGGGCGCGACGAGAAGGGCGGCGTGGTAGGCGCTCGAGTCGCCGCCCTTGCACCAGCCGGTCACGCCCAGCGCGGCCAGGCCCGGCTGCGTCACCGTGTCCCAGCCGAGGCCGTAGTCCCACTTGCTCGCGGTGACGGCGAGGAAGGAGCGCGCCGCCGCCGACGCGCCCATCTCGGCGACCGCGGCGGCGCTCAGGATGCGCGTGCCGCCGTAGGCGCCGCCGTTGAGGAACATCGCCGCCAGGCGGCTCATGTCGGACGGCGTGGAGTACAGCCCGCCCGAGGCCAGCGCGTTCAGCACCTCGAAGCGGAACGGAGCGTCGCCGTCGTAGGCCTTCGCCCAGGTCCCGTCGGCGAAGTGCTCGAGCGGGTAGGCGGAGTGGTCCATGCCCAGCGGCTCCAGCACCTCGTCGTGCACGTACTCGGCGAAGCTCCTGCCGGAGACGGCTGCCACGAGCGCCTCAGTGAGCGTGAAGCCGTCGTTGCAGTACACCGAGATGAGGCCGGGGGTCGTCTTCATGCGCGAGACGGCCAGGGTGTCCAGCACCTGCTGCAGGTAGCCGGGGAAGTAGGTGCCGGTGATCGAATCGCCGTACGACGAGCCGGGCAGGCCGGATGAGTGGTCGAGCAGCATGCGCACCGTGATCTGGCGGTACATGGGCTGCGGCATGCGGAGCGCGGGCACGTACTCGCACAGGGGACGGTCGAGGTCGATCCTGCCCTGGTCGGCCAGCTTCATGACGGCGACGGTCGCGAGCATCTTGCTCACGGAACCGATGCCGTACATCGTGTCGGCGGCCGGGGCGGTCTGCGTGGCCCGGTCGGCGTAGCCGAAGGCCTCCTGCCAGACGACCCGCTCGCCGCTCACGAGCGCGAGCGAGAGGGAGGCGGCGCCGCTCTGCTCGAGCAGCGCCCGGACCGCCTTGCGGCCCTCGCGCACCGTGCGCGCGTAGGTGGCCGTGGAGCGCGCGCGGGCGGCCGCGGCGGCATGGGAGGCCGGCGCGACCCCGGCCGACGAGGCGACGGCGTCGGCCGGGGCGGCGAGCGCGGCGCCGGCGCCCACCGCCGGCAGCATGGCGGCGAGCGCGAGCGCGCCGGCCGCGCACAGGGCGCGCAGGGTGGTCCGGGTCGTCATGGTGCTGCCTCCCAGCTCGCGTGTCGCGTGCGGCGCGAGCGGCCGTGACCGTGCCGCGGCGCCCTCGCGCCTCCCCTTGGGAGTCGGCAGCGCGGACCGGTTCCTTGACCGCAGGGGCGCTTCGCCGTCCGCGCCACTCCAGCCCGGGGCCCATGATGCCGACTCTGTGGTACAGGCGGGCGCGTCCCGTGAGCCCGGGCGCGCCCGTGTGGAGCCACGACAGGGCGCCGCGCCCGCGCGGGACGGCGCCGGAGGGGATATGGGAGACGGTGAGGACAGCGTGTCCGGCGGCGCGCCCGGTGCATCGCCCGCGGCGCCCGGCGGCGCGTCTGGAGCGGCGCCCGCCGCCGGGGCGCCCGCGCCGGCGCTCATGCCCGACTCGGAGCCCCCGGCCCGCCGCCGCTTCCGTCCCAGCCTGACCGCGCTCATCGTCGCCGGGCTGGTGCTCGGCGTGCTGGCCGGCCTGTTCTTCGGCGAGCCCATGGGCAAGCTGCAGATCGTGGGCACGATCTTCATCCGCCTCACGCTGATCACCGTGATCCCGTACATCCTCGTGGCCCTCGTGCGCGGCATCGGCAGCCTCGACACGCGTACGGCAAAGCGCCTGGCTACGCGAGGGCTGCCGGTGCTGGCCGTGTTCTGGGCGCTGACGATCGCCGTGCTCTACGTGATGCCACTGGCTTTTCCGCGGCGCACCGTGGCCAGCTTCTACGACCCCAACCGCTTCCCCGGTGCCTCGGCCAAGGCGTCCTTCGACTGGGCCTCGTACATCCCCGCCAACCCGTTCGAGTCGCTCTCCGCTGGGCTCATCCCGGCCATCGTCATCTTCAGCCTCTGCGTGGGCATCGCGCTCATCGGGGTGTCGCGCAAGGACGGTTTCCTGAACGGCCTGGCGTTCATGGACGACCTGCTGGGCCGCATCAACCACGCCATCATCCTGTACGCGTCACCGGTGGGCGTGTTCGCCGTCGTCGCCAGTGCCGTCGGCACCATGGAGGTGGACCTGTTCAAGGGCCTGGCTGTGTTTCTCGCGACCTACGCCTTCGCCACCCTCGTGCTGGTGCTGGTCGTGCTTCCGCTGGTCACGGTCGTCGTCTCCGGCGTGACCTACCGACAGCTGCTGCACGCGTTCAAGGCTCCGGCGCTCCTCGCCCTGACCACGGCCAACGCTCTGATCACCGTCCCGCTCATCGTGAGTGGCGTGAAGGAGCTGCTGCGCGCACGCGGGGCCACGCAGAAGGAGGTCGACGACCTCTCCGACACGCTCGTGCCCCTGGCCTTCGCCATCCCGCTGGTGGGCACGCTCGGCACGCTGCTCTTCGTCCTCTTCGTGGCGTGGTACGACGGGACGCGGATGGGGCCGGCCCAGTACGCGTCCCTGACGGTGAGCGGCCTGTTCAGTCTGTTCGGCGAGCCGCGCCTGGCGATCCAGTTCCTGCTCGACCAGCTCGACCTGCCGCGCGAGGGCGTGAACCTGTACCTCGCGGCCGAGCAGCTGATGCGCAACCTGATGGAGCTCATCGCCGTGCTCGCCATGGGGCTGTTCGCGGCGACGGCGGGGGTGGCCGTGCTGGGGCGCGCCCGGGTGCGTCTGCGGCCGGCCCTCGTGGCCGCCGCGGTCGCCGTGCTGGTGGTGGGCGCCGGCACCGCCGGCCTGGCCGTGGTGCTGCGTCCCTTCGGCAGCAGCGGCGACGCCGGGTACGCGACCCTGCAGCAGATGCGCACCGACTCGGACATCCCGGTGCGCGTGTACCGCACGGTGGCCGAGGCGCCGGACCCGCCCCGCGCCCCCCGCGGCACCGACCTGCTCACCGTCATCCAGCGGCGCGGCGTGCTGCGCGTGGGCTACGCGCCCAACGCCCTGCCCTTCTCTTTCTTCAACGGGCAGGGCGAGCTGGTGGGCTTCGACGTGCAGCGCACCCAGGTGCTCGCCGCGCTGCTCGACGCCGGGCGCGTCGAGTACATCCCCGTGCGCCGCCAGGATTTCGCCGCGCAGCTCCAGACCGGGTTCGTGGACATCGTCGTGGGCGGCGTGGACCTCACCCCGAGCCTGTACCGCACGGTCGACTTCTCCTCCATCTACCTGACGCTGCACATCGCCGTCGTGGCTCCCGACGCGCAGGCCGACGACTACCGCACGCTGGAGCGCATCAGCGGCCTCCGGGGCAGGCGGATCGCCGTTGAGCGAGGCAGCTACTACGCCGACGTGCTGCGCGCCGGCAACCCGAACCTCGCGGTCGTGGAGGTCGAGGACGCCCTCGATTTCTTCGCGCACCCGGGCGTGGCCGACGCCCTGTTCACGTCGGCCGAGGAGGGCTCGGCGTACACGCTCATGTACCCGCACTACGACGCCGTGGTGCCCGCGTTCCCGCAGCCGCCCCTCTTCCTCGCCTACCCGGTCAAGAAGCACGAGCTGGAGTGGCTGGCCTTCGTCAACAACTGGCTGCTCGTGGAGAAGAGCTCCGGCGCCGAGCAGGAGGAGTACGACTACTGGATCACCGGCAAGACGGCTACGGTGAAGCAGCCGCGCTGGAGCATCATCCGCAACGTCCTCGGGTGGGTGGAGTGAGGCGCCTCAGCACCAGCACCTGGATCCTCATCGGCCTGGGGCTGGGGGCGCTGTGCGGCATCCTGTTCGGCGAGCTGATGAAGCCGCTCGGCGTCGTCGGCGACGCCTACGTCAAGTTCACGCAGATCACCGTCCTGCCGTACATCCTGCTCTCGCTCATCCACGGCGTCGGCAGCCTGCGCAGGGACACCGCCAGACGGCTCGCGACCCGCGGCCTGCCCGTGATCCTCCTGTTCTGGATCGTGATCATCGCGATCTACCTCATCGTGACGGTCGCCTTTCCGCCGCGGACCGCGGCCACGTTCTACGATCCCAACCGCTTCCCCGGAGCCGAGACGCCGTCGTTCGACTGGATGAGCTACATCCCCTCCAACCCGTTCGCCTCGCTGGCCGACGGCATGGTCCCGGCCGTCGTCGTGTTCAGCCTGTGCGTGGGCGTCGCCCTCATCGGCGTCTCGCGCAAGCAGGGTTTTCTGAACGGCGTGGACTTCGTCAACGGCCTGCTGGGGCGGGTCAACAACGCCACGTTCGTGTACGCGTCCCCGTTCGGCATCTTCGCCATCATGGCGAACACCGTGGGCACGCTCTCGGCCGACAACTTCCTCGGGGTCCTCGTGTACTTCGTCACCTACGTGGCGGCCGTCGCGCTGGTGATCGCCTGTGCCCTGCCTCTCCTGACCAGGGTGTTCACCGGCCTCGGGTACGGGCAGCTCTTCTCGGAGCTCAAGGCGCCGCTGCTGCTCGGCTTCACGACCGGCAGCGCCTTCATCACGCTGCCGCAGCTCGGGCAGGCGGTCAGGCGGCTGCTGGAGGCTCGCGGCGCCCCCGCTGATGAGGCCAAGGAGGTCACCGACACCATCGTCCCCGTCGCCTACGCGCTGCCGCTCACCGGCAAGCTCGCCGTCTTCCTGTTCATCCCGTTCAGCGCCTGGTTCGCGGGGGTCACGCTCGACCTCCAGCAGTACGCCGTGCTGGTCTTCGGCGGCGTCCTCTCGCTCTTCGGCAGCATGACCGGCACCGTCGAGTTCCTGCTCGCCCAGCTCGGCCTTCCGGCCGCGTCCATCAACGTGTTCCTGGCCACCGGCTCCCTGGTGTCCAACATCTACGGCCTCGTCGAGCCGGCCACGATGGGTATGTTCAGCGTCGTTGCCGGCGCGGCCGTGCTGGGTATCGCGCGGCTGCACGTGCGCAGGGCGCTGACGTACGCCGTGGTCACCCTCGTGGTGGTGCTGGCCGGCACTGCGGGCGTGGCCGTGCTGCTGCGCCCGCTCGGCGACACCGGCGCGACCAGCTACCAGACGCTCCAGCGGATGCGCGTGGAGCCGGCCGTTGAGGGCGTGGTCTACACGACGAAGGGTGAGGTGCCGGGCGCTGCTCGTCCGGTCGCCGGCGACTCCGTCCTGGCGCGCGTCCAGCGGACCGGCGTGCTGCGGGTGGGGTACGCCCCGACCGCCTTCCCGTTCTCGTACTTCAACAGGGACCGTCAGCTCGTCGGCTTCGACGTGCAGCGCGCCTACGACCTGGCCGCCATGCTCGCCTGCTCGCGCGTGGAGTTCGTCCCGGTCGACCGGCAGTACTTCGCCACAGACCTCGCCTCGGGTCTCGTCGACATCGTGATGGGCGCCGTGGTCGTCACCCCCGACCTCTACGAGAGGGCCGATTTCACCGACGTCTACCTCACGCTCCACGCCGCGGTGGTGGCGCCCGACGCCCAGGCCGCGACCTACGAGTCGCGCGAAGCCGTCGCCGCGCTCAGGGGCAAGCGCATCGCCGTGGAGGAGGGCAGCTACTACGCGGGGCTTCTGCGCCTGGTGGTCCCCAACTTCACCGTGGTGGAGTTGGATGACCCGATCGACTTCTTCACCGAGCCCGGCGTGGCGGACGTGCTCTTCACGTCCGCCGAGGAGGGCTCGGCGTACACCCTGATGTACCCGCGCTACGAGGCCGTGGCCCCGGAGCTGCCGCACCCCCAGCTCTACCTGGCCTACCCGGTCGCAAAGGACCAGTACGAGTGGACCGGCTTCCTCAACAACTGGCTGGCCATGGAGAGGGCGTCCGGCCTGCAGCGCGACGAGTACGACTACTGGGTGCTCGGCAAGAACGCCGTCCCGCGGCGGCCGCGCTGGTGCGTGGTCAGGGACGTGTTCGGCTGGGGGCGTTGAAGCGCGCCCCACGACCGGCCGCCTCCCGGCGATCGGGCCTCACCGCCGGAGGCCGGCGCGGGAGCGCTACCAGGAGGCCGCTGTCGTGGGCAGCAGCCCCGGCACCTCCGCCGGCGACACCCAGCCGGCGTAGCCCTCGTGCCAGACGAGGTCCCCGGCCGCGAGCCGTGCGTCGCGAGCGAAGCCGACGAGCTCCGCCCACGAGTACGGGCCGCCCTGCCAGGCCGAGGCGCCTTCGCCGCGGCTCATGAACCATCCCACGGTCATGTCGGTCGCCCCAGCTGCCGCAGCGGTCGCGAGCGGTGCGGCCTCCGCCGCCACTGCCGCCGCATCGGGTGCGCTGGCGGGCGGCGTCTCCCACGCGGCCGGCTGTGCCTCCCACGAGGCCGGCTTCGCCTCCCCCGCAGCAGCCGGCGCCTCCCACGGCTCGGCGATCTGTGTGACCGCGAGGAGATCGGCGGCCGGGGCTTCGGCGACCGCTGCGACCTCGGGCGCCGGAGCGCCGGCGCCCGCTGCCGCCTCGGGTGCGGCCTCCTGCCGCAGCTGCTGCGCGAGCTCCGGGAGCTGCTCGACCGGCTGCCAGTCCCCGAGTGACTCGTGCCAGACGAAGTCACCGGCATGGATGGCGCCGTCGCGTCCGAGTGCCAGCAGGTCGACCCAGGCGCACGGGCCGATCCTGCTCTCGCTGCCGCCTCCGCTGCAGCTGAGGTACCAGCCCTGGCTCGGACGCTCCTCCGCGAGAGCAGCCGCCGACCCCTCCGCGCCCGGACCGGCCGGTCGCAGGAAGGGCACGGCCTCCTCGACGGCCACGTCGATGGGTGCGCTGTCCTGCTGGGGCACCACGCCCGCCTCGGGGGCGGCCTGGGCGCTCGGCTTCGCCAGGAGCCCCGGCACGTCGCCGACGGCCACCCACGTCTGCGAGGACTCGTACCAGATGAACTCGCTGCCCGAAAGTCGTCCCTCGCCGGCCAGCGCGACGAGCTCCGCCCACGGGTAGGGGCCGCCTTCCCACGCGGGCTCGCCCTGAGCCCGCGCCACGTACCAGCTGCTCTGGGCGGCGACTGCGAGCGGGGCAACGGACGCTTCGGGCTCTGCGGATGCTTCGGCCTCCGCGGGCGCCTCC
>Ga0172371_10002574_pt1 | contig 28671 bp, 29 predicted proteins | sample Lak12m_FD_114543 | JGI IMG/M metagenome (GOLD analysis project Ga0172371, IMG submission 114543) | Freshwater microbial communities from Kabuno Bay, South-Kivu, Congo - kab_022012_12m | ecosystem: Environmental > Aquatic > Freshwater > Lake | place: Democratic Republic of the Congo: South-Kivu...
AAACCCTCCCTCGCCGGATTCCGGTGCGCGCCTCGGTTCGCCCTTCTGAGATCGGCCAGGGACGGACACCATTCAAGGGGAAAACTTGAGATGCCCATTGGCCGCTGACTCTTCGTTGCTGTCTTCGGGCACTTGTTCTTGACAGGAGGGAGACTCAATGTTGAAATGAGCGGTCCATACCCCCAGTTCGGCGGTGGAGACTGTATGAATATCCGGGAATTGGTCGAAATACTGTCCGGACGAATCTTGCTGGAAAATCACAGCCTCGACTTAGAGATACCGAGGGGGGGAGCAGCCGACCTCATGAGCGACGTCCTCGCGTTCGGTACCGAAGGGATGGTGCTGATGACAGGGCTCACCAACCCTCAGGTGGTACGGACGTCCGAAATGGCCGGCATCAGCGTTATCGTGTTCGTCCGGGACAAGACCCCCGCTCCGGAAACCATCGAAGTGGCAAAAGAGGCGGGGCTGACCTTGATAAATACCGGTTACACCATGTATGAGGCCTGTGGCCGCCTGTTTCAGGCGGGCCTCCCCGGCAGAGGCCAAGTGAAAATCACGGACAACTCCTGGTAACATGCCCGAACACCAAATCACCAAGGTTCAGGAACTCGTATACACCACGCGGGTGGAATCCGTCATGGCTCCGGACGTGGTGGTGCTCGACCCGTCCATGACTATGGCCGAGGTCAAGGACGTGATGCAGAAGAAGCGCATCTCGGGCGCCCCGGTGGTGGAAGGAGACCGGATTCTCGGGATCGTCAGCATGACCGACGTCATTGCTGCCATGGAGCGCGGGGAGCTCGATTCGCTGGTGACAAAGTCGATGACCAGGGACGTGAAGACCGTGCGCAAGGATGCTTCCGTCATCGAGGTGGTGAATCAGGTCGGTCGGCGTGGATATTCGCGACTCCCCGTGGTGGACAACGACGGCAGACTCGTGGGGATCGTAACCGCAGGGACGATGATCCGCGGGCTGCTCCATCAGATGGACGCGAGCTATCATAAGAAGGAAGCCGAGAAGATCCAGACGTATCGAGCAAGCCACATCTTTGATGACATCGTCTCTGACGATACGAGTCTCGTGCTGCGGTACATCGTGGACGACAAGGATTTCGACAACGCGGGGAAAGCCTCCAGCAATATCAAGCGCTCGCTCCAACGACTCGGAATGCCGCCTCCCATCGTGCGCAGGGTGGCCGTGGCGGTATATGAGGCCGAAATCAACCTCGTGATCCACACGGATGTGGGAGGAGAAATCACCGTGGACATCCGGAAGGAAAGACTGAGACTATCAGCGGTGGATCACGGCCCGGGCATCGAGGATCTCCACCAGGTTCTCCAGCCGGGTTTCTCCACGGCTCCGCAATGGATTCGGGACATGGGGTTCGGGGCCGGGATGGGCCTGGCCAACATCAAGCGCTGCTCGGACATGATGAGACTGCTCTCGGAGCCCGGAGGCGGAACGCGGCTCGACATCATCTTTCTCGTGGGCGACAATGCGCCCGGCGCCAAGCAGCAGGCATAAAAAAGTCTTGACAATCTCGGGCGCATGGCTATTTATAGGGGTTGGGTTATCCAACTTTCGTCAGACCCTTCCCGAGTAAGCCGTACCCAAACGTTTTCTTCAGCCGGATCCTTCTTTTCACAGGCAACCGGCTACGTCCGGAGACGAAGGATGTTTGACAGTTACCTTCCTATACTCGTGATCTTTCTGGTCGCCCTCTTCATTGGGGTCGCCATTATTGTCCTGTCGCAGCTCCTGTGCAAGAAGAACCCGTCACCGATCAAATTGATGCCGTATGAATGCGGAATGGACCCCATCGGAAGCGCGAGGCGGCGTTTCTCGGTGCGGTTTTTCATTATGGGAATGCTCTTCATCGTGTTTGACATCGAGCTCATCTTCCTGTTTCCATGGGCCAAGATCTATGACAAGCTCATGTTCTTCGGTTTTCTGGAAATGCTCGTGTTCGTGCTGATACTCCTGGTGGGCTTGATTTACGTCTGGAAGAAGGGTGCGCTCGAATGGGAATAGAAAGACATCTTAACGACACGGTCCACGTAACCAACCTCGAGTGGCTTGTGAACTGGGCGAGGAAATCCTCCATGTGGCCCCTGGGATTCGGGCTGGCTTGCTGCGCGCTCGAAATGATCGCGACCTTCGTCAGCAGGTACGATCTGGCCCGCTTCGGTATGGAAGTCGCGCGTCCCTCGCCTCGTCATGCGGATCTGATGATCGTGTCGGGCACGGCCTCCAAAAAAATGATTCCCGCAGTCCGGCGAATTTACGAGCAAATGACCGAGCCCAAATGGGTCATCGCGATGGGCGCTTGTGCATGCACGGGCGGAATATATAAGAATTACGCGGTAGTCCAGGGGATCGACCGCCACCTGCCCGTGGACGTTTACATTCCGGGATGCCCCCCACGGCCTGAGGCTCTCCTTGACGGAATCCTGCAGTTGCACGCGAAGGTTATGAAGGAACAATCAATCCACAATCCTCGGATTGGCAAGATCAAGGTCGTTGAACGATGAACCAGGAACAAATCCAGGAGCAAATTGCCTCGCGTTTTGGAGCGGGGGCCGTTCAAGCCGCAGTAATGTTCAGGGACCAGCTCACCGTCCAGGTCCCGGCCGACCAGATTCTCGATATTTGTCGCTTCCTCAAAGAAGACCCGGAGCTGAGCTTTGATTTTCTCTCGTTTGTCGGCGGCGTAGATCGACACCCGCAGACCCCGCGCTTCGAAGTCGTGTATCAACTCTCGTCTCTGAAACAACAGCACCGTTTTCGTATCAAGGTGGTCATCGAAGAGCCCGAGAAGGGGCTTGCCGCCGTGGACTCGGTTACCGCAATCTGGCCGACCGCGGACTGGCACGAGCGGGAAACCGCCGAGATGTTCGGCATCACGTTCAAGAACCACCCTGATCCCAGAAAGCTTCTTCTTCCCGACAACTGGAAAATTCATCCGCTGAGGAAAGACTTTCCGCTCTATGGGACCGAAGAAGATACCCCTGACCTCCCCGCGTGAGCGAGAGTGCAAGGATAGATCGATGCCTGAAGAAGCAACTGCGCAATCCGGATATCACAGCGAGATTATGGAGCTCAACCTCGGTCCTCATCACCCGTCGACCCATGGGGTGTTCCGGGCCATCGTAGAGCTCGACGGCGAAATCGTCGTGAACGTAGTTCCCCATCTGGGTTACTTGCACCGAGGTTACGAAAAGACGTGTGAAAACAAGCACTATCATCAAGTCATCCCTCTTGCGGAGCGCTGCGACTATATGGGGGCGTCGAGCAACTCGCTCGTCTTCTGCCTCACGATGGAGAAGATACTGGATGTGAAGGTCCCGGAGCGGGCCCAGGTCATCCGAGTGATCATGGCTGAGCTCTCGAGGATTTTCAGCCACCTCTTCTGGCTGGGCACCCACGGTCACGACGTCGGCGCGATGACGCCGCTCTTCTACATGCTCCGAGAGCGGGAAGAGATCATGAATCTCTTCGAGCTCACCGCGGGCGGCCGACTGATGCCCAACTATCTGCGGATCGGCGGACTCATTCGAGACCTGGAAGAGGGTTTTGTCGAGCGACTCCGCGATTTCACCAATCATTTCGATCAGCGGGTCGACGAGTACGAAACACTGCTGACGAAGAACGTCATCTACATTGACCGAACGAAAGGCATCGGCATTCTGTCGCTGGAAGACGCCATCGCCCTTGGAGTCAGCGGGCCGATGATCCGAGCCTCGGGGCTCCGCTGGGATATTCGCAAGACAGAGCCCTATTGCGGGTACGAGAATTACGATTTCGACATTCCGGTGGAAACCGGATGCGATGTATACTCCCGGTATCTCGTTCGCGTAGCGGAGATGAGGCAGAGCAACCGCATCCTCAAGCAGGCTCTCGACCGGCTGCCAGAAGGAGAGATTCGGGCGAGGAAGGCCGGTGTCATCTTTCCGCCCCAGGAGGAGATCTATACGAAGATGGAGTCGCTGATCCATCACTTCATGCTCGTGGTGGAAGGGCTCAGACCGCCGATCGGCGATTTCTATCAGTGCATCGAATCCCCCCGCGGGGAACTGGGGTGCTACATCGTGAGCGACGGCGGCCCGCGACCGTATCGATTGAAATGGCGGGCGCCGGCTTTTGTGAATCTGGAATCTCTGGCGAAAATGGCCAAGGGAAATTTCTTCGCCGACCTCATTGCGATTCTGTCGAGCGTGGACATCGTTCTCGCTGAAGTCGACAGGTGATAGAAAGGTTCAGGAACCCCATGACCCTCGGGGAAGTGGTTCAAGCGCTGGGACTCGATGTCCGCACGGGCAGCGACGAAATGGATCGTGCCGTGGATGGCGGGTACGTCAGCGATCTGTTGAGCGATGTGATAGCCGGAGCCAAGGAAGGCGATCTTTGGATCACCCTTCAGATACATCAGAACATCGTGGCTGTCGCTTTTCTGAATAATCTGGCCGGCATTGTCATCGTCGGCGGCCGTGAACCGGATCCCGACACCATCAAGAAGGCCGAGGAGCAAGGTGTTCCGATCATGGTTTCGTCCATGAGGAGCTATGAGCTTGCCGGTAGGCTCTATTCGATGGGAATCCGTCGGGAAGGTTGATATCCGCACCGGGATTGATCGCCAAGGAGTCGGACTCCACCGGGGAATTCCGCGGGGGTCCCGAACTCACAATCGGCACATTGATGTGACGTCAGAGTGATGTTCGTTTCGAGGCTGACCCGGAGCGGGGGGAATTCAGTAGACGGGAGGTTTGCACGTCGGACTGGAAGTCTTGAACCTCGATCTCCACATTCATACGGTCCTGTCTCCTTGTACGGAGCTCGCGGAGATGACCCCTCGGGCCATCGTCCGGGCCGCCCTCGAGCGGGAGTTGGACATGATCGCGGTATGCGATCACAATTCCGCCCGGAATACTGCTGCCACGAGGCGTGCGGCAGCGGGTACGGGCCTGGTGGTGATTCCGGGAATCGAAATCACGGCTTCCGAGGAAGTTCATATCCTAGGCCTTTTCGAGAATGACGCCAGGGTGGCGGCCGTGCAAGAAGAAGTCTACGGTCGGCTCTTTGGCGAGAACGACGAGGAAGTGTTCGGTTACCAGGTCGTGGTGGACGAAGAGGACCAAGTGGAAGACCTGGACCAGAGGCTCCTGATTTCGGCAACCACCCTGAGTACGGAACGAGTGGTGCGGCTCATCCACGATTTCGAAGGGCTCGCCATCGCAAGCCATGTGGACAGGTCGGGATTTGGGATCTTCAGCCAGCTCGGCTTTATCCCTGAGGACCTGAGTCTGGATGCCCTGGAGGTGTCGAAGCGGACGGATTTTGACACGGTGCGGAAACGATACCCCCAAACGCAGAGCTATACGCTGGTGACATCCTCGGATGCCCATTCTCTTGACGAGATCGGCGCGTCCGTCACCGTGGCACGTATGGCGGAAGCCAGCTTTCGTGAGCTGAGACTGGCGTTGGCGGGGACCGAGGGACGAGGGGTCATTGGGCGGCGGACACGGTGAGACAGACCGTCCTGACACAAGAGATATACTACCGTATAAGGGCGCGCGGAGCGACGGACACGACAGATCGGCCTGCGGAATGGCCGGAGCGTGTTCCGGGATCAAAAACGCTCACCCCGGATTGAGTCGGTTGGGTATGGCGCACGGCCAATGCAAGATCTTTCTCTGCACATCCTCGACGTGGCCGAGAACGGGATCACGGCCGGAGCGAACCTGATCAGCGTGACGGTGGACGAGAACCTGACGTCGGACAGGCTCACCATTGTCATTGAAGACAACGGCAAGGGAATGGAGCCCCAGTTCCTGGCTCAGGTTCTGGATCCGTTCGTGACGACGCGCACTACCCGCAAGGTGGGCCTCGGGCTGTCGCTGTTTCAGCAGGCTGCCCGGGACGCAGACGGCGACCTGGAGATCGAATCGTCGCCGGGGAAAGGTACGAAGGTGATCGTGACCATGAGCCACGGTCATATCGACCGAAAGCCCGTGGGGAATATGACCGAGACGATTGTCACCCTGATCGAGGGCCACCCGGAAATCGATTTCGTCTACCAGCACCGCAAGGACGGAAAAGAGTATCTTCTCGATACCCGTGAGATTCGAGCCGAACTGGAGGAGATTCCCCTGAATACTCCTGAAGTGGTCGGCCTCATCCGGGAAAATATTCTTTCGGGTCTGCAAGAGATCGCCAGCGGGTGAATACCGGACCCAGGGAGCGAAGAGAAAGTGCAAGAACGAGACGCCATACTCAAGCGAAAAGTGGAATCCAGCGTAGAGGTGATCCCGCCGGAGGAACTGCAAAAACTCGACGAGGTCGTGGAGAAATACTACGGGAACCCGGGATATCTCATTCCCGCCCTGAAAGACGCTCAGGAGATGTTCGGATACCTACCTCAAGAGGTTCAGCGGTATGTAGCTGGCGGGTTGAACATTCCGGCTTCTCATGTCTACGGTGTCGTCACTTTCTACTCCTTCTTTACGATCACCCCTCGGGGCAGGCACACGATCAGACTGTGTCTTGGAACGGCCTGCTACGTCAAGGGATCCAAAGACATGCTCGAAAACATCGTGAAACACGTCGGCATCAACGTGGGAGAGACATCCGAAGACGGTCGTTTCACCCTGGAAGCGGTGCGGTGTTTGGGGGCGTGCGGTCTGGCGCCGGTCATGCTGGTGGGGGAGGACACTCATGGAAATATCAACCCCACGGACACATTGAAAATTCTGGAAGGCTATCAATAACGCGGACCTGACCATGCGTCGGACCCGGATCTCGGCTTCGGCGCCGCTGAGTGCCCACCACGTACCGAACGGCACGGGGTATGTCCTCGAGAAGGAGCCATCATGCCCAAGATTTCCATACAGGACCTCAAGAAGATCAAAGAGCGAGAAAAGGCAAAGATGGTCCTCAGAGAGGGCCAGTTCAGGGCCAGAATCACGGTTCACATGGGGACGTGCGGTATCGCTGCGGGCGCGCGGGAAATCATGTCCGTCTTCCGTGACGAGATTGCCAGGCGAGACATTCTCGACGTAATGCTCACCAACTCCGGATGTGCCGGGTTGTGCGCGAAAGAGCCCATGATCACCGTCGAGCTTGCCGACCAGTCCCCGGTGAAATACGTCAAGCTCGACAAGGACAAAGCCCTTCGGATCTTCGACGAACACGTGGTTGGGGGCACGCCGGTGGAGGATTACGCTCTGGCTCGCGGCAGCGAGACCATGGCCACATGAAGGGTTTTCAGAGCGATTACCGCTCTCCGGACACTGAACAAGCGAAGGCCGAGGTGGAGAAGAGCTGATGAGTGCCAGCCCGTATTACAGAATGGTTTTCATGATGTGCGCAGGCACAGGATGCATTGCCAGCGGTTCGCTGGATGTCAGGGATGCTCTGCAGCGGGAATTGACCAAGAGGAATCTGCAAGATGAAGTGCAGATCATCATGACCGGCTGCAACGGGTTCTGTGCTATGGGCCCGCTCGTGGTGGTTTATCCCGAAGGAATCTTCTACAACCAGGTCAAACCCGAACATGCGCCGTTAATTGTCGAAGAGCACGTGCTCAAGGGCCGTATCGTCGAGAAGCTCCTCTTCAAGGAAGAGGCGGCCAAGGATCGGGTCCCCTTGATGAAGGACATCGGCTTCTTCGGCCTCCAGAGACTCATCGTCCTGAGAAACCGCGGTCTCATCGATGCGGAGAATATTGACGACTACATTGCCCGGGACGGGTACGCGGCTTTGGGAAAAGCCCTCGAGGAAATGACACCCGAAGAGGTGATCGACGAGGTCAAGAAGTCCGGTCTTCGCGGCAGAGGAGGCGGCGGATTTCCCACGGGCCTCAAGTGGGAGGAGTGCCGCAGGTACAGCAATTTTCCCAAGTACACGATCTGCAACGGCGACGAAGGCGATCCGGGCGCGTTCATGGACCGGTCGGTCATGGAAGGAGACCCCCATTCGGTTCTCGAAGGAATGGCCATATCCGGCTATGCCATCGGCGCAGAGCAAGGCTATATTTACGTCCGGGCCGAGTATCCCCTCGCGATTCAGCGCCTCCAGAAAGCCATCGTGGATGCGAGGGAGTACGGATTGCTCGGCAAGGACATCCTCGGCAAAGGTTTCAATTTTGACATCGCAATTGCGCCGGGAGCCGGAGCCTTCGTGTGCGGTGAGTCCACGGCTCTGATGTACTCCATCGAGGGCAAGCGCGGTATGCCTCGAATAAAACCCCCGCGGAGCGCCGAGGCGGGCCTTTGGAACCAGCCCACCAACCTCAACAACGTCGAGACCTTCGCCAATCTCAACCCACTCATCCTCAACGGCGGAGAATGGTTCGCATCCATCGGGACTGAAGGAAGCAAGGGGACCAAGGTCTTCGCCCTGACGGGCGCGGTTAACAATGTGGGCCTGGTGGAAGTTCCCATGGGAACCTCCCTGAGATCCCTGGTATTTGACATCGGAGGCGGCATTCCCAAGAAGCGGAAATTCAAGGCCGCGCAGATGGGTGGACCTTCCGGCGGCTGTATTCCGACAGACCTGGTGGACGTGGAGATCGACTACGAGTCTCTTCTCGGAGCCGGAGCCATGATGGGTTCGGGCGGTGTGGTGGTCATGGATGAAATGACCTGCATGGTGGACACCGCCAGGTTCTTCACCAACTTCTCGGTGGATGAGTCATGTGGGAAGTGCACGCCGTGCCGGGAAGGCCTGAAGGTGATGTTCGACAAGCTCACCGACATCGTCGAGGGACGCGGAGAAGAAGGCGACGTGGAATTCCTCGTGGAATTGGGGCACCACATTAACGGTACGTCGCATTGCGGATTGGGAAAGAGCGCTGCAAATCCGGTGCTCTCCACGATCCGATATTTCCGAGACGAGTACGATGCCCACATTCGAGACAAGCACTGTCCCGCGCTCGTTTGCCCTGACCTCATCGACTTCGTCGTCATCGACGAGAAGTGCAAGATGTGCGGCTTGTGTTATCGGAACTGCCCGTCCTCGGCCATCATCTGGGAAAAGAAGAAAGTGGCTCGAATCGATCTCGAGAAATGTACGAAATGCCGAACGTGTATCAGCAATTGCAGGTTCGGGGCCATCAGATAACTGTGGATTCAAGGCGGATCATTGCCCAATTACGGGCGTGAGCACGGGCTCGAACTCGTTTACCATCTTCCCTGTGAGCAAGGTTCTATGGTTACCCTGACCATCGACGGCGTCAAAGTTACTGTTGAACGTGGAGCCACCATTTTGGAGGCCGCGCAAAAGGCCGGCGTACGGATTCCGACCCTCTGTCACGACAAACGGTTGATTCCCTACGGGGCTTGCCGCCTTTGCATGGTGGAAGTGACCGCCAGAGGCCGAACCCGAACGATGCCGGCTTGTTTCAATCCGGCACGGGAAGGCATGGAGGTCGCCACCAATACGCCGAAGCTTGCGGAAAGCCGGCGCGTGCAGCTCATGCTCCTGCTGCGGTCGCATCCGCTTCTGTGTCCCAGTTGCGATGCGGCGGGTGATTGCCAGCTCCAGAACCTGGTCCACGAATACGAGCTCCCTGAGCTCCCCTTCTCCCGGGAGACGCGCTACTTTCACGTGGACAACGAGTCTCACTTCATCCGCCACAATATGAATCTGTGTATCCGATGCGGGATGTGCGTGCGGATATGTGATGAAATTCAGGGGCAACGGGAGCTGAGCTTCGTCAATCGGGGCATGTTTACGGAGGTGTCCACCGATTTCGGCCGCCCCCTGGATTGCGAGTTCTGCGGACAGTGCGCCACCATCTGCCCGGTGGGAGCGATATCCTCGAAATGGCTCGTGGGGACGGGACGGGAGTTCGAACTTAAGAAGACCGACACCACCTGCTCGTTCTGCAGTCTGGGGTGCACCCTTTCCATGGGGCAAAAGGCCGGGAAGGTCGTGTACGTGACATCCCCCGCGGAGAGTCCCAACGAGGGGAATCTCTGCGCTAAAGGGCGTTACGGCTGGCCCTACGTTTACTCTCCGGAGAGACTCACCAAGCCGCTCATTCGGAAGGACGGGACCCTTCAGGAAGTCGAGTGGAACGAAGCTCTCACCTTCGTAGCGGAAAGACTCAAATCCATCAAGGCATCGACCGGCCCTTCCAGCCTCGCAGCGCTCGGTTCAGCCCGTCTGACCAATGAAGAGGCATACGTATTCAACCGGTTCGTCAGGACAGTCTTGGAGACGCCGCACCTCGATCACTCGGGCGGCTACGGGTATCGGGCGCTCGTGGAAGGCATCAAGCCCGGCCTGGGATTTCCCGCCAGCACAAATTCCATTCGTGAGATGAGGGGAGCCGATGCCATCGTGCTCTTCGCCGCGGACCTCACGGAATCCCATCCGATCGCCAAGAACGAGGTCATCCTCGCGTCGGGACGAAGGCGCGCAGAGGTCATCGTGGTCGACGCGACCAGGACGAAGCTCACCGATAGATCGGGGATGTTCCTCCCGGTACGTCCCGGCATGGAATCCGCCATTGCGAACGCCATGCTCAAATGGATTCTCGACGAGGGCCTGTACGATGGGAAGGCCCTTGACCTCCGCGCTGATGGTTTCGAGGAGCTCAAGGCTTCACTGGCCGAGTACACTCTGGAAAAGGTTTCGTCGCTTACCGGCGTCGATTCCGGGCTCATCGCCGCGGCTGCCAAGACGTACGCGGATGCGTCGAACGCAATCATCGTCCTGACAGCAGGCATGGGACGCACCGGCGGCAACGTGGAGCTCGCCCGCGCCGCAGCAAACCTGGCGCTCGTCACGGGACGGATCGGAAAAGTATCCAGCGGCGTGTACGTGTTCGGCGAAAAGGCGAACTCGCAGGGCGCGATCGATATGGGGCTCAGCCCCGATTTCTTGCCGGGATTCAGTCCCATTGATGACGACGCTGCCCGATCCAAGTTCGAGAAGGCCTGGGGTGCAACCATCGGCGCCGGGAAAGGGCTCAGCGCTCCCGGAATTTTCGCCAAGGCTCTGAGCGGGGACATTAAAGCCCTGTACGTGGTTGGCGAGAATCCCGTGGACACCTACCCCGATCGATCAGCCACTGAAAAGGCTCTGGCAAAACTTCAGTTCTTGGTAGTTCAGGATCTTTTCCTCACATCTACTGCCAAAATGGCCCATGCGGTCCTGCCGGTGGTATCTTTTGCCGAAAAATCAGGGACGTACACCAGTGCCGAGCGGCGTATCCAGCGTCTGAAGCCGTGCATGTCACCCGCCTCCGGAAAGACCGATCTCGAGGTATTTACGGCCTTGGCTGCGGTCAGCGGCAGCCCTTCATTGACGTACGCCGGGCCGGAACAGGTCATGAATGAGATTGCAAGCCTCGTGGACGTGTACCGCGGTGTCTCGTACGAGAGAATTGGCGCCGATGGGATCAGTTGGCCCTGTGTGGACGGCGAGGATCCCGGAAAAGGCGTGCTGTATGAGGGGGGATTTCCTGGAGGAAAGGCCCATCTCCAGCCCGCGGCGTCTCTGCCTCAGCCGGTAGAGGAAGACCTCCCCTTCTACCTGATTCCCGGGTTTCTCAAGTTTCATTCAGGTTCGATGTCTGAATGGAGCTTCTCGCTCACCGAGGTATGCCCGGAGGCGATAGCGGAAATGAACGTGGAGGACCTCAAAGCGCTGGGGCTCAAGGACGCCGCCATGGTGAGACTGACGAACTCGACCGGAGATTCGATTCAGATCAAGGTAAAGAAGTCCCGCCGGGCTTTGCGGGGTTCGGTGATCGTTCCGTACCATTTTTCCAAGCCGGGGCTCAATCGTCTCACCGGTTGGGATACGCCCGCATTCAAAGTCCGGGTAGAAAAGGCATAGTCGACACCAGGGGTTGTGCTCATGGATTCCCTCCTCACTGCCGTAGTTTTGGTGATTATCAAGGTTGTGCTCGTTATCGGAGCCATACTGACCTTTGTGGCATACCTCACGCTGTTCGAAAGAAAAGTTCTCGGGTGGATTCAAGTGAGGTTCGGTCCGAATCGGGTCGGCCCGTGGGGGCTCCTGCAGCCGCTCGCCGACGGCGTGAAGCTCATCGCCAAGGAAGAGATCACCGTCTCATCAGCCAACAAGGCCGTCTATATATTGGCCCCGCTGATCGTGGTCGTGTGCGCGGTTATCCCCTTTGCCGTCATACCCTTTGCGAAGGGCCTCGGCCTGGAAAAGATCCTTGGCCCCATGGCCAACACCTTCGATCTGAACACCGGCGTGGTTTCCGATATCAACGTGGGAATTCTCTATATTTTCGGCATATCTTCGCTGGGCGTTTACGGAGTGGTTCTTGGCGGCTGGGCTTCCAACAGCAAGTATTCCCTGCTGGGGGCGTTACGCTCCGGCGCACAGATGATCAGTTATGAGCTGGGCCTCAGCCTTTCCGTGGTGGGTGTTCTCCTGCTCGCAGGATCGCTCAACCTCGTCGAAATCGTCCAGAACCAAGACGCGTGGTACAAATGGTACGTTTTCCGCCAGCCTCTCGGGTTCCTCCTGTTTCTCATAGCCGGAAGCGCGGAAATCGCCCGTACCCCCTTTGACCTGCTTGAATGCGAAAACGAATTGGTGGCCGGATATCAGACCGAGTACAGCTCCATGAAGTTCGGGCTTTTCTACCTCGGTGAGTACGCCCACCTGCTGTTCCTGAGCACCCTGATGACGACGCTGTACTTTGGCGGGTGGCAAGGGCCTTTTCTTCCGCCAATTCTCTGGTTCCTCATCAAGACCTTTTTCTTCGTGTTCCTGTTCGTCTGGATTCGGGGAACCTATCCGAGGCTGCGGTACGACCGGGTCATGACCTTTGGATGGAAGGTGCTGTTGCCGGTGGGACTTTTCAACGTCATGGGGACCGCGTTTCTTTACACCGTTTACCTTTGGCTGAAAACGGGTGGTTGAAAGCGACCCGCGCCGGATGTTTTTTCCCATCAGGTCGGCCTGAAGAAAACCGGATCTGATGGAGGTTACCTGCCTAACATACGTGAGGGATCGACGAAATGATTATCCCATTCTTCAAGGGAATCGTGCTGCCGCTGCTCCAAGGGCTGAAACTGACACTGAAATACTCTCACTCCCCCCACATAACCCTTCAGTATCCCGACGAGAAGTGGAATGTGGCCCGGAGATGGAGAGGCCGTCACGTGTTGACCAAACATCCGTCCGGCAAGATCCGGTGCGTTGCGTGCATGCTGTGCGCCACCGTTTGCCCGGCCGAGTGTATATCGATCGTGGCAGCCGCCGAACCGGACAACCGGAAGTACCCTGAAAGCTACGTCATCGACCTCGGAAGATGTATCTTCTGTGGGTATTGCGTCGAGGTCTGCCCAAAAGAGGCTATCGAGATGAGCACGGCGTACGAGTTGTCGGAATATAGCCGCGAGGACCTGATTCTGGATAAAGAGAAGTTGCTGGTCCCGCCTGAGCCACGGTACGAGTCACAAAAGAAGGCAGGTTGATTCGCTGTGGGTAGGTAGGTATCCCTCTTGTTTTTGAACCGCAAGGACATACGAGGGAGGGTAAGCCGGCACGGCATGCCGTCTGTCGGATAGGCCTTGCAAGAGGCTGCGGATCAAAGATGCAAGGTGGGTCCGGGAAGCAGGGATCGTGCCCCTGAGTCCCCCCCAGGAAAGTGCGTCGGCGGGAATATCCTGCACAGTGTCGGAGGTACGGGAATATCCATGGAAAAGCTGGTTTTTTACGTTCTCAGCATCATTACGTTGGTCTCCGCTTTCTGCGTGGTCTTTCTGCGCAGACCCATGCACAATGTTTTGTTCATGATTATGACCATGCTCGGCGTGGCGGGGTTCTTTATCTTGCTTCGGGCAGAGTTCGTAGCCATGGTGCAGATCATTGTGTACGCGGGAGCCGTAATGGTTCTCTTCCTCTTCGTGATCATGCTGCTCCGACTCGACCAGGTTCAACTCCCTCAGGATCCCCGGGCACTCCGCTGGTGGACCGGCTCCTTGCTGGGAGTAATTCTCATCACGCTCCTGCTTCCGGTGATGCGGGCGTTCGTTCTGCCGATGCCCTCGGGGATGGCTCCTGCCGTGAAGCTCGATGCCATGAGTAACACCGAGCTCATAGCCCGGGAACTGTTCACAACGTACTTGCTTCCTTTCGAAATCACATCTGTTCTGCTTCTTGCAGCCATGATCGGAACGGTGATTCTGGCAAGGAAGCGCTCTCGTGGAACAGTTGGGGACTGACAGGCACGCGCAAGCGCGTAATCGATTTCAGGAAAAACGACATGATTACCGTGCAACACTATCTTGTTTTGTCAGCGGCGCTCTTTTGCCTGGGTGTCATAGGGGTGATGTTTCGGAGAAATCTCATCGTCATCCTTATGTCCCTGGAGCTCATGCTCAACGCTGTTAACCTCACGTTCGTGGCCCTGTCCCGGTACCTGGATTCGGCTGAAGGTCAGATCTTCGTGCTGTTCATAATGGTGGTGGCTGCGGCTGAGGTTGCTGTGGGGCTGGCCATAGCCGTTGCCGTCTTCAGGCAGCGAGGCACCGTGGACGTCAACGACATCAATCTGATGAAGTGGTGAGAGCGCTTCGGAGCTCTGCACAGCCGAGTTATAGAGTTATGAACGCGAATTCCTCGTACTTCAAAATGGGAGCCTGGAATGACTGATCTGGTCTGGTTGATACCGGTGTTTCCTCTCCTGGGATTCCTGATCAACGGGCTTCTGGGAAGAAGCTTCCCCGAGAAAGCCGTCGGTTGGATCGGATCCGCGGCCGTGGGAGCGTCATTCGTGGTGGCGCTGCTGATATTTCTCGAGCTTCTCGGAATGGCTCCCGGCTCCCGTTCGGTCCAGAAGATAGTTTACACGTGGATGCTTTCCGGGGACTTGACCGTGCCCATCGGATTTCTCGTCGATCCGCTGAGCATGGTCATGTTGATGGTGGTGAGCGGCGTCGGGTGCATCATCCACGTCTACTCCATCGGATACATGCACGGGGAGTTCGGATTTCGTCGCTACTTCGCATACTTGAACCTGTTCGTCTTCAACATGCTCATCCTGGTGGCCGCGAATAATTTCGTGCTCATGTTCGTGGGTTGGGAAGGGGTGGGGCTCTGTTCCTACCTTCTCATCGGGTACTATTACGAGAAGCAATCAGCCTCCGACGCGGGAAAGAAGGCCTTTGTGGTCAACCGGATCGGCGACTTCGGATTTCTCCTGGGGATGTTCCTCATTTTCGTGACCTTCGGGACGTTCGACTTCGCAAAGGTCTTTGCCGCGGCTCCGGACACCTTGGCTCCGGGCGGATTGCTCGTGACGGGCATCACCCTGCTGCTGTTCGTTGGCGCAACGGGCAAGTCGGCTCAGATCCCACTGTATACCTGGCTCCCTGACGCGATGGAAGGTCCCACACCGGTCAGCGCACTGATCCATGCGGCCACCATGGTGACCGCGGGGGTGTACATGGTAGCCCGGTGCAACGTCCTGTTCTCGCTGGCGCCCGTGTCCATGGCGGTCGTGGCGGTCACAGGCGGAGCCACGGCGCTGTATGCCGCCACCATCGGCGTCACTCAATACGACATCAAGCGGGTATTGGCCTACTCCACCATCAGCCAGCTCGGATACATGTTCATGGCCTGCGGCGTGGGAGCATTCACTTCCGGCATCTTCCACTTGATGACCCATGCGTTTTTCAAGGCTCTCCTCTTCATGTCCGCGGGGAGTGTGATGCATGCCATGGCGGGCGAGCTGGACATGCGCAAGATGGGGAATCTGAGGAAGAAGCTTCCGACCACGCACCTGGTGTACTTGTTCGGCACACTGGCCATTGCAGGCATTTTTCCCTTTGCAGGATTTTTCAGCAAGGACGAAATTCTGTTCTACTCCTTCGAGCGGAATGTCGGCTTCTGGATTATCGGCGCGGTGGCGGCGATCCTGACGTCATTCTACATGTTCCGATCCGTGTTCATGACCTTCTACGGCGAGTCACACGTGGACCACGACGTTGAGCATCATCTGCATGAGTCTCCGCCGATCATGACGGTCCCTCTCATCATACTCGCTGCGCTTTCTCTCGTTGGCGGTCTCGTGGGGATTCCGATTTTCGAGGGCATGCACCGTTTCGGAGACTTCCTCGCTCCCGTTTTCGCAAAATCCAAGGAAATCCTCGACGCCGGCCACCATGCCGGACATCACAGCCTGGCACTGGAATTGATTCTGATGGGCACTTCGCTGGCCATAGCGTTTGCCGGCCTCTTCTTCGCCCGGTACCTTTATATTTCCAAGCCCGACATGGCGGATCGCATGGTGGAGGAATTCGGTGGGGTGCACAAGCTCGTATACAACAAATACTGGGTGGACGAGATCTACGATCTGCTCTTCGTGAATTCGATCGTTCGTTTCTCCCGATTTCTGTGGAAATATTTCGATGAAGGCGTCGTCGACGGCGCTGTCAATGGAGTTGCCTCTCTCACTCGAGGGGTTGGCGGCGTCTTGAGGTGGCTGCAAACCGGGTTGGTCAAGGATTACGCTCTTTCCATCCTGGTCGGCGTATTGGCGGTCATAGGTTATCTCGTCCTGAAGTAGGACACGGAGGAATTCCTTTCATGGAGAACGCGTCCTTCCCCTACCTGAGCCTGATCACGTTCATTCCCCTCGTGGGAGTCGCGATTCTGCTTTTCATCAACAGGCAGTCTCATGAGGTGCTCCGCTGGATTGCCTTGCTCTTCATGGTGGCCGATTTCGTCGTCAGTCTCTTCGCCTACGCCCTCTTCGATCCCACCACCGCGGCGATGCAGTTCCAGGAATACCATCCCTGGGTTCGGGATTGGGGGATAGCCTATAAGCTCGGGATAGACGGCATCAGTCTGTTTCTCGTGTTGCTGACCACCCTTCTGGGCCCGATCGTTATCCTCGCCTCATGGAAAGACATTACGGTGAGGGTGAAGGAGTTTCTCATCTGCCTCCTTTTCCTGCAAACCGGCATGATCGGCGTGTTCGTGGCCCTGGACCTGTTTCTCTTCTACGTCTTCTGGGAGCTAATGCTCATCCCCATGTACCTCCTGATCGGCGTCTGGGGGAATCCGGCACGGCGACTCTACGCGGCAATCAAGTTCGTCCTCTACACGGTCGTCGGCAGCCTGCTGATGCTTGTTGCCATTCTGGCCCTGTACTTCATGGCTGGGAAAGCCACGGGCGTTTACACGTTCGATCTGCTGAAGCTCTATGAATTCGCTGTCCCCTTGCAGGCACAGTTCTGGATGTTCCTGGCCTTTTTCCTCGCCTTTGCGATCAAGGTCCCGATGTTTCCGTTCCATACGTGGCTCCCCGATGCCCATACCGAGGCCCCTACCGTGGGGAGCGTGGTGCTGGCCGCGGTTCTCCTGAAAATGGGCACCTACGGATTCATCCGGTACGCCATTCCGCTCTTTCCCAATGCAGCGATGGACGCCACCTGGTGGGTCTGCCTCCTCGCAGTGATCGGCATTATCTACGGGGCCTGGGTGGCCATGGTGCAACTTGACGTCAAGCGACTGGTCGCTTTCTCGAGCGTCAGCCATCTCGGGTTTGTCATGCTCGGGATGTTTGCCCTCACCTTCCAGGGAGTGGAGGGAAGCATCATACAGATGATCAACCACGGGTTGAGCACCGGCGCTCTGTTTCTTATCGTCGGCATGATCTACGAGAGGCGCCATACGAGGCTGATCGCCGAATTCGGCGGGATATCAAAGCCCATGCCCGTTTTCGCGGTCTTCTTCATGATTTTCACCCTCTCTTCCATCGGGTTACCCGGACTCAACGGGTTTATCGGCGAATTCCTCATCCTGCTGGGAAGCTTCAGGGTTATGCCGTGGTATACGGTCTTCGCTGCATCAGGGGTCATCTTTGCCGCGGTGTACATGCTGTGGATGTTTCAGCGTGTCATGTTCGGTAAGGTCACCAACCCGAAAAACGCCGCGCTCAAGGATTTGAGCGGGCGTGAGATCCTGGTCCTCGTTCCGCTCGTCATCTTCTGCGTCTGGATCGGCGTGTACCCGAACACGTTTCTCAAGCCGATGGAGCCTTCGGTCAAGGCGTTCATTCAGCAGGTGGAGAAGAAGAAGTCTGCGGTTCTCGACAAAGAGCGGACCAACAGTCAACTCTCCGTCGTGCGAGCGGACCTGAAATAGTCACGTGAGGAAGCAGAGGCGCCTCCCGGCGTCGGTTTCGGGAGCGCCGGAATAAGAAACGGCCGGTAGTCCCTCCCCGGCAACACGTTCCTTGGGCTGCGAGGTTGGCTGAGCCGTTTCTTCTTGGAGAGGCCAAGGGAAAGACAAGAGCTTTCTGATACCAAAGGGCACTCTCCGGAACCCTTGAGACGCTTTGTGTCGTTTCACCCGACTTGCCGGCCTCGGCCGTGCAGCGGCGATCATCGACATCTTGGATGAGGAGCAATCGGGATGATTTCAGTACCCGAGTTGAATCTTGGCGGCATTTTACCGGCGATCGTCGTCAGCATCGCCGGTGTGATCATCATGCTGGTCGGCTTGTTCGTTCGCAGGAGCTCAGTCGGAGTTGCCGCCGTGATAAGCTTGGCAGGGGTGCTGCTGGCGATCGCTGCCAACAGTCCCTTACGGTTCATGAGCGTGCCGGCATTCAGCGGCCTGGTCGCTCTCGACGCCTTCTCCTGGTACACCAATCTCCTGGTCCTCATTGCCGCGGGGGTAACCGTCCTGACGTCCGTGCGCTACCTGACCGACGAGGGTCTGGACGTCTACGAGTATTTTGCCCTGCTCATGTTTGCCACGGCCGGAATGATGTTCATGGTGGCGGGGAATCACCTCCTCACGATTTTCATCGGACTGGAGACCCTCTCCATATCGATCTACATTATGGCGGGAATTCTGCCGGGGAATTTCAAGTCCGGAGAGGCGGCCCTGAAATACTTACTCCTGGGCGCCTTTTCCAGCGGCATCTTTCTCTACGGAGCGGCCTTGATGTACGGGGCCGCGGGGTCAGTGAGTCTGCCGGTGCTCACCAAGTACTATTCGAGCGGATCGGTCGGACTCATGGGTATGGCGGGCATGGGATTGCTCCTCGTCGGCTTTTCATTCAAAGTGGCTGCCGTGCCGTTCCATATGTGGACTCCTGACGTGTACGAGGGCGCTCCTACCCCGCTGACGGGATTCATGTCGGTAGGAGTGAAGGCAGCGGCATTTGCGGCGTTTCTCAGGGTGTTCTTCGAATCCCTCTCCGCCATACAGATCAATTGGACAGAAATACTGTGGGTTCTTGCCGTCCTGACCATGATCCTCGGCAACCTTGCCGCTCTGGTCCAGGACAATATCAAACGAATGCTGGCCTATTCCAGCATAGCCCATGCCGGGTACATACTCGTGGGCATGATCGCGGGCAAGGAAGCCGGCGCCGCGGGGATTCTCTACTATTTGCTGGCCTACACCTTCACGAATCTCGGAGCTTTCGGCGTTGTGGCCCTGGTCGGTCAGAAGGGTGAAGCCAACGTCAAGCTGGACGACTACCGCGGTCTGGCCAAGGCCCATCCCATGGTCGCGCTGGTCATGTCGATCTTCCTCTTCTCGCTAGCGGGAATTCCTCCCACCGCGGGATTCATGGGAAAGTTCCTGATCTTCGGCGCCGCGATCAATTCCGGCTATGTCTGGCTCGTCATTATCGGCGTGCTTACGAGTGCTGCTTCAGTGTTCTACTATTTCCGGGTGATCATGAAGATGTACATGGAAGCACCGGAGGCTGGTCCCGTAAGAGTTCAGTTCAGCGCGGGAATGGCTCTCGCACTGTTCATTGCTGCCGTCGGGGTGCTCTATATCGGGATTTTTCCCACCACGTACCTGGGTCTGGCCAGCGAGTCCATCAAGCCGCTTTTCTAGGATGGCCTCAGAGCTTGCAACAGTGGTCGAAACACGAGAAATGGTATTCCGGCCGCGACGCGGTGTGCCTCTTCCCTGGGAATCGCGCATTCCCTCGCCGGAGGCGAAAAGGTAATAGTGCCCGACACAGCGTGATGACGCCAGGAAGGCCGGTTGGGGTCATCACGGTATTTCCGGAGTCCTGCGAGAACATGCGAATATCCGCCTTAGTGGCTACGGGGCATGGCATCAACTGTGAAGTGGAGACCAGGTTCGCCCTGGAGAGAGCCGGCTTCGACACCGTCGAGTTAGGTCACCTGAATTTCCTCGCAGCAGGGGAGATCGATCTGTTCGGCTATCAGCTCATCGTTTTCCCCGGAGGATTTCTCGATGGAGACGATTTGGGGGCAGCTCAGGCGTGCGCCAACAGGATAAAACACTCGCGAGTCGACGGTGACCGGCTCATTGACCTCCTTATTGAATTCGTCGGGAAAGCGCGGCTCATTCTCGGGATTTGCAACGGCTTTCAGCTCCTGGCGAAGCTGGGTGTGTTGCCCGCATTGGAGGGTGACTACACCCGCAGGGATGTGACACTAACGGGAAACGACAGCGGACGGTTTGAGGACCGATGGGTGGAGTTGGCGGTTGATCTGGACTCCCCCTGTGTTTTCACCAGCGGTGTCGATCGTCTCTACCTGCCGGTTCGGCACGGGGAAGGCAAACTGATCTGCCGTACGCCGGAGCTGGCCCGTGAATTGGTGACTTCTCATCATGCCGCGCTTCGGTATTCGTCCCACGATCAACACCGGCCGACGGACCGGTATCCCGACAATCCCAACGGCTCGCAGGAGGCCATCGCCGGTTTGTGCGACCCGACGGGCCGCGTGTTCGGACTCATGCCCCACCCCGAGTGCTTTATTCACCGGACCCAACACCCCCGGTGGACAAGGGAGGAGCTTCCGGAAGAAGGGGACGGTTTGGCCCTCTTCAAAAACGCTGCGGCCTATCTGAAAAGAGCGTGAAAAGAATTGCTCCAGGAGCGTTGAGTCGCGGAGAGATCGCCGAGCCTCATGCGGCGCGGTGGAGCATGTTTTTTGTTGCGAATTTGGTGATAGTACGCTAAACTATTGGGGTTTGCTCGCCCCCTACCATCAAAACCTGTTTCCAATCCCTCGGCCGATTGCAGCAGGGCGCCTGCACGGCGCATAGCCTTATTCACAGGAGGTATCTATGGCTCTGGACCCCACCAAGATGGCTGACTGGCAAATAGCCGAAGAAGCCGAAAAAACTATGAAAACCGTCTATCAGCTCGGGGAAGAACTGGGGCTGACCAAAGAGGAACTGCTGCCGCACGGACATTATGTGGCAAAAATCGACTTCGCCAAGGTCCTCAAGCGTCTCGGCGACAGACCTGATGGCAAATATATCGATGTTACCGCTATCACTCCCACGCCCCTGGGAGAAGGTAAATCCACAAGCTCCATGGGATTGGTGGAAGGCCTCGGAAAACGGGGCAAGAGCGTGTGCGCCGCCATTCGTCAGCCATCTGGCGGCCCCACCATGAACATCAAAGGGTCCGCGGCCGGCGGCGGCTTGGCCCAGTGCATACCTCTGACACCGTTTTCTCTTGGACTCACCGGCGACATCAACGCCATCATGAACGCTCACAACCTGGCCATGGTCGCTCTCACGGCCCGCATGCAGCATGAGTTCAACTACAGCGACGAGGAGTTGGCCAAGAGAAACCTCAAGAGATTGAGCATCGATCCTCGAAACGTCGAATTCGGCTGGATCATGGACTTCTGCGCCCAGTCCCTTCGGAACATCGTTATCGGTTTGGGCGGTAAGATGGACGGCTTCATGATGCGGTCTACCTTCGGCATCGCGGTTTCTTCGGAGATCATGGCCATCCTCGCGGTTTCCACCGACCTCAAGGACATGCGCGAGCGCATGGGACGCATCGTCGTGGCGACCAACAAGAGCGGCGCACCCGTGACCACGAAGGACCTCGAAGTGGACGGCGCCATGACCGCCTGGATGGTCGAGGCGCTCAATCCGAACCTGCTGCAGAGCGTTGAAGGTCAACCGGTGTTCGTCCATGCAGGTCCCTTTGCCAACATCGCTATCGGCCAGTCGTCCATCATCGCCGACCGCGTGGGCCTGAAACTCGGCGATTACCATGTAACGGAATCCGGTTTCGGTGCGGACATCGGTTTCGAGAAATTCTGGAACCTCAAGTGCCGCTTCTCGGGCCTGAAGCCCAATTGCGCCGTCATCGTGGCCACCATCCGGGCCTTGAAGTGCCACGGCGGCGCCCCTGTTCCTCGGCCGGGTCTGCCCATGCCGAAGGAATACGAGGGGGAGAATGTCGGTTGGGTCGAGGCAGGCTGCGAGAACCTCATTCAACACATCAAAACCGTCAAGACTGCCGGCATCAATCCCGTGGTCTGCATCAACTCCTTCTACACCGACACCAAGGATGAAATCGCGGCAGTCAAGCGACTCTCTGAGGCTGCCGGAGCTCGCGCCGCGGTATCCCGGCACTGGCTGATGGGTGGCGACGGCGCGCTGGAATTCGCCGACGCAGTCGTCGATGCCTGTGAAGAGAAGAACGAGTTCAAGCTGCTCTACCCGATCGAGATGCCGCTGCGTCAGCGGATCGAGCTCATCGCCAAAGAGGTTTACGGCGCGGACGGCGTCAGCTACACCGCGGAAGCCGAAGCAAAGGCCAAGAGGATGGAAGCCGATCCGAATCTGGCCAAACTGGGCACCTGTATGGTCAAGACGCACCTCAGCCTTTCCCACGACCCGAATATTAAGGGCGTTCCCAAGGGCTGGGTCCTTCCCATCAGAGACATCCTCACTTACAACGGCGCGGGATTTGTGGTTCCAGTGGCCGGAGCGATATCCCTCATGCCCGGAACCGGCTCCAACCCGGCGTTCCGTCGCATCGACGTGGATGTGGAGACAGGAAAGGTCAAGGGCGTGTTCTAATCCTGTTTCAGCCGCAGGACAACAGTGGTCGTGGGGCTCATCAATGCTCCATGACCCTCTTTCCCCTCGCGAACGGAACGAACGACAAGAGAGCACATCTGGAAATGAAAAATGCCGCCGAGCAGCGGCGTTTTTTTTGCCGCGCCCGCGATGGACACCGTGCCGAATTGCCCCCCTCTGACGCCGGCCTTCCTGGTCGAGGAAGAATCGCCGGTTACCCGACGGCCATACCTCGATTGCTTGTTCGTATGGTCTCATAGCGAACAGGAAAATTTTTCTGTCAGATTTCCAGACGCTCCGCGAAATATTAAAGCAAAGGCCTGGGTGTCCGGCGCTTCGGCATGGGCATCCACGAGCGGGGAGATCGATCCGCTATGAGCGGAGCCCCCGCTTCCGGACCTTGTCCGATGGCGGGAAATGGCAGCGGCTCTGGAACCACGTTTTGTGGTGTGCAGCCGGATCGTTCCCCTGAAGAGCGGTCTCTGTATTCGCTTGCGGTCAAGACTATTAGCTGGTACACTTGCCCCGGCCGTTCACGTAGGTCGGATTTGAGGCACGGAGCCAAAGGGGCGCTCGTTTTTCAGCGGCCCGACAGAAAGGAGCAGTTCGAAATGGAGAAAAGGAATAGGCTTTTCGTAATGGTACTGGTCATGGCGGGCCTGTTTGTAATGTGCACATCGTTTCCGGTGGCCGCCGCGGACGCCTCATCCAAGGTCGGAATCAAGTCTGCCAAGATCAGTGCGAAAGCCTTCGAATCAGGCGCGGTGAAGCTGATGGCGCCTGCGGCGGGCGCGGTTGAATCCGCTGACCGACTGAGAACCCCAGGAGATCAAGGCACCGCCACGACCGGAAACAAGAACACGGTCAAGGCTGTCCCGGGAGCCAAGGCAGTGAAGCCCTGAAGTGAGGCGGGGCTCGCAGCCGTCCCCAATGGCGCTGAAAAGAGAGAGCTTGGGCGCCGTAATCATCACGCGTGCACGGTTTCCTTCGGTAGGGTTTCAGGTTCGCAGAGGCGGCATTACTCTCTTGGCTGCGGCCAAGGACGGTTGCCTACTCCGGACGGGGCCTGATTGACCGAGATTGTGCCCCCATGAACCCATGACCGGATCAACAGTCCGCGACTCGGTTCTGTCGGCCCGGCGAGATGACTCGGTCCCTGAAAGCCCCATGAACCGGGGGCATTGTCCGGTTTCTCCGTCCCGAATTCCTTCCTACTGTCGAATGGCTCGTTGCGATGTGACGTGAATTTTCGTTCGGGAGGGTTGAGCCATGGGAGTTTGGAAGAGCAAGTGCCTGCCGGTAGTTGTGGTTGCCGTGCTCTGCGCAACAGTCACGCTTGTGGCGTCGACGAGATACTCAGTGGCGGAAGGTCGGGATCGCGAATGGACGATGCGGTATTGGCAGTTCCAGAACGATACGGATGAGCCGATAGAGCTCTATCTCAAATTCCGGACCAAGGACTGCCCGGATTGCGATTTTCACTGGGTTCCGAGCGCGCCGGAGCAAGCCAGCGCTTACGTGTTCCGATTTGAACCGGGAGAAAAGGCCCACTTGGCCATAGAGGGCAAGAAGATCATGGCCAGCGGAGGCAGATATTGGGCCAAGTCCCTCACGTCCAACGCTCAATGGACGGATCACCGAGACAAGATGCTCTGGCTCGTCAAAGAAAATGACCAAGGAATACGATCGTACCGGGCATCGGAAATGAGCTCCTGGACGACGTTTCTTCAGAAATGAGGCCGGGGTGGTCCCTGTGCGACGGGGTGTGCCGGAACGCCCCGTCCCGTCTCCGAGAGGAATCGGCTCTGGAAGGGTCCCGAACTGCCGAGAATGGGACCTGACAGGCATTGAGGCGAACCTCCGGGAGCCTCCTCCACTCCTCGGCTACGACAGTCGATCCTGAGCAGTCCGGAGAACAGGGCCGACGGCGGAGTGGTCTGCATGTACGCAAGCGCGACTCGGGAATCATGCCGAATCACAAGGCAAGCCGCGATTCTTCGTTGATCGGCGAGTGTGTAGCGGGGTCGGAGAGCGCCTGGACCGAGTTTTACCACCGCTACATCGGTCTGGTCCGCAACGTCGTCAAACGGAAGGGTGTCTGGAATCCTCCGGATGTGGACGACATGTGCCAGACCGTCTTCGCCGAGCTGATTCCCGCCTTGAAGAATTACGACAGTGCCTATTCACTTGCCCGTTTCGTGTCGACGATCGCCGAACGGGCCTGTATTCAGGAATATCGCCGCTCCGTGACCGCCAAGCGCTACCATGAGCGAGATCCGGCCGATGAGAACGAGACCGGCCTCAATGCCTCGATTTCTTCGTCCGGCATCCACTCGCCGGAAGACCAGTTGGCCCGGACCGAGCTCCTCGAAGGGCTCAGGCGTGGGCTTCGGGGGCTTGATTCACCGTGCCGACAGCTATTAACCATGAGGTTCTTCGAGGACCTTTCCTATAAAGAGATTGCCGGAATTCTGGGAGCAACCGAAAACACGTTGAGCGTTCGTCTGAAGCGCTGTCTCCAGGCACTCCGCACAAATTGTCGTGACTTCTCGGAGAAGGGGGGCCGACGATGAGCACAACCGCCCAAAAACACTACGAAGACCTGCTGCTTCCCTATGTCGAGAACCTTTTGGACCCGACGCAACGCCGGCTCGTTCAGGACCACCTCGAAATATGCCTACCATGCGCGGCAGAGACGCGCGAACTGGACGATACGGTTCGGAGCCTCAGGATACAGAGAGGCGCCTTCTGCCCGGAACCGCACCTACTCCACGAACTGGCCGAAAGCGGAGAAAGTCTCCCCGCACAACTGGCCGAACACTTGGCCCAGTGCCCGCTCTGCACAAAGGAGCTCCTCGAATACCGGAGCCAAGGCGCTCGGGGCCCGGTTCCACCGCCCGTGGCTGCCCTCTTCAGACAGCACTACGGCGCTCGTGGGACCGGCGAACTCCCCGGACCGGACCCCTGGTGGAAACGATGGGCATTGCTGCTGTCTCCCCATGTGGGAAGGCCGTTGGTCGCGGCTGTCTGCGTGGCCGCCCTGGTCATCGCTGCGGTATTCGTTTTTCAGGTTCGGGAGAAGTCCCCTGCGATTGACCCGGGTCGGAGCGCGTGGGAAGGACCAGCCGCGGTCGGTGTTACGGCTCAGGAGCCAATTTCAAACGGAACGGCACAGCCGAGGCTTGCGGCGATCCTCTACTTCAAGGATTTCAAGAGCCCTATTTCACAAAGCAGGATCGATTCCTTCTACAGCGATTTCGGGCCCACGAGCCAGGGGAAGTGCGCCTTCTCCGTCTTGACCCCTGCTCAGCTTCAACAGACCTTTGGCCCGCAAAACGTCGAGCGGGCCGACAGGAGCAGAATCCTTACCCAGCTTCACGACCGCTTGAACGTTTCCCGAGCGATCGTGGTCACCGTCATATCGAGAGCCGAAGGGTTCACCATCAACGGTGAGCTCACCGATATTGAGACAGGTCGCACCCTGGCAAAACATACCGAGTCCGGGGTAACCGAATCGGATCTCGATTCTCGGCTCCGACATTTGACCTCTGCTGTTTGGTGTCTGCCGCGGCAATGACGAGTCAGGCGGCAGGTCTTGCGGTAGGACGCCTTTCGGGTTATGTAACATCTCACGACGGAGGATTTCGTCGAAGAGATAGAACCAAGAGGTGTCTTTCCATGTACTTGCCGAAAATCGACGATGGAAAATGCAAGCAATGCGGGGAATGCGTGGACGTGTGTCCCGCCGAAGTGCTCGTAGTCAGCGATGACCGGACCGTGGTGGCCAAACCGGAGGACTGCCTCGGTTGCGAGTCCTGCGTATCGGTCTGCCCCGAAGAGGCGGTAACGGTAGAAGAGATCTGATCCGGGACGGTTCGTAACGCAATGAAGCGCGGAGGAACCCTGCCCGAAAAACGAACCATGAAAACGCTACCGCAGCACTCACGTCCGGATTGGCAAACACCAGGCGGCTACCAACGGGAGCCGCCAATAGATTAAGAGTTTTTGAAAATGCACCGGGGAGAGACTTTTTGCAAAAAGTCCCTCCCCGGTGCATTTTCATACATAGATCCCCCCCCGCACCAGCCTTTTCATGAGAGATACGATCAACCACCCACCGGCTCTTCCCGCGGCTTCCATCTGGAAATGAGAATCGTTCCGAACGGCGCGTCCTGGTAGATGCTGACGAGGTGGAGCTTGACGAGCTCCAGCAACGCCAAGAAGGTCGTCACTACGTTGGCTCGTGACCGGTCTTCCTCGAAGAGCGACGCAAACGTGAGCCAGTCGCGGCCCTCCAATCGTTCGAGGATCCGGTTGATCTTGTCTTTGATCGGAAGGCGGTCCGGTTCCACTTCGAGGAGATCTCTCCGGCTCGTCCGCTCGATCACGTCCCTCAACGCGGCCAACAGCTCGTTCAATCCGACGCTGAGGGGCTGGTGTGATAAGGGGATCGGGCCGTCGTCGCCGGCGTCTCTCACGAACACGTCACGGTCGAGCATGGGGGTGGAGGCCAGGTTTTCGGCAGCCTCCTTGTAGCGCTTGTAATCGAGGAGATGGGCAACGAGCTCCTCCCGCGGGTCCGGGACCGGCTCCGCGCTCTCGTCATCGTCAAGATGGGCGGGAAGAAGGATCTGTGACTTGATGTGCGTGAGATAGGACGCCATCAACAGGTAGTCTCCCGCGACATCGAGGTTGAGGGATTGCATCAGATCGATGGTCTCGAGATACTGACTGGTAATGAGCGCGATGGGTATGTCCGTGATGCTGACTTCATTTCGGTGAATCAGGTGGAGGAGGAGGTCCAGGGGTCCTTCGAATACTTCCAGTTTGATCTCGTAGGACATGGAGTTGCCACTGCGCAGGCCCACCGCTGCCAATTACCCCGACGTCCGTCACAATCCGGTAAGGAGCAGATTCGTGATCACATTGATGGGAGCCATAATAATGTATCCCAGGACCTGCGTGAAGAAGAGCAGCATCAGGACGATTGGCCCGTACGGAGCCAGCTTCTCGTACTCATATGCCTGCCGATGCGGCAGAAGGCCGGCCAATATCCCGGAACCGTCGAGTGGGGGGATTGGGATCAGATTGAATACCGCAAGCATAACGTTGAGGTACACTGCCGTCACGAGCATCCGCAACGGTCCGTACGCGAACTGAGAGGGCCCTCCACCGGACAAGTCCATGACAAACCGCACCACGAACTGGAGAATAGCGGCCAGAGCTACGGCCGCGGCGACGTTGGCTACCGGACCGGCGAGGCTGATCCAGATCATGTCCCTCCGCGGGTTTCGGAGGTACCGCGGATCGACCGGCACCGGCTTGGCCCAGCCTAGTCCGGCGATCACAAGGAACAAGGTACCGATCGGGTCCAGATGGCTGATGGGGTTCAAGGTCAATCGCCCGGCATTCTTTGCCGTTGGATCGCCCAGCCTGAACGCGACGTACCCGTGCATGAATTCGTGGACGGTGATTGCCAGGAGGAATCCGGGCGCCAGCACCGCGATCTTCTGAATGAAGTGGCCGATGTCAAAACCGTCCATCATGCGTGGGCGGAATCCCTTCTGCCCCTATGAGTGGGGACAAAGCTAACGGCCCGCTCCGCGGGGCCAAGGGCCAACCAGCTTAACGGTGTTGGGAAAGAGATTTCGGCGGCGACCACCGGGAGCCGCCAATGAAATGGGAATTCTTGAAGAGGGGTCCGGGGCATAGGCGCTAACTTGAGCGCTCCGAGGCAGAAATACGGTCACGTACGGAACCCCAAACCCTGGCAACCCCGCCGACAGTTCAGAACCAAGCCGAGCGCTCCGTCATTCCGACGAAAGTCGGAATCC
>Ga0172371_10002575_pt1 | contig 28657 bp, 26 predicted proteins | sample Lak12m_FD_114543 | JGI IMG/M metagenome (GOLD analysis project Ga0172371, IMG submission 114543) | Freshwater microbial communities from Kabuno Bay, South-Kivu, Congo - kab_022012_12m | ecosystem: Environmental > Aquatic > Freshwater > Lake | place: Democratic Republic of the Congo: South-Kivu...
AATCAACGAACGGATGTACTCGGACCCGGGAATCAGGGAGCCATAGGACGTCGTCGGCTGGAGATACATGGTAACACCTATCATAACCCAAGGTGTCACCAATCATTCTGGACCAGAACAGATTCATTATAATTGTTTTTTCGCCTGCTCCGAGCGTCGCGGCCCCGAGATCTCGATCGATATGATAAAATGACGCAGGCGGAAAATATGATTTCCCGGTTTCAAGACCTTCCCCTTCGGCGCCAGATCACTCTCGCGATCCTGGCTTCGCTCATCGTCGTCGGCGTGTTCATCTATGCCCTCAGCCTGCAGCTGGAGCACCAGGCCGTCACTTCCCTGGCCGAAACCCGCGTTCTTCAGGATCTGGAATCCGCCCGGGCCATATATGCCTCTTTCCTGGAAAACGTCATGACGGTCGTGGCTGTGGCCGCGGAGCGGAATATTTTCCGTCAGGCCGGCGGCAATCCTCCGGATTCCACTTTGGGAACGGTCCTCGGCCAAACAGCCCGGATCGGCCGATTGGATTTCCTCTCTTACGCGGATGTCTCCGGCCGGGTGATCGCCCGCTCCGATCCGGCCGCTCCGGAAAGCGATATCCTGGCGATGGATTCGTTTTTCAGACGGATCGCGGCCGGAGAATCCATCAGTGCGACCCGCCTTCTTTCCGTCGAATTTCTCCGCCGCGAAAGCCCTCTCCTCGGCCAAGACATGGAGGGGAGCGCGCTCATGATCTTCGCCGCGGTTCCCGTTTTGTCTCCGAACGCCGAGGTCGTCGGATTTCTCTATGGCGGCCGCCGAATCAACGGCCGGGACGAATTCGTCGACCGGATCAAGGCCGCCATTCTGAAGGACGAACGGAGCCCGGGCCGCCCTTCGGGCGCGGTGACGATTTACCAAGGAGAGGTCCGGATTTCCACCACCCTCAAAGACGAACACGGCCGACGGGCGAACGGGACGCGGGCCGATCCGGAATTCCGCGATACCATCCGGCGGCACATCCCGTGGCTGGGCCGGACGCGCGTCATCGGCGAACGCTATCTCGCCGCCGCCGAGCCGCTCCGCGACTTTGACGGCGGCGCCGTCGGGATGATGGCCATCGGGCTGGCGGAGCGTCCCTTCCTCGCCCTGCGCAACAAGGTCGTGATCCAGTTCGTCGGATTCGGAATCATCGGCGCGGCCATCGTCGTGATCTTCCTGTCCGTCCTGATGAGCCGATTCGTCCGTCCCCTGGGAGAAATGGCCGTCGCCGCTTCCCGGATCGCCCAAGGAGATCTCAACCTCCAGGTCGATGTCCCCTCCTACGGCGAAATCGGGGAGCTCGCCGAGGCGTTCAACCGGATGACGGCGGAGCTCCGCCGGGCTAAGGAGCATCTTCTCCAATGGACATGGACGCTCGAAAACCGAGTCGCCGATCGGACGCGGGAGCTGCAGAACATTCAGGACTCCATGGCCCGCTCGGAAAAGCTGGCTTCGCTCGGGCAGTTGTCGGCGGGCATCGCCCACGAAATCAACAATCCGTTGACGGCCATCCTCCTCAACGCCCATCTCCTTCTCGAAAAGGTCATGCCGGACGATCCGGCCGCCGCCGGCCTGCGCCTCATCGCCGAAGAGACGCAGCGCTGCGCCCAGATCGTCCGCGGTCTTCTCGATTATTCCCGCCAGACGATTCCCCAAAAATCGTTCGTGGACATCAACGACCTGCTCGAGCGGACGATCGCCCTTCTCTCCGGACAGGCCTGGGCCCGCAACGTCCGGATCGTCCCGGAGCTGGACCGGTCCCTTCCGCCGATTTCCCTGGACGGAGCGAAGATCCAGCAGGTCTTCTGGAACCTGATCCTCAATGCCTGCGAGGCCATGCCCGGCGGCGGCGAGCTCCAGGTCTCGAGCCGGCCTTCGCCCGACGGCCGGAGAATCGAGCTTCATTTCGCCGACACCGGCCCCGGGATTCCGGAAGAAAATCTCGGCCGGATCTTCGATCCGTTTTTCACGACCAAGCCCTCCGGAACCGGACTGGGGCTGGCCGTAGCCCAGGGGATCGTCGTCCAGCACGGCGGGACGATTTCCGTTCATAATCAGGTTGGCCGGGGAGCGGTCTTTACGATACAATGGCCGCATCCGGGCTCCGAATCCGGGGATAAAGGAAAAACCCCATGAACGGTCCGAAACGGAGAATTCTGATCGTCGACGATGAGCGTACCGTCGCCCAGGGCATCGCCCTGGCCCTGGCCGGAGACGGCGTGGAAATCGAGACCGTCCTGTCCGGCGAGGACGCCCTGATCCGGACGTCGGCGACCAACTACGACCTGATCATCTGCGATCTCATGATGCCCGGATTGAGCGGGCTCGATCTGCTCAAATCCTTGCGAGATTTCAGGCCCCATACCCCCGTCCTCATGATCACCGGGTACCCGACCGTAAAAACGGCCGAAGAATCCATGAAAATGGGGGCCGTCGCCTATATTACGAAACCGTTCACTCCCGCGGACATCCGCAGCGCCGCGGCCCGGGCGCTCGAAGCGGCGAAAGCCAAGCCATGACCGGGCGCTTCCTCCGGGCCGAAGCTTGTCCCATCTGCCGAAGCCGGGAAATTCGGCCGTGGAAAAAAGGGACGTTCGACTACGCCGCCCTCAGCGCCGACCAGATCAAGATCACCGACAGCGGCTATGGAAAGATCTGGGACCTAAGCGCCTGCCGGAGCTGCGGCCACGCCTTCGCCGACCCGTATCCGGCGCCGGAATTCATCTCCTCGCTCTACGGCGAAGTCGAGGACCCGCTTTACGATCAGGAAGCCGAGGGCCGGGCCCGCAATTTCTCCCCGATTCTGGACCGTCTGGACCGGCTCTGTCCGGAGCGCGGGATCCTCTTCGACGTCGGCGCGGCGACGGGCATCCTGGGAGACGCGGCCCGCGGGCGCGGATGGCGCGTAGACGGCGTCGACCCGAGCTCATGGGCGGTCCGGTACGCCGCTGAAAAATACGGCCTGACCCTCCGCCGGGGCGGATTCGAAGACGTCGACGTCGCGGCTGGATCCGTTCAGGCCGTGACGATGATCGATTTCATCGAACATACGCCGCGGCCCGTCGACGCCGCCGTCAAGGCGTTCACCGTCCTGGCCCCGGGCGGCGTGCTGTGCCTTGTCACGCCGGACATCCACAGCCGGGCCGCCCGCATGGCCGGACGGCGCTGGTGGCATCTCCGGCCGGGACATATTGCCTATTTTTCGCGGGAAAGCCTGAGGGTTCTTCTTGAGGACGCGGGTTTCCGGATCCTCGAATCCCGCCGCTACGCCTGGACGTTCAGCCTTCATTATCTCGTCTCCCGGTTCCCTTGGATGGGTCCGTTCGCCCGGAGCCGGGCCTCTTCATTTCTCCGCCGGATCCCGATAAAATTGGCCCTCGGCGATTCGTTCGAAATCTACGCCGTCAAGGATCGGGTGCCATGAATGCTTATGTCCGGGCCTTGCGCCTGGAGCGCTGGCCGCGGAGCCTGGCGATTTTCCTGGGGAGCGCGGCGTTCGTTTTCCTCTACCGGGAAACCGTCGCGGCCATCCCCGTTGCCGAGATCCTCGGACGCCTGGCGATCGCTTTCTTATTAACCTGGGGCATCTCGACGGCCAATTATGTCCTCAATGAAATCGTGGACCGGCCTTACGACGTTCATCATCCGACGAAGCGCCTGCGGCCGTTGGTCAGCGGGGAAATCCGGCAGACGCCGTTCGCCCTCCTCGGCCTGCTTCTGGTCGTCGTCTGCCTGGGCGCGGCGATTCTTCTCTTCGACCGGACGTTCGTCCTTTCGTTGTCGACGCTGCTTGCGGCCGGGATCGTCTATAACGTCCGCCCGATCCGAACCAAAGACATTCCCTTTCTGGATTCGGTCTCGGAATCCGTCAACAATCCGATCCGCTTTCTCATCGGCTGGTCCGCCCTGGCCGCGACCGGAGAGCTGCCGCCTCCTTCCCTGCTCGTCTGCTGGTGGGCGTTCGGCAATTTCCTCATGATCGCCAAACGGCTCTCCGAGTTCCGTTTTCTCAAAGAAAAAGCGGGGGAATACCGCAGATCCCATCGCAAATATTCCCGGACTTCGCTGGTCATCGGCATGAGCGCGAGCGCTTTGATCTGTTTGCTCGCCTTCCTCTATTTCGCCTGGGCCTACAAGCTTCAGACCTTTTATATCATCGCTCCGTTCCTGCTTGTCTTTTTCGGCTTGATCTTCCGGAAAACGCTTCTGGAAGCCGAGGTCATGGAAGAGCCGGAGATGCTTTTCATCCGGCCCAAATACGCGATATACGCGATCTTTCTGGTCATTTTGTTCGCCCTCGCCTTTTTCAAGGATACGATCGGACGCTAAGACCTTGATCTTCCGGAAAACTCCGCTCCTCGTCGCGACGACCAATCGCGGCAAAGCCCGGGAGATCGCCGCCGCGCTCTCCAGCCGGGCCGTGCGGGTTCTCTCGCTGGCCGACGCCGGGATCGCTGCCGTCTGCCCGGAAACGGGAAAAACGTTCGAAGCCAATGCCCGGACAAAGGCCGAGTTCTACAGCCGGTTGAGCGGGCTCCTGACTCTGGCCGAAGATTCCGGCCTCGAAATCGAATCCCTGAATGGGGCGCCGGGCGTGCGTTCGGCCCGGTTTTCCGGCCGCGGAGCGACCGACCCGAAAAACGTGGCCAAGGTTCTGCGCCTTCTCGGGGCCGTTCCCCGGCCGCGGCGACGGGCCCGATTCGTCTGCGTCATGGCCGTCGCCCGGAACGGCCGGACGCTGGGTGTCGTCCGCGGGGCGGTGCACGGGACGATCTCCGACGCGCCCCGGGGTTGCAGCGGATTCGGCTACGATCCGGTCTTTTACTATCATCCCTTGCGCCGGACGTTCGCCGAGCTCACCCCGTCGGGGAAAAACTCCGTCAGCCATCGCGGCCGGGCGCTTCGGGCGATGATTCCGCTTCTCTTCCGCCTCCTCCCATAAAAAACACCGGCCCCTCCCCTTTCGGGGAAGGGCCGGAAACGGGAATAACCCGCAAGGAGGGAGCGCCGAACCCTAGACCGTCAGCATGTCCTTGAACATGAGGAAAGTCTTTTCGCCGATACCCTTGACCTTCATCAGGTCCTCGATCTTTTTGAACGGGCCGTTCGTTTTGCGGAAATCGACGATCCGCTGAGCGACCGTGGCTCCGATGCGCGGGAGCTTCTGCAGCTCGTCGATCGAAGCCGTGTTCAGGTTGATCTTCTCCCCCGTGATTTTCGCGCCCTCCGCCGGAGCGGATTGGGCCGCCGGCCGGGCCAGGGCCGGAAGGATCAAGAGGGCCGCAATGACGCTGAGCGCCATCCCTTTCGCCGATATGCTCTTCATATTGAGCCTCCTTTCTCCTTCCTTATATGCGGCCGGCGTGCCAAAATCCGAAAGATAGTTTTTTATTTATTATGAATGCCTTAGCATCATTTTTGTCGGGATGTCCGACAACGGATGGCGTCGGAGCGCCCTACCGGCGTCAATCAGATGCGACTCGCGTCACGCGCGCGGATGACTTTTGCGGTATACGCCGAGAAGCTGGGGGAGGTCGAGGTGCGTATATTTCTGCGTCGTCCCGAGGCTCGCGTGGCCGAGCAATTCTTGAATGACCCGCAGGTCGGCTCCCCGCCCGAGCAGGTGTGTAGCGAAAGAATGCCGGAGCGAATGCGGGCTGATCTTCCGGCGGAGGGATGTGCGTCGAATGTATTTTGAAACAAGACGTTCGACCGAGCGGGCGGTGATCCGTTCTCCCCGGTAATTGAGAAATACGGCCGGCTCGTCGAAGTTTGCCTTCATCATGAGGCCCAGCCGCGTCCGCAGATATTCCTCCAGGCATTTGGCCGCGGTCCGGCCGAACGGCACGATCCGCTCCTTCCGGCCCTTGCCCCGGACCCGGATGAGCCGTTCGTCCAGCCCGACGTCGGCCACGTCGAGGCCGACGAGCTCGCTGACCCGGATGCCGGTGGCGTAGAACAGCTCGAAAATCGCCCGGTCCCGCGGACCGAGCCGGTCCTTGGGATCGGGGAGATCCAGAAATTGCCCGATCTCGCTCTCGGAGAGAAAGCTGGGCACCGCGTTTTCGAGCTTAGGCCGCGACACGACCTTGGCCGGATTATCGTCCACGAGGCGGTGCTTGAGCCCGTATTGAAAAAAGGAACGGACGGCGGCCAGCTTGCGGGCGACCGATGCCTTGGAGAGCCGCCGGTCATGGAGATCGGCCATCCAGCCGCGCAAAACGATGTTGTCCGTCCGGGACAGGCGGATGTTCCGGCTCTCGAGGTAGTCGGCCAGCTGGGATAGATCCCGTTGATACGCTGCGACCGTATGGGCCGAAGCATTCCGTTCGTATCGGAGGTATTCGAGGAACTCGCCGATCTCTTTTCTCATGTTCACCGGGCCGGCTTCCCTGGTCGCCATTTCATTTTATATGATTCTTCCGGCCGGCGATATCCCGGCCCGGTCGAACCCGGCACTCATCAAGGACGAAATCGCATGCCGGGCTTACGGCGGCGTAAAGCCGCGATAATTTTCGGATTCCCGGCACCGACCGGCCTTGTTCATATCGGGCATAGCCGTTGATGGATTTCTCTCCAAGGCGGGCGGCCGCCTGGGCCAGGCTGATCCCGGCGCGAGCCCGGGCTCGACGGAGAAGGAGGGCGGTCATCGCCGCGTCGTCGGATGAGCCGATCTCAAACTCGTCCCCCGAACCGGCGAAAACGTGAACGACAAATCCCGGCAGATTCACAAGTTCTTCAATAGCGTCGGCGATCATCGCCGCGGCATCCCGTCGAGACGTCCCCTGGGTAACGATATCCAGAACGGGCACCTCGACCGCCCAAAAACGATCCCTCTTGAACATCCGTCCCGAAAATCTCACGGTTCTCCTTTCTCCCCGAGTCTTAGAATGGCCGCGGCCGTATATTCGTTGATTTCCTGATGTCGCGGCACCGCGGCCTCGATCTCGCCTTTCCGCCAAATATCGTGTCTCCCGCCGCGACGGACGAGCGTCCACCCCATCCTCCGGAGCCTGGCCTCGAGGATTTTTCGTTTCATCCCCAATATACACGTATTTGTGTAATTGTCAAGAAAGGCGAATACCGAATTTCTTTTTCCAAAGGAATGGACGCTCGGTGAGACAGAGATTCTCAGGCGAAGCTCAGCGGCCCGATTTGTAGGCGCAGGAAATATGGGATCCGTCGCAGAACGGCTTCCGGCTCGACGCCCCGCAACGGCAGAGGGTGACGCGGTTGCGGACTTCATAAACCGTCCCGTCCGTCGACTCGATCGGGATCCCCCCTTTGACCCAGATCGGCCCGCTCTGTCCGGAGTCCCGGTTCTCGACGAGGCCGATGGACGGTTCCAAGTCGGGCTCCATCGCCCGGCCCGTTTTCTTGTCCCAGGCGATCAGCGCGCCGGAGGGGCAATCGCGGGATTCCTGAACGGCCAGATCCCGGTTTTCGGGGACGTCCGAGTGCTCGGCCAGCGTCCAGGCGTCGCCGCCGCGATGGCAGAACCGGGCGATCGCGCAATACCGGGCCGACCAGGTCAGATCGACGCCCGGGCCCTCGGTTTTTTCCGCGTCGGCTGCGTAAGGCGCGTTTCCGGCCGTTTCCGTCCCGTCAAATCCGGCGGCCGCGTGCGATCCGTCGCAAAAGGGGGGCGTTTTCGTCTGCCCGCAACGGCACAAGGCATAGGACGCGGACAGGGGATATTCCCGGCCCTTCTCCCAGCACTCGGGCTCGCCGTCGGAGCCGATGATCACAAGGGCTTCGGCCGCGGGAACGCCCCCGGTAACCAGATAAGGGCCGTTTTTCAGGACTTTGATTTTTCCTTTGTCGCGGGTTTTATCCATGGGTCGATCCCCTCGTCCCCATTAAAACCGCTCCGCGGTTTGGAGTCAATGCGCGTTTGCGGAATCAAGCCGGCGGTTTTTCGCCCGCATCCGGAATCGGGACGGGAGCGGCGGCCGCTTTCTTGAAGTGTTTGGGCCCGCTTTCGACGGCCGGCGCGGCGGCGGGATCCCGCCAGCCGCAGAACTCGTCCCGGCAATATTTATATGTACCGGTTTTCTTCGTCGACTTTTGAAGGATGAACGGCTTGCCGCACTTCGGGCACGGTTCCTTTAACGGCTCGTCCCAGGTGGCGAACCGGCATTTGGGGAAGGAGCTGCAGCCGTAAAAATATTTCCCCCTCTTCGTCTCGCGCCGCAGGATCGTCCCGCCGCAATTTTCCGGACAGGCGATGCCGGTGTCCACCTTCTCTTTTTTCTTGATGTACTTGCATTTCGGGTAGGTGGAACAGGACACGAACATCCCGTACCGGCCGAACCGCTGGACGAGATTGGCCCCGCAGGTCGGGCACTTTTCCTCGAGCGGGATGGGTTCTTTCTTATAAAGATCGTCCGAGTAGTCGCAGTCGGGATACCCGGAGCAGGATTTGAACCGGCCGAACTTGCCGCCCTTGTTGACCAGGGGCCTGCCGCATTTGGGGCATTTTTCGTTCAACGGGATGCCGGTCGCGGCGACGCTTTCGACCTTGGCCCCGGCCGCGAGGTCCTTTTCCAGTCGGGCGTAAAAATCCCGCATCGCTTTGACCCAGTCGAGCTTGCCTTCGCTGACCTCGTCCAGCTCTTCCTCCATCAAGGCCGTGAACTTGAATTCCATCAGGTCGGGGAACAGCCGGACCAGGAAGTCGGTGACGAACATCCCGAGGTCCGTCGGAACGAACTTGGCCTTGTCCTTGATGACATAGACCCGGTTCTGGAGGGTGGCGATGATGGGCGCGTACGTCGAGGGGCGTCCAATGCCGCGGGCCTCGAGCTCCTTGACCAGCGTCCCTTCCGTGTAACGGGCCGGCGGCTGGGTGAAGCTCTGCTTGGACTCGAGCTCGGCCAGGGCCAAGGTTTCATCCTTGCGGACGACGGGAAGCTCGTCCTCTTCGTCCTCTTCCCGCTTGGGATAAAGCTCCCACCAGCCTTTGAACTTGACGACGCCGCCTTTGGCCGTGAAGAGAAACCTCTCGCCGGCGGAGATTTCCAGGGCGGTTTCCTCCAGCACGGCCGAGCTCATCTGGGACGCGAGGAAGCGGTTCCAGATCAGCTGGTACAGGCTGAATTCTTCTTTCTTCAGAAACGGCTGGACGACGGCCGGAGCGAGCTCTGGAGACGTGGGGCGGACGGCTTCGTGCGCGTCCTGGGCCTGGCTTTTATTGGCGTAAACGCGCGGATGAGACGGCACGTGGCGCGGGGAATACGTTTTGGCGATGAAGTCCCGGGCCCAGTCCTGGGCTTCGGTCGAAATCCGGACCGAATCCGTGCGCATGTACGTGATCAGGCCCATCGGGCCGCGCTCGCCCAGGGGCATGCCTTCATAGAGCTTCTGGGCGATGGACATCGTTTTCTTGACCGGATAATGGAGGAGCCGGAAAGCTTCCTGCTGAAGCGTGCTCGTGATATAGGGCGGCGGCGGGTTGCGCTTTTTCTCGGTGACGGCGATGTTGCGGACGACGTAGCTCGCCCCTTTCAGGGCGTCCACAACCGCCTGGGCGGACGCGCCGTCGGCGATTTTCGCCTTCTTCCCGTCGATTTTAGACAGGGTCGCTTTAAAGCGGGGAGGAAGTCCGCCTTCAAGATGGGCGAAGATCGTCCAGAACTCCTCCGGCTTGAAGGCCAGGATTTCCCGCTCACGCTCGACGATCAGCCGGAGGGCGATGCTCTGGACCCGGCCGGCGCTCAAGCCGCGGCCGATTTTCTTCCAAAGCAGGGGGCTGATTTTATATCCGACGAGACGGTCCAGAATCCGGCGGGCCTGCTGGGCCTCGAACATGTGGAAATCGAGCTCCCCCATGTGCTGCACGGCTTCCTCGACGGCGTGCTTGGTGATCTCCTGAAGGCGGACCCGGTAAATCGGCTTGTGATCATCCTCCAGAATCGCCTTCAGATGCCAGCAGATGGCCTCTCCTTCCCGGTCCGGGTCGGCCGCCAGGATGATCGCCGAGGCGCCTTTGGCCGCTTTCTGCAGCTCGCCGACGACCTTGCTCCGCTCCGGGATGATGATGTATTGGGGGGAAAAGTCCTTGTCCACATCCACCCCGAGCTTGCTTTTCGGCAGGTCCCGGACGTGTCCCATCGAGGCCATGACCGTATAGCCGGGGCCCAGGTATTTATTAATCGTCTTGGCCTTAGCCGGCGACTCGACGATCAACAACGCCTTGTCCATCACATTCTCCTCACATAACACTTGCCGGGGATCGCGGCGACAAGGCCTTTGATCTCCAGCCCCAGTAATATCGTCAGGAGCTCTGAAATCGAGAGCTCCGTTTTCTCGCGCAGCTCGTCAACATGAACCGGCGTATCCGGCGAGAGCCGGTTCCAGACGGCCGTCTCCTCGGCGGACAGAACCGGCCGGGGCGACGTTTCCTCCGGCCGCCTGGCCAGCAGCTCCTCCCGCAGGGGGCTCGGGAGCTCCTCGGCCACGTCCGTCCAGCTCTCGACGAGCTTCGCTCCGGCCTTGATCAGGCCGTTGGTCCCGCGGCTCACCTCGGAGGTGACGTTTCCGGGCACGGCCATGACCTCCCGGCCCTGCTCCAGGGCGAAGGCCGCGGAAATCAGCGAGCCGCTCTTTTCGGCCGCTTCGACCACGATCAAAGCCCGGGCCAGGCCGCTGATGATCCGGTTCCGCCGGGGGAAATGCGGCCCAAGCGGCGGCGTTCCCAGGGGGAACTCGGAAATCACGGCTCCCGAGGCCGCAATCCGGTCGTACAGCTTCCGGTTCGACCGCGGATACGGCACGTCGAGCCCGGATCCCATCACGGCCACCGTCCGTCCTCCGTCCAGCGCGCCTTCATGGCCGGCGGCATCGATTCCGATGGCCAATCCGCTGACAAGGACGACGCCGCGGCCGGCCAGGTCCCTTGCCAGGCGCCCGGCGACGCCGCGGCCATAGGCCGTCGGACGGCGCGAGCCGACCAGGGCGACCGCCGGCCTCTCGAGGACGTCCGTCCGCCCGGCGCAGTAAAGGACGCAGGGCGGATCGAATATTTCCCGAAGAAGGGAAGGGTATCCGACATCCCCAAGAGTCAAGAGAGAATATCCTTTTGCCTTGGACCTGTCAAATTCTTTGTCCGCCCGGTCGGCCAGCCCGGGTTCCGTTAACCGGGCGGCGACGGCCGGGCTGAATCCCAGGCCCGGCCAATCCCCGGCCGGGATTCGGAAGGCCTCGGACGGATCCGGGAATCGGGCCAGAACCCTTGTCAACAGGTCCAACCGGTCGCCGAGAGCCAGGTTCAGGGCTAGAAAGGCGGTTTTCGAAGAATCGGATTCAGGGGAGAGAATCCCCGGCCCGGGCGCGGGATTGAACAGCGGCATGGCAACTCAAGGGACGCCTCCGGGCCGCTTTTTTCTCAGGATCGGGTCAACGGATTTCGGATTTATATTTTTCGAAAAGCTCTTTCAGCTGGACTTTCGTGATGACGTAGGCGCTCAGGGTCATCGAAATCGTCGAGCGGAGCGGATCGTTGTTCTTGAACAGGATGAATTCCCGGACATACCCCACCCGGCCGACGAGCGGCACCTTGACCGAGAAAGTCGCTTCCTTGCCGGGGGCCACCTTGATCGGAAAAACGGCCGGACGGCCTTTCACTTCGAATGTCGCGCCCGAAAGCGAAGCTTCGAATTGAAGCTCGAGCTCCCCGCGGTTCTTGACGACGATGTCGGCGGCGATGCTCTCGCCCTCGAGGATCAGCCCGGCGTCAAAGGTGTACCGATCCAGCTCGATTTGGGGCTGGGGCGGCACGTCGACGGCCGCTTCGATCTTCAGCTGAAGCCGCCGGTTGTCGGGATCGTTGGTTTCGACGTAAATGTACTTGGTGACCGCGCCGGCGTACCCGGTGGAATTAAAGGTCACTTTGATCTTGCCCGATTTTCCGGGATCGACCTTTTTGTCCGAAACGAGGGCGGCGGTGCAGCCGCAGGAGGATTCGACATTGCCGATCTGGAGGACATCGTCGCCCTCGTTCTTGAAGGCGAATTCATAGGAAACGGACGCGCCCTGCTTGACCTTGCCGAAATTCCACGCGTCCGCCTTGAACACGATCTTCGAAGCGCCGGCCGCGGCCAATCCGGAACCGAGCGCAACCGCGCCGCACAGAAGGAACGCCGATAGGAAGCGCAAATGACGGGTCATGATTTCCTCCCAGACCTCAGAGAATGTACATCAAAACGGCCTCGACGGGCAAGCCATCCTCTTCCGGCCCGTGTTCGGAGGTTGCCGGAATCCCGCCGGAAATGTTATAAGCGAACTTGATAATGAACAAGAAAAGAAAAGCTTTAATCCTGATCGCCGGCCTGGCCGCGATACTGGCGGCCGGCCCGGCCGTTTTCGGCCAGACATCCGAAGCCGACCCGGCGGACGACTATCGCCCTCCCAAGCTCTGGGAAAGGGCGGAAATCACGCTTCTCGGCGGACTCGGCATCTCCTTCAATTCGCTCCAAACGCTTCACTCCGCCGAGGCCGGCGCGGAAGCGGAACTTCTGGCCAAGGTGAAAAACACGATCCACACCTCTTCGGCCGCCGCGGCGTTTGCCGGGGCGTCGGCCGCTTTTTTCCTTCCGGGCCGGGCGGCCATTCAGGCCGGCTTCGGATATTTGAAGGCCGGTCTCTCAAGCGACGGTACGGCCCGATTCTCGGTCTCCGGCTCGACGACCGCCGAATTCACCGGGACCGCGGCCGGCGAAGGCGAGCTGACGGCCGTTCCCGTCTACGTTTGTTATTACAACCGCCTCGATTTCCGCGTCGGAGAAAAGACGCTTCAGCTGAATCTATCGCTCGGCCCGACCCTTTCCTTCAATTCCGTCCTGACCTCGAGCCGGGCGGGCGCGGTCGCCGTCAGGGACGGCGAAGCCGACGGTTTTCTCGTCCCGATTCAGGTCGAAGACACGACCTGGGTTTCCCTCGGGGCGACGGCCGGGCTCGGTTTGGACGTCCCGTTGACGCAGAAGTTGGCCGTGACCGTCCAGGCCAGATATTTCTACGCCGAGCGGAAATCCTTCTCCTGGAAATGGACGCCCGGCGTCTATGACGGCCTCCGAGGCCGCCTTACGGGCTGCGCATTCGACGAACGGGACGCCCAGCTCGCCGCCGGCGATACGACCTTGTTCTCCGTCAATCCTTCCTTCCTGCAAATCGCCGCCGGGATCAAGCTGATTTTTTAATCCAGGTTAATCTGGTCCGGACGAGGGGAATCCTCCGGCTGCGCGCGGCCGCTCCAATCATGGTATACTGGAAACAGCCCGCGAATAGAGGTACGCCATGAGACATCGCATCGTCCGGTTCCTCATTCTCGTCTCCCTGGCGTCGGCGGCCGCCGCCGCGACCGCGGCCGTACCGGCGGTTTTCAAGATCAAGGTCACCGCCGAAATCGCCAATATCCGGGTCAAGCCTTTCATCGGCAGCAATATCATCCGCCAATTCCCCGAAGGCACGATCCTCGAAGCCGAACGCAAGGAAGGCGAATGGTTCCTCGTCAAGCTCGAACCGGACGAAACCGGCGTCGTCTCGGGCTATGTCCATGAAAGCTTCGTCATGGCCCTGGAAGAAATTCCGGCCGAGACGAAAGCCCCGGCCGTCGAGAAAGCCACTCCTCCGGAAACGCCCCCGGTTGCGCCTCCCATCGTCGAGAAGACTCCGCCGGTTGAAGAAAAAAAGCCGAAAGCGGAAACGGTCGAGCGGATCCCGGAAAAGCCGGCCGTTTATGAGGCGACCAAAGAGATTCTGGCCGAGGCGGAGCAAGAAAAGCCGATGTTCATCTCGCTCTGGGGCGGAGGCGGTTTGACCGCCGTCGGCGACCTCAACCGAGGAGCCGACGGCCTGGCGGATTACTACGCCGCCCAGCTCGGCCGGACGGCTGATCGCGACGTATCCCCCGCTCGGGAAGGTTATCAGGCCGGCGGTGAAGTCGGATTCAGAGTTGCCCGGGGACTCAAGATCGCCCTGGGGGCCGAATACATGAAAACGGCCAAGGAATCTTCCCTTCTCTATACCGGAGAAGGGGAAACGGTTCCCTCGCTCAAAGTCAAACCCGAAGTCGAAGCTCTTCCCGTTCGCGTTTCCCTGATTTATTATCCCGTCCGCTTTCTCTATCTGCGGGCCGGAGCCGAATACTATTTCGCCCGGGCGAAGTATCATTATGCGTTCGCCGCCGGCGATGTGCTTCGCGATTGGCAGGGCAAGGCCACCTCGGGGGGCGCGGGGCTCTGCGCCGGAATCGGTCTGGATCTTTCCATCGGCCGCGGCTTTTACCTGACATCTGAAGTCAACGGCCGCTACGCGAAAATCTCCGGCTTCGCGGGTTCCAATTCGTATCTTGATGAAACTCTAGCGGATGCGTACGTCGAAAACGGCCGCCTGTATGCTTATGATGCCCGGACATCGAGCCGGAGCGCTTATTCGCTGGTCTTTGTCCGAGACGGAAAGCCGGCCGAACGCGGCGTCGAAAACGCCAAAGACGCGGTTCTCGATCTATCAGGTATTGCTCTTCGCGTAGGCCTGAAATTTAAATTTTAACGCCGACGGACCGGTTCCGTATCCGAATTAGAAAGGCGGGGACAGGTTCCGGACGCAATCCCCGTAACAATTAGAGACACGTCCACAGGCCGAACCTGTCCCCTCTTAAAACGCTACTGCCTCGTGAAAATTAATTCGCTTTCAGCAAAGCGAGATGATACGCATGCAGCCCTCTAAAGAGAGGGACGATGCGGACAATTTCAAAGCCCGCCTCGACGGCGGCCTTTTCAAACACGCCGGGATCGAGCATCTTGATGTTCGTCCGGCTTTTTCCGAACAGGCGGCGGAGCCGGCGCTGCAGGGTATGCAAGCCGTTGACCTGATAGAAGGAAATAAGCGCATATCCGGCCGCGACCCGGCGGAATTCCCGAAGAACGGCGAGACGGTCTTCGGGCGTATGGACATGGTGGAAAAAGCGGATGGAAAAGACCAGGTCGAAGATCCCGGAAGAAAACGGAAGCTTGCCGGCGTTGGCCGCGAGCGACGGAAACCAGGTCCCCGTTCCCGTCCGATCTTTGGCGAAGGCGGCCGCGTTTTCGGCCGTCCGTCGGGCCATCTCGACCGAAAGGTCGGCGCTGACGACATCGAAGCCCCGGCCCCGGAGCATCGGCGTAAACCGGCCGTACCCGCAAGGAAGGTCCAGGGCCAGCGGCTCCTTTCCCGGCCGGAGGATGCCGTCGGGCCGGGCGGGGAAGTCCGCCCGGTCGAGCATCCTCCCGATGATTTTCATTTCCCGGGCATGGACGATTCTCTGATCGAGCCCGCGATATCGGCGCTTCTCATAATCGCGGACGCCGGCCCGGGTGAATTTACTCAAAGACGACATAGCGGGGGCTCCCATCCAGATGAACGATTCCGGCTTCCCGGTCCCAGGCGGCGATTTTTCCGTCCCTGTCGAGCACCTGGCCGACCGTCCGGCCGAATGCCCGGCGGTGTGCGCCGCCGATCGACCAAGCCAGGGCGAACTCCCGGTCGTTCCGCCGGAAATGATAAACCTCGTCGGTGGGCCCGGTTTTCTCTCCGAGGGGAACGGTTTCCTCCTTGCCGAGGAAAACGCTCCCGGAAAGCATATTCACCATGAAGGCGAAGGCCTGGAAGGCCGGACGCTTCCGCCACGGCGTCTCGCGGCTGTCCACAAGCCCGTAACCCGGGGCGACGAGCTGCCACCAGTACGCTCGGTCGATCTGCCCGCCGGCCAGGGCGATCACATAGTAGCGGATGAGAAAATCGGCCTGGAGGGCTTCGCTGACATTGGGTTTGCCGGAGGCCGGCGACCAGGGCCCGGTGTCGGCCAGCGGCCAGTTGAACTCCGTGATCCAGGCCGGAGCGGGCTTGCGGATCACCGCGTCGGTATAAGCCCGGAAGAGGGCGATTTTTTTCGCCGCCGTGAATCCGTACTGGGGATTCTCCGGCGCCCCGACCCGGTCGACGTAAAGCAGGGAGCTGATCACATCAAAGGGGGCGCGGCGGAGAACGGGCGGGAAAAGATGAAACTCGAAATCGATGACCGCCGGCCCGACCAGCTTGAGGGAATTTCCGCCGACCCGGAGACGGGCGTCGAACGCGGCCTTGGCCAGCTGCAAGTACTCCTTGTGGTCCCAGACCCCCCATTTCGTCCGGTTCCAGGCGTGGCCGATCTCGAAATAGGGACAGACGGAACCGATCCGGTTGAAAATGTCTTCCAGAAATCCGCCCCAGGCCTCGGGAGCAAGGACGTCCTCCCGGCGCTGAAGGGCGGCGGCCGTCAGCCCGAATCCTTCCGCCTTCAGGCTCAGGGCGAAATTTTCGATCTCTCCCAGCCGGTCCCTTTCCCACGACGGAACGCGGAAAAGGGCCTGGCTGACGCCGGTCTCGCGAAGAAGGGCGATGACCGCTTCCGTCTCGCCCGGCCGGCCGAATCGCGGCGAAACCGCCAAGCCGAACATCTCCGGTCGGATGTCGACCAGCCGCTTGAACATCCGGCGTCGGATGGCTTGATAATTCATGAACACGCGCGGTCCCCGGACGAGATTGGATCCCAGCAGGGCCAGGTAAATCGGAAAGCGGCGGAGGTGATGCCGGGTCCGCTCCGACCGCGGGGCGACGTTGTGGGGCTGGTCGGCGAACTCGTTCCACTCGAATTTAAAGCTCATGGCCGCCTCATTGAAGCCCGAGCCGGCGGGCGGCCTTCCGGAGGCGGAGCTTTTTCTTCACCTCGAGCCAGGAGGCAAACGACCGCTTGGCCGTTCGATAATAGAATCCGAAACGCCGGCGGCGGAATCGGGGGCCGGCGGAGATGGAATATTCCTCGATAAAAACCGGCCGGAGCGCGGGAGGCACGCCCAGCCGGACGAGATTGCGGGCCCGGGCGAACAAGCCGACCTTCCGGCGGACGCGGACGCGGTTCGTATCGAGGAACAGGAAGTCGAACCGGGACGGTCCCTTTTCGAAGACGAAAATATTGCCGTCGGACAGGTCGCGATGGACGACTCCCGCCCTGTGCATCCGGGCCAGGACGGAGGCCAGGGCGGCCAGCAGATCCCGGAGGTCAAGCTCGGGCCGGTCCCGGAACCATTCCCGGATTTCCCGGCCTCCGCGTACACGTCCGGCGATATAGACGCTTTCCACGGCCAGTCCGCGACTCCGGCGCTCAAAAGCCGCGATCGGCGTCGGCGTCCCGAAGGAATTTTCCATCAAAGCATGCGCCCCCCGCCAGGCCCGCAAACCTTTAGACTGAACGAGGAGGGTTTTCCATTTATGGAAGCCGCGCACCCCGAATATCTTGACGACGGCTTCTCGTCCGCCGGGAAGCCGGACGGCGACGAGCCGGTTCCTTCCGTCGTGGAGGACTTCGGCTTCCGGCGAAGAGAGCCATCCCGGAAAATCCTTCAAGGCGGCCAGGATCCGGTCCTCGTCAAACGCGGCGATGAAGCCCCGGAAGGACGGATCGAAGGAGCGCGACTCGGACATCGGCTTTCAATTTAACAGATGTGACGGGGAAAAGGCCAACCCGAAGCGGTCGGCGGAGATCCGGACGAGACGTCGGGCGACGGCTTCCGGGGTGAAATCCCGGCGGACGAGCTCATATCCCGCCCGGGCGATGCGTTCCCTCCGGGCCGGATCGCGGGCCAGCCCGAGGACGGCCGAGGCCACGGCTTCGGCCGACGGCTCGGCGCAGAAGACGATGTTTTCGCCGTCGGCGAAGAATTCCTCGACCGCCGGCGTGCGGGCGGTGACGACCGGACGGCCGAGGCCCATCGCCTGATAAATTTTGTGGGGGACGACCCGCCGGGCTTTTTCCGTCCGGCCGAAAATGCCGAGGCAGATGTCGGCTTCGGCCACGGCCGCGGCCAAGGCGGTCAGGGAAAGGCGGCCGGTGAAAGAGACGTTGGCCGCCCCGCCCGCGGCGGAGCGCGTCGCGGCCAGGGTCCGGCCCTCGCCGATGAACCGGAACCGGATCGACGGATCGGCGGCTTCGACAAGGCGGGCGGCCGCGGCGGCGATTTCCGCTCCATGCAGCGGGAGAAACGAGCCGAAAAACAGCACCTGCAGGCCATCGGCGGAATTCCGCCGCGGAGCGACCGTCAAATCCGGACGAAAAATGTCGTCATCATAGCCCAGGGGCAGGACCTCGACCCGGGCCGGATCGAGACCGTAAGCTTCGCAGTAATACCGCTTATGGGCGGCCGTATCGGCCAGGATGAGATCGGCCAGCCGGAACGCCGCGGCGTCGATTTGAAAATTCCACCAGGCCGAGGGCGCGTCCCGCCGGCGCCAGCCCCAATCCAGGATTTTCGTCTCGTAGCGGGCGGCCAAAGGATCAAAGACGAGGGGACGGGAGGTCAGAAGAGACACGAGCCGGGCCGCGGGGACGTCCTTGGCGCAAAATTCCGGAACGAACAGGCACCGGCCGGCCGAAGCGCCGCCCGGGCGAAACAAGCCCCGCTTGAGCGCCTCGACGAAAAGCAGCGGGTAACGGGCCCAGGACTTGGCTTTCGCCCCGGCCCGGCATTCGACGACTTCGGCCCCGATGCGGGCCAGTCCCTTACGCAGGACTGCGCCGCGCGGATAATCGGAAAAATAGCCGCCGAAGAATTCGAATCGCACGGCCCTGTTTTATTCCATGGCCCCCATGATGTCAATCGCGCTGCTTGATATCCCCCAGGGATTTGAAGCGCCGGAGATCTTCCTTGCCGGCCGTGGAGCTGCGGATCGCCGCATTGACGGAAACCCGGCCGCGGGGGTATCCTACGGGCGGCGGATTGAAACGACAGGAGACCGACATGGCCGTGGATCCTTTCCTTCTCGAAATCCTCGCCTGCCCCGAATGCAAAGCCGACGTTAAAGTCACGGCCGACGAAAAAGGCCTGAAGTGCGTTCAATGCCATCGGGTCTATCCCGTCAAGGACGATATTCCAGTGATGCTGATCGAGGAATCGACGATCGAGCCCGATCGGCCCGTTAAAAATTGATTTGATCCCCCGCTCCATCCTTCTTCTCCGCTTCCGCCGCCTCGGCGACATTGTTCTGACGACCCCGGCCGTTTCGCTCCTCAAGCGCCGTTTCCCGGAAGCGACGACGGTCTATCTCGTTGAGGAGCCGTTCCGCCGCCTGGTCGAAGGGAATCCCGACATCGACCGGGTCATCGTCGTCCCCGGCAAGCAGAACCGCCGGAATTTTTTCCGGCTCATCCGGGAGATTCGGAAAACGCGGTTTGACGCCCTCCTCGATTTCCACGGAGGCCCGCGGGCATCGTGGATCACGCTGTTTTCCGGCGCCCGGCTGAAAATCGGCCACGCCATAAAATCCAAGGGCTTTCTTTACGACCGAACCGCGCCCAGGCGGGGGAAGGACGTTCCCCTCCATTCGGTTGAAACCCACGCCGGGCTTGTCCGGGCGCTTGGAGCGGACTTCACAAAAGCCGAAATCCCGCCTCTCGTTCTTCCGCAGATCCGGCCGGAGGAAAAGGCCCGGGTCGAAGCCCTGGCCGCCGGAATCTCCCTCCCTATTGCCATTCTTCACATCGGCGCCGGAAACGCCTTCCGGGATTGGGGCGAGGAAAACCATGCCGCCCTGGCCGCGCGCCTTCTTGAAATTCCGGGCCTGGCTGTCGCCTCGATCGGCGGCGAAGGAGACCGCCTGAGGGAGAGCCGGATCGCCGCCCGCCTGGCCTCTCCTCGATTTTTCCCTCTCTGCGGCCGGCTCAATCTCATCGAAATCCGCGAGCTCATCGCCCGGGCCGCCGTTTTCTTCGGCCCCGACAGCGGCCCGATGCATCTGGCGGCGAGCACGGAAACGCCGATCGTCGCGATTTTCGGGCCGACGCTTCCCGAGCTTTTCGGCCCCTGGCGCCCAAAAACCGATCCGGCCAAAACGGTGCTTCTCCAGAGCGAGCTCGACTGCCGCCCCTGCCGCCAGCACGAATGCGTCTCCGGCGATTACCGCTGCATCCGGGCAATCACGCCGAACAGGGTTTTCGCCGCCACCCTCCCCTTCCTCCCCCGCTGACCCGGATTTTTTCCGCCATCCGAAACCCGCCATTTTCACGATTGAACGGTTGTATTAATTAATCCCGGTTGATTAGAATCGGTCTGACCGGAGCGGACATTGTCCGGTTTAGGATTTTTTCGTTGCCTGATGAGGGCAGCTGGCTCGGAAGAAGCCAGCACCATTCGGCAAGGCCGAGTTGGCACGAGAACCTGGCAAAGCCCAGGCCGAACGATGAAGTTCGAAGCGTCCCGGTATCCCCGGAAATTTTTCGGCAACTCTTTTTCGGAAGCGAAGGGTATTGCTTCACAGCTCACCGTTGTGGAGGGGGGACCCACTTGTGGGGGGAACCACACGACGGTTCCCGGGGCCGGGGAGCAAGAAGCAATACCCTGAGCAAAATCGAAAAAGAAAAGCTGTAACCCTCATCGATAAAGTCGGCACAGGGCGCGTGAAACGCATTAAAACCGGACTTGGAAGCGAAGTCAGGGCCAACAAATGCCGTTCAATCCGCTGAAAATAAATGCTATACTGACTCCAATGACAAAGACCATTCGAGGGCTTTTCTCCGGCCGGCCGGCCGGCGACGTCATCCTGCTGGCCGCTCTGGCCGCTTCCCTGCTTTTTTCCATGATTTCGATCAGCCTGACCCAGGGATTCCTGGCGATCGCCCTTCTGGTCTGGCTGGTTCTTCTCTTTACCGGCAAGCGCCGGTTTGAAGTTCCGGCGTTTTTCTGGGCGCTTTTGGTTTATGCCGGCCTGTCCCTGCTTTCCGCGGCCGCTTCGGTCAATCCGGGCCTGAGCTTCCTCGATTGCCGCGAGCTTCTGATCTTCCTGGCCGTTCCCATCGTCATCGCCGCCGTGCGGCGCCGGGCCGACCTGGAAATCCTCCTTGCCGCGGTCATTCTTTCGGCCGCCGCCAACGGCGTTTACGCGATCATCGAAAAGCTCACGACGACCGTTTACCGGGTCCGCGGCTTCATGGGCCACTACATGACCCAGGCCGGAATCACGGCCGTTTTCATCGCCCTAGCCCTGGGCGTGTTTTTCGGCGGATGGATCCGCCGGCCGAAAGGCGCCTTGACCGGGCCGGCGGTAAAAAAGCTCTGGGCCAGCCGGGCCGCCTGGGCTCTCGGCTTCGTTCTGGCCGTCGCGGCCAATCTTCTGACATACACGCGCGGCGCCTGGATCGGCATCGGCGCCGCCCTGATCGTCGCCGTGTTCATCTGGAAACCGAAATGGCTGATCGTCATTCCGGTGGTCGCCGCCGTCGGATTTTTCGCCGCCCCCAAGTCGGTCCGGGACCGGGCCATGAGCATTTTCACGATGCGCGACGAATCCAATATCGCCCGCGTCCAATACTTCAAGGCCGGAATGAAAATCATCGGCGATTATCCCCTCCTCGGGACGGGGCCGGACACGGTCGACATGGTCTTCCAGGAAGAAAAATACCAGCTCGGGTATCTGGCCAAGCATAACGTGCATCTTCACAGCAACCTTATCCAGATCGCGGCCGAACGCGGCCTCGCCACCCTTCTCGCCTGGCTTGCGTTTATCGGCCTGGCCGCGGCCGGCCTCTGGCGCCAACGGCGCCTCCCGCCCGAGGCCCCGCCCGTTTCCCTCCTTCGCCGGAAAATCGCCGTGGGCGGGCTTTGCGTCCTGGCGGCGGTCTTTGTGGCCGGATTCTTCGAATACAATTTCGGCGACTCCGAGATCGCCCAGCTTTTTCTCATTTTGATTTCCCTTCCGGCCGCGGCCGGACGCCTCGAACAGGATACGCATGAATCCCGGCCCTTCGCCTGAAGCCGGAAAACGGCGGCATCCGCTCCGGATCATCCTTGCCGCCGCGGCCGCCGTTTACCTGGTCTGGCTGGCCGTTCAAGCCCTTTCTTTCCGCAAATACGCGTCCCCGTCTCTTCCCGCCCGGGCGGAGATTGCGTCCGTTCCGGCGGACCGTCCCTCCGGGCCGCCCCCGCCGGTCGAGCTCCGCGGCGCTTATCATCTGCACACGCGGGCGTCGGACGGAGGGAAAACCGTGGAGGAGGTCGCCGCCGCGGCCGAGCGGGCCGGCCTGGATTTCGTCATCCTCGCCGACCACGGCTCGCCCAACGAGGCATCGCTCGCGGCCCAGGGGAAATACGGGCGGGTTCTGGTCCTGGCCGGATCGGAGATGTCCTCCAGCCGAGGCCATCTCGTCGCCCTCGGGTTCGACCGGCCGTCCCGGCCGTTCTCCCGGGACGCAGACCTGGCCGCCCGGGAAGTGGAATCGCTCGGCGGCTTCACCGTCATCGCCCACCCCTATTCGAAAACGCGGTGGTCATGGGGGGAGCCCGGGGACTTCCGCGGGATCGAGATCATCAATCTGGACAGCGACCTCCGCCGGGGCTGGGCCGCCTCCCTTCTCTCCGCCCCGCTCCTTCTGGTCAACCCGGCGCTGGCCCTGGTCAAAACGCTGGATCCCCCGGCGGCCGCACTCCGCAAGTGGGATCAGCTGATCAAAGGCGGGCGCTCGCGGACGGGCCGCCCGGTTTCCGGGTATTACAGCGTCGACGCCCATCGCTATTTTTATGAAACCGGGCTGGGCCTCATCAATCTGCGCGTCCAGCTCGATTCCCTTCTCCCCGTCGATTTCGCCGAAGCGTCCCGGGCGATCTTCAACGCCCTTCGCGACGGCCGGTTCTACTGCGCCGTCGAGGCCGCGGCCGATCCGGCCGGCTTCCGATTCCAGATGGAAAAGAGCGCCGCCGGCGACGCCGTCCTCCGCGTCGGGACGCCTTATGCTTTCGCCCACGAAGCCCGTCTGATCCGCGACGGCGTTGTCGTCGCTTCCGGTTCCGGCCCCGAGCTTCTTTTTAAAGCGCGGGAGCCGGGAGCGTACCGGGTCGAAGTCTTTCTCCGGGCTCGCACCCCGCTCCGAAGCGGCGTCCCCTGGATACTCGCCAATCCCATTCTCGTTCGAAAGGACCTGCCATGACGATGATTCCGCTTTCTCCCGTCAAAGCCGCCAAGACCATCCGCCGGTTCCGCAACCGCCGGGTCCTCGTCCTCGGCGATCTCATGCTCGACAAGTACATCTGGGGGAACGTCTCCCGGATATCCCCGGAAGCGCCCGTCCCGGTCGTCGAAGTCCGGGAAAGCACGTCCGCCCTCGGCGGCGCGGGCAACGTCGCCCACAATCTCGTCGGCTTGAAAGCGATGCCGCTTCTGGTCGGCGTCGTCGGCGACGACGAGTCCGGCCGCTGGATCAAAAGAAATGTCCCCGACGGGCGCGGCATCTTTCTCGATAAAGACCGCCCGACGACGGTCAAAACCCGGATCATCGCCAACCACCAGCAGGTCGTCCGGGTGGACCAGGAGAAGAAACAGGCCATCCCCAAAGACATGGAGGACCGGATCGTCCGCTTCATCAAGAAGGAGGACTACGCCGGCATCATTGTCTCCGATTACAACAAGGGCATCGTGACCCGGTCGATGATGTCCCGGGTCCTGGCCCACGCCGACGCCGAAGGCCTTCCCGTGTTCGTCGATCCCAAAGTCGAAAATTTCCCGCTTTATTCGCCGGTGACGTTCATTTCCCCCAACCACCACGAAGCCGAGCGCATCGTCCGCCACCCCTGCGGGACCGACGACGAGGTCGAGAAGGCCGGCCGGGAAATCCTGGACCAGATCGCCTGCCTCTACCTGATCATCAAGCGCGGCGAGCAGGGCATGTCGATCTTCGAGCGGGGGAAAAAACCCGTCCACATCCCGACGATCGCCCGGGAAGTATTCGACGTGACCGGAGCCGGCGACACGGTCATCGCCACCGCCGCCCTGGCCATGCTCGGCGGGATGTCCATCAAGGAAGCGGCGGTGATGGCCAACGCCGCGGCCGGCGTCGTGGTCGGAAAGATCGGCACGGCCACTTGCGCGCCGGAAGAGCTTCAAGCCGCGATCGAAAGCCTATAATTCGACTTTTTTGCGCCAGTAAGCAAGCAGGTCGTCGAGAGTGGTCTCCAGGGCGAATCGGGGCCGCCAGCCCGTCCGCCGGGTGATCTTGGCGTGGCTGCCGGCCACGAGCGGGATGTCGATTTTACGGATCCGGCCGGGATCCGATTCCACGGCGATGTCGGCCGGGGACCTGTCCAGAAGGATCCCCAGAATCGTCCTCAAGGCGGGCGATTTTCCCGAACAGATATTGTAGGCCTCCCCCGGTTTTCCCTTTTCGATCAATAAAGCATAAGCCCGGACGATATCGCGAACGTCCGAATAATCTCTCCGGATGGAGAGGTTCCCGACTTTGAGGACGGGACGCGTCCCCGCCGGGCGGCCGTCCGCTCCGGCTTCGATCACGGCGATCTGCCGGGCCCAATCCGAACAGACGAAATCCGGGCTCTGGCCTGGACCGGTATGGGTGAACGGGCGGGCGATGACGATGGCCAGCGATTCCGCCCGGACATAGAAAGAGGCCAGCTCTTCGGCCGCAAGCTTGGTGAAGCCGTACGGGCTGGCCGCGAACGTCGAGGAGCTTTCCCGAAGGGGCATGTTCCGCGGGGGCTGGTTTCCGTAAACGTCCGAGGAGCTGACAAACAGGATCCGGGCCGCGGGAGCCGCCCGCCGGGCCGCCTCGAATAAATGGAACGTGCCCAGGAGATTCGTTTCAATCGTCTCCTGCCGCTTGTCCCAGGAAGCCCGGACCTGGGAAATGGCGGCCAGGTGATAAATCCGGTCGGGACGGGCCTCGGCCACGGCGGCGTCGACGGCCCGGGCGTCGCGGAGATCGAGCGCCAGAAGCTTCACCCGGGGAGCCGCCGCGCGGAAATCCGGACAATCCTCCGGCCTTTCGGGCCAGCATGTCCCGGTGATCTCGAATCCGGGACCGTTTTTTTTCTTCTTTTCCCCGGCGGTCAGGAAAGCGATCAATTGGCGGCCGACGAATCCGGTCGCCCCGGTGATCAGGATGCGCCGCGGCGCCGCCGGGCGTTGGGCCGAAGGGGATCTCATGGCGTTCCGGGAAATCCGCGGGCCGCCGTCAGACGTTGGCCCGCCAGTAATCCAGGAGGTCCCGGAGCGTCGTTTCAAACGGGATCTTCGGGGCCCACCCCGTCGCTTTCTTGAATTTGGACACGTCGGCGCACAGGATCTGGACGTCCGAGGGGCGCAGGCGGGCGGGATCCACCTTGACCTTGACCTTGACCTTGCTGAATCCCAGCAGGATGTCGAGCATGTCTTTCATCGCAATCGCCGTCCCGGTCCCGATGTTGTACACTTCGCCGGGCTCGCCTTTATCCAGGGCCAGCCAGTACCCCCGGACGGTGTCGCGCACGTCGGTGAAATCGCGCTTGGCGTCGAGGTTGCCGACGCGGATGACCGGCTCGGCCTGGCCTTTTTCGATCTGGGCGATCTGGCGGGCGAAATTCGAAGTGACGAAGACTTCGCCGCGCCGGGGCCCGGTGTGGTTGAAGCCGCGCGTCCGGACGATGTGCAGGCGGTAGCTCTGCCAATACTGGTAACCCAAAAGGTCCTGGGCGACTTTGGAGACGGCGTATGGGCTCAGCGGGCGGAGCGGGTTGGTTTCCTTCATCGGCACTTCATTGGGCAGGACCATGCCGTATTCTTCACTCGAGCCGGCGATCTGAATGCGCGGCTCGTAGCCTTCGGCCAACACGGCCTCGAAGAGATTGATCTGGCCGATGGCGTTGATGGCGAACGTCTCCGAAGGCAGCTGCCAGGAAGCGGGGACGAAGCTCTGGGCGGCCAGATGGAAGATCCGGTCGGGGGCCGAAGCCCGGAGGGCTTTCCGCAGGGAGCTGATGTCCTTGAGGTCGGCCTCATGGAGGGTCACTTTCCCCTTTTTGAGGATGGGGGTGATGTTCTCCATCCGGCTCCGCCAGCGGACGATCCCATGGATCTTGGCCGCCGGGTGATGGGCCGCGATGTACTCCGCCAGGTGGCTTCCCGCGAATCCGGTGATGCCGGTGATCAAAACGTTCATGTCCTGCCGCCTTTCCGAAGGAATCGCCTTCAGTCGATTTTCAGTCCCATCTGGCCGGTTTGAAGCGTCCGGCGCTCGTTCTCGATCTCCAGGAGCATCGCCGGCGTCACGTCGCCGGTGATGTAGTCGCCGTCGAAACAGGCCGCGCAGAAGCGGCCGAGGTTCGGATTTTCCATCCGGACGGCTTTGATCAGGTTTTCCAGCGTCTGGTAGATGACCCGGTCGGCGCCGATCCGCCTGGCGACGTCCTCCTCGGTCCGGTCGCGGGCGACAAACTCGGTCCGCGTCTGCATGTCGATGCCGTAAACGCACGGATAACGGAGCGGCGGGGAGCAGGAGGCGAAATAGACATTAACCGCCCCGCATTCCCGGACCAGGCCGACGATCGCTCGCGAGGTGTTGCCCCGGACGATGCTGTCGTCCACGAGAAGGATTTTTTTACCCCGGAATTCCGAGGCGATGGGATTGAGCTTGTAGCGGACCGTGGCCTGGCGGTCGTTTTCGGCCGGCATGATGAAAGTCCGGCCGATGTACCGGTTCTTGACCAGGGCTTCGCGGTATTTCAGGCCGAGGCTCCGGGCGATCTCGATGGCCGCGTCCCGGGCCGAATCGGGGATCGGAACGACGACGTCGATCGGGAGCGCGGCCTTGCGGATTTCCTCCGCCAGGAGCTCGCCCAGGTGGACCCGGGCGCGGTAGACGTTGACCCCGTCGATGATCGAATCCGGACGGGCGAAATAAACCCACTCAAAAAGGCACGGCGAATGGGGCTTGATGGAAATCCGCTTCATGTGGATCGCCCGGTCCCGGTCGAAAAAGATCGCCGAGCCGGGGGCGACGTCGCGGATATCGGTGAAATTCATGATGTTCAGGGAGACGCTTTCCGAGGCGACGGCGTAGGACGGAATGACCCCGTCGCGGCGCTGGCCCCAGACGAGCGGCTTGATCCCGTACGGATCGCGGAAGGCCACCATCCCCTGCCCGGCAATGTAGGCGACGACCGAATAGCTCCCGATCACCTGCCGGTAAACCGATTCGACGGCCTTGAAAACGACCTCGGGAGTCAGTTCGCCGGGATTCTGGTTCTCCAAAGCGGCGCAGAAAATGTTGAGGATGGCCTCAACGTCGTTGTCGGAATTGAGGAGGCGGTGATGCTTTTCCTCCAGGTGCTTCTTCAGGGCGGAGTAATTCACCACGTTCCCGTTGTGGACCATGATGACGCCGAAAGGGGAATTGAGCTGGAACGGCTGGGCGTCCTCGCCGCGTCCGCCGCCGACAGTCGGGTAGCGGGTGTGGCCGAGCCCGATTTTCCCGGTCAGGCGCTCGGCGTGGGCGGCGTTGAAAATGTCACGGACGAGGCCGTTGCCCTTTTTCGTGTGAAACCGGCCGTCAAACGTGACGATCCCGGCCGAGTCCTGCCCGCGATGCTGGATGGCCAGCAACCCCTGGTAAAGATCGCGGAACACTTGTCCATTGGCCCAGATTCCGATAACTCCGCACATGGGATTTTCCGTCGGGAATTATACCAGAATCGCCCCGGACCGGCCATAAAGACGGGGACAGAAGCCGTTTTTCTTCTCTTTCCGTAACCCGAGCGCGGGCAAATCGTTTCTAGCGAGAATGCTTATAAAACCGGAAATAAAAGGGCTAAAAGAAACGCAGGATTATTTGAATTGAACGGGTTTGGACAATATTTCTCGCGCTACAGCGTAGGGTATCGCCTCGCCGGTCCCCGTTTGGTGGAGAGGGGGCCCACTTGTGGGGGGAACCGTCCAAACAGGTTCCCGGGGACCGGGGAACAAGAGGCGATACCCGGAGCCGAGCTAAGACCCGTCAATAATTGAACGGATTCCTAACGGCGTTATTTCCGGTCTTTATAATAGCTCTCGTAGAACGATTTGAACGCGACGCTTTTGTCCTTGATTCGTCCCCACCACTCCCTGTTGTCCACATACCACTTCACCGTCGCCGCCAGCCCGTCCTCGAAATCGACCTCGCGCTTCCATCCTAACGCCTTGATTTTATTGATGTTGACGGCGTACCGGGTGTCGTGGCCGAGCCGGTCGGGGACGAACTTGATCAGATCCCGGGAAGCCCCGACGAGCTTGACGATCCGCTTGGCGACGTCGATGTTGTGGCGCTCGTCGTTGGCCCCGATGTTATAGGCCTCGCCGATTTTTCCCCGGCGGGCCACCAGCTCGATCGCCCGGCAGTTGTCCTCCACGTGGAGCCAGTCGCGGACGTTGCGCCCTTTCCCGTAAAGCGGGAGGTTTTTCCCCTCCATGGCGTTGGTCGTGAAGAGGGGGATGAATTTCTCCGGATACTGGTACGGCCCGTAATTGTTGCTCGGCCGGACGATGAGGACCGGCGCCCCGTACGTCGTGTGATACGCCTGGACCATCCGGTCCGCGCCGACCTTGCTCGCGGCGTACGGCGAGGAGGGATTGACCGGATCGGTCTCCTTGAAGAATCCCGCATCCCGGCTCCCGTAAACCTCGTCCGTGGAGATATGGACGAAAAATTCGACGCCGGGCGATTTCCGCAGGGCTTCGAGCAGGATGTACGTCCCGAAAACGTCGGTCAGGACGAACTCGCCGGCGTCGACGATCGACCGGTCCACGTGGGTTTCGGCCGCGAAATGGACGACGCCCT
>Ga0172371_10002576_pt1 | contig 28654 bp, 30 predicted proteins | sample Lak12m_FD_114543 | JGI IMG/M metagenome (GOLD analysis project Ga0172371, IMG submission 114543) | Freshwater microbial communities from Kabuno Bay, South-Kivu, Congo - kab_022012_12m | ecosystem: Environmental > Aquatic > Freshwater > Lake | place: Democratic Republic of the Congo: South-Kivu...
AAAGGAGCATCTGATTAGCAGGACGAGTGGCCGACCCGAAGCGAAGCGAAGGGCGCCGAGTCCTGTTAGGCCCACCAGTATTTAAAATAGAAGATATGAGTGGCAATAAACTTGACAAAACTAACATTGTCACAATGTCAAGTTTATTGTCGAGGGGAGATCTGGAATTTATGACAAACAATTTAGACGCATTGCGACACAGTTGTTCCCATGTAATGGCGGATGCTGTAAAAAAGCTTTTTCCAGACGTGCAGCTTGCCATAGGCCCGTCTATTGAAGAAGGTTTTTATTACGACTTTGATAAGAAAGAACCTTTTAAACCGGAGGATTTGTCCGCGATAGAAAACTTGATGACGGAGATTATAAAGAAAAATCTGGAATTTAAAAAAGAAGAGATTTCTAAACTAGAGGCGCTAAAGTTATTCGCAAAAGAGCCTTATAAATTAGAACTTATAAATAAATTAGAAGGCGATACGGTTTCTATTTACACTCACGGGAAATTTGTAGACTTATGCAAAGGGCCACATGTGAAAACTACCGGAGAGATAAAAGCTTTTAAACTGCTGAGTATTGCGGGGGCGTACTGGCACGGCATTGAAACAAACCCTATGCTCCAGAGAATATATGGCACGTGTTTTGAAACCGCCGCTGCGCTTAAGGAATATCTAACCAAAATAGAGGAAGCGAAAAAACGGGACCACAGAAAACTCGGCAAAGAACTCGATATATTCAGCATCCACGACGAAGTCGGGCCGGGGCTTGTATTTTACCATCCAAAAGGCGCCCTCTTAAGGATGATCATAGAAGACTATGAGAAAAAAGAACATCTGAAAAGAGGATATCAAATTGTGATGGGCCCGCATATTTTAAAATCAGACATATGGATTACCTCAGGCCATTATGAATATTACAAAGATAATATGTACGTATTTAAAGTGGACGGAGACGAATACGCGATAAAGCCGATGAATTGTCCTGCGCATATGCTGATCTATAAATCAAAGATGCGTAGTTACAGAGACCTCCCTATACGTTATTTTGAACTAGGCAATGTCTACAGGCGCGAAAAAACAGGGGTGTTGCACGGGCTTTTAAGGGTCAGAGGTTTTACGCAGGATGATGCTCATATATTTTGCCTGCCAGATCAATTGGAGCAGGAGATAGTAAAGATAATAGACTTTGTAATAGACACGATGCAAGTTTTCGGCTTCAGGGATTACAAGATAGCGCTTTCCACCAGGCCGCCGAAATCTATCGGCACTGACGAGATTTGGACTCAAGCTACAGAGGCCCTTAAAAAATCGCTAGAATTAAAAGGCATGAGCTATGAAATCAGCGAAGGCGAAGGGGCGTTTTACGGACCCAAGATAGACATAATGGTTAAAGACGCCCTCGAAAGGCCGTGGCAGTGCGCGACAGTCCAATGCGATTTTGCACTACCGGAGAGATTTGACCTTACTTATATTTCAAGCGATGGGAAAAAAGAACGGCCTGTGATGCTTCACAGGGTAATATTAGGCAGTATGGAGCGGTTTATCGGGACTCTCATAGAACACTATGCCGGGGCGTTTCCTGTGTGGCTGGCCCCGGTGCAGGTTATCGTGATACCGATTACCGACCGCGTGCATGATTACGCGGACAGTATTTTAAAACTATTGCAGGACGAAGATATAAGGGTAGAGGTTGATAAAAGAAACGAAAAACTGCAGTATAAAATAAGGGAAGGCGAGATGAATAAAGTCCCTTATATGCTCATAATAGGAGACAAGGAAAAAGAAGCCGGAACAGTTTCGCTTCGCGCCAGAAAAGAAGGCGTGAAAGGCGGAGTTAAGATAGAGGAATTTATAAGGAGCGTTAAAGAGGAAATTAAAAACAGAAGTTAATATCTGGCGCCCTGCGCCAAAGCAGAAAGGAAGGTGATTTTTATTTCAAAAGATCTTAGAATCAATCAAAGAATACGCGTAAAAGAAGTAAGGCTCATAGGCCCTGAAGGCGAACAGATGGGCATTGTAAACACCCAGGATGCGCTGCTGAAGGCGGAAGAGTCCGGGTTTGATCTTGTTGAAGTCGCCGGACAAACAGCCCCACCTGTTTGCAGGATAATGGATTACAGCAAATATAAATATGAGCAGGAGAAAAAAGAAAAAGAAGCGCGTAAACATCAGAAAACGATACACCTAAAAGAAATAAAAATGAAACCTAACATAGAGGAGCATGATTATCAGGTCAAGGTTCATCATCTAAAGCGGTTTTTGGAAAGAGGGGACAAAGCAAAACTTACGATGACGTTCAGAGGCAGGGAAATGAGCCATATGAGTATAGGGAAAAAAATTATGGATAGAGTTATTGCCGACCTGAATGAAGCCGGGGAAGTGGAAAAAGGGCCGATGATGGAAGGCAGATCCATTATGATACACTTTATGGCCAGACCGTCAATTGGCGTAAAAAATACCAAGGAGAAGGAAAATGCCTAAATTAAAGACAAATAAAGGCGCTAAAAAAAGACTGAAGCTAACAAAAAATGGCAAGCTTATGAGGTATAAACCCGGCAGGCGCCACATCCTCACAGCTAAAACCTCGAAAAGAAAAAGGAAAATGAGGCGGTGCATGGAAGTGCTTGGCATGGAAGCAAAGATAACTAAGAAGCTGTTGCCATACGGCTAAAAACTTGACAAAACTAACATTGTCAGAGTGTCAAGTTTATTGGGTTAAAAGCAAGTAAGTAAAAGGAGGTATTAAAAATGTCACGCGCAAAATACGGGCCGGCATCAAGAGCCCGCAGAAAAAGAGTTTCCAAGATGGCGAAGGGCCAGCGTGCCGGAAGAAGCAAGCTGCACAGGATGACCGTGGAATCTGTGAAAAAAGCCCTCATGTATGGCACGAGAGACCGACGCGCTAAAAAAGGCACATTCAGAAAATTGTGGATTCTGAGGATTTCCAATGCCTGTAAAATTTCGGGCATATCGTATTCCAAGTTTATGAAAGGCCTTAAAGACGCGAAGATAGGCCTTAACAGGAAGATCCTTGCGGATATGGCTGTGAACGACAACCAGGCGTTTAAGAAGCTGGTGGAAATCGCAGGCAAAAAATAAAAAAAGTTTCGGCGCAAAAAACTATGTTTAAATTACAGCCCGCACAATTAGTCGCTGTGAGTTTCTTTATAGTGATTCTTTTGGGGGGAGCCGTGTTGTCGCTTCCCCAGAGCGCGCAGCCGGGGCATTATATAAATTCCATAGACGCTTTTTTTACTGCTACAAGTGCTACCTGCGTCACAGGCCTTGCCGTAAAAGATATAGGAAAGGATTTTTCTATATTTGGCCAGTTGGTCATATTATTTTTAATACAAATAGGCGGCCTTGGCATCATGACGCTATCCACGTTTTTTGCTATTATAATCGGCAGAAGGCTTACGCTTAGAGAAAATGTTGTAATAAAAGGCGCGCTGGACAGGCATAGTGTGGAAGGGCTCAAAAAGCTCATCGTATATATACTTTTTATCACTTTTATGATAGAGGCTATTGGCACGCTGTGCCTTTGGCCTGTATTCGGCAATCTTTATTATGCGATATTTCATTCCGTGTCGGCATTTTGTAACGCGGGATTTTCTCTTTATGCTAATAATCTGGAAAATTACAGGGGTGATACGGTTGTTAATGTAACCATAATGGCCCTGATAATCCTTGGAGGCTTGGGATTTGTAGTACTTGTGGACATAGGGAGGTTCTTGAGGAATTTTTTTATGGGAGTTTTTTTTAAAAGAAAACATTACGGCATGAATCTTTTTTCGAAAGTAAGCCTGCAGACAAAGATAGTGGCGGTCGGATCTTGCGCATTGATCCTTTTAGGCGTAATCGTATTCCTGTTTTTAGAGAATGGCAAAGCGTTATACGGCCTGGGCGTAAAGGATAAACTGCTCGTATCTTTTTTCCAATCCGTTACTTCAAGGACGGCCGGCTTTAACACGGTAGCTATAGGAAATTTGGCAAGCCCTACGTTATTTTTTATTATTATGCTTATGTTTATAGGAGCTTCTTCCGGCTCTACGGGAGGCGGTATTAAGGTAAATACACTTGGTATTCTTATAGGTGGGGCATGGAGCATGGTGAAAAATAGGGACAGCGTATATCTTTTTAAAAGGGCAATTCCCAAGTATATTTTTAGACGGTGTGTTATGATAATCGGCCTTGCGGGCGCGTGGCTTGTGATATTTACCATGCTTTTGAGTTTTGTGGAAGCGAACAAAGAGGCGATGCCCAATTATTTTTTAAAGATATTCTTTGAGGTAGCTTCCGCGTTTGGCACAGTAGGCCTTTCAACGGGCATCACTTCTATTTTAAGTTCTTTTGGAAAATTTCTTTTAATGATAACTATGTTTGTCGGGAGGATAGGGCCTTTGACGCTAGCTTTGGCGATGGCTATTAAAGAAGATAAGGTTTTTTATAAATATCCGGAAGAAAAAGTAATGGTAGGTTAATAAAGAGAGGTGCGAGATGAGACAGTTTGCGGTAATAGGCCTTGGAAGGTTTGGGTTAAGCGTTGCCAAGACATTGACCGAACAGGGGTGTCAGGTGCTGGCTATTGATAAGGATGAGGAGTTGGTCCAGGACGCGTCCGAATTTGTGACAGAAGCTGTACAGGTAGATTCCACCGATGAAAAGTCTCTGAAGGTTGTCGGGATAAAGAATGTGGACGTGGCGGTAGTCGGCATAGGAACGAATCTGGAAGCGTCGATACTGACCACCCTTACTTTAAAGGAAATGGGTGTAAAAGAGATAGTCTCCCGCGCTGTAACAGAAGAGCACGGCAAGGTGCTTCAAAAAGTAGGAGCTACAAAAGTGGTTTTTCTTGAGAGAGATATGGGTATGAGGGTGGCGAATTCTCTCATATCCCCTTCTATAATCGAGCATATATACCTTTCTCCCGAATTCAGCATAATGGAAGCTATGGTGCCCCAGGCTTTTATAGGCCAGTCAATAGGGCATCTTGACATAAGAGCCAAATACGGCCTTACCATAATAGGCGTTAAAAAAACTGAACAGCCTAGCGATAAAGTATGCGAGCTTAATATATCCCCCAAGGCTGACTATGTGATAAAACAAGGGGATGTTCTGATATTGCTTGGCTCAAACGAGAACCTGAAAAAGTTCAAACAGATAGACAAATAGGGGGCAAGATGAAATTCGTAGACAAATTAAAAGACATAGAAAAAATAGCCGTGAAAGATATTTCCGATTCTTCTAATACCGAAGAATTGGAAAACGCCCGGGTCAAATACCTCGGCAGAAAAGGCATAGTAACGGACGCTTTCAAAGGCATAAAAAGTGTCCCCAAAAAAGACAAGCCCGAGGCCGGGGCGTTTATCAATAAATTGAAACAAAAAATAACTGTTTTAATAGAAGATAAAGAAAAAAGTTTTAAGTCAAAAGACGCAGCGGTCTTTGAAAATAACGACATTACCTTGCCTGGCATAAGGCCGGAGCTGGGGCACGCGCATCCTTTGGTAAAAACAACGCAGGAGATAATAGAGATTTTCGGAAAGATGGGTTTTAAAGCCGTGGAAAGCCCGGAGATAGAAACGGAATATTATAATTTCGAGGCGCTGAATATACCGAAAAATCATCCTTCGAGGGAAACTTTTCATACGTTTTATATCGAGAACGGAAACCTTCTCAGGAGCCAGACATCCACTAGCCAGATACGCGTTATGGAAAAGGAAAAGCCGCCGATACAGGTCATACATGCCGGAAAGGTTTACAGGCCGGATGCTGTTGACGCAAGCCATTCTTTTATGTTTTACCAGATAGAAGGGTTCATGGTGGATAAGGGGATCCAATTTTCAGACCTTAAGGGCGTCCTGGAAAGATTTGCGAAAGAATATTTCGGAGACAGCGTCAAGATGAGATTCAGGCCGCACTTTTTCCCTTTTACGGAACCTTCCGCGGAGGTTGATATATCATGCTTTCTTTGCCAGGGCAAAGGTTGCAGGGTTTGCTCTTACAAGGGGTGGCTCGAGGTGCTTGGTTCAGGCATGATAAATCCAAGGGTTTTCGAATTTGTAAAGATAGACCCGGCGGTTTATACGGGTTTTGCGTTCGGTATGGGAGTGGACAGGCTTTGCATGTTGAAATACGGCATTGATGACATTCGTTTATTGTACGAAAATGATGTAAGATTTTTGAAACAATTCTAATGAGGAGGGATGTATGGAAAAACTCGGAAGATTTTTAGGAGCGTTTTTTGGGGCGTTTTTATGCGTAGTGCTGCTTATGGGGATTTACAGCATGGCGGAAGACATTACCCTTACCACCTATTATCCGGCACCTTACGGCGCGTACAATGAAATGAGCGTGACCCAGGCGGTTTCTACAAATAATAATACAAGCGCGCTTATTGTTTCATCCACGGATAATGATACTACGGCCCCTGTAATCTTTGCAAGCACAAGGCTGGATGGCATGCTTTTAAACGCTAATGATATAACCAACGCGCATTATCTTTTAAGCATTAATTCAGGAGCTACAAGCAGGCTTTATGTGAGGAATGACGGCAATATAGGGATAAACAATAATGTCCCTGCCTATAATTTAGATGTTACCGGGGGAATAAATGCCACGACTTATTCAGCGGGCGGCACAGCCCCTGTTGCGGATGGAACCTATACCGTAGGCAGTAAGATAACCCCGGTTACCGGGAATGACGGAACAATTACAGTTCAGGGCGGGATTATAGTGGCGATTCAACCGGCAACTTAAGCCGGGTTATAAACAACAATGGGGGTTTTATGCGAGTAAGTTTTGATTGGTTAAAAGATTTTATGGAGTCAAAAATAGAAGCCGGGAAAGCGCAGGACTTTCTTACAATGGCGGGGCTTGAGATCACGTCTGTTTCCGATGCAGAAGGCGACCATGTCATGGAAATAGAGGTTACACCTAACAGGCCTGATTGCCTTTCGGTTTTAGGCATCGCCAGAGAGCTTAGCGCGGCGTCAGGAATACCTGTAAAGCTTTTCGATTCCGTCAAAAAGAACCTTATGAAAAAAGGCATGTCCCATGGCGCCGTAAAAATAGAAATATGGGATAAGACTTCCTGTTCCCGCTATGTGGGCTGCGCCATGAAAAACGTTAAAATCGGGCCTTCTCCGAAATGGCTGGTCCAGAGATTGAACGCCATGAGGGTGAGGTCTGTAAATAATATCGTTGATATAACGAATTACGTGCTATTTGAGCTGGGCCAGCCTTTGCACGCATTTGATCTGGATAAGCTCGAACAGAAAAAAATTATCGTGAGGCGCGCCAAAAAAGGCGAAAGCATTGTAACCATCGACGGGGTTACAAGGGCCTTGGACCAGAACATACTTGTTATAGCGGACGGCCTAAAGCCTGTTGCTGTCGCAGGTATCATGGGCGGCAAAGACACCGAGATAACTGATACGACCAGGAATATCCTGATAGAGAGCGCTTGTTTTGATCCGGTAGTGGTGAGAAAGGCGTGCAGGCAGTTAGGTTTGGCATCGGAGTCAAGTTACAGGTTTGAAAGGGGCGTTGACCAGGGCATGATACTTGCTTCCAGCGTCAGGGCTCAGGAGTTGATTAAAGAGATAGCGGCTGGAAAGCTTTCCGGCAAAATAAGCGATGTAGGAACGGGCATAGAAAAAGAAAAAGAGATAACCCTTTCTCTGGATGAAGTAGCCAGGATATTAGGCGTAAGCATCAGCCCGGAAAAGATAAAAGATATATTGAAAAAATTAAATCTCAACCCTGTTAAAAAGAAAGGCAAGGTATCCGTAACAGTTCCGTCTTACAGGACAGACCTTGGTAGGGATGTGGATTTAATAGAGGAGATTGCCAGGCTTTACGGTTATGACAAGATTCCCTCCAGGCTTCCTTCTTTTACCCCTCAGAAGGCATACCAGCTTGAGAAAAAGACGGCAACCCTGGAGAATGAGATAAGGAAGATCTTATGTGGCATAGGCCTGAACGAAATTATGACGTATTCATTGACTAGCAGGAATTCAATGGAACATCTCGGCGTTGGATTGGAAAATTTAGTAAGCCTTAAAAATCCGATGAGCTCCCAACAGGAGATTATGAGGCCGAGCCTTTTGTCGGAAATGCTGGAAGTTTTGAACTGGAATCTGAACAGAAAAAACACCCTACTGCAGCTTTTTGAACTGAACAAAGTTTATATAATGAATCAGGCAACCGGCCAGGCTGAAGAGACGGTGCGTCTTTCCATAGGTGTCTGCGGGAATAAGCCGGGCAACTGGAAAGAAAAGCCGAGAGACTTGGATTTGTTCGACTTAAAAGGCGTAATAGAGATACTGATGGATCATCTGGGAATGCGCGGTTATAGGATTGAAAAAACGGAGCATCCTTCTTTAAAAGAAAATATGGCTACGTCTATTAATATAAACGGCAACTCCTGCGGGATGTTTGGAGAGGTCAAAGAAAACGTGGCGAGAAAGTTTGATATAAAAAGAAAGGTTTACGTGGCGGAAATATCCATCAATGATTTGCTCAACTGTGCGAATCTGAAAAAAACGTTCACCGCGCTGCCCAAATACCCGTCTATAAAAAGAGATATAGCGATTCTTTTGGACGATACGATAAGCGCGTCAAACATATACGATGTTATCAAAGAAGAAGCGAGAGAGTTTGTGAAATCAGTGGATGTTTTTGACCTTTACAAGGGCCAGCAGATACAGGAAGGCAAAAAAAGCCTGGCTTACACGATAGAATATCGTTCGGACGAAAGAACCCTTAACGATAGAGAAGTTAATGACATTCATAAAAAAGTGCAAGACGCGCTAACCAAGAGGCTGGGTGCGCAGATCAGGTAAAACTCATAAAAGCTGAGATGGTTAAGCATTGATTTTATTATATTTTATGCTATACTTAAATTGTCCCTACGATGTGCGTGGTGAAATGGAAGTTTTTGAGCCAACACCAAATACTGGGGAGCCTTGCTTCAGATGTGGCTGTAAACCTTGGCATAGTTACAAGGGAACAATAAACACCTGAGAAGGCGCCCACGTGCTTAATGGGTTCAATTAAGCGTCCTTTCACACGGCATATGTGGGGATTTTTTTTAGAACCCGCGTCGCGCGAAAGGAAGCTGCCAAACAACTTGACACTGTGACAATGTAAGTTTTGTCAAGTTTTTGATCCTTAATATGTCCGACCTTTTTGAATCCCAGAAAAACCTTGCGGAAAAAAAATATCCTTTAGCTGTCAGAATGCGGCCTAGGAATTTGAAAGAATTTATAGGCCAGGAACATATCCTCGGCGAAGGGAAGCTTTTAAAAAGAGCGATAGGTGCGGACAGGATTACCTCGCTTATTCTTTACGGCCCTCCCGGGACAGGCAAGACCACGCTCGCACATGTGATAGCTAACGCCACCAAGGCTTATTTTCACGAGATAAACGCGGTGATTTCCAATGTGCAGGAACTGAAAGACGCTATAAAGCAAGCTAAAGAACGGGAAAAAGCTTCCGGCAAAAAAACCACCCTTTTTATAGACGAGATACACAGGTTTAATAAAGCTCAGCAAGATGTATTGATGCCTGACGTGGAGACGGGAAATCCCGTATTAATAGGCGCTACGACGCATAATCCGTTTTTTTCATTAATAGCGCCTCTTGTGTCCCGGTCCATTATTTTTGAACTGAAAAAATTATCCAAAGACAGTATAGTGCAGATCCTGAAGGCCGGCCTCAAAGATAAAGAACGCGGGCTTGGCGGCATGGATATAAAAGCGGAAGAAAAAGCGCTGGATTTTTTAGCGGAGATTTGCGACGGGGACGCAAGAATAGCGCTTAATGGCCTTGAAGTGGGGGCTCTGACGACAAAGCCTGACAAAAGCGGAACCATAAACTTTACGCTTCAGGTAGCGGAGGAGTCCATACAGAAAAAAGCGATCGGTTACGATAAGGATGAAGACGGCCATTATGACACTATTTCCGCGTTTATAAAGAGCATGCGCGGCTCGGATCCCGACGCTGCACTGTACTGGCTGGCGAAGATGCTTTACGCGGGGGAAGACCCCAGGTTTATTGCCCGCAGGATTGTGATATGCGCCAGCGAAGACGTGGGCAATGCTGACCCGCAGGCGCTGGTGGTGGCCAACGCGGCGTTCCAGATATCTGAATTTATTGGAATGCCGGAGGCGAGGATCCCTCTTGCCCAGGCAGTATGTTATATTGCCTGCGCGCCGAAAAGCAACGCGGCTTATCTGGGTATAGACAAGGCCATGAAAGACGTGGAAGAATCGAGGACCCTGGAGGTTCCAAAGCATCTGAAAGACGCCAGCTACCGCGGGGCTGAAAAGTTAGGGCATGGTACCGGGTATAAATACAGTCATGATTATAAAGATCATTACGTGGACCAGGAATACATCCCTGAAAAAAGAGTTTATTACGAGCCTACGGACATCGGATACGAGAAAAAAATCAAAGAATACCTGGACAAATTGCGCAAACAAACTTGACACTGTGACTGACACTGTGACAATGTAAGTTTTGTCAAGTTTATTAGGGAGAGGTAGTGAATAAAAAGGCAGTGGCATTACTTTCGGGCGGGCTGGACAGCACGCTGGCCATCAGGCTGATGCTTGAGCAGGGCATAGAGGTGCATGCCTTGAATTTTCTGACGGTATTCTGCACCTGTACTTCCAAAGGCTGTACTCATCAGGCTACAAAAGTAGCGGAAGAATTCAAGATCCCAATCAAGGTTATGAATATCACAAAAGAATATATGGAGATAGTTAAAAATCCGAAATATCCCAGAGGCAGGAACATGAATCCATGCATCGACTGCAGGATCTTTACTTTCAAGAAAGCGAAAGAGTTTATGGAAGAGATAGGAGCCTCTTTTGTTATAACCGGAGAGGTCATTGGCCAGAGGCCTATGTCGCAGAGAAAACAAGCCATAATGACGATAGAAAAAGAATCCGGGCTTAAAGGCCTTATCGTGAGGCCGTTATCCGCTAAAATTTTTGAACCTACTTTGCCTGAAAAAGATGGGGTTGTAGACAGAAATAAGCTTCTTGGCATACAAGGCCGCAGGCGGGTTGAGCAAATAGCGCTGGCAAAGGAATTCAATATAAACGATTATCCGTGCCCTGCAGGAGGTTGCCTTTTAACGGATAAAGGTTTTTCAGACCGGATAAGAGATCTTTTCAAATATATGCCGGGGTACGATATTAGCGACTTGCATCTTTTAAAAGTAGGGAGGCATTTCAGGATATCGGATAATTTAAAATTTATTGTAGGGAGAGATGATAAGGAAAACGAGAAATTAATGAGTTTATCGAAAAAAGGCGATTTTATTTTTGATGTCATGGATATTCCAAGCGCTATCGGACTTGCCAGAAGCAGCGAAACGAGCTTTAACTCCCCGCCAGAAGCGAATCCTTCGGGTTTAGCCCAAAAAGACATAGAAACAATGGCGTCAATATTGGCAAGATACTCGGATTCGGATGGGAAAGGCGTCACTGTTTTGCATAAAACGCTGCCTGTCGAAGATTGGCAGAATATATACATTATCCCAGCTGATAAAAGCCTTCTGGATGCTGTTAGAATCTAGCTTAAAATACTCGCATCTCCAGCAATATTTTCCTTGCCATTTTAACCTATTGCATATATAATTATACACACTGCTTTTAGGGATTAATTCCTTATAAGTTACCCGTATTATTATGAAAAATACAGCTACTATTATTCTTGCCGCCGGAGAAGGCACAAGGATGAGATCTTCTTTGCCTAAGGTCTTGCATAATATATGTGGCAAGCCGATGCTGGGATATCTCATTGATAATGTTAACTCTATAGGCATAAAGAAGGTTATTGTTATCGTCGGCCATAAGGCCGAACTTGTAAAGAAGCAGATAAGTGGTATAAAATGCGTAGTTCAGGACGAGCTTCTTGGAACAGGCGACGCTGTTTCAAAAGCTAGAAGCGCTCTTTTAAAAGATAGTAAGATAGAAAATGTCCTGATATTATACGGGGATACGCCTTTATTGAGCCAGGGTATCATAAAAAAGATTGTCGAAACGCATACCTCCAGCGGAGCTGGGGCCACTCTTCTTACAGCGCAGCTTAAAAATCCCACTGGTTATGGAAGGGTAATCCGCTCTGCAGGCAAAAAGGTTGTAAAAATAGTCGAAGAGCTGGACGCGTCTATTTATGAAAAGATTACGGAAGAGATAAATGTGGGGGTTTATTGCTTCAATAAAAAGGCCCTTTTCGATAGCCTTGAAAAGATAAAACCGAATAACGAGAAAGAAGAATACTATCTTACTGATACAATAGAGGTGCTGACAAAGGCCAATATCCCAGTAGAGTCAGTGACTACCGCTGACGCTGAGGAATTCCTGGGCGTTAATACAAGAGTTGAGCTGGGTAAAGCGGAATTAGTAATGAGAAAAAGGATACTAAATAAGATTATGGACGCAGGCGTGACTATTATTGACCCCGACAACACTTATATAGGGCATGAGGTGGAGATAAAAGAAGACACCGTTATATATCCGTATACATTCATAGAAAACAATGTTAAAATAGGCTCCAATTGCAGCGTCGGGCCTTTTGCAAGATTAAGGCCAGGGACTGTCATAGGGGACAAGGTTGGGATAGGCAATTTTGTAGAAATAGTGCGTTCTTGCGTCGGCCAGGAGACAAAGATAAGGCATCAGTGCTATATAGGCGATACTGTGATCGGCAGGAATGTTAATATAGGCGCGGGAACGATTGTCGCCAATTACAACGGCAAGGAAAAACATAAGACTATCATAGAAGACAACGCGTTTATAGGCACAGGGACCATTCTTATAGCTCCCGTAAAGATAGGCAAAGGCGCGATTACAGGCGCGGGCAGCGTTGTCACTAGAAATAAAAACGTTCCGGCGGGTAAAACGGTTATAGGGATACCCGCAAAACCGTTAGACAAGGTTAAAAAGCAATCTTAAAATTCAAACAACTTGACAAAACTAACATTGTCACAGTGTCAAGTTTACGGGAGAGGATATGAAAATAATCGCGGGAAATGCAAATCCTAAGTTAGCGCAGGAAATATGCAAATATCTGGACATGCCTATGGGAGACGCGCTTGTCACAACGTTCAGCGAAGGCGAGATACGCGTAAAGATAAACGAAAACGTGCGCGGCAAGGACGTCTTTATCGTACAGCCAACATGCCCTCCGGTGAATAACAACCTTATGGAGCTTCTGGTAATAATAGACGCACTCAGAAGGGCGTCCGCAAAAAGGATTACGGCGGTTTTGCCTTATTTCGGCTACGCCAGGCAGGACAGGAAAGACCAGCCCAGGGTCCCTATAACGGCTAAGCTTGTGGCGAATCTTATTACTACCGCGGGCGCGGACAGGATCCTTACGGTGGACTTACACGCGGGCCAGATTCAGGGATTCTTTGACATACCCATGGACCACCTGTACGCGGTGAATGTTTTTGTAAACCACATAAAAAAGATAAAGCTGAAAAATATAGTGATAGTTTCTCCGGATGTAGGCGGGATAAAGACAGCAAGGGCTTACGCCAAAAAATTCGAATCCCCTCTTGCTATAGTGGATAAACGCAGGATCAGCGAAGACGCTACGGAGGCCATGAACATACTCGGCAATATCAAAAGCAAGAACGTTATAATAGTCGATGACCTGGTTTCCACGGCGTCGTCTCTCGTAGAAGCGGCCCTGGCTTTAAAAAAACAAGGCGCGAAAGAAATATACGCTGCCATTACGCACCCTGTTCTTTCAGGGCCGGCGATAAAGCGCATAAGCACTTCCTGCATAAAAAAATTATTTGTAACGAACACCATACCTGTGGAGAACGGGAAAAAGCATAAAAAGATAGAGGTCCTGTCAATAGCGCCTGTTTTAGCGGAAGCGATAACAAGGAATCACAACGAAGAGTCTGTAAGCTGTTTGTTTAATTAACAATCATAAGGTTGAAATTGTAACCTAACACACGTTTCAGAAAGGGTGATTAAAATGGATTTCGTAGAATTAAAAGCAAGCCTAAGAGAAGAAAAAGGAAAAGAGCTGAATAAAAAACTCAGGAATACCGGCCTGGTGCCGGGCGTGGTTTACAGGAAAGGCGAGAAGACGGTGTCTTTAAAAGTAGACTCCAGAAGCCTTTCCAAGGCCCTGCATACAGAGGCGGGGGAGAATGTTATCATAAAACTTTTTATCGAAGGCGATAAAAAGAAAAAAGAGAGGATCGTTGTAATAAAAGAGTTGCAAAAAGATCCCGTTAAGGACAAGCTCGTGCATGTGGATTTGAACGAGATATCCCTTACGGAAACATTGAAAGTAAAAGTTCCTATCATGTCAAAAGGTGAGGCAATCGGCGTAAAACAAGAAGGCGGAGTGCTGCAGCATATTATGTGGGAAGCCGACGTGGAGTGCTTACCTACAAATATACCAGACAAGATAGAAGTAGACGTTACGAATCTTAATATAGGCGGGACATTGAGCATAAAAGACATATTGCCTCCGGAGGGGGTAAAGATCCTGGGAGACCCTGAAAGCATAGTGTTCAGTGTAGAGCATGTAAAAACAATCGAAGAAGCCGTAGCAGCTCCTGTGGAAGTGGAATCGCTGGAGCCTGAGCTTATCAGAGAGAAGAAAGAAAAAGAAGAAGCCGAGGAAGAAGAGAAAGCCGAAGCGCCGAAGGCAGAGAAGAAAGAAGAGAAAAAATAATAGAAGGTTAAGATTCATGAAATTAATCGTAGGCCTTGGCAACCCGGGCGCAGAATACGCTCTTACGCGCCATAATATGGGATTTTTAGTTTTAGAAAATTTCGCCAGGAGCAACAATATAAAATTCAAGGTAAACAGGCGCTTTAACGCTCTTACGGGAGAAGGGGTTGTAGGCGGAGAAAAAACCTTCCTTGCGATGCCTCAGACATTCATGAATCTTTCTGGCAATTCAGTAAGGCCTATCTTAAATTGGCTGAAAATAGAAACCGCCGACATGTTCGTTGTAGTGGACGACATAGCCTTGCCTTTCGGCGCGATAAGGATAAAGCCCAAGGGTTCAAGCGGAGGCCATAACGGGCTGTCTTCCATAATAGATTCCATCAGCACGCAGGAGTTTTCAAGGATGAGGCTGGGAATCCTGGGTAGAAAAAACGTAAGAGATCTTTCGAGTTACGTGCTCGATAAGTTTACAAAAGCCGAACAGAAAAACCTTCCGGAGACGCTGGATAGCGCTTCGCAGGCTTGTGAATGCTGGCTGGGCCAGGGCATTGACGCCGCGATGAATAAGTTCAACAGTTAAAGGCCCTTTAGTTAGGAATCAAATTTTGTTTCATAAAATTCGGAGGACAGGATGAGACAGTACGAAGCGATAGTTATTTTAAAACCAGAATTGGACAAAGTCGGGATCGATAAAATCTTAGCCCATATACAGGAGCTTGTCGCAAAGCATAAAGGCGCCATAGCCGAGACAAAAGAGCTTGGAAAAAACAAGCTGGCGTATCCGGTGAAGAAAAGCAAGGAAGGCATTTATTACCGGATAAATTTTAGTATCGCGCCCGAAACCATAGACGCCATAAAGAAGAATCTCGTTCTGAACGATCTTATATTGCGCATAATGATAGTAGAGATATAGAAACATAGAAGGGGAGGAAAGAAAATGGCAAGTCTTAACAAGGTACTTATGATAGGTAATCTTACAAGAGATCCGGAGCTTCGCTATGTTCCAAGCGGCGCGCCTGTCGCAACCTTCGGGCTGGCGGCCAACAGGACATTCGTAACTCAGCACGGAGAGAAAAAAGATGAGGTATGTTTTGTGAGGGTGGTTGTATTCGGCAAACAAGCCGAAAGCTGCAGCCAGTATCTGACAAAAGGCAGGCCCGTGTTCGTGGAAGGCAGGCTGCAGTACCGCGCGTGGGAACAAGACGGCCAGAAAAGGAACAGCCTGGATATTGTGGCAGAGAGAGTTCAGTTTTTAGGGGCCCCTCCCGGAGGAAAACAATCTTCCGGAGCGGAAGAAATGCCGGAAACGCATAAAGAGACATTTACGGAAGAGACGCCTTCGGATAATATCAAACCTGAAGAAGAAGCGCCGTTTTAAAATCGTCGTTCGTTTAGAACGACAAACGCAGAGATAAGGAGATAATAAAATGCCAAGACGATCGGATGAAAAAACAAGGAAGCCAAAAACGAAAACAAAGAAGTTTAATTCAAAAGAAAAATTTTTCAGGAAAAAATCATGCAGATTCTGCCTGGATAAAACGGAATCCATCGATTACAAGGATTCCATGAGGTTGAAACGGTTTATTACTGAAAAAGGCAAGATAATGCCGAACAGGCTGACCGGCAATTGCGCGAAGCATCAGAGGAAGATAGCGGCCGCGATAAAAAGGGCAAGGCATATAGCGATATTGCCGTATGTCGGAGAATAAAAAGGAGAATTATGAAAGTAATACTTATAGAGGATGTAAAAGATGTGGGTTCGATGGGGGACGTCATAGATATAAAAGACGGCTTTGCCAGGAATTTCTTATTCCCGAAAAAACTGGCTAAGGAAGCTATCGGGGCAAATTTAAAAATCGTAGACAGCATCAAGAAGAAAAAACTGGTTATCGCGGCGAAAGAGAAAAAAGAAGCGGAAGAGATCGCCTCGAAACTGGCGGCTTTTTCCTGCACCATACCGATGGAAGCCGGAGAAGACGACAAACTTTTCGGAAGCGTTACAAGTCAGGACATAAGCAAGGCGTTCGAGCTGGAAGGGCTTAACGTGGAAAAACGAAAGATAATCCTGGAAGAGCCTATAAAAAAATTAGGAGCTTATAATATAGCCGTAAAACTCCACCCGGAAGTGGCTGCAGAAGTAAAAGTATGGGTGGTTAAAAAGTAAGGCGCGGAATTATAATGGATAAGATTGATATGAATTTCGAAAAAATGCCGCCGCAGAATCTTGAGGCGGAAATGGCCGTTCTTGGCTCCATGCTGATAGAAGAAACAGCCATCAGCTACGCCATAGAACTGCTGACCAGCGCCAGCTTTTATAATGACTCGAACCGCAGAATCTTCGAAAGTATGATAAGGCTGTACAGCGACAACAAAGCCATTGACATGGTTACGCTCATAGAAGAATTGAAGAAAACCGACGACCTGGATAAGGTAGGCGGGTCCACTTATATCACGAGCCTTACCACAGTTGTCCCTACAGCAGCCAATATAAAACATTACGCGACAATAGTAAAAGAAAAAAGTATACTGAGAAATCTTATTTCCGCGGCCACCAATATCATATCGGAAAGCTATGCGGTGCAGGGTGAAGTAGAAAAAATTTTAGATAACGCCGAGCGCATAATATTTGACATCTCTTCCAAAAAAATAGAGTCAAGCTATGTGTCACTAAAAGAGATAATAAAAGACAGTATAGAAACCATAGACCAGCTTTATCAGAAAAAGGCCCATGTAACGGGCATTCCTACCGGCTTCAGCGACCTTGACAGTCTGACAGCCGGGCTGCATCCGTCGGATCTTGTGGTGTTCGCGGGCCGCCCGTCTATGGGAAAAAGCGCTCTTGTGAGCTCCATGGCAGAGCACATAGGCGTTGTGGAAAAGATACCGCTTGTTATCTTCAGCCTTGAAATGTCGAAGGAACAACTTGTGCAAAGGATGTTATGTTCTCATGCAAGGGTAAACGCCCATAATGTCAGAACGGGGTTTTTATCCCAGTCAGACTGGCCGAAGCTTACAAACGCTGCAGGGAAACTTTCGGACGCGCCTATTTTCATAGACGACACAGCCGGGCTTTCAGTCCTGGAGCTCAGGGCGAAAGCCAGAAGGCTTAAAGCCCAGCATAACATACAGCTTATAATTGTCGATTATCTGCAGCTGATGCAGGGTATGCCTGATTCTGAAAACAGACAGCAGGAGATATCAGAGATATCCCGCTCGTTAAAAGCCTTGGCGAGGGAACTAAGGGTCCCGGTTATAGCGGTCAGCCAGCTTTCAAGGGCTGTGGAAAATCGCCAGGACCGCAGGCCTCAGCTTTCAGACTTGAGGGAATCGGGCGCCATAGAGCAGGACGCAGACGTGGTAGGCCTCCTTTTAAGGGAAGAATACTATAACCCTACGGAGGAAAATAAAGGCGTTGCGGAGCTGATAATAGCAAAGCAGCGTAACGGCCCAGTAGGCCCTATAAAGCTTGCTTTTCTAAAGGATTACACCAAATTTGACAATCTCGCCTTGGGGGGAGAGGATCTGGCAAGTGAAGAGGCATTTTAGCATATTTTGAGTTTCGTTTGACATAGTTTTGTATATATGTTATATTAATTTATTAAATAAGAGCCATCAAGATAAATGACAAAATTGAAAATAAAACTATCTATAATCTTAGCCATCAGCTTTCTGACAGTGGCTGTTTTTAACTGTATCCCCGCTGCTTGCGAAGAAGAACCCGCGCAGAAAATCATAAAATACGTGGATGTAAAGGACAATAAGACTGTTTCTGGCGCTACGATACTGTCAAAATTAAAAACAAAAAAAGGTGACGCGTTTTCCCAAAAGGTGGTGGACGAGGATATAAAGAGGCTGTATCTTTTGGGCTTTTTTAGCGACGTGAGCGTGTCTGTGGAAGATGTGCCGGAAGGCGTAAGCGTTATATTTACTGTTGTAGAGAAAGCACCTCTCACCAAGATAATTTTTACCGGGAATAAGGTTTTTGACGCCAGGAGGCTGGAAGGCGTCGTGGAATCAAAGCTGAACGAGTTTGCGGACGAGAGAAAACTTAAAAAAGACGCCGATGGCATCAAAGAGCTCTATGAAAAAAAAGGCTATCCCTGGGTGGAGGTCGCTTATAAAATCGATGCGGACGAAACCAACAGTTCCTCCAAAGCGATATTCACTATAAACGAAGGGGCCAGGGCGGTTGTAAAGAGGATAGACCTGATAGGCAATACCGCATTCAGCGACAAGCGTATAGTAAAGATTATGAAGTCCAGGACAGCTGGGTTTTTCCGCTCCGGAGTTTATAAAAAAGAAGTCTTGGAAGATGATATGGAACGTATCAAGAATTTTTATAAGCAGGCGGGGTATCTTGACGTAAGGCCCGCATACGAGCTTATTTTTCAGCAGAAGGCCAGGAAAAAATGGATTGAAGTGGCTGTCCGCATAGAAGAAGGCAGAAAGTACGTGACAGGTGATATAAAAGTCAGTGGTAACGCCGTGTTTCCGGAAAAAGAGCTGAAAGCTCTTCTAAAAATGAGACCTGGAAATACATTCACGGAAGAGGGGCTTCACACCGATGTAGGCAGCATGCAGGAACATTATTTTGACAAAGGATATATAATGGCCAGGGTCAGGCCTGATACGCTTTTGAATATAGAAACAGATAGGGTGGATATTACGTACGTCCTTACGGAAGGGGAAGTAGCGTATGTCAACAAGATCAATATACGGGGAAACACAAAAACAAAAGATATTGTTGTACGCAGGGAATTAAGGATAAAACCAGGCGAGCGATATGATGGTGCAAAGTTAAAAAGAAGCAAAGAAAGGCTTTATAATCTTGGGTATTTCGAAGACATAACATTTGATACGGAGGAAACAGCAGAACCTGATAAAAGAGACATGGTGGTGGAAGTGAAAGAAACGAAGACGGGCGAGTTCAGCTTTGGCGGAGGTTTCAGCTCGATAGATAAGCTCATAGGTTTCGCGGAAATAGAGCAGAGGAATTTTGACATCTTGAATTTTCCCACATTTACGGGAGATGGCCAGGATATAAAACTCAGGGGAGAATTCGGGTCTACCCGTAAAAATTATTTACTCAGCTGGACGGAACCGTGGATATTTGACAAGCCACTTTCTTTCGGGTTCGACCTTTACGCTTCGGAACACAATAAAAGCGGGTCTACGGGCTATGCCTATGATGAACAAAGAAGCGGCGGAGACATAAGATTCGGAAAAGAGTTTAGCGAGGTCTTGAGAGGAGACCTGACCTATAAGATAGAAACGGTAGATATATCCGACCTGGATAGCAATGTTTCTCAGGCCCTGAAAGACGAGGAAGGGAAAAACACTTTATCCAGCGCCACGTTCCAGCTTACAAACGATACGACGGACAATAAATTCAATCCGGTAACGGGATCTATCCTGGTAGGGTCCGTGGAAGTAGCAGGCGGGCCTTTCGGAGGCGATAAGGATTTTATGAAATTTTTCAATTCAGTAAGCCACTATTCAAGTATAGGGCCTTTTGTGCTGGAATTGAAATTGAGGGATGGGGTAGTTTCTACTTACGGAGGAAAATGCGGAGCGGTGCCTGTTTACGAGAGATTTTTTGCGGGCGGCACTTATACAATCAGAGGATTTAAAGAGCGCGACATAGGCCCGAAAGACCAGTCAGGAGACCCAATAGGCGGTGGGACAATGGCTGTTGCTAACGCGGAGCTAACGTTTTCAATAATAGAAAATCTGAAAGGTGCTTTTTTTGTAGACGCCGGAAATGTATGGCCTGTGCCTGACTCCAAGCCAAAAGGTGGAGTGTCGCCGGGCGGGATTAAGGTAGGCGTTGGCATGGGAGTCAGGATTAAGACCCCCATAGGGCCCGTTAAGCTGGATTACGGTTTTCCGATTAATCCGGATGAAAGCCAGAGTGACGGCGGAAGGATCCATTTCAGCATGAGCAGAGGGTTTTAAGCGGTTGAGGAAAACAGAGGTATAAAATGAAAAAAATTTTAACAATAATTTTAATAAGCGCGTTTTTATTTTCCATAGCGGCTCCGGCTTTCAGCGAATCGCAGGGCAAGATAGGCTATATAGATCTGTCCAGGTCATTTGACGAGTATCAGAAGACAAAAGATTTCGATAAAGAGCTGGAAGCAAAAGGCGATACGAAGCAGAAAGACCGGGAAAGCTTAGTCCAGGAAATAAGGAAAATGAGGGAAGAACTGGAGCTTATGAATAAAAATAGCCGCGAGAAAAAAGAAGCGGACATAGAGGCGAAAATAAAATCTCTTCAGGATTTCGACCAGGCTGCCAAGACGGACCTTACTAAAGAACGGGACAATATGGTTAAGGACATCTTGAAAGAAATGAGCGGCGTCATAAAAGAATATGGAGAGAAAAACGGATATGCTATCATCGTAAACGACAGGGTGCTTTTATACGGCGATGCCGGTCTGGATCTTACAAACGAGATTATAAAGATATTAAACGATAAATATAAAGCTGTACCGGGCAAATAAGATAAAGGGATATGGGGATATATGCAGAAAACATTGAAAGAAGTAGCCAGCATAATAGATGGCGAGATAATAGGCGACGAGAATATAATAGTGACCGGTATCTGCGGCATCAAAGAGGCTAAAGAAGGGGACCTTACATTTATCGCGAACTCAAGGTACCTGCCTCTGATGGGCCAGACAAGGGCATCGGCTATCATAACGTCTATGGACGTGAAGGCGGCCCCCAAGGCGATTATACGCACTGAGAACCCGTCCCTGGCTTTCGCGAAGATGGTTTCTCTCCTGGCGCCAAACGACGTCAGGAGGCCTAAAGGCATCCATCCGACTGCTATTATAGGAGATAAAGTAAAGATAGGGAAAAACGTAGCCATAGATCCGTATGTCGTATTGGAAGACAATGTAGAGATAAAAGACAACACAGTTTTGTACGCAGGCGTGTATATAGGCCACCATTCTAAAGTTGGCAGAGACTCTGTCATCTATCCGTACGTGATAATAAGGGAGAGAGTGACCATAGGGAACAAAGTAGTCATACACGGGGGGACTGTTATCGGAAGCGATGGTTTTGGTTTTTCCACAGTCCAGGGCGTGCATCACAGAATTCCGCAGATAGGGACGGTGATAATAGAAGACGACGTGGAGATAGGCGCTAATGTAACTATTGACAGGGCGCGCTTTGATAAAACCATTATAAAAAAAGGAACGAAGATAGATAACCTTGTCCAGATCGCCCATAACGTATCAATAGGGGAAAATTCTATAATAGTCGCGCAAAGTGGTATATCAGGCAGCACAAATATAGGCAAGAATGTTACGGTTGCGGGCCAGGCGGGCATTATAGGCCATATTTCCATAGGCGATAATGTTGTGGTGGCGGCTCAGTCGGGCGTAACAAAATCTATCCCTTCAAATACCTGCGTTTCAGGTTATCCCGCCAAACCGCATATCCTGGCGAAAAAGATCCATGCGTTTACCCAAAACCTTCCGGAGTTGTTTAAAAAGGTAAAGCAATTAGAAGAAGAGATTGAGAAATTAAAGTCCGCAACCAAAGAAAACAGCAAAACTTAAAAATTATAAAGGGAGAAAAATGCAGCAAAGAACTATAAAAAATTCAGTCGAATTAAGCGGAGTCGGCCTTCATACCGGAGTAAGCGTTAATCTTAAGTTCAAGCCCGCGCCTACCAATGCAGGGATAAATTTTATAAGAGTCGATATAAAAGATTCTCCTATGATAAAAGCTGACACAAACAGCATAATCGGCCAGGAAAAAAGCCCCCGCCGTACTTCAATCGGTATCGGCGGAGCAGAGGTCCATACAATAGAGCATCTGATGGCTGCGCTGTGGGCGCTTGGCATAGATAATATTATTATAGAGATAAACGGGTCGGAACTTCCTGGGCTTGACGGAAGCGCGAAAAGTTTCATAGAGATATTGAGAAAAGTCGGTATTGAAGACCAGGGTATTCCTAAGAAGATATATCAGGTAAGGAGCGCTTTGTGGGCAGAACAGGACGGAGCCATGATAATGGTTTTGCCGGATGATAATTTCAGGGTATCTTACACGCTGAATTACGAGCACCCTCTTTTAAAAGCCCAGTACATATCTTTTACCGTAGATGAAAATACGTTTGTAAAAGAGATTGCTCCCGCTAGGACGTTTTGCCTTGAAAAAGAGGTGAGTGAACTAAGGAAAAAAGGCCTCGGGAAAGGCGCTAATTACGATAATACGGTTGTGGTAGGAGAAGGCGGGGTCATCGATAACAAACTTAGATTCGAGGATGAATTCGCCAGGCACAAAATATTGGACCTTTTGGGGGATTTGTATCTTCTGGGATATAGCATAAAAGGGCATGTTATTGCGATGCGCAGCGGCCATCCCCTGAATGTACAACTGGTCGAAAAGATAAACAGCCAAAGAGAAAAACTTCAATCGGGAGGCATAAAAGCCGTTTATGTTGAAACAAGCGGGAACATACTCGATTCCATAGACATACAAAAGATCCTTCCGCACAGGTACCCTTTTTTACTGGTGGACAGGATAATTGAAATAGAGTCCGACAGAAAAGCTGTAGGAATAAAAAACGTTACGATGAACGAGCAGTTTTTTACGGGGCATTTTCCGGGCAGGCCTGTTATGCCGGGAGTTTTGATAGTGGAGGCGATGGCTCAGGTGGCAGGAGTTCTGCTCCTGAACAAAAAAGAGAACATGGGTAAATACGCGTATTTCATGAGCCTTGATAATGTAAAATTCAGGAAGACAGTGGTCCCTGGTGATCAGCTGCGCTTGGAAGTAGAGGTCATGAAGCTCAAGTCAAAGACAGGGCAGGTGCATACAAAGGCGCTAGTGAACGGAGCGATTGTAAGCGAAGCAGACCTGATGTTTGCTTTGGTAGACGCATAATATATGAATAAGATCCATCTGACAGCAATTGTGGATAAAAAAGCGAAGCTGGCCGACGATATAGAAGTCGGCCCTTATGCTATTATAGGCCCTGATGTTGAGATAGCGAATGGCGTTATTGTAGGCGGTCGTGCTACAATAGAAGGGTATACGATAATAGGGGAACAGACCCGGATATTTACCGGGGCAGTTATAGGGAGCGCGCCGCAGGATCTGAAATATAAAGGCAAAAAAAGTTTTCTTAAGATAGGCAAAAAAAATATTATAAGAGAATGCGTTACTATGAACCCGGGCACGGAGGAGGGGACCTTTACCTCTGTAGGAGACGGGAACCTTTTTATGGCGTATTCACATGTCGCGCATGACTGCAGGATTGGGAATAACTGTATAATCGCTAACGTAGGCACCCTTGCAGGGCACGTTACGCTGGAAGACAAGGTTGTGTTGGGAGGCCTTGCGGCAATACACCAGTTTACAAGAGTCGGAAAGATGTCCATAATAGGCGGATGTTCAAAGGTTGTGCAGGATATCCCTCCTTTTTCTACATGCGATGGAAATCCCGCAAAGGTATACGGGCTTAATTTGATAGGTATTACCAGGGCGGGCATGCCAAAAGACGTTCAGGCGAAGCTTAGGAAGGCGTTTAAGATCTTATTCCACTCCGGTTTGATTTTTAAAAATGGCATAGAGAAAGTAAAAAAGACCATAGGGCCTTCTGAAGAAGTGGACTACCTCCTGAATTTTATAAAGAATTCGGAACGAGGCGTCTGCCGCGGCAACAAATAACCCAATAAACTTTACACTGTGACAATGTTAGTTTTGTCAAGTTTATTGCGAAAGAAGATGGTTAATAGAATAGGGCTCATAGCGGGAAACGGAAGGTTTCCTATTATATTTGCCGAAAGCGCCAAAAAAAAAGGCGTCGAAGTGATAGCGATAGGCATTAACGAAGAGACGCCGAAAGAGCTAGAAAAATTCGTAAATAAAATTTACTGGCTTGGCGTAGGAGAACTTGATAAACTGCTGGGGATTTTAAAGGAAGAAAATATCCGTTCTATTGTAATGGCCGGCCAGGTAAAACATAAGCTGCTTTTTGATAAAAATATAAAGATTGACGAAAGGTTGCAATCGCTTCTTAGTGGCCTCAGGGATAAAAAAACAGATTCTATAATAGGGGCTGTTGCTAGGCTTTTGGAATTTAAAGGCGTAAAGGTTTTAAGCTCAATAATTTTTTTATCAGACTATCTCCCTAAAAAAGGCGTTCTTACGAAGCATCTGCCCGATGACAGGATTTTAAAGGATATAGATTTTGGCAGGAAGATTGCCAAAAAAATAGCGGGCCTGGACATAGGCCAGTGTGTTGTGGTAAAAGACAAGGTTGTGTTGGCGATCGAATCTATTGAAGGTACTGACGAGGCGGTAAGAAGATCCGCAAGATATGGGAAAGACGGGATAGTCGTTATCAAGGTAACGAAGCCCAGGCAGGATATGAGGTTTGACGTACCTGTGATAGGGCCTGATACGATAAGATTACTGCAGGAAGTTAAGGCGGCGTGTATTGCAATAGAGGCAAAGAAAACACTTATAATAGATAAAGACCAAACCCTGAAACTGGCTGATGATGCAGGGGTAATAATAGTAGCGGTTTAATAGAATTTTTTAGCCAAAAGCAGCCCAATAAACTTGACAAAACTAACATTGTCACAATGTCAAGTTTATGGTATGCCGCAATGCATAAATACGTAAATATATGGCAAAGAAAATCAAAAGAACTTCTAAATCTAACGATACAATAGAAGCTATTTCCAGAATCAGCAAAGCTATTTCAAGCGATCTGTATCTGGAGGACATACTGAAGCTTATAGTTACGGTTACGGCAGAGGTCATGAATTCCAGGATTTGTTCGCTGATGCTGCTGGATGAAAAAAAGCAGAATTTAAACATAAGGGCTACGCAAAGTATAAGCGAAGAATATATAAATAAAAAACCGTTAGCCGAAGGAGAAGGTGTCGCATGGAAGGTAGTGCTTCAGAATAAGCCTATAGTAATATCCGATGTTACAAAGGAGCCGGAATATAAATATAAAGGCATAGCTATAAGAGAAAAACTGGTATCTTTATTATGCGTACCCCTGGCGGTCAAAGGTAAAGTAATCGGAGTATTAAACTGCTATACGTCCGAGTCTCATAAGTTTACCTCTATGGAAATAAACGTTCTTACAAGCGTAGCTAACCAGGCCGCGATCGCGATAGAAAATACAGAGCTCATGGTCAAGACAAAGGTTATACAGGAAGAGCTTGAGACCAGAAAGGTTGTAGAGAGGGCAAAAGGGATCTTGATGAGGCAGGAAAAACTTACGGAAGAGGACGCTTTCAGGCGCATTCAAAAGTACAGCATGGACCGCCGCAAGCCGATGAAAGAAGTAGCCGAGGCGATAATAGTGGCACATGAAATGAAATGAAAACTAATTACGAAGGCCTGCAAAAAAATATAAAGAATCTGAAGACCCCTCTAATAGATGTCTGGGAGAACCAGTATCCAGAAAAAGAGTATACAATAACACTGGAGAACCCGGAATTCACATGTGTTTGCCCCAAGACGGGCCTGCCGGATTTTGCAAACATAATTATTAAATATAAACCCGGGAAATATTGCGTTGAGTTGAAATCTTTCAAGATGTATATGCTTTATTACAGGGAGATAGGGATATTTCACGAACATGTAGTAAATAAAATTATGGAAGATTTTGTAAAAGCCTGCAAACCAAGATGGGCTTATATTAACGGAGAATTCAATACGCGCGGCGGGATTAAGACAACCGTAAACGCAGAGTATGATACAAAATCTCAAAGGTAGAAACGGTTAACATAAAGGAGGAGTAATGCCTAAGATGACCAATAAAGATATCTTGAAAACAGTAAAAGAAAAAAACGTTAAGTTTATACGCTTATGGTTCACCGACGTCCTTGGTTTTTTAAAGGGGTTTGCCATATCCCCGTCCGAATTGGAAGGCGCACTGGAAGAGGGTATGGGGTTTGACGGCTCTTCTATTGAAGGTTTTGCCCGCATAGAAGAATCGGATATGATCGCCAGGCCAGACCCGGATACGTTTGCAATCCTGCCATGGCGCGCGGGAGAGGAATACAGCGTTGCCAGGATGTTTTGCGACATATACGAGCCAAACGGAAAACCTTTCGCAGGAGATCCGAGGTTTGTGCTCAAGAAAAATTTAGCCAGGGCCAAAGAGTTCGGCTTTACCTATAACGTAGGCCCGGAACTGGAATATTTTTATTTCAAAGACTCGCAAAAGCCCCAGCCTCTGGATAACGGCGGATATTTTGATCTGGTGCCTCTTGATGTTGCGCAGGATCTAAGAAGGGATACAATTTTTACTTTGCAGGCGCTGGGCATTACGGTTGAATACAGCCACCATGAAGTCGCCGCAAGCCAGCATGAGATTGATTTGCGTTATAATGACGCTCTTACTATGTCCGATAACGTAATGACTTACAGGCTTGTTGTTAAAGAGATCGCCCGTCAGCATGGGGTGTACGCAACATTTATGCCAAAGCCGATTTTCGGCATAAACGGCTCAGGCATGCATGTGCACCAGTCTTTATTCAAGGGAGACAAAAATGCGTTTTTTGAGAAAGGCGAGAAATATCATTTATCAAGCACGGGAAAGGCCTACACAGCCGGTATTTTAAAACATGCACCTGAAATTACAGCGATTACCAGCCAATGGGTAAATTCATACAAGAGGCTTGTGCCGGGATACGAGGCGCCGGTTTATATTTGCTGGGCCCAGATGAACCGCTCAGCATTAGTGCGTATCCCGATGTATAAGCCCGGCAAAGAAAAAGCAACCCGTATTGAATACCGTTCTCCTGATCCGAGTTGCAATCCTTATCTGGCGTTTTCCGTAATGCTTGCCGCAGGATTAGAAGGCATAGCTAAAAAGTATAAATTAGCCGAACCTGCAAATGATAATATTTATCATATGAGCGAGGAAGAGAAAGAAAAAGCCGGGATAAAGTCTTTGCCGGAAGACTTGCTGGAGGCCATTAAAATAGCCGAAAAAAGCAAACTTATAAGAGAGTGCCTGGGCGAAAAGGTATTCGAATATTTCATCCGTAATAAAAAGATGGAGTGGAACGAATATAAGGCTCAGGTCAGCCAGTACGAGATAGATAGATATCTCCCTATATTATAAGTTTTAATACAAAAGTGTGCGATTATTATGGAATTATTGGTCACGGTTATCAATAAAAAAGAATGCCGCGGAGCCATAAAGTCCGGATGTGACATCCTGGATATAAAAAATCCAGGAGAAGGTTCTCTGGGGGCGGCTTTCCCATGGGTTATAAGAGAGATAAAAGAATCCGTCCCAAGGAATACTCGCATAAGTATTGCGATAGGTGATATCTTCAACCTGCCCGGGACCATATCGCTGGCTGTATCGGGGGCTCTGGTATTCAGCCCGGATTATATAAAAGTAGGCCTTAGAGGGATAAAGTCTAAGCGTGAGGCAAAATACCTGTTGGAAAAATTAGTTAAAACAGTTAAATCTTCGCATTCTCCTTTCACAAAGATAGTTGCAGCCGGATACGCGGATTATAAAAAGATAGGGAGCATTTGTCCGCTAGATATCCCTGAGATAGCTTTGGAATCAGGGGTAAAAGTAGTGATGATAGATACTTTTATCAAGAACGGCCGGTCTATCCTTGATATCATGCCCGTTTCCGAAATAGAAAAGTTTGTCATGGTGTGCCACAAAAACGGATTAACCGCAGCTTTGGCAGGTTCATTATTATTAAAGCATATAACAGAAGTCAAGAGGATTGGCGTGGATTTCATTGGAATAAGAGGCGCTGTTTGTTCCGGGAATAAAAGGACTAACGGCCTGAAAGCGCACTTGGTAAGGAATTTTTATAAAAAAGCAGCTATTATGCGGTAAGATCCGTTAATGCAGGTGGTTCCTCGGTATAATTTTTATCTATAAAGATTTCATGTAACAATTCTAGCGTAAAAAGGCT
>Ga0172371_10002579_pt1 | contig 28645 bp, 23 predicted proteins | sample Lak12m_FD_114543 | JGI IMG/M metagenome (GOLD analysis project Ga0172371, IMG submission 114543) | Freshwater microbial communities from Kabuno Bay, South-Kivu, Congo - kab_022012_12m | ecosystem: Environmental > Aquatic > Freshwater > Lake | place: Democratic Republic of the Congo: South-Kivu...
ACCGGAACCGTCGCGGCCAGGCCGATGTCGGAGGCGAGCCGCCGCTCTTCCTCGTTGCCCCAGAGAAGGACGGGGAAAGCCGAGGGATAGTCCAGGCGCTTCAGCGTTTCGATCCAGCGTTCCCGAAACCATCGCTTGGTCGGCCAGCCGGCCCCGACATTGAAAATGACCAGAGGCCGGCCGTACGTCCAGCCCGTTTCCTCGAGACGGGCTCGCACGCCGACCCGGATTCCCTCGGGCACGAACAGGGGAAAACGGACGACCTTGTCTTCAAGGCCGAGCGCCTCAAGAAGCTTGAGGTTTTTCAGAATGACGTGCTCGTCTTCGGAAAGCGGGGCCGCCTTTTCCGTGTAAAAAAAGCGGGCGAGGGGCTCCCGGAGGTTGCCCGGAGCGAATCCCAGGCGCCTCCGGGCGCGCGAAAGCCGTCCGATGAAGGCCGATTTCAACAGGCCCTGGAAATCGAGGGCGATCCGGCCGGGATTCCGAAGGCGGCCGCGCCAGCCGTTCTCTCCGACGACGATGATTTCATCCAGGCCTTCGACCAGCTCGAGGATCTCTTTTCCTTTCGGGGCGACGACCCAGGAAATCCGGGCCTTCGGCTCGGCCCGGCGGAGGGCGGCGAAGGCGGGGACGGCATGGACGATGTCGCCGAGGGAGCTCAGGCGGATGATAAGGAATTCCTTCATTTCTTGCCCGGGCGGGCTTTCTTCCCGGCGCCTGACTTGGCCAGGATGCGGGGAATGATCGTCGAGGTCGAGCGGATTTTCGGCCCTCCGGCGATCGCCACCTTGCCGCCGTAGGACCGGACGACGTCCCGCTCGGGGACCGTGTTTTTCGTGTAGTCCGATCCTTTGACGTGGACGTCGGGACGGAGCGTACGGAGGATCCAGCCGACGTCGGGTTGGTTGAAAATGACAATGTAGTCGACGTCTTCGAAGGCCGAAAGGATTTCGGCCCGTTCGCGTTGGGGAAGGATCGGGCGTCCCGGCCCCTTCAGCCCGCGCAGCGAAGCGTCGCTGTTGAGGGCGACGATCAGGACGTCGCCCTTCTTTTTCGCTTCCCGGAGATAGCGGACATGTCCGGCATGGATCAGGTCGAAGCCGCCGTTGGCCAGGACGATTTTCAGGTCGCGGGCCCGGTTCTCCTCGGTGATTCGCTTGATGGCGCTGAGGGTATGGAGCTTTTTGATTCTCAAGATTGTCCGAGGACCGCTTGTTTGAGTTCCACGGGCCGGACGACGGCCGTGCCTTTTTTCATCACGACAAGGCCTCCGGCGTGGTTGGCCAGGCGGGCCGCTTCGCGGTAGGAAGCCCCGGCGGCCAGGGCGGCGGTGAAAACGGCGATGACGGTATCGCCCGCGCCGGTGACGTCGACGATGTCCGTCGAGCCGGAAACGGGGAGGAAAAAGGGGGGCTTGCCCTTTTCGAACAGGGCCATCCCCTTGGACCCGCGCGTGATCAGCAGGGCGGGGGACTGGAGCCGGCGGAGAAGCGTCCGTCCGGCCGAGGCGACGTCGGCCTGGTCGGGGCCGAGGCGGATCTCGAGCTGGGTTTCGACTTCCGGCTCGTTGGGCGTGGCGATGGTGCAGCCGCGGAAACGGCTCAACCGGAAACGGGAGTCGACGGTGACGGGTACGCCCGCTTTACGGCAGGCGGCCGCCGTCCTGTCGTAGAGGGCTTCGGCGACGGTCCGGTAGTGATAGTCGGAAACGAGAAGGGCGTCGCAGGAGGCGACCGCTTTATCCAGGGCGGTTTTAAGCTTCCCTTGGAGCAGCTTCTTTTCGGGGACATCGCCTTCCCGGTCGATGCGGAGAATCTGCTGCTTTTTGGTGTTTTCTTCGCCGGCCAGGACCCGGGTCTTGAGGGGTGTCGGAAAGTCTTTTTCCGTGACGATCGACCGGTCGGAGACGGCCGACCGAATCAGGAGCCGGCGGACTTCCCGGCCGCTTTCGTCGGCTCCGACGACGCCGATCGCCTCGACTTCCACCCCGAGAGCCGAAAGATTCAGAGCGGCGTTTCCGGCTCCGCCCAGGGAGAATTCCCGGTTTTTGTAAGAAATGATCATGACCGGGGCTTCCCGGGAAATGCGCCGGGTCGTCCCGTAAAGATATTCGTCCAGGATGAAATCGCCCCAGACGGCGATTCGCAGCAGGGGGAACCGGTCGATGTACGAAATCAGGCGGGAGTTTTCTTCGGAAATCTTAGCCATCGTTCGCATTATCGTCCAAAAGAGCCTGAAGGGTCAACATCTTCAATAGGCCATAAATCCTGTCAATCTATCGGGCCTGTCCCGACATATCCTTGAAAATCCCCGATAAATCGTTTATAAAGATACGGCGCCGGAGTGGCGGAATTGGCAGACGCGCTGGACTCAAAATCCAGTGGGCCTCACAGCCCGTGAAGGTTCGATTCCTTTCTCCGGCAGTACCGCTTTCCCGCGCTTCCCGGCGGCGGATCCGAAAGCGGTGATTATGCGGCAAGGAAAAGATCCATGATCAAAGGTGTCTACACGCTCCTGATGACGCCGTTCACGGCGGATTTCCGGCTGGACGAAGCCGGCCTGCGGACCCTGGTCCGCCGCCAGGTCGAAGGCGGCGTCCACGGACTCGCTCCTTTGGGCGTCACCGGGGAGAATTCCTCCCTGACCGAAGATGAAGTCACCCGGATGGTGGAAATCACCGTCGAGGAAGCGGCCGGAAAGGCCAAAGTCGCCCCGGACACCTGCTGCAACAATCTCGAGCAGACCATCGACCGAGCCAAGCGGTTCGCCAAGATCGGGGCCGACTATGTCGTCGTTTTCGCCCCTTTCCTGGTCCTGCCCAACCAGGCTGGTTTGGTCGATTTCTATCGCCGGGTGGCGGACGCGTGCCCGGTGCCCATCGTCATCCATAACGCTCCCGAGCGGGTCGGCGTCAACGTCGAGCCGAAAACCTATGCCAAGCTCATCGACCATCCCAACATCGCCGGGACCAAGGACGGGAAAAAGGAGCTCGACCATCTGGCCAAGATCCTTCACCTGGCCCGGGGAAAAAGCTTCGAAGTCTACACCGGCAAGGACACCACGGCCTACCCCCTCATGGCCTTCGGCGGCAGCGGCATGTTCAGCGTCACGGCCAATATCCTGCCCAAAATCATGCGCGAGCTCGTCGACCACAGCCTGGCCGGCCGGCATGAGGAGGCCCGGGCGATCCATTACGCCTATTACGATCTGTTTGCCGCTTTGCGCCTGGAGACCAATCCGATGGCGGTCAAGGCGGCTTTGTCGCTTCTCGGCCTGCCCGGCGGCCCGCTCCGTCCGCCGCTTTCCGACCTCAGCGACGCCAACCGCGAATACATCAAATCCCTGCTCAAGGAGCGCGGCCTGCTGTGACCCGGATGCGTTCCAAAGCCCGAGCCGGCAGTGACGCCGAAGCCATCGCCGAGCTCATCTCCCGCAGCCGCAAGACGACTCCGGCCACGGTCTATGTTCAGGGGACGTTCGGAACCCGGGATTTTGACGATCAAGGCTTCAAGGCGTTCGGGACCGGCGATTTCCGCGTCCTGATCGGCGACTACGACGAGATAGGCCGTTTCCTGGCCGCCCGCCGCAAAAGGATTCGCTCGGTCCACGTCGATATCAAAGCCCGTTACTCGGCCCTGCCGATGCTGGACCTGCGCAAAGTCCAAGCCCGGGTCGAGCCGGGGGCGATCATCCGCGACGGGGCCAAAATCGGCCGCGACAGCATCATCATGATGGGGGCGGTCGTCAATATTGGAGCCGAGGTCGGGGCCGGGACGATGATCGACATGAACGTCGTCCTGGGCGCCCGGGCGATCGTCGGCAAGAATTGCCACGTCGGCGCCGGCACCGTCCTGGCCGGCGTTCTCGAGCCGCCGGGACGGATCCCGGTGATCATCGAGGACAATGTCCTCATCGGAGCGAACGCCGTCGTTCTCGAAGGCGTTCGCGTCGGCCGGGGCAGCGTTGTCGGGGCCGGGGCGATCGTCGTCTCAAATGTTCCTCCGGGCGTCGTCGTCGCCGGATCGCCCGCCCGCGTCATCAAAAAGACGGCGGAAGTCGCCCCGGAAAAAATCGCCATCGTCGGGAAATTGCGCCGGAGATAGAGCGCCGGAGGAAGAGGGCCATGGACGTTGTTCAATGGGCCCGCCGCCTGATCGACATCCCTTCCGTCTCGGGATCCGAAATCGCGGTCGCTGAATATCTGGCCGGCCGCCTGTCCGTCGAGGGATTCCGTGTCGAGCGCCAAGAGCTCGGCGGCGGCCTGGCCAATATCTTCGCCTCGGCCGGCGGTCCGCCCGAAGTCGTTCTGTGCTCCCACTTGGACACCGTTTCGCCGTTTTTTCCGAGCCGGGAAGACGGTGAAATCCTTTACGGCCGCGGAGCCTGCGACGCCAAGGGAGCCATGGCGGCCATGGTCAACGCCGGCCTCGAATTGCGGGCGAACCATTTCGATCGGTTCGCGTTTCTGTTCGTTGCCGGCGAGGAAACCGACAGTCGGGGCGCTAAAGCGGCGGCCGCCGTAAATCGAGGGAGCCGATTCCTGATCATCGGAGAGCCGACGGCCAACAAGCTGGCCGTCGCCCATAAGGGGATTCTATTATTGAAGGTGAAAACAAGGGGATCGGCCGCCCATTCGGCTTTTCCCCATCTCGGCGATTCCGCCGTGAACCGCTTGATCGACGTGCTGGTTTCCATCCGGGAGATCCGCTGGGAATCCGATCCGGACCTGGGCGAGTCATCGGTCAACATCGGCCGGATCGAGGGGGGAACCGGGGCCAACGTCATCGCCGCCGAAGCCTCGGCCCGGATCATGGTCCGCTGCGCGGTTCCGGCGGCCCGCGTTCTCGATCGCGTTCTGGAAGCCGTCGGCGATCGGGCATCCTGTGAAATCCTCTCGAAAACGGATCCCTTCCGGTTCGGCGTCCGTCCGGGCTATGGGACGACGGTCTCGCCGTTCGGCTCGGACGCGCCGCATCTCTTCGGATATGGTGAAACTTTCATGCTCGGCCCCGGGAATCCCGAATACGCTCATACGGAGGCCGAAAAGATCTCCAAGTCCGATCTTTTCGCGGCCGTGGACATCTATTGCCGTCTCGTCCGGGAGCTGGCCGCATGAAAATTCCCTTGTCGACTCGAGCCGCCGGCCTGGACAAGACTCTTTTGCGTCGGATCGCCGATCTGGCCGATTCTTCCTGCATCAATTTGGGATTAGGCGAGCTTCAATTCCCGACGCCCGAAGCCGTCCGCCGCGAAGTCGCCCGTTCGATCGACCGCTGGCCTCTGGGATACACGGCCAACGCCGGATTGCCCGAGCTTCGGGCCCGGATCGCCGCCCGGCTGGGCGGAAACGTGGATCCCGGACGTGTCTGCGTGACGTCCGGATCGGAGGAAGCGCTGTTCATCGCCCTGGCCGTCCTGGTCGATCCCGGCGACGAAATCCTCGTTCCGGATCCGGGCTTTCCGACCTATCCGAGGATCGTCCGGCTGTGGGGCGGTGTGCCCATCGCGTATCAATTGAACCGGGCCGACGGCTTCACCCTCCGGAGCGAGCGGATCATTTCCGCCCTGACTCCCAAATCCAAAGCCGTCATCCTCAACAGCCCTCACAACCCCACGGGAACCGTCGCGGACGGGGAGGAGCTTGAACGCTTGGCCGCGGCTTTGGCGGAGAGAAGCGTCGTCCCGATTTCGGACGAGGTTTACCGGGAGATTTATTTCGGCCGGACGCAGCCGGAATCGATCCGGACCTGGCTGCCCGACGCGATCGTCGTCGACAGCCTGTCCAAAAGCGACGCCATGACCGGCTGGCGGCTGGGCTGGTGCGTCGTTCCTCCCGAGCTGTCCAAGCCGGTCGTCGGGATCCATCAGATGGCCGTGACCTGCGCCTCTGTTCCGGCCCAGCGCGCGGCGTTGTCGGTCTTCGAAGGCGCCGCTGACGAGGAACGCCGGAAAAATCTGGAAGAGCTTCGGCGCCGCCGGGACCTCGCGGTTCGGTGTTTGCAGGACGACCTCGGCCTGCCGTTCGTCGAGCCCGCCGGGTCTTTCTATGTTTTCGTGGATGTGTCGTCCTGGGCTTCGGCCCGGGGCGGATCATTTGAAATCGCCTCCGCGCTTGTCACCCGGGCCAAGGTCGTCACGATCCCGGGAATCGCCTTCGGCGGCGGGGGAGAGGGTTTTTTGCGCCTGTCGTTTGCCGGAACATCCGTGGACTTCGCCGAAGGCGTCCATCGGATCGTCTCGCTCCGGCCCTGAATTTTGTCCGGATTCCGATCCCGCGCCCGGCGAAAAATTAAATAAAAAAGACTTGATTTAATTGAAATTATCAATATAATCGCGCCGTTCAGGGGTGGACGGGAGCCTGGGAAGGGAAAGGGATCCCGTGCATCGCGAGCGATTTCTTTCGATCGACGCGTTCCGCGGCCTGACCGTCGCGGCGATGATCCTTGTCAATAACCCGGGAAGCTGGAACAGCGTTTATCCCCTCCTTCTCCATGCCGAATGGCACGGCTGGACGCCGGCCGATCTTGTTTTTCCTTCTTTTCTCTTCATCGTCGGCATGGTGATTCCGTTTTCCTTCGGTCGAAGGTTGCGGGAAGGGGCCTTGCCTCAAAGCCTGGCTGTAAAAATCTTCCGCCGGTCTGCGATCCTTTTCGGCCTGGGAATTCTACTCAATTTGATTCCCCGGTTTTCTTTCGCCGAATTGAGGATCCCCGGAGTTCTCCAACGGATCGCCCTCTGCTATCTGGCCGGCGCCTTGATCGCATTGAAGACGAGGCCGTTGGGCCGAAGCGCGATCGCGGCCTTGTTTATTGCCGGATACGCCGCCCTTCTTTTGTTTGTTCCCGTGCCCGGATTCGGTCCGGGCGTCCTGGACCCGGCCGGCAATCTCCCCGGCTTCGTCGACGGCCGCTTGATGCCCGGCCATCTCTATCGGCCCGATTTCGATCCGGAAGGCCTGCTGAGCACGATTCCGGCGGTCGCCACGGTTCTCCTCGGATCGATTCTCGGCGATTTTCTGAGAACGTCCCGGACGATCTTCCGGAAAAGCGTCGTGATTTTCCTGGCCAGCCTCCCTCTGACGTCGGCCGGCCTGCTTCTCCAATCATGGATGCCGATCAACAAAGCTCTCTGGACGCCGACTTTTGTTTTGTTTACGGCCGGGACTTCGCTCTTGACGTTCGGGATGTGTTTCGCCCTTATCGACGGTTTGCGCTGGAAGGCCTGGGCCGGACCGTTTCTCGGCCTCGGCGCCAATCCTCTGGCCGTATTCGTCGGTTCGTCGCTGTTCGCGAAGATCCTCACTTCGATCCGCGTCTCCGGGCCGGGCGGCTCCGTGAGTCTCGTCGGCTGGCTTCATACCCATCTTTTCGCGCCGGTTTTCGGCCCGATGGGAGGATCCTTCGCTTACGCGGCTTTCTATCTTCTCCTCTGGATCGCCCTGGCCGCGCCTCTCTATCGTCACCGGCTTTACCTCAAGGTTTAATCGCGTTATCATCTTTCCCTTAGCGAGCCGCCAACAACGATGAACGCGATCTTCGCCGAAAACCTGACCAAGAAATTCGAGGACGTCACGGCCGTCGCCGGAATCTCCTTCGACGTCCCCCGGGGCGAGCTGTTCGGGCTTCTCGGGCCCAACGGCGCGGGGAAGACGACGACGATCAACATGCTTTCGACCCTCCTCAAACCCACATCGGGCCGGGCCGAGATCGGCGGCCATGACGTGTCCCGGGAGCGCGACGCCGTCCGACGCCGGATCGGCGTCGTTTTCCAGGAAACGGCGCTCGACAGCAAGCTGACCGGCCGGGAGAACCTCGAATTCCACGCGATGATGTACGGCCTGCCGCGCGAGGAGCGGAAAAAACGGATCGGCGAAGTCCTCGCCCTGGTCGAGCTGACCGACAAAGCCGGCACGCTGGTCGAAAAGTATTCGGGCGGAATGAAGCGCCGGCTGGAGATCGGCCGGGGCCTCATCCAGCATCCCGAGGTCCTTTTTCTGGACGAGCCGACGCTCGGCCTGGACGCCCAAACCCGGCGGCACATCTGGGAATATGTCAAGCGCTTGAACCGGGAAAAAAGCGTCACGATCGTCCTGACGACGCATTACATGGAGGAAGCGGACTTTCTCTGCGACCGGATCGCGATCATGGACCACGGCCGGTTTGTCGCCCTGGATACGCCCGCCCGGCTCAAGGACGTCCTGGGCGGCGACGTCGTCAGCCTCGAGATTAAAGGCGGCGAATCCTGCCTCGACGAGTCGTTCCGCCGGCTTCCCTGGATCAAGAAGTTCGCCCGGCACGGTTCCGAGGTGAGCCTGACCCTGGAAAAAGGGGAGCGCCGGATCGCGGAAATCGTGACCATGGCCCAGAGCTGCGGGGCGTCCGTCGAATGCGTCCGCCTCCGGGAGCCGAGCCTCGAGGACGTCTTCCTCCATTTCACCGGCCATACCATCCGGGAGCAGGAGGCCGACACGGGCGACTGGATGCGGCAGATGATGCTCCGGGGGAGGCGCCGGTCATGATCATCAACGGCACGGCGATCGCCGTCCTCTGGCTGCGGGAGATGAAGCGGTATCTGCGGGCCAAATCCCGGATCTTCGGTTCGCTCCTTCAACCCCTGTTTTTCATGGTTTTTCTCGGCCTCGGCTTCAGAAAAATGCCGGTCCCGGGAATGGGCGAAGGCCTGGATTATATCCAGTTCCTCGTCCCCGGCATTCTGGGCATGACCTTGCTTTTTTCCTCGGCCATGCAGGGCTTGTCCGTCCTCTGGGACCGGGAATTCGGCTTTTTGAAGGAAATCATGGTCACGCCGGTCAGCCGGACGTCCATCGTCCTCGGCCGCATCGCGGGAGGGACGACGACGACGATGATCCAGGGCCTCCTGATGCTGGCCATGACCTTTCTCCTCGGTTTCCGGATCAAGGGGGCGGTCCTGTTTCTCTGGGCCCTGGCCTTCATGGTCCTGATCGCCTTCACCTTCATCGGGATCGGCCTGATCTTCGCCTCCCGGATGAAGGACAGCCAGGGCTTCGGCCTGATCATCAATTTCATCCTGTTCCCGCTCTTTTTCTTGTCCGGGGCGCTTTACCCGCTGAACAATCTGCCGCGCTGGATCCGGGCGCTGGCCCTCGTCGATCCTTTGACCTATGGCGTGGACGGTCTTCGCGGCACGCTGATCGGGGTTTCCGTGCATCCCGTCCTGATCGATTTTGCGGTCATGATCGGATTCGCCGTTCTGATGGTCATCCTCGGGACGGTTTTTTTCCAGACGAGCGAAAGCGTATGATTCAATCGCCGGACGCCGCCGGCCGGGAGAACACGCATGGCTGAAGCGAATCGGCCGTTGATACGGAGAAACGCCCGGAAGTTCCTTCCGGTCGTTTTGGCCTTCGGACTGGCCGCGGGCGCGCTCGAATCTTGCCGTTCGGGAAGCCGGGCGCCCGCGGCTTCACCGCGCGTATTGCTCGGGATCGAAGTCCTGGCCGCCGAACATCCTGAACTGCTCAAGGGGAAAACCGTCGGCTTGATCACGAATCCATCGGGAATGGACGGGAACCTGGAAAGCACGGTCGCGGTTCTCCGCCGGCTTCCGGGCGTGAAGCTCGCGGCCCTTTACGCCCCCGAACACGGCGTTCGGGGCGAGGCCCAGGCGGGGGAGTTTGTCCCATATTATTTCGATGCCAAATACGGGCTTCCGGTGATCAGCTTGTACGGATCGTCGCAGAAGCTTTCGGCGGACATGCTCCAAAACATCGACAAGATGATGCGCGACTTCGATTCCTCGACGGAAGACAAACAGGTCTCCGCCGGGGCCGTGCGGGGCCTCGACGCCCTCGTTTTCGACATCCAGGACGTCGGGACGCGGGTGTACACCTACGCGGCCACGATGGCCTATGCCATGCAGGCTTGCGCCGAAAGCGGCCTCGATTTCATCGTCCTTGACCGGCCCAATCCCATCGACGGGAGCGATCTCGAAGGCCCCATCCTCGAATACCCGAAATACAGCAGCTTCATCGGGCTTTATCCGATCCCTTTGCGCCATGGCTTGACCATCGGAGAAATGGCCCGGTTGATCAACGAGCGGTTTCTTGAAAAGAAAGCCCGTCTGACCGTCGTCCCGATGAAAGGCTGGACGCGCGGCATGTATTTCGAAGATACGGGGCTGCCCTGGGTGACCCCTTCGCCCAACATGCCGACCGTCGAAACGGCCGTCGTTTATCCCGGCCAGGTCTTGATCGAGGGGACGACGGTCTCGGAAGGCCGGGGCACGACCCACCCCTTCGAGTGGTTCGGCGCGCCCTGGATCGACGGCTTTGAAGCGGCCGCCCGGCTCAACGCCCTCCGCCTGCCCGGCGTCGTTTTCCGCGAGCAATGGTTCACGCCGACGTTTTCCAAGTTCCAAGGGGAGAAGTGCGGCGGATGCCAGCTTCACGTCGTCGATCGGGCCAAATACCGGCCGTTCGCCACGTCCCTGGAAATCATCGCCGTCCTGCGGAGCCTGGCTCCCGAAAAGTTCGCCTTTCACGACGATTATTTCGACAAGGTCTGCGGCACGTCCGCCGTCCGCGAAGCGCTGTTAAAAGGAATCCCTCCATCGGAGATCGTCGCCGGGCTCGAAGCCGGACTGCGGAAATTTGAAGCGCTCCGCCGGCCCTTTCTCTTGTATTGAGAACGCGGGATGCGCGGCCGGCCGGAACGTCGGCATTGGAAAAATGACTCTTTTTCCAGTAGAATGAAGGCCTTCCGCTTGCCGGCGATAACGAGATGATAAGGAGTCCGTTCATGTCCTTGGCAAATCATTCCTACGCGTTGGCTAATCCGATCTGCGCCCTCCTCGACAAAGACGCGCGGGATTTCACCCGAAAAGACATCCTCGGGCTCATTGAGAAGCAACGTCTGGAACGAATCACCTTTCATTACACGGCCCTGGATGGCAAGCTGAAGGAGATGAAAATCCCCCTGGCTTCCCCGGCCCAGGTGGAAACGGTCCTGGCCGAAGGGGAGAGGGTGGACGGGTCGTCGCTTTTCAAGGGGATGGTCGAAACGTCGATGTCCGACCTCTACGTCGTCCCGGTTTATTCGACCGCGTTTCTCAATCCGTTCGACGACCGCAGCCTGGACTTCGTCTGCCGCTATTTCACCAAGGACGGCGTATTGGCGCCCTTCACCCCGGACAACATCCTCCAGCGGGCGGCGGCGCGGTTCCAGGAGAAAACCGGACTCGAGCTCCGGGCCCTCGGCGAAATCGAGTTCTACCTGATCAGCGAGCCGGGACCGGAATTGTTCCCGGCCCAGTTCCAGCGCGGATACCACAGCTCGACGCCTTTCCTGAAAGCCGGTCCGATCGTCAACGAGATCCTCAGCCGGATCACCCAGATCACCGGGGCGGTGAAATACGCCCACGGCGAAGTCGGCTTCATCGATCACATCCAGAGCGAGCGGCCGGAGATCGCCGGCAAGCGGGCCGAGCAGCTCGAAATCGAATACCTGCCCCGGCCCATCGCGGCGATGGGCGACGACCTCGTCATCGGCCGCTGGCTCATCCGCAACATCGCCTGGCGGCATGGGGCGACGGCCACGTTCGCCCCGAAGCTCGAGGAAGGAGCGGCCGGAACCGGCTTCCATATTCATCTCGAGCTGCGGCGCGACGGCCGCAACATCATGGCCGGAGCCGACGGCGCCCTGACCGAGGATGCCCGTTGCCTGGTCGGCGGCCTCTGCCGCTACGCCGAATCGCTGACGGCCTTCGGCAACACGACCTCGTCGGCCTACCTCCGGCTGGTTCCCAATCAGGAAGCGCCGACCTACATCTGTTGGAGCGACTTGAACCGCGGGGCGATGATCCGCGTTCCTCTGGCCTGGGCCGCCAACCGCCAGCTCAGCCGGACGGTGAATCCGGGCGAAGCGGAATACCGCTCCAACGACAGCCGCCAGACCGTCGAGCTCCGCACGCCCGACGGCAGCGCCCTGATCCATCTGCTTCTGGCCGGAATCGTCCAGTCGGCCGATTGGGCGTTTTCAAAAGAAGCGTCCGGCAAGGCCGCGGAAAGCGCCCTGGCCCTGGCCGACAAGCTTTATGTCAAAGGCGACTTGGCCAAGGATAAAGAGCTGATTTCGCGCCTCGCCGCCCTGCCTTCCAGCTGCGTCGGGTCCAGCCGGATCATCGCCCGGGAACGGGCCCTTTATGAGCGGGACGGCGTCTTCCCGCCGAGCGTCATCGACTTCGTCATCCGGCTGCTGGAGAAGGAAGACGACGAGCTCATGAACAAGAAGCTGTATTCGCTGCCGGCCGACGACCGCCTGCTCGAGATGAGGCGGATCATGCACAAGGACATTCACCGCCATTAAAGCCGGCGGGAACAACCCGATGAGACTGACGCCCCTGGAACGCTGGAAAACGGTTCTCCGGCGGGAGAAGCCCGACCGGATTCCGATGGATTACTGGGGGACCAATGAATTCACCCTTCAGCTGATGACCTATCTCGGCTGCCGGAACAAGCGCGAGACGCTCGAAAAGCTGCATGTCGATTTCGTCGTGAAGCCGAGGGCGGTTTACGTCGGCCATCCGCGCCCGCGGGGAGTGGACGCGTTCGGTTGCCGGTTCTCCTACGTCGGCCACAGGGACGGGCCGGGGGAGGAATGCGTCTTTCATCCCCTGGCCGGATTCGCTTCGGTTTCCGAAATCGAAGCGAAATATGAATGGCCCAGCCCGGACTGGTGGGACTATTCGACGATCGGCGAACAGGTCGAGGGCTTCGACGATTATCCCGTCAAGGCCGGCGGAGCGGAATTGTTCGCCACATACCGCCATCTGCGCGGTCCGGCCCAGGCCGCGGCCGACGTCGTCGAGAATCCCGAAATGGTCGAGTACGTCATGGCCAAGCTGGCCGACCTGGCCTGCCAGGACACGATCCGGATGTTTGATAGCATCCCCGGCCGGATCACCCTGTGCCGCTTCGCTGACACCCTTGCCGATCCGGACGATTTGATCCTTTCCGTCCATCATATCCGGGCGTTCATCCTCCCCGGTCTGAAAAAAGTCATCGATCTGGCCCATCAGAACGGGGCCGCCGCGTTCTTCCAGGGCGACGGGAACCTGCGCCGGATCCTCCCGGACCTGATCGAAGCCGGCGTCGACGTCCTCAATCCGATTCCCTGGCGCTGCCCCGGCATGGAGCGCGTGGGGCTCGTGCGCGATTTCGGCGATCATCTGATTTTTCACGGCGGCATGGACGACCAGATCACCCTTCCGTTCGGTTCGGAAGAGGATGTCCGGATGGAAGTCCGGCTCAATCTCCGGATCCTGGGAAAAAAGGGCGGATTCATCCTCGCTCCGAGCCACACGCTCCAGGCGACGACGCCGGTCGAGAACGTCGTCGCCCTGTACGAGACCGGATACGCCGAAGGCCAGGTTTTCTGAGGATATCTTTTGCCTTTTAAGAAGGGATGAGAAACGGAAAGAGCAACCTTCGCTCCCCAGTCCGGTTATTCACGGTTTTTCTCGCCGGTCCGCCTCGGCTCCGATTAACTTGCGTCCCGGCTTTCCATTGAACGGAGATGCCGGGACGCTTCGAACATAATCGTTCGGACCGGATACTTCCGATCCGGCTTCCCTCGTTGGACAGCTCGAAAAACCTAAACCGGACACGTCCGCTCCGGTTGCCCTTTCCGCTTTTCTTCTTCTCAACCTGACGGTAAAAGATATCCTCAGTCGCGGTGAATAAGGAATTCCGGCGAAAGGGTTCTCCAGAGCGAATTGAACTTCGCCTGGCGTTCGGCGTAAACGGCGCGGTTATTCGGATCGGGCTCGACAGGGGAGCCGGACGTTTTGACCAGATTGCGGGTCAGATCATCGATGGAGACTTTTTCGCCGCGGGCGTTTCGCCAGTTCCAGATCGCCTGAATGGCCGCGCCGAAGGCCGCGCCTTCGGCTTCGTCCAGGGTGACGACGGGGACCTGGAAGACATCGGCGGCCATCTGAAGCCAGAAACGGCTGTGCGAACCGCCGCCGGTCGCCCTGATCTCGGACGGCGCGAGGCCCAGCTCGCGGAGACGGCCGAAGCCGTAGCCGAGGTTCAGGATGGCTCCTTCCATAACCGCCCGGGTCATGTGCGCGGCTTCAAACGTTTCCCGGTTCAGGCCGAAAAAGACGGCCGTGGCCTCCGGCAAAACCGGGACCCGTTCCCCGTCCACGTAGGGAAGGAAAATCAGGCCGTTTGATCCAGCGGGCGCCCGGGCGGCCAGGTCGTCGCGCCCGGCGTTGTCGATTTTCAGGAGGGATTTCCAGAACTCGGTGACGTTCGTCACATTCATCGTGCAGAGCAGCGGCAGCCAGCCGTTCGTTCCGTCGCAGAAACCGGCGATTTCTCCCTGGGGATCGATCATGGGTGCCGGCATATAGGAGTAGATCGTCCCGGAGGTCCCCAGACTGACCGTGCAGACGCCGGGCCGGACGTTGCCCGTGCCGATCGCCCCCATCATGTTGTCGCCGCTCCCCGCCGCGACAAGAACCTCGCCCAGCCCGAATTCCCGGGCGATCTCCCTCGTGAGAAAACCGGCCGGTTCGCTCGAGGGCCGAAGCTCGGGGAGCCGTTCGGGCAACGACGGATCGATTGCTTCGGCCGCTTCGCGGCTCCAGGTCCGGGTCCGGACGTTCATCAATCCGGTTCCGGAGGCGTCACCGTATTCCATCCGGACCGTTCCGGTAAGGACGAAATTGATATAGTCATGCGGAAGGAGGACGGTCCGGAGTCGGGCGAAATTTTCCGGCTCGTGATTTTTGAGCCAGAGGATCTTGGAGGCGGTGAAGCCCACGGCCACGGGCATTCCCGTTTTTTCCAGGACGGCCTGCCGGCCGCCCATGGCCCGGACAATATCTTCGGCTTCGGCGACCGTCACCGTGTCGCACCAGAGCTTGGCCGGGCGGATCACCCGGCCGTCCGCGTCCAGGGGGACGAAGCCGTGCTGCTGGCCGGAAACTCCCAGGGCGACGATCCGGCCAAGATCCGGGAGGGCGGCTTCAGCAAGGGCGCCCCGCAAGGCCGTCTTCAAGGCGGCGACCCATTCCTCCGGATGTTGTTCGTTGGCCCCTTCGGGCAAGCCGGAAATCAGCGCGTGCCCGGCCCGGCCGCGCCCGACGATCCGTCCGGAGTCGACGTCGACGACGACGACCTTGACGCTTTGCGTTCCGCTGTCCACGCCGATGGAATACGTGCTCATGCCGTCAGCCTCCGACCGGGCGATTCCCCGCGCTTTGTTATACCAGAACGGAGTATAATGCGTCCATGCGGAAACCGCCGTTCATCAGCATCCTCAACGATGTGATCGGGCCGGTGATGCGCGGCCCTTCGAGCTCCCATACGGCCGGCTCCTTCGGCATCGCCGCGGCCGGGCGGATGATGCTCGGAGAAGCTCCGGTCCGGATCCGGCTGACGTTTGACGACGGAGGATCCTATGCCCGGACCTACCGGACGCAAAACGCCGACCTGGCTTTCGCTGCCGGATTCCTGGGCTGGGATCTCACGGACGCGCGTTTTTTCGACGCGCTGAAAATCGCCGCGGCCGGAGGGCTTCGGATCGAATTCGAAGTCGGCCGGCTTTCCAGGACCGACCATCCCAATATGGTCCGCATCATTCTGAACGGGGCTTCAGGGCGCCGCCTCGAAATCCTGGCGAAATCGACGGGCGGCGGATCGTTTGCCGTCGTCGAAATCGAAGGCCGGCCGATCCTGTACGACGGGAAAAGCCCGCTGCGCCGGAAAATTTCTCTTCCCGGCGGCAAAAACGTTTTGGTGAAAGCCGAACCCCAATTTTATCCACGGATCGGAGAACCGCTTGTCTCTAATGCGGCCGATCTCATCGTTCTGGCCGAACGGCGGAAAATTTCCCTTGGAGAAGCGGCCCGGCTCAATGAAGCGCGGCTCCTCGGCCGGCGTGCGCACGAACTGGACCTGGAAATGGGCCGGCGGATCCGGATCATGATCGATTCTGTCGCCGCCGGGCTGAAGGCGACGGCCGGCGGGATGCGGCTCCTTCAGCCGTCGGCATCGCGAATTCTCGATGCGGAGAAGAAAGGGAAATTGTTTATGGGCGGTGTTCCGACACGGGCCGCCGCCCGGGCCTTGGCCGTGATGCATGCCGCAAACGGCGGGGCCGTCGTATGCGCCGCGCCGACCGGGGGCTCGTCGGGAGTGTTGGCCGGCGTAGCCGCCACTCTCGAGCGGGATTTTGCCGTTTCGGATGATCGCCTGCTCCGCGCGGTTTGGGCGGCCGGCGCCATCGGCTTGATCTTTGCCCGCCGGGCGACCTTCGCCGCCGAGATCGCCGGCTGCCAGGTCGAAATCGGCGCGGCGGGGGCGATGGCCGCCGCGGCCGTTTGCCAAGCGGCGGGAGGATCAGCTCGCGAGGCCTGCGACGCGGCGGCGATTTCCCTTCAGAATACGAGCGGCTCGGTCTGCGATCTCGTGGCCGGCCTATGCGAGATTCCCTGCCACACCCGGAACGCCGCGGCCGCCGCGGCGGCCTTCTCGAACGCCGATCTCATTCTCGGAGGATATCAAAATCCGATTCCCCTGGACGAGACGATCGACGCCTCGTTTGCCGCGGGGAAAAGTCTTCCCCCCGAGCTCCGGGTGACGTCGCTCGGGGGCCTGGCCGTCACCCCGTCGGCCCGTCGGCTCGAACGCCAGGTTCGGAAAGGATGATCCGCGTGACGAAATCCCAAGCCATGTCCCGCCGCGATTTTTTCAAGACCTCGATGGCCGGGGCCGCCGTGGTCGCCCTGGGAAAGAGCGGACCGAAAAAAGCGGCCGTTTCGCCGAAAGCCCTCGTCGGCCTGGTCAGGACGACGGACCGGGCCCAAGGGGTGGCCGCGGCGCTGAAATTGATCTCGTTCCCGTCGCCCGAGGGGAAGGACGTCTTCATCAAGCCGAACTTCAACACGTCCGATCCTCCTCCGGGATCGACCCATAACGACACGCTCCAGGCGGTCATTCTGGAGATGAAAGCCCGCGGCGCGGCCCGGATCGCTTTCGGCGACCGCTCCGGGCCGGAACCGACCGCGGCGGTCATGGAGAAAAAGGGCCTTCCGGCGCTGGCCGAGGCGACAGGAGCCGCCGCTGTCAATTTCGAAGAGCTCGATGAGAAGGGCTGGGTCCATATCGCCCCGGCCGGAAGTCACTGGAAAGACGGATTCGATTTCGCCCGGCCCCTGGCCGAATCTTCTTATCCGGTCGCCGTTTGCTGCCTGAAAACCCATCAATACGGCGGAATTCACACCCTGTCCTTGAAGCTGACGGTCGGGGCCGTCCATCGAAAGTTCATGCGCGAGCTCCACGGCTCGCCCGACCAGCGCCGGATGATCGCCGAAATCAACCTCGGCTACCGGCCGCAGATCATCGTCCTGGACGGCCTGGAGGCCTTCACGGACGGCGGACCGATGACCGGAACGCTGGCCCGGCCCGGGGTGATTTTGGCCGGAACGGATCGGATCGCGATCGATGCCGTGGGCTTGGCCGTCCTGAAAACTCTCGGAACGACCAAGGAGATCATGTCCCGCAAGATTTTTGAACAGGAGCAGCTCGCCCGGGCGGGAGAGCTCGGCCTGGGGATCCGCGGGCCGGGTGAGATTGAGATTGTGACCGCCGACGAGGAGAGCCGGACCTTCGCCGACTCCCTCCGGGCTGTTTTCGACAAGGAGGCCGGGCAATGACCATCCGTGAATTGATTCTTCTGCGCCGAAGCATCCGCCAGTATCAGACGGCGCCCGTCCCGGACAGCGTCTTGAAAGACATCGCCGACGCGGGACGGCTGGCTCCGTCGGCCGCCAACCTTCAGCCCTTGGAATTTCTGATCGTGAACGATCGAGATGTCCGGGCCGAAGTCTTTTCCTGCCTGAAATGGGCGGCTTATATCCAGCCGGAGGGAAATCCCAAGCCCGGCCGGGAACCGGCCGCCTACGTCATTGTCCTCGTCAACACGAAAATCCGGGACAAGATGTACGAGTACGACGTGGGCGCGGCCGTGGAGAACATGGCCCTGGCCGCGGCCGGCGAAGGGCTGGCCAGCTGCTGGCTGATCTCGATCGACCGGCCGAAAATCCAGGCGCTCCTGGGGATCCCGGAACACGTCCGGGTCGATTCGGTCCTGGCCCTGGGCTATCCGGCCGAGACGTCCGTCGTCGAGACGCTCGGGGATTCGGTCCGCTATTGGAAGGATGCCGACGGCGTTTTTCACGTCCCCAAGCGGCCCCTGGCCGCGGTGACGCATCACAACAAGTATTAGCCTTTACAAATAATTCAGGTTAGCTCACGTGCGGGGCTTTGAAGCCCCGGCCCAGCACCGCGTACGTGTCATTGACGATGACGAAGGCGTCCGGGTCCGTCTTCTTGATGAAGGCCCGCAATTCCATCAGCTGTTTGGGGGAGATGACCGTCAGGATCGTCTCGCCCTCGCGGTTGAGGAAGAGCGAACGGCTTTTCAGCGCCGTCCCGCTCCGGTCCAGGGTTTTAAGGATGAACTCCTGGATCTCGGCGATTCTGGTCGAGGTGATGAACACGAGCTTCGTAAAGCTCATGCCCTCGAGAACCATGTCGATGACTTTGGTGGAGACGAACAGCACGAGGTAACCGTAGAGCGGCGCCTCCAGCTTCCGGTAGACGAATCCGGAAGCCGAGATGATGAAGAAATCGATCAGCATGATCGACATGCCGATCGATAATCCGAAACGCTTGTTGAGGATCTGGCCGAGAATGTCGGATCCGCCGGTCGACGACCGGCCGCGGAAAACCAGGCCCAATCCGAGCCCGAGGAGGACGCCGCCGTAGATGGCGGCCAGGATCGGATTGTCCGTGGCCGAAGGCAGGCCGATCACCTCGTTGAAGAGATCGATGCAGAACGAGGAAATGAACAATCCGACGAGGCTTCGAACGGCGGATTCCCGGCCCATGATCTTGGCCCCGAGGACGAAGATCGGGATGTTGAGGATGAGGATCAGTGTGCCGACGGGAAACCGGCTGAGCGAGTTGACGATGATGGCCACGCCCGATACGCCGCCCGGAACGAAATGGTGGGGGATGAGAAAGAGGGCGTATCCGAGGCCCATGACGACGCTGCCCAGGACGATCAAAACGCCCGAAGAAGCCGTTTCCTTGATTGTCATTTTCATGGCTGTTCTCGCCCCTTTGAAAGACCGCCCGGAACGGGTTCAGGACCTTCCGGCGATCTGCATCTCCGCGACCTTGATCGTCGGCCCGCAGACGGAACCGTCGAACTCGAGGTCGCTGCCGATCATTTCGATCCCGTTCAAAATTTCACCCAGGTTTCCGGAAATGGTGATCTCGGAAACCGGAAAGACCGGCTCGCCGTTCTCGATCCAGAGCCCGAACGCCCCGCGCGAGATGTCCCCGGAGACGGGGTTCAGGCCGTGGCCCAGCGTCCGGACAAGATAGAGGCCCTTCGGCGTCGAACGGATGATCTCCTCCGGCGTATGCGGCCCGGGGCGGAGATAGAAGTTGCCGGGACCGACGCCCCCGCCGTCGGCGTTCCCCGTGGTGGGGAGGCCGATTTTCCGGCCGGCATAGGTGTTGCAGAGAAACGTTTTCAACACGCCGTTTTCGACGACCACGGTCCGCCGCGTAGGCACGCCTTCGGAATCGAACGGGCTGGAGCCGAGCCCGCGGGGGAGGAGGCCGTCGTCAATGACATTGATCGTTTCCCTTCCGATCCGCTCCCCCAGCCGTCCCGCGAGAAAAGTCGCCTTCTGATAAACCGCCGTTCCGGCCAGGCAGCCGAACAGGAATCCCAGAAGGCTGGACGTCATCATCGGATCGAAGATGACCGGAACGCGCTGGGTCTCGATCTTGCGGGGCTTGAGCAGGCGGACGGTCCGGGCCACGGCCTTGCGGGCGACTTCCTCGGGCGAGGCCAGCTCCGCCAGGTGCGTTTTGGAGGAAAACCAGAAATCCTCGACCAGGTCGTCGGTTTCCCCGGCCTGCAGGCTGACGTTCAGCCCGGCATATGTTTTCCGGTACTCGCCCAGGAAGCCGCGCGAATTGGCCAGGACGGCATGGCCCTCGTGGGTGTCGTAGCTGGCCCCGTGAGAATTGACGATGCGGGAATCGGACAGGGCGATCCGCTCCGTTTCCCGGGCCCGGGCGATCTTTGTCTGGGGATCGAGGGCGACGATTTCCGGATCGTAAAGATCGAGCGCGGCGGGATCGACGGCCGCGGCCGACGTCTCCGGAAGTCCGGCGCAGGGGTCCGGATTGGCCAGCTCCGCCCGGCGGACGGCCCCGCGGATCAGGCGTTCGACCGTGTCCGGGGAAAGGTCCGACGTCCCGGCGAAAGCCGTTCGCCGGTCCTTGATGACCCGGATGCCCATCGACCGCGTCCCCGCCTCGACGAGGTTTTCGATTTCCCCCATCCGGACGTCGACGCCGAATTCGACGTCGTCGCCGGCGCCGACTTCGATTTCGTCCGCCCCGCAGGCCAGGCCGAAGCGGACCGCCTTTTCGGCCAGATCCATCAGGACGCCGGACGGCCGCGGGGCGCTCATCCGCGGCCTCCCACGGTCATCGCCCCGATCTTCAGCGTCGGGCAGCCGTCGTTGACCGGCACTTCCTGGCCTTCCTTGCCGCAGGTGCCGGTCTGAAGGCCGAACTCCAGGTCCGTGCCGGCCATGCAGACGCGGTTGAGGATATCGACATTGGTCCCGATGAGCGTCGCCTGTTTGACCGGGCGGGTCAGGCGCCCTTTTTCGATCAAACGGCCGGCGCTGACGGAAAACGTGAACTTGCCGGAATCTTCCACCTGTCCGCCGGTGAATCGCTCGGCGTAAAATCCTTTTTTCACGGAGGCGATGATTTCCGCGGGATCGTGCGGCCCGGCGGCGATGTAGGTGTTGGCCATCCGCGGGATCGGGATCTCGGAATAATCCTGGCGGCGGCCGTGGCCGGTCAGGGCGCGGCCCATGATTCGGGCCGAAAGCCGGTCGGTCAGAAGCCCGGACACGATACCCTTTTCGATCAAAAGGATTTTTCGGGGGACGGTGCCCTCGTCATCCACGGCATAGGAGCCGCGCGAAGCGGGAATGGTGGGATCGTCGTAGATCGTCACCAGATCGGATCCGACCTTTTCGCCCATTTTATTCCAGAAGATCGAGGTTTTTTTGCGATGGAAATCGGCTTCCAGCAGATGGCCGACGGCTTCATGGATCAGGACTCCGGCATGTCCGGCGGCCAGCACGACCGGCATCTCGCCGGCCGGGGCGTCGTCCGCTTCAAGAAGGCGGACGGCCTCTTCGGCCGCTTCCCGGCCGATGCCGGCGGGCGTCCGGCCGGCGGCGAAAGCTTCCAATCCCGCCCGGCCGCCGCCTCCGGAGAAACCATATTCGCGGACCGTTCCTTTTTCGGCGATGGCCACGCAGGTCAGCTTGACCATCGGCCGGATATCGGAAACGAGAAGCCCCTCGGAATTGACGATCAGGACGTGCTGGACGAGATCTCCCCAACCCGCCTTGACCTTGACGATCTCGGGAGCGAACGTTCGGCAGGCGTCATACGCTTCCCGGACCAGGCCGATTTTGCGGCCGAGATCGGCCTCGGAAGCGGGATCGATGCTTCCGTAGAGCCCGAAAAGAGGACGGCCCGGAATAAAAACGGCCGGGGGCGGGATTGCGGAGCCGGTAAGGGCGACGGCCGCGGCCGAACGGGCCGCCTTTATCATCCGTTCCGGGGAAAGGTCGTTGGTGTATCCGTATCCCGTCTGTTCTCCGGACCAGACTCGGACCCCCACCCCGAGGCCGACGCTTTCGGCCGTTTCCTTGAGAATGTCCTCTTCCATCAGGATGGACGAATGGGCCCGGTATTCGAAATAGAGCTCGGCGAAGTCGCCCCCGCGGGACAAGGCGGCGCCCAGGACCGCCTGGAAATCGGCCGGTCCGAGGGAGAAACGGTCTTCAAAAATGCTCATGAATTTCGGCTCATTCTATCACGTTTCCGGCGAAAGGCGAGGAAAACGAGCCCGCCGATGGCCAGGGCGTATTCAAAAATGTTCGTCACGAGATGGATGCCGAGCCCCGAGAGAATCGCCAAACGGGGATCGAAGCGCATCCACTGCAGCGCCGCGACCCAGGCCGATTCCCAGGTCCCGAATCCGGCCAGGCCCTTGATCGGGAAAATCGCGGTCATTTCCGCTCCGGTCAGCCCGAGGACCGTTTTCCAGAAGCTCATCTGTCCCCAGGCGACGCCCTGATTGCGGAGGACGGCGTAAAGCAGGATGAAGAGCGAGAGATACTTGAAAAAACGGATAATGAACGACAACAGGAAAACGGCCGGCCGGACGCCCCGATCCCATTTTCGATTCAAAAGGACGACCGTCTGGTCCAGGTTCTCGAACGCCCGGACGATGGAGGGACGGCTGATCCACCTCGTCCGTTTCATCAAGGCAAAGGCGATGTTCCGGGCGAGGCGGAAGAAAAAAGCGATCCGCCAGGCGACAAGCGAAATGACCGCGAAGAAAAGAACCGCGGCTGCAAGCACGGCCCCGATCGAAAGTCCAGTAATCCCGCCTCCGACGATCAGAAGGGCCAGGAGAACGAACGGGCCGAGGGTCAAAAAATCGTAAATCAGGGCGATGACGAACGATGACGCGGAGTTTTCGAACGGCTTTTCCAGCCGGTCGTTGAGGACATAGACATAGGACAGGGATCCGATCCGGGCCGGGAGGAGGTCGTCGAAAGCGTTGCGGACCAGGGTGGCGATCATGATGTCCCCCCAGCCGATCTTCACGGGACGGAGGAGAATCCGGTATCGCCAGGACCGGAGAAAAGCCGTGAACAGGTTGACGGCCATGTAGGCGAAAAGCGCCGGAAGGAAAAGGGACGAGATCATTCCGGAGAAATCGCCGGCCGGAAGCTGCCGGAAGAGAATCCAGAGAAGGACGACCGACAGGACGAGAGATAAAACGATCAACGGCAGCCGGCTTTTTTTCACGCGGCTATGTTCCCATGCCGCTGGGGTCCTGTCAATTCGCGGGCTTTTCCCCGCCGGCCGGACGTGTTATTGTGACGGCATCCTGTTCGACGGGAGGAGGGTTTCATGAATCCGGTCAACCGTTTTAAAGCCATGGGCCTGGCCATACTCATAATCGCGGCCGCGTCGATCGGAGCGGCCGAAGCCGCCGGCGGGCCGCTCGTCCCGGGCGGGCTCGCTTGCGAATACGTGACGGACCCGATGGGCGTGGACGTGCCGCATCCCCGTTTTTTTTGGATTCCCGGACATGAAGGACGCAATCAAGCCCAAAGCGCCTATCAGGTCATTGTCGGCCGAACGCCGGACTTTTCAGGGGAGCTCGCTTGGGACAGCGGCAAGACGGACTCAGACCGGTTCACCCACGTCGTCTACGCCGGCCGTCCCCTGGACAGCGGAGCGACCTATTATTGGAAAGTCCGCTGGTGGGACAAGGACGGCGAGCCGAGCCCGTGGAGCCGGACGGCGACGTTTGATACCGGATTGTTCGAAGCATCCGACTGGAAGGCGTCCTGGATCGGCGGCGCCAACTCCTTCCGCCGCGAATTCAACCTCGAATCCGAGGTGGTCCGGGCCAGGGCTTACGTCTGCGGATTGGGGTATTCCGAGCTCCGGATCAATGGACGGAATGCGGGGGACCGGGTCCTCGATCCCGGATGGACGACGTACGAGAAGCGGGTTCTTTATTCGGTCCTCGATATCGGGCCGCTTCTGAAAAAAGGGGCCAATGCCGCCGCCGTCCTTCTCGGCCAGGGATGGTATAAGGACCGGATTCTCCTCCTTCAAATCGTCGTCGAAACCGCCGACGGCCGGAAGACCATCATCGGCACCGATGCGGGCTGGTCGGCGAAAAACGGGCCGATCGTCGCCGATTCCATCTATGACGGCGAGACCTACGACGCCCGGCTGGAGGAAGAGGGCTGGGACGAGCCCGGATTCGCCGGGGAGAAATGGGCCGCGGCCGCCGTCGTCGAAGGCCCGAAGGGCGTGCGTTCGGCCCAGATGATGCCGCCCATCCGCGTCGTCGATACCATCGTTCCCGTCCGGATGAGCGTGCCCCGTCCGAGCGTCTACGTTTTCGATTTCGGGCAGAACTTCAGCGGGTGGGCCCGGTTGCGCGTCTCCGGGCCGGCCGGAACGGCCGTCCGGATCCGCTTTGCCGAGATGATCTACGCCGACGGGATGATCAATACCGAAAACCTCCGATCCGCCAGGGCCGAGGACGTCTACATCCTCAAGGGTGAAGGCGAGGAGATTTATGAGCCGCGGTTCACTTATCACGGATTCCGGTACGCGGAAGTGACCGGTTTCCCCGGCGTCCCGACGGCTGAATCGATCCGCGGCCGGGTCGTCCATTCGGCCGTCCGGCAGACCGGCTCATTCGCCTCGTCCAATCCCGTGCTCAACGGACTACAGCGCCTCATCATCTGGGGCCAGAAAACCAACCTTCACAGCATTCCCACCGACTGCGATCAGCGCGACGAGCGGATGGGCTGGATGGGGGACGCCCAGGCGACGGCGGAGGAAGCCATGCACAATTTCGACATGGCCGCGTTCTACACGAATTTCCTCCGCGATATCCGCGACGTTCAGGACGAGCAGGGACGGATCACGGACACGGTTCCGTTCATCTGGGGACAGCGCCCGGCCGATCCGGCCTGGGGAACGGCCTACCCGCTGATCGCCTGGTATATGTACAGATATTACGGCGACACGAGGATTCTGGAAGAACATTACGACGGCCTGAAGAAATATGTCGAATTCCTGAACGGGGCGGCCGGCCCGGACGGTCTTCTCCGTTTCAGCCATTACGGAGACTGGGTCTCGATCGATAAAACGCCGGGCGAAATCGTATCCTCCTTCTACCATTATTACGACCTCATCATCCTGGGCCAAATCTCCCGTGTCCTTGGAAAGAACGCGGACGCCGAATCGTTCGAACGCCGGGCCGAGGCCGTTAAAAAGGCTTTCCATAAGGCGTATTTCAATCCCGGGACCGGAGGATACGCCAACAATACCCAGACGGCCAATACCCTGGCCCTGTTTTTAAACCTGGTTTCGGAGGAAGGGCGGGGATCGGCCTGGAGCAACCTCTTCAACGATCTCGTCTATCGAAATAATTCCCATCTCACGACGGGGATCATCGGAACTAAATACATCATGGAGCTCCTGACCGCGGCGGGTGAAAACGACCTCGCCTACGACCTCGCCGCGCAGAAGACCTATCCGAGTTGGGGGTACATGATCGAAAACGGCGCAACCACCTTTTGGGAGCTCTGGCAGAAACGGGAAGGGCCGTCGATGAATTCGCACAACCACCCGATGTTCGGGAGCGTCGGTTCCTGGCTGTATAAAGCCCTGGCCGGGATCAACCTCGATCTCGGCGCGACGGGATTTGAAAAGATCATCCTCCGTCCGGGCATGGTTCGGGACTTGACGTCCGCGGCCGGTTCCGTGGACACCCTTCGCGGCCGGGTCGGATGCGGCTGGTCCCGGACGCCCGGGGGCGTGGTTCTCGAAGCGACCGTCCCGGTCGGAAGCTCGGCCGAAATTATCCTTCCGAAATTCAATCTGAGAAACGCCGTATTGAAAGAGGGCGAGACCGTGCTTTGGGCGAACGATCAGGCCGTCGGGCCGGCCGACGGCCCCCGGGTGGAAAAGATCGATTCCGGCTGGAAGGTCAAAACCGGTTCCGGGCGGTACGTTTTCGTCCTGACGGGGGAATGAGCGCGGAAGGGGCGTTTGTCACAGAGTCCTTTTCGGCCTATAATCTTGAAAAACATGAAGATTCGCGACGTTCAATCTTTGATCGACCGCGCCCTGGCCGAAGACATGCCCCGGGGCGACGTGACGACGGGGGCGATCGTTCCCCCAGGCCTTCAGGCCCGGGCGACGCTTCTGGCCAAGGAAGACGGGATCCTGGCGGGGATCGAGGTCTTTGCCCGCGTCTTTAAAACGCTCGATCCGAAGGTTTCGGTCCGAAACCGGCTCCGGGACGGCGACGGGTTTCGCGCCGGGCGCGTTTTAGCGGAGATCGGAGGCTCGGCCGACGTTCTCCTTCGGGCGGAACGCACGGCCCTCAACCTCATCCAGCGGATGTGCGGGATTGCGACGGTGACCCGGGCTTACGTCGAGGCCGTCTCCGGGACGAAAGCCGTCATTCTGGACACGCGCAAAACTACGCCCGGCCTGCGGGACCTGGAAAAATACGCCGTCCGCATGGGCGGGGGAAAAAATCACCGGCGCGACCTGTCTTCCATGATCCTGATCAAGGACAACCACCTGGCCATGGCCGGGGGAGTGGCCGCGGCCGTCCGGGCGGCCCGGGCCGTGTGGGGCGGGATGTTCCGGGTCGAAGTGGAAGCGGCGACGATCGATCAGGCGATCGAAGCGGTGGCGGCCGGAGCCGACTGGATCATGCTCGACAATATGACCCCGCCGCGGATGAAAAAGGCGGTCGGGTTGATCGCCGGCCGGGCCAAGGTCGAGGCTTCGGGCGGAATCCGCCTCGGCAACGTCCGCCGGATCGCCGAAACCGGGGTGGATTTCATTTCCGTGGGAAAATTGACGCATTCGATCCGCGCGATCGATCTCAGCCTCGAGATCGAAAGCGGGAGAAAGCCGGGGCGACATGACTGACGGGCGGCTCTATACGGATGTCCTGATCATCGGCTGCGGAATCGGCGGCGCGTCCGTCGCCCTGGCCGCGGCCAAGGCGGGGCTTGACATCATCGTCCTTTCCAAGTCCAGGGAAACGGAGGAATCGAACACCCGTTATGCCCAGGGCGGGATCGTTTCCCTCGGCCCGGACGACAATCCCGGTCTCCTCAAGGAAGACATCATCCGGGCCGGCGACGGCCTCAGCAATCCCGAGGCGGTGGACATGATCGCGGCCGAAGCGAAAAGGATGGTCGAAAGCGTTTTAATCGATGAGGTCGGCACGGAATTTTCCCGCACGGCGTCTGGCGACCTGGACTACGCCCAGGAAGGAGGTCACTCCCGGAGGCGGATTCTCCATGTCCGCGACACGACCGGCCGCTCGATCGAGGAGGCCATGCTGGCCGCCCTCCGCCGATATCCAAACATCCGCTTTCTCAGCGATCATACGGCCGTCGACCTGCTGACGGTTCCGCACCACAGCAAGGACGCCCGGGCGTATTACCGGGAGCCGGCCTGCCTCGGCGCTTATGTCCTGGACAACGGCGCCAAGACGGTCCGGACGATTTTCGCGGGGAGGACGGTCCTGGCCACGGGAGGCTGCGGGGCGGTCTTTCTCAATACCTGCAATCCCGCGACAGCCGTCGGCTCCGGATTCGCCATGGCCCTGCGATCCGGCGCCCGCATCGCCAACATGGAATACATCCAGTTCCATCCGACGGTCCTTTATCACCGGGATTCGGAGGGCTTCCTGATCTCGGAAGCGGTCCGGGGCGAAGGCGCCCGGCTGAAATCGACCGACGGCCGGACGTTCATGGACAAGCTCGGCGGATTGAAAGACCTGGCCCCGCGCGACGAAGTCTCGCGGGCGATCTACGAAGAGATGCTCCTGACCAACGAAACCCACGTCCTCCTGGACTTGGCTTCTTACACCAAGGTGGACATCAAATCCCGCTTTCCCAACATCTACGCCACTTGCCTGAAATACGGGATCGACATCACCCGGGATTCGATTCCCGTCGTCCCGGCCGCTCATTACTGTTGCGGCGGCGTCCTGGTGGATCTCTGGGGAAAAACCTCGCTTCGGGGTCTTTACGCCGTCGGCGAAGTCAGCTGCACCGGCGTGCACGGCGCCAACCGCCTGGCGTCGACGTCTCTTCTGGAAGGCCTGGTCTGGGGAATTCGAGCGGGGCGCCGGCTGGCCGAAGACCGCGCCCCGGCGGCCGAATATCGGGAAAGCGACATCCACGAATGGTACGCGCCCGAGCACCCCGAGGAAAACGATCCGGCCCTGATCAACCAGGACTGGCTGACGATCCGCTCGACCATGTGGAACTATGCCGGCCTGGTCCGCACGGCCAAGCGCTTGGAACGGGCCAAAGCCGACCTGGAATACCTGGAGCACCGCATCGATAAATTCTACCGGGAAGCCATCCTCGACCCCGACATCATCCGGCTGCGGCACGGCTTGCAGGTCGCCCTCATGATCGTCCGGGCCGCCCTGGCCAATCCCGTTTCGGCCGGAGCGCATTACCGGCTGGATTGAATCGCCGGCGGGCCTAAGCTTATCGTTTGACTTTTCAGCCGGGGCGGTTAAAATAATGCGTCTATAAATCGTTGATTGGACGTCCCTTGCGCCGGTCCGTCGGGGAGGGTCGGCCAAGGTCGAAAAGCGGAGAATGCGATGGCTGATGAAAAAGACTACAAAAAAACGCTGAACCTGCCCCAGACGGCGTTCGCGATGAAAGCGAAGCTGACCGAGATGGAGCCGGCGATGCTGAAGAAGTGGGAATCGCTCGGTCTCTACGACAAAATCATCGCCTCGCGCCGCGGCCGGGACACGTTCGTGCTCCACGACGGGCCGCCCTATGCCAACGGCCATATCCACCTGGGCACGGCGATGAACAAGATTCTCAAGGACTTCATCGTCAAGTCGAAAACCATGAGCGGCCGCCTGGCCCGGTA
>Ga0172371_10002580_pt1 | contig 28641 bp, 23 predicted proteins | sample Lak12m_FD_114543 | JGI IMG/M metagenome (GOLD analysis project Ga0172371, IMG submission 114543) | Freshwater microbial communities from Kabuno Bay, South-Kivu, Congo - kab_022012_12m | ecosystem: Environmental > Aquatic > Freshwater > Lake | place: Democratic Republic of the Congo: South-Kivu...
CGTGGCACCATGTTTCCAACTTTGGGAAAAACCAGCCAATGTTATTTCAACAACTTAACCCCTTAAAGGCCCCCAAAAGCGCCAACAACTGTAGAAGATGGGCCAAAGGGCCGAAACATAATAGCCTGGGGATTCATCCCCAGGTTGGGATCTTTCGCCGCTCCCACGCGAATCCTAGGGCTCAAGCCCTAGGCTATTATATGCCGCCCCTTCGGGGCTATGTCAGCCCGAAAGCCCTGGACAATAACCTGGGGATTCGTCTCCTCCAACAGCTTCTATAGCGCTCCGCATCGAAATACGCGCTGATCCACCTGGTCGGCGAACTGCTTTGACGATTCGCGTGCGGTCCGTGCGAAAGTTTAGGCGCAGAACTCTGTGCGGAAGACTATAGTTCCGACGGGAAGTTCCTCAATCGATTTGCTAATGCCCGCACCGCCTCTCCTGGACGAATCGGGCGTTGGCTTCCATAACCACGTCGTTGATCTGTTCGACAGTCCGGGCTGGGTCCTTGCAGACCTCCGATTCCGGCAGGTGCACGACGATCCAGCCGTGCTCTTCCAGTTTTTGGTACTTCTCGCCGTATCCGCCGGCCTTGTCGCCTGGGCCGCCGTTGCAGTCAATGGCGATCTTCAGGTGTCCCTTGCCGTCCACCCGTGGCCAGAACAGCGCAAAATCAACAGTTGATGCGGATTCACCGGTCTCTTCGTCCGTTACCCGGAATTTGGGAATCAAGCGGCAACACTGACTCTTCTCGTCATCGAAGACCTTGAGGCGGAGCCACCAGTCGAGCCACACGAGTCCGGGTGGAAGCTTCGTTCCCGGATAGGCATGCCCGCTTGCCGCGCCTCCAGGGACTTCAAGACGATCGGTGGGCCGAGAGGCCAGAGCGCCTCCCCTTGCCGTGGTGTGGACTCCGGGAAGGCTCAGGAATTCGAGCAAGAGGAGCCGGGAGCTCGCGGAGGTGCACAGATCGAGGTACGATCTCACGCGGCTTTCCACGCCTCCCAAGAAGCTCTTCAACCGCTCTTCAACCTGATTCTCAAACATTACAGCCTCCATTGAAAAGGCGAACGCGAGGGGGAGACCTTTTTGGAAAAAGGTCCTCCCCCCGTGCCCCCCTTCCAAAAACTGTCAATATATCTGCGGCTCCCGTCAGGCGCCGCCTTGCCCCGTTAGCCCGTCATTTCAGTTCTTTGCGATCAGCATCGGTTTACCGTCGAGAATCTGGTTCACTAGGTCCATGTCGGATTCCATGATGTACGGAATCCCCGAAATAGATGCAGCTTCACGGGTCAACGAAACGAGATCGTCACGATCCACGTACTTCAGGGCAAACTTCCGAGCACCGGCCATGAGCTGCTGCAAGCCCTGTTTCAGCCGGGAAACGTAGGAATAGACGCCGATAGCGCCCGGCGGAATGCTCATGAAATCGTTCCCGAAGCGCTCCTTGAGCTCCGCGGCCACGGAGAAGGTGGCGATGAGCTCGCTCTCCAGTCCTCGGGACAGTTCGCTCTCCACGCCTTCCTTGCCGAAGCTCTCCCGCAGCTTGTTGCCCTGGTTCTTTCCCACCATGGCCGCGGTCATCAAGGCCCGGCCGAGACAGATCGCCTTCACGTACGGCGATCCGAGGGCAACGGCTTTGAAGAGATGATCCTCGAGGGAGAGGCCGCCCGCAATGGCAATGGGCGGAACGTAAGCTCCCTGCTGATTCAGGCGCTCGCACATGTCGTAGGCCATGCACTCGATGTACACCGTGGGAATGCCCCATTCGTTCATCATACGCCACGGGCTCATGCCGGTGCCGCCACCTGCGCCGTCGATGGTGAGCAGGTCGATCTTGGCGTTGGAAGCGAACTTGATGGCTCGCGCCAGGTCCGCTGGACGATACGCGCCGGTCTTCAACGTCACGTATTTCGCGCCGAGGCTGCGGAGGTATTCCACCGCCCGGTAGAAACCGTCCTCGTCCACCATCCCGAGCCGGGAGTGGCGCTCGAACTCCTTGATGCCGCCCGCGGCGAAGGACTTCCGGGCCGCTTCCGCGGTCGGGTCCGGAAGTACAAGGTACCCGCGCTCCTTGAGCTGCATTGCCCGCTCGATGCTTCCGAGCTTGACCTCGCCGCCGATATCCTTCGCGCCCTGACCCCACTTCAGCTCGAAGATCTCGACCCCGAGCTTCTGGATGGCATACTCCGGCACGCCGAGCTTGGTGTCTTCCACATTGGCCTGGACGACGATTCCGCCGACCCCGTCGTACCAGCGTCGGAACGTGTTGACGCGGCGTTCCATTTCGGGAGATCGGACGATCCTGCCGTCCTTGAATTCAGCCTCCCCGTCCATGCCGCAGATGTTCTCGCCGGCAATGACCATGATGCCGGAGATGGCCGCGCCGACGGCCATTTCTTCCCAGTTGGAACGGCCGATGAAGGTGGAGCCCACCGCGCCCGTGAAAACCGGGAACGCCAGGTTGATGCTCGCATCCGCTCCCACGCTGGTGGAGCAGTCCACCGCGGTGAAGAGCGCCTTGTCGGAGTCGGGCTCGACTCCGACGGCGCCCACGCAGGTGCCCTGAATGTTGAAATGGGAAAAATCGATGGGATAGTCCTTGTCCGCACCTGCGGTAATCTTCCCGTACGGTTGGGGGTAGATGACTTCCCTGCCTTTGATTGCGGATTGCCCGACTTCGCATGGGCCGGGACACCCGTCAAGACAAGTGACGCAGATTCCGGAGCCGGGTGCGGGCTCGACGCGGTTCTTGGTTTTCGTGGCAGCGCTGCGGTTGGGTTTGCTGAACGACACGGTGAGATCCTCCTTGAAGCTCGTGATTGGAGAGCCGGGACCCTGAACGGCGTGGAGTCTCTTGCGGGGCCGATTCAGAAAACCCGCTCCAAAAGGGGTTCGCGAGTGGCGGACGGGGCACGGGGTAGGTTGACGTGAGCGGAGCCGGTCCCATTCAGTTAAAGTGCCACGTACTTTCTAAAGATTAGTAAAACTAATATAAGGAGTCAACGAATTTCTTGCGCCGAAGCCCGGAGTGTTTCACTCGCACGGAGGCAGGGCTCGGCATGGCGTTTCTCAGGCGAATAGGAAAGGGGAGTGTCCGCGGCCAAGGTATGGGCCTTGGAGGCGAATGACACCAATGCCCATCCAAAGGAGCGAAATCCGGGAAGAGCTCCGCGTAGGGGCGACCGGTGGTCGCCCTGGTGCGGGCGCACGCCATGCGTCCCCACAAAGGTGGCGTCGGGGGTGAGGACAACGTAGCGCGACACGCGTTGGCACTTTATCGAGCGCCTAGTTCTGTCTACAGGAAAGTTCGCACCGGATCACTCTCCTCAAAGCAGATTAGCTTGAGGAAAAGAGGGAAGGGGAGTGCTCGTGCCGGAAAAAGCCGGCCGTCCACGGTGGAGGTGGGACAGACCCGCGGGTTTTCCTCCACAGCCGGGGATTTGAGCGAATTATTAGCATCGATAAAACAATGGAGCGTAGAATCAGTAAAGAATGGCCCATCCCAAGGGAGTCTCATGACGGCACACGGTGAGTGATTCCTTGTGGGGCATGTACCGTTCAAATGCTCCCGCCAGCGCCGATGTGTGGAGTCGCCGTCGTAAGCCCGAGCTCGTTACGCGAGACCGTCCGTCATCTTCACGAGCCACTCGTGGATGGGCGCCATGGTATTGAATCGGGAGAAACAGTATTCAATGATATCGGAGCTGAACAGCTCGTCCGGGACAGGGGTGGCTGTCAGAGCATAAAGGCCGTTGTAGCGCAGCAGATCGGCATTCGGGTGGTTGGGGTCGTACCCGCGCGGGGTCCTGGCGTAATGCTCCCCACCAACCGAATAGCCTTGGTGTTTCTCGACCTTTGTCACAGCCTTCGCCAGGGCAGGGCCCTGAACGGGATCGACCACCGCGTCACGATAGGGCCCGAGGATCTTCTTCGAGAAGCAGTGGTTCCCCGCGGCCAGCATCAGCAGCGGCGGTTCGAGGTGGAAATAGTAGCCAGGGCAGTCCATCTTCGTAAGCTTCCCCTCCCAGAAGAAGATGCCCAGGTGTGTCTTGTACGGAGATTTGTCCTTGCTGAACCGCGTGTCACGGTACACGCGGAAAATCGACCGATCCTGCCGCGCATCCGCGATGATGTGCGGCGAGAGAGCGCGGAGCCGCTCGCCCATGGCCACCACGAAGTCCCGCGCGGGGAGGATGACGTGCTCCTCGAATTCGCCTTTGTGCTCTGCAAACCATGCCTTGTCGTTGTGCTCCTTCAACTGGTCGTAGAAGGCGACACTTTCACGGGGAAAGCCTTTGAAGCGATTCTCGGCCGCCATGGGTTCGGCATCCTTTCTGCGGGTGGTTGGCGCTGGGAAGAGCTGTTAGCCCAACTGACGGTAGTTCGTGAATGTTAGCTCATGGCCACCGGGCCGCTTCCTCCGGGTGACACTCCAGGCACGTCTTCGTGAATTCGTCCGAGATCTTCACCGGGTACTTCCCCGTGAAGCACGCTGTGCAAAACTCATTGGCTGGCTGGGGCATGGCGCGGAACATCCCTTCCAGGCCCAGATAGGCAAGGGAGTCGGCGCCGATGAAATCGCACACCTGTTGCACCGTGTTGGCGCAGGCGATCAATTCGCCCTTGCTGGAGAAGTCGATTCCGTAGAAACAGGGGTACCGGATCGGAGGGCAACTGATCCGCATGAGGATTTCCTTCGCGCCAGCTTCGCGCAGGGCGCGGGTCCTCAATTTGCTCGTCGTGCCTCGCACGATGGAATCGTCCACGACGACGATCTTCTTGCCATCGAGGATTTCCCGAACCGGGTTGAGCTTCAGTCTGACGCCGAGATTTCGCACTGCCGGGGATGGCTGGATGAACGTGCGTCCCACGTAGTGATTTCGAATCACGCCGTATTCGAAGGGAAGGCCGCTCCCCTGGGAAAAGCCGAGCGCAGCGTAATTCCCCGAAGCCGGCATGGGGACCACGAGGTCCGCTCCTTCGACCGGGCTTTCCAGGGCAAGTTGAAAGCCGAGCCGCTTGCGTACCTGGTATACGCCGTGACCGAAAATCATCGAATCGGGCCGGGAAAAATAGATGTACTCGAAGATGCACATCGCGGCATGGGACCTTCTGGGACCCTTGATGGACCGCAGGCCGTTGTGGTCCGCCACCACGACTTCGCCGGGCTCGACGTCCCGAACGTATTCGGCTTCGATAATGTCCAGAGCGCACGTCTCGGACGCGAAGACGATCGCGTCCCCCTTGCGCCCGATGCACAGAGGCCTGAATCCGCACGGGTCCCGCGCGGCCAGAATGCCCTGGGGCGTGAGGAATACCACCGACCAGGCCCCCTTTAACTCCTCGAAGACCTTGATGAGGCGCTCCTCGAGTGGACCTCGCTTCTGGAGGACGAGATGAGCAATCAGCTCGCTGTCGGTGGAGGTCTGAAAGATTGCTCCCTTTGATTCAAGTTTCCTTCGCAGGGGGGCTATGTTGACGATGTTGCCGTTGTGTCCGAGGGCGAAAACACGATCAATCTGTTCCACGAGAAAAGGCTGAGCGTTGCGCAGCATGGAGCTGCCCGTGGTGGAGTACCGGACGTGGCCGATCCCCATGGTTCCCTTCTTCATGCCTTGAAGGATACCTTCTTTGAAAACGTCGGAGATCAGGCCCATGCCTTTGTGCGAGCTTATACTGGTCCCATCACTGATAACGATACCTGCGGACTCCTGCCCGCGGTGCTGGAGAGCGTAGAGACCAAGATAAATGAGGCGTGCTGGATCATCGGTTCCGTAGATGGCAAATATCCCGCACTCCTCCTTCTTGGAGGGTGAAGACATCATGCGGTGTGCTCCTGGAGTGAAAAATCGGTATCGAGAGCGTTCTTAGAACGTTATCTTACCGAGGGTGAGTCGTCAAGGGCAGGTCCGGTTCATCTGCAAGCGCGAGTGCGGGGGGAGGCCTTTTTAGAAAAAAGGTCCTCCCCGGTCCATTTTCAATCTTCACTGGGCCGCGGGCGCGCCCCAGCCCATTCGGGGGTCATATCCCCGGGGGATGTCCACCGGTTGAGGCATGGCCACGGACGCAGATCCCACTGCAGCCCGGCTTCGAGGAGCGGCCTGTTCCCGAGGCGGCGCTGCTTGCTGCCTGGGAGGCTGTTTTCTGGTCGTGGCTCGCCGAGGCTGGGCAGGCGCGGGCCCCGGGGGCGCCACCGCCTGTTCCGGCACGGGCGCTCCCGGAGGAGGATAGTATTGCACCGTCGTTCCATCCGGACTCGTTGTGGTGATCCGAACGGCCCCTGCCGGGAGCTCGACTTCGTTCTCGGAGACCGGAGGCGGCTGTTGGCCGGGGGCGTACTGACCGGGCCTCAGCGGAGGAGCTCCCTGTTGCTGGGCGGTCTGGGCCGGCGCAACGTACTGGACGGGAGGTTGAGCGCCATACTGAGCAGGCGCTTCAGCTCCGTACTGGGCCGGCGGCCCGGGTTGTTGGGCTCCCGGCGCGTAATTCTGCCACTCAGGATACATTCCTTGCGATGGCGGATACTGGTACTGGTACGTCTGCGCCGGCGGATAACCGCCTTGGTACGGTTGCGCGGGTTGCGCGTATCCCTGCTGGGGATAACCCGCCGGAGCCTGAGCATATTGGCCCGGTCCCACTTGCTGTTGCGTATATTGCCCGGACTGATCCATTTGCTGTCCAGCCGCTTGAGTGGTGTCAAACTGCTGGGCCGGGCCACTGCCCCACAATCCGAATCCGCCGGGCCCCATCACCGAGTCCAGGAAGCCTTGGCCGAATGCCGGGCCCTGCAAGACACCCATGAAAACCAGTATCAGCACCCCTCTCCGTATCATTTTCTTCTCCTTGCGGCTCGCCTCGGGAGCCACGATGTGTTCGAAGGGAACAGGTGGAGACATATTCATTTATCCTAAGATATTTTACGCCAATGGTCCAGGGGTGTCAAGGCAATCCTTGAACGTTCCCATGCAACCGGTCGGGAATCCCGGAAATGGCGTTCAACGGCCTTCCGAAGCCCTCATCTCACATCGATCTTTTTTCAGGTACTTATCGTCTTGAGACACTCGTGTCCCGGACCCGGTTCCGGCTTTTCACGCGAGAGCCGCCGAGCCCTGTAGAGAGAGAAGGGATTCTGCTATATTTGGGAGTGACAGCAACAAAACGGAAGCCAAGCGGCCAATTCATGAATATGATTGAAAAACGAATTCTTATCGTCAAACCCAGTTCACTGGGTGATGTTGTCCATGCTCTTCCCGTGGTCCACGCGATCAAGCGGCATTACGCGAACTGTCACATCGGCTGGATCGTCCAGAAGGGGTTCCAAGGAATCCTCGGAGACGACGCCACGGTCGACGAGATCATTCCCATCGACATCCCATCCACGAGCGATCCGAATGCCGGCCGGAACGCGGTGTATCGGGCCACGGTGGCCACCATTCGCACGCTCCGATTCCTGCGAAAACGATTCACGATCCGCCCCTATCACCTGGTTTTGGATCTCCACGCTTCGTTTCGAAGCGGTCTTCTGGCGATCACCAGCCCAGGCGCCATCCGGATCGGCTTCGCGGACGCCCGGGAAGTGAACACCCTTTTCCAGCACTACTGCATTCCCGTTGACCCGGGCAAACCCCACGCGGTGGACAAGAATCTGGAGTTCGCCCGGTACCTGAAATGCGAGCCGCAACCCGAAGATCTCAGAGTCAACGTAGGCCGGGTATCGCGACAAGAAGCCGAGTCGCTCATCAGGTCGGTGGGAATTGCCCCGGGAGAGAAGATCATTTTCGCCAATCCCGCCGCCAGATGGGCGACCAAACTCTGGACCGTCACCGCGTGGGCGCGCTGTGCCGACCTCTTCGTGAGGGAAACGGGCGCCAGGGTCGTCTTTTCGGGCAGTCCAGCGGATGTTCCCCTCATCAGGTCCATCACGGATCGGATGCGCGGAGAGGCGCTCGTCACCGCGGGCAGGCTGAGCCTTCCGGGAGTGGCTGCCCTCATTGAGACCGCGGACGTGTACGTCGGAGCGGACTCGGGTCCCATGCACATTGCCGCGTTCGTCGGGACCCCGGTGGTGGCCCTCTTCGGTCCGACCGATCCGATGAAGGTGGGGCCTTACGGAGCGGGGCACCGCGTCATACGGCAGGAGAGACTGGATTGCCTCGGCTGCCGCAAGCGGACCTGTTCCCATCTGCGTTGTATGGAAGAAATCACGCCGGAAATGGTGGTTGCTGCAACCGTGGAGCTCAAGGGTTGGTGAAGCACTCCTTCAGCCGATTTCCCCTCGAATGATCACTGACTGCCTGGAGTGGTGGGCGCGAGTCTGGGACGAGCTCCCCGATCAGTCTTCGGCGCGCGTCGCGGGTAGACTGAGCCTTCGTGGGGGCGAGACCGCTGAGCCGGCACGACCCGTGATGTTGAGGAAGACCTGGGCCTGACGGCTGGTGGTCCGGTGGGGGGGGCCGGACGGGTCGCTCGGGCCAATCTCCGCGGGGGCGGTGCGCCGGGCGTGCATTCCGCGCCCATGGGGGGAGGAGGCGACGTCAAGCGTCGGCAGTCACCGTCAGCTCTCGGAGGAAACGGATTGGGGGATTCGTAACGGGGCGCATACTCTTCGGGCATGAGGCAGCGGCCCGGGCAGGCTTCGTTCGGAGGAAAGTAGTACGGAGCATAATAGACCCATGGACCGAATCTCAATTCTGCGCGTGAATCCGCGGCCGCGAACAGGGCGACGGCGAGACAGAGCAGGAGGAAGAGAGCAGGGCGTGGATTTCTCATGGACAAGGGCCTCCGATCATGGACGGGGACTAATCGTTGGTGAATTATATCTGTTATGTCAAGATATTGTCAATAACTTTAAATGGATTTGTTGATGTCAAAAGCTCATGGTGGCACGAATGAGCCCTCGAGGGACTCCCGACGGAATTACTGAGGCACGTCGTGAAAATACGGGAGATCGATTCTTGACGCAGCGCCGGGAGTTGTGTTTTATTAAATGTTTTATCAGCTCAATTTGGGGCATCGGAGCTCCCCGGTGGCCCCGCTTCCTAAGGGGTGGCAATGAAGCAGTACAAGACCGAAGACGTTCGTAATGTGGCGGTCGTCTCCCACGCTGGCTCCGGCAAGACAACTCTCTGCGAAGCCATGCTTTTTGTTTCGGGAGCGGTAGACCGTCTCGGAAAGGTCACCGACGGCTCATCCAACTTCGATTTCGAGCCGGAAGAGGTGAAACGCGGGATAACCATAAGCTCCGTGCTGTTCACCATCGAATGGAAAAAGAGGAAGATCAATATTCTCGACACGCCGGGGGACCCGAATTTTGCGTCAGAGGTCGTTGCTGCTCTCAAGGCCGCCGACATTGCGGCCTTGGCTGTAGATGCGGTGGATTCGATCAAGCCTCTCACCGAAAAGGTTTGGTCGGAAATCGAAGCTGCCGGCCTCCCCAGGATCCTGGTCGTCACGAAGATGGACAGGGAGAGGGCCGATTTCGATAAGGTGATCAACGACGTCAAAGAAGCTCTTCAGGTGAAGCCTCTCGTTTTGCAGATACCTCTGGGCAAGGAAACCGATTTCAAGGGCGTCGTGGATCTGCTCGCCATGAAGGCTCTGGCCTTCGACGGTGACGGCAAAAAAATCACCAGAGGCGAGATTCCCGCGGAGATCGCTGACGAGGCACAGTCGAGGCGGGACGTGCTCATCGAAGACCTCGCGGAGGTCGATGACGGTCTGATGGAACGATATCTCGAAGGAGAAGAGCTCGGGAGCGACGACCTGGCTGCCGCGCTTCGCCGGGGGATCATCGAGCGGACCTTTGTGCCGGTGCTCGTGTGCTCCGGACTGTCGAACGCCGGGATTCAGCCCCTCCTGGATCTCATCTCCGACGCGTGCCCCTCACCGGCAGATCTGCCACCCGTGACCGGAACGACTCCCGCCGGCGAGGAGCAGACCCGAGCGCCTTCTCCGGATGAACCTTTCTGCGCCTACGTTTTCAAAACGCTGGCCGATCCGTACGCGGGCCGGCTGAGCCTCTTTCGCATCTTCTCGGGAAAACTGAGCCCTGACTCCAACTTCTACAATGCCAATCGCGGCATCAAGGAACGGTTCGGTCAGCTCCTCGCCACCCAGGGCAAGCACCAGAAGCAGTTGGAGTGGGCTCAGGCAGGTGACATCGTCGCTGTGGCCAAACTCAAAGAGACCCTCTCCGGAGACACCATTTGCGATGAAAAGGGGCCGATTATCATTCCTCCTCCGACGCTTCCCCAGGCGGTCATATCCTTTGCCATGGAGCCAAAAGCAAAGGGCGACGAAGAGAAGATCACCCAGAGTCTGGCCCGTCTCGCGGAAGAAGATCCTACCCTGACCGTCGGCCGTGATGCTCACACGAATGAGTTTCTCATTTCGGGCATGGGTCAGCTCCACGTCGAGGTCATTGTCGAGAAACTCAAGAGGAAGTTCGGGGTGGACGTGAACCTGAAAACGCCCAAGGTCCCGTACAAGGAGACCATCAAGGGAAGAGCGAGAGTCGAAGGAAAGCTCAAGAAGCAGACCGGCGGTCGTGGACAGTTTGCCGTGGCGTGGCTGGAGCTCGAACCTTTGCCCCGCGGCCAGGGCTTTGAGTTCGTGGACAAGATCGTGGGCGGAGTAATTCCGCGTCAGTACATCCCCGCAGTGGAGAAAGGCGTGGTCGACGCCATGGCAGGCGGCGCCCTTGCCGGATGCCAGGTCATCGACGTGCGGGTGACGGTATTTGATGGGAAGTATCACGACGTGGACTCCTCGGAACAGGCATTCAAGATCGCCGCGTCCAAAGGCTTCAAAGCGGGTGTGCTCCAGGCGAACCCGATCCTGCTGGAGCCCATCATGATCATGGAGGTCACGGTTCCGGAAGACTGCATGGGCGACGTGATGGGTGATCTCAACTCCCGGCGGGGCCGGATCCTGGGCATGGACGCTCGGGGCTCGAGCCAGGTGATCAAGGCGCAGGTGCCGATGTCCGAAGTGCTCAAGTACGCGTCCGACCTCACCTCCATGACGTCGGGACGCGGGGTCTTCAGCATGGAGTTCTCCCACTACGAAGAGGTCCCCGGCAACCTCGCGGAAAAGATCGTCGAAGCCGCGGGAAAGATGAAAGAGGAAGAAGACTGATAAGAAATGGACCGGGGAGGGACTTTGCTCAAGAAATCCTTCCACGGACCTTTTTAGACCTGGATGGATCGATTGTTGAGAGCATGTCATTGCGAGGAGCCTCGCGACGAAGCAATCTCTGCGTTTCGGCAACCAACCCGATGAGATTGCTTCCCCCGGATCAAGTCCGGGGTCGCAATGACAGCATTTCCCGGCGCCTACTGGGTTGATCGACCAAGAATCGCTCAGATTTGGTTCAAAGGTCTCCCCTCGCATGCGCCTTTTCAAAGGAATTATCACGATGCCCAAAGGCACGATCATTGCCGTTTGCACAAGCAAGAGGAAAGGAACGCCGAAGACCGACGTGGGATCAGGGGAGTTGGTCGAAGGATTCGGCATTCGGGACGATGCTCACGGAGGCGACTGGCACCGGCAGGTGTCGCTGCTCTCCATCGAACAGATTGACACCATGAAGGTCAAAGGCTTCGACGTTCAGTCCGGCAGCTTCGCGGAGAACCTCACCACCCGTGGTTTCGATCTGCCCTCGGTGAAGGTGGGAGACCGGCTGAAAGTGGGGGAAACGGTCGTCCTGGAAATCACACAAATCGGCAAGGAGTGCCACACCCGATGCGCGATCTATCATAAGATCGGGGAGTGTATCATGCCCGAGCAGGGCGTCTTTGCTCGAGTAATCGCAGGTGGCGAAGTGAAGACGGGCGATCCCATCGACTTCGCCTGACGGAAGAAGGCCAAATGCCGGCCGTGCACCGAGGCCGAGATAGGCAAGCACCAGGCGGCGCACGACGGGAGCCACCAATATATTTGAAGTTTTTGGAAGGGGGGTGCGGGGGGAGGACCTTTTTTCAAAAAGGTCTCCCCCCGCACGTCTTTTGCCGCATCCGGCGGGAGAACATGCCATGCTGAAGTTCGGGCGGAGTTACGAGGAAGTTTGCGGATCTTTCCGGTGGCAGATACCGGATCGGTTCAACATCGGGGTAGATGTGTGCGACAAGTGGGCCGATCAACCGGATCGCGTCGCGCTGATCTACGAGGACGACCGCGGACAGGTCCGAGATTACCGGTTCTCTGAGCTGAAGCGACTTTCCGACCAGCTTGCGAACGGTCTGAAGGCGCAGGGGATACAGGCTGGGGACCGGGTCGGCATTCTCTTGGGGCAATGCCCGGAAACGGCAATCACCCACATTGCCGTGTACAAGCTCGGCGGCATCGTGATACCGCTCTTCACCCTCTTCGGCCCCGACGCCCTCGAGTATCGCCTGAGCAACAGCGCCGCGAAGGCGCTCGTCACCGACGCCGCGAACCTCCACAAGATCACGGAAATTCGTGGACAACTCCCGGATTTGCAAGTGGTGCTGGTTATTGACCCTGTGCGTGAGGAAGGCGTCCTTGACTTCTGGAATCTCATCGAGAAGGGGAGCGCTGACTTCGAGCCGGTCGCCACAAAACCGGACGACCCTGCGATCATCATCTACACCTCGGGGACCACAGGACCTCCAAAAGGCGCGCTCCATGCTCATCGGGTGCTGTTGGGCCATCTGCCCGGAGTGGAGTTTCCCCACAATTTCTTTCCCCGGGAGGGAGACCGGTTCTGGACTCCGGCGGATTGGGCCTGGATCGGCGGACTGATCGATGTTCTCCTCCCCAGTTGGCACCACGGGGTATCGGTCGTCGCGCGTCGCTTCAGAAAGTTCGATCCGGAAGAAGCTTTTCACCTTATCGCAAAACACCGAATCCGCAACGCGTTCATGCCGCCGACAGCCCTGAAGTTGATGCGACAGGCGAAGGATCCCCGCAGCCGACACGACTATTCCATGCGAAGCATCGGATCGGGGGGAGAGACGCTTGGGGCCGAGCTCCTGAACTGGGGCAAGGAAACCATGGGGGTGGACATCAACGAGTTCTACGGTCAGACCGAGGTAAACCTGGTGGTGGGAAACTGCGCGGAGATCATGGAGATCCGGCCCGGTTCCATGGGGAAGCCCATTCCGGGGCATACCGTGGAGATCGTGGATGAGGAAGGCCAACCGGTTCCGCCGGGCACGGTGGGTGAGGTCGCGATCAAACGGCCTGACCCGGTGATGTTCCTCGAGTACTGGGCACGGCCTGACGCGACTCGAGAGAAGTACATCGGCGATTGGTGCCTGACGGGAGACCTGGCCCGCAAGGACCAGGACGGGTATCTCTGGTTCACGGGACGAAAGGACGACGTGATCACCAGCGCGGGCTACCGCATGGGACCCGCGGAGATCGAGGACTGCATCCTGAAACACCCCGCGGTGAGCCTCGTGGCGGTGGTCGGTAGTCCGGACGAGGTTCGTACCGAGATCGTGAAAGCATTCATTGTGCTGAAGCCTGGTCTGACCGGTACTCCCTCGGTGACCGACGAGATCAAGAACTTCGTGCGCGTGCGATTGGCAGCGCATGAGGTTCCCCGCGAGATCGAATTCGTCAGCGAGCTTCCCATGACAGCCACCGGCAAGATCATGCGGAAGGAGCTGAGAAAGCTGGAGGAAGCCAGGAAGGCGTCTCAAGGAAGAACTTCTTGACAGGAGCTGCGTAGGACACTATTCTATTACGCTGTATTGTCTGTCGCCGCATGACAAACCATACTGCCCTCCGGAATCATAGGGAAGAGCACTATCATACATCCCTAGGAACACCACCGACGGTTCGAGGTTCAGCGGGCCGAAATGCGGGGCGCCCCGTCCCGGACAACGTGTGCCCTCTGCCATCCCGCAACTCCTGCGAACCTCGCGAGACAACCTGAAGAGGAACCATGACCGGATCAACCTTCGCCAAAGGCGGGATACATCCCGACGAACACAAGGAACTGACCGAGCACCTGGCTATCGAAGAGATGCCTCTCCCTGATTACGTGGTCCTTCCGCTCTCCATGCACTTCGGCGCGCCGGCAAAGCCGCTCGTGAAGAAAAAACAGGAAGTGCAGGAGGGTGAGGCGATTGCGGTCGTGGAGAAGGCCCTCGGCGCGACGATTCACAGCAGCGTCACCGGTGTGGTGAGATCGATTGAGGCCAGACCACATCCAACCTTGGTGCGGTGCGATGCAATCGTCATCGACCGAAATCCTGACGCCCCACCCCGCAAATATCAGCCCGAGGACTGGAGGAAGCTGTCGAGAGAGCAGCTCCTTGCCAGAGTGAAAGACGCCGGCATTGTGGGGTTGGGCGGCGCGGGTTTTCCGACCCACGTGAAGCTGTCCCCCCCGCCCACAGCCAAAGTGGATACCCTGGTTCTCAACGGAGCGGAATGCGAGCCGTACCTGACCACCGACCATCGAATCATGCTCGAGGACCCGGACAAGATCGTGGAAGGCGCCAAGATCATTCTGAAGATCCTGGGCATCAAGCAGGCGGTTATCGGAATCGAGCTCAACAAGCCCGATGCGATCAACGCCCTGACCAAGGCCGCGGGCCAGGGCTGGGACGATGGAACAGTCCGAGCTCAGGGCATGAAGGTGAAATACCCCCAGGGCTCGGAGAAGCAGCTCATTTACTCCCTTACCGGCCGATCGGTTCCCGGCGGCGGGCTCCCGTTCGACGTGGGCGTGATCGTTCAGAACATCTCCACCACCCTTGCCATCTACGAAGCTGCGACCTTGAATAAGCCGCTCTACGAAAAAGTGGTGACTTTCTCGGGACGGGCCCTCAATCGACCCGCGAATCTGAAAGTGCGGGTCGGAACAGTGCTTTCCGACGTGGTCAATTACCTGGGAGGCACCACCGATCTGCTCAAGATCGTATCCGGCGGCCCGATGATGGGGTTTGCGATCTCGACGCTCGACGTCCCGATCACCAAGACCACCTCGGGAGTTCTTTTCCTCAACAGCAAAGAGACGGATCTGCAACCCCACGGTCCCTGTATTCATTGCGGATGGTGCCTGGACGCGTGTCCCATGGGGCTGTTACCCAAAGAGACGGGGATTTATGTCGAGGCCGGCAAGGGGCACCTGACGGAGAAATTCGGCATCTTTGATTGCTTCGAGTGTGGCTGCTGCGCTTATGTGTGCCCTGCCAAGCGCCCGCTGGTGCAGTTTATCAGGCTGGCCAAAATAGAGGTGAAGAAACACGGGTAACCGTTTGAATGTTCGGGTCCTCGCGAATCGGAACACTGCACCGGGACCCCTTATTCTCATGCGACGGTAGGGTTCCGTTATTTCCGGACCCACCGTCCGCGAGGCCGCCCGAGGCCTGAAAATAACGTCGGGGAGGATGGAGCCATCGAAACGATAGAGCAGAGAAATCCGGGTATGGAACCCCAGTGGGCCGTTTCGGTATCCCCCCACATACGAATGGGGAAGACCACGGCCGGAATCATGTGGACGGTGTCCGCGTCGTTGATTCCGGTGATGATGTTGTCTGTGTACAATTTCGGCTTTCGGGGATTGATCGTCACGCTTGTCAGCGTCGTCTCCTGTCTGGCGGTGCAGGCCATATCACAGAAAGCCCTGGGCAGAAAGGTTTCCGTTGGAGACGGCAGCGCCGTCTTGACGGGCATCCTGATGGCCTTCGTCATACCGCCGGGCGTCCCGTACTGGCTTCCTGCGGTGGGCGCGGTGGCGGCCATTTTTATTAACAAGGAGCTCATGGGCGGGCTGGGATTCAACGTATGGAATCCCGCCCTCGTGGGAAGGGCGCTGCTCACCGCAGCTTTTCCCGTGGCCATGACGTCTGCGTGGCTCCCTACCGTGGACTGGGGAAACGTCCACTCACTGGCGGTGTACCTCGGTTTTGGCGAGGTGGACGCGGTGTCTACGGCTACCCCCCTCTACGTGTTGAAACATTACGGAATCGGAGCCTTGACTGAGAAATTCGGAGGTCTTACGACCATTTACCAGAATTTCTTCATCGGTCTGCGGCCTGGCTGCATCGGGGAGACTTCGGCCGCACTGATTCTCCTCGGCGGCCTGTTCCTTCTTGCGAAGGGGATCATCACGTGGCACATCCCGGTCACGACCATTGCCACGGTGGCGGTTCTTTCGTGGATATTCGGTGGAGAGACTTGGTTCGGCGGCGACCCCCTCATTGCCGTCTTGTCGGGCGGGTTGATGCTCGGCGCCTTCTACATGTGCACGGACTACGTCACATCACCCACGCTGAAACCGGGCCAGATAGTCTTCGGCATCGGGGTAGGGGCGCTGACGGTGTTGATTCGCCTGAAGGGCGGTTATCCCGAAGGGGTCTGCTACGCCATTCTCCTGATGAACTGCCTCACTCCGGCACTGGATGAGTGGTTCAAACCGAAGCGATTCGCACCACCCAAGCAGGCGCCCGTGGCGGCTGCCAAGTAGGGTTTTCCTTTTCTTACGAGGGTCCGATGAAAGAGATTCTAAAGATAACTGCGAGCCTGACCGCTGTTTGCGTGGCAGCGGCGATGCTTCTTGGAGCCGTCTTTGCCAAGACGGACCACGCGCGGAAGGCGAACGAGGAGAAAATCCAGGAAGAGACCATACAAAGCCTTCTTGGCTATGGCGCCGGAAAGAAGGCGCCGGAAGACCTGAAAGTGTATCCCGTCTATCGGTACGTGATTCACGATAGTCAGGGAAAGAGCCTTCTCGGGTATGTCGTCCCGGTGAAGGACAAGGCGTTTGCACTTGTCGAGATCGACGTCTCCGGTAAGCCCGAAAAGGTGCTGCCCCTGAAAGCCGAGCCCGCACAGTTGATGGAGGCCGGAGCTCGGGACGCAGCCGTGAAAGCCGTCCTGCCCCAGGGGTTCACGGCAACCTTTGCCCAGACGCTCTTCATAGCCAACCTGGGTTCGGAACGTCTCGGTTACGTGATCCCGGGCCGGACGCAGGGATTCAAAACGTTCATTGATCTCATGGTCGCGCTGGAGAAGGATTTCACCGTGAAAGGGATCGCGATCATCAGGTCGGAAGAGGATCCGGGACTGGGCGCGGAAATCCAAAAGGATTTTTTCAAGAACCAGTTTGCAGGCAAGCCGGAAGACGTGCTCAAGGGCCTCAAGGTGGTCAAGGAGCCTCTCCCGGCAGATTACCTGTCCGTGTTGGACCCTGCCAAGATCAAGGCGGCAGGGCTCTCTCCGGAAAAAGTCCGAGAAATCAAAGATAAGCACCTGAAAGACGATATATACGCCCTCACCGGCGCGACCATTTCAAGCCGGGCGGTGACCAACGGTGTCAAGGACACAGTCAGAAAATTCGTGTATCGTCTGGCAATCCTCGATCAAGCTCTCAAACAAGAGAAACTTCAGGTCGCGTTTTAGGGGAGGTTCACGGTGAACAGATACCTAACGCTGTTATGGAACGGGCTCATTCCCGAGAATCCCATATTCAGGCTCGCCTTGAGCCTGTGTCCAGCGGTCGCGGTGACGGTTTCGATCAAGAACGGCCTCATGCTGGGTCTCGCGGTGGTGTTCGTGCAGGTGGCGTCGAGCTGCACCGTATCCATATTCAAGAACTTCATTCATCCGAGAATCCGAATACCCGCATACGTCATCATCATTGCCACGTGGGTCACCATCATCGACATGATTCTTCCGGTGATCAATCCAGCCGTGTACAAAGACGTGGAGCTGTTCATCAAGCTCATTGTGGTGTTCGCGATCATCATTTCACGGCTGGAGCTTTTCGCTTCGAAAGAGCCGCTTGGACTGTCTTTCTTCGACGGTCTCGGCATGGGGATCGGGTTTACGTTCGGCCTGTGTCTCGTCGGCGCGATCCGCGAGTTTTTCGGAGCGGGCCAGCTCTACGGGTACGACGTGCTGGGATTCCAGCCGCTGCTGGTGATGATCCTCCCCGCAGGCGGATTCTTTGTCATTGGATTCATCATGGCAACGTTCAACTGGGCGGAATACAAGATCACCGGGAAGATGCCCAAATCCGGAGGAGGTCACTGAGATGAAAATGGGCAAGATTTTCGTCAAGACCTCCCTGGTCCTGCTGCTTTCGATGATCGTCGCGGGCATGGCTGTGGCCGCGGACCCTGGTTCCGGCTCCTTTAAGAAGGACAAAGCCATTGAGATTTCCTTTGGTGTCCCGGTGGACGAGGCGTGGGCGAAGAATGTCGGGAACTTCACGGTGTATGAGAAACCGGACCCGGACATCAAAATCCCCGTGGAGTCGGTAACGCTGGATTCGAGGCGGGTAACCGCGACGCTCAATTTCGCGGACTCACTCAACACCGGCAGCGAGTATGTGGTGGAGGCCAAGGGCGTGACCTCCGACGGGAAAGTGATCGGTACCCGAGAGTTCCTTGCAAGGAAGACTCAGGTTCAACTACTGTTCACTATTTTCTTGACGGCCTCTCTCATCGGCAACTTCGTATTCACGAAGTATCTGGGCCTTTGCATCTTCTTCGGCGTTTCACAGAAGAAGGAAACGGCCATCGGCATGGGGATCACCTTCACGTTGGTCATGGTGCTGAGCGCGATCATGTGCTGGGCCTTTTACAACTATGTCCTGGAGCCGCTGCATCTCGGTTTTCTCAAAATTATCGTCTTTATCGGCATCGTGGCGATATTCGTTCAGGCCGTGGATACCATCCTCAGAAAGGTGAATCCGTACCTGTTCAAGAAGTTGGGTGTGTACCTCGTGCTTATCACCACGAACTGCATCATCCTGGCCGTGCCGTTGCTGAACGTGGACACCGGATACGGCTCGGTGTCGAGTTTGATCAATGGTTTGGGGGCCGGCCTCGGATTTGCCCTCGCGCTGTTCCTCATGGCCTGCGTCCGGGAGAAGCTCGAGGTCTGTCGAGTGCCGCCGACGTTCCAGGGCCTCCCCATCGCCTTTGTCGTGACCGGGCTCTTTGCACTGGCTTTTCTCGGATTTTCCGGGCTCGCCCTCTTCTAGGAGCAGTCGCGGTGAACCGTAACGCCGATCGAGGTGCTCGTCGCGACGCAATCGGCCGCGGGACGAGCGAGCGCGGGCCGTTGACCGGCAATTGATCGATCATTCTCGCTCGGATAGAATAGGTCCATAACAGCTCCGGTGAGCGGATCTCTCAATCGGCTCACCGGATTTGAACGTGGTAGAGGTGCTTCAGAATGGAAGAAGTCTGGAAGATAGCAATTGCAGGAACGATCTTCTTTGCCCTTTTCGGCCTGTGTTGCGGTCTGGCGCTGGCGTACGCGGCCAGGCGCTTCGCGGTTAAGGTGGATCCCAAGATCGACGCGGTGCGTGCGTGTCTGCCCGGAGCGAACTGCGGCGCCTGCGGATTCGCTGGCTGCGAGTCATACGCAGAGGCTGTTGTCTGTGACATCGGTTGCCCTCCGGGCAAGTGTGCGCCGGGGAAACAGGCGGTCGCGGAGAAAGTCGCCGCGATAACCGGGAAGGCCGTGGGAGAGGCAAGCGAAGTGATCTCCTTTCTGCGATGTTCGAGAAATGAGGGCCAGGTAGCCAAGAAACATTCCTATGTGGGCTTCGACACGTGCCAGGCCGCGTCCATTGCCTTCGGCGGCCCGTACGAGTGCACGTTTGCGTGTGTAGGGTATGGAGATTGCGAGGCCGCCTGTCCTTTCGACGCGATTCACATGAAGGACAATATGCCGGTCATCGACCCTGTCGCCTGCACCGGATGCGGTGTGTGCGTCAAGATTTGTCCCAAGCAAGTGCTCCAACTCCTGCCCAAGAACGCGCCGGTCTACGTGCCGTGCAGCAGCAAGGACAGCGGTAAGGCGGTAACGAACGTCTGTCAGGTCGGCTGCACCCACTGCAAGGCATGCACGGTAAAGGCCAAAGAAGCGGTCAGTATGGTCAAGGACCGGATCGAGATCGAATACGACAAGTGCGACGAGGCATGTGCGAAGGCCGGAGTCTGGGCCTGCAACAAGCAGTTCATCTTCCGCTACACCGACCCCGGACGGCAGGCCAAAGCCGTTGCAGAGATAAAAGCCGATCAGGCGGCCAAGAAGGCGGCGGCCGCTGCGAAGAAAGCCAAAGAGGAAGTCGCGGAAAAGCAGGCTTAGTGCGCTTTTTCATAAATGCGGTCACGAATTTTGTCCTCTGAGATTGCTTCGTCGCTCCGCTCCTCGCAATGACACTCCCGTAAGTTGTCATTGTGAGAGAAGCGAAGCAATCTCTCTGGACAGCGACGTGTGACCGTACTTGTGAAACGCCGTGCTATAGCAGTTGCCAAAAATAATGTCCGATTGCGGAGAGAATGATCCCGGTAGGGGCAGACTCGTGTGTCTGCCCCTGGATAAGGGCGCACACACGGGTGCGCCCCTACCGTGGGTCCTCTCTTTGCAACGGATATAAGCCGCGTCGCTCCCACGTCCGGTTTCTTAACCTGCCGTTTCATGACTTCCCTTTCCCCCGTCCCGACCCGTGGGGTCGGGAATGTCCGCCGCCACCCACTCGTTGACACAAGACCAGTGCAGATGGTATTTTGAACGGTACGGACTCCGTGGCTCCGATGGAGAGACGCGCGGAGCCCGCACACGGATCTCCGGTCCCATGCCCCCGTCGCAATGACAACCCAATCGTCATGGCCTGACCGCGGTAGAGGTTCCCATGAAAAGCGAAAAGAAATTCAAGGAGATGAACGTCGTTGGAATAGCTTCCGACACCCGAAACATGCAACCGGTGGTGATCCTGAAAGAGGCGATCGGCGAGCGGGAGCTCTACATCTGGATCGGTCCCGTCGAGGCCATGGCCCTTCAGCGCGCGATGAACAAGGAGATTTTCCAGCGTCCGTTGACCCACGAGCTGATGCGAAACATCCTGGACAAGACCGGGGTGACGCTCGAGCATATCGAGATCGACGATCTGAAGGATCACACGTACTATGCCACGATATATTTGAAAAACAGCGATTCGAAGTTGATTACCATCGACGCGCGGCCTTCCGATTCCCTCGTACTGGCGACGTGGACCGGAGTCCCCATCTTCGTGAGCGAACAGGTCATCGAGGGAATGGCTCAGGCCGACCAGGAAGATACGGGTCGACAGAAGGTCATCCTCACCCAGGAGGATGTGGAGAGAACCGACGAGGAATTGACCAAGATCCTCGAAAGAATGAACCCGGAGGATCTCGGAAACGCTTAGGAGCCTGTCGCCAAACCCTGGTCCGGATGATAATCGTGCCACGATTGCAGCACAAGGCTGACTTTCAAGACAGCCTGGTAGACCGTTTTTGTGGCCCACTGCCCGCCTCGGTCCCTCCGACCCTGGATTATCTCGCCATTGACCTGAGAGAACCCGGATGATACCGTGTCGGCAGTGATACGGTTCGTGAGTGGGTGAGGTCAATGCGGTGGAAATCCTTCCCGTCCCCGTCCGGGGGCGGACCCTTCAGGCTTCTGAAATACTTTATTATCTCAGGCTTCGCTGTCATCGCCATTGTGACGTTCTTGCTCGGCGCGCTCCTCTACACCACCAGTGTGGACACGCTCCTGAAAGGCGCCGAGAGCTACGCTCGACTCCTCGCGGAAAACCTCAACTACAACATCTTCATCGGATTTTACGCTCCCCTGAAAGCCCGCGGGATTACGATGGATCTGCGTCAGTGGGATCAATTCGGGTCCCTGGATTCCCTGATCAAGGACTTCACGTACGGCCTCAAGATCCAGCGGATCAAGGTGATAGACCGGCGCCGGAAGATCGTGTACAGCACGGACTATGATCTCATCGGCAAAGAGGAGCCCGAGAGCTCACAGGTCGCGGCGGCGCTCAACGGCAAGGATCTAACCCTCATCCGCAGGGAAAAGAAGTCCCCCGACCAATGGCAGGGCAACTGGGTCGCGGAAACCTACTACCCGCTGAGAGAAGGGACCGGCAACTACTGGATGCTGGGGAACATCTACGGCGTTATCCAGATCACCCAGGATGTGACCGGCCAGTACGCCACCGTTCAGCGGTCCATTGCGGCCATCTTTCTCGTGGCCGTGGGGTTGATGGCCTTTCTGTTCATCATGCTCTCGCTCATCGTGAGGCGGGGCGAGCGGATACTCCTGGACAGGGCCAACGAGCAGAAGCGCCTCGAGGAGCAGCTTCTGCAATCGGAGAAATTGGCTTCCATCGGGCAGATGGTGGCCACGATCGCCCACGAGATCCGCAACCCCCTGGGAATTATCAGGTCATCAGCCGAGATGTTGGCCAGGAAAACCAATCCCGAGCCGATTAAGATCAAGAAATTTTCGGGAATCATTGTGGAAGAAGCCATGAGGCTCAGTAACATTCTCACAGACTTCCTGGACTTCGCGAGGCCGAGATCTCCCGATCTCAAGTTCATCGACGTGCGGGACGTCATAGCCCGGGTGAGGACCAACCTCGATCACGAGATCCAGGCGCGGAATATAACGTGGGTTGATTTGGCATTGGACGGGACTCCCCCGCCCGTGCTCGGCGACTCGGACCTTCTGTACCAGGCATTTCTCAACGTGGCGATGAACGCCTTTGAGGCCATGGAGCCCGGTGGCAGTCTCACGATGAATATCGACAGGGACCGCTCCGGGGTCCGGGTGAATTTCCGCGACACAGGCCACGGTATTCCGGAAGAGGACTTGCCGAAAATCTTCACCCCATTCTTTACGACTCACGAGATGGGGACGGGCCTGGGACTGTCGGTCGTTCACAACATCGTCACCGCGCACGGGGGCGAGCTCTCGGTACGGAGCAGTCCCGGCGAAGGAACGGTATTCACGATTCTTCTCCGGACCTCGGATGAATCGACGCGGGGAGACGACCCGCGGTATTCCCATGGCAAGGCTTAAACAGCCCCGCTCAACGGCGATCACATGACTACTGTTCTCGTTGTCGACGACGAAAAGAATTATCTGGTTGTCCTGGAAGACCTCTTGGAAGACGAGGGCTATCGGGTTCTCACTGCATCGTCGGGCCATGAAGCCATTGACATCGTTCATCAGACACCCGTGGATGCCGTGCTGTCCGACATCAAGATGCCCGGCATGAGCGGAATCGACCTCTTGGACACGATCAAAGGCTTGGACCCCGACCTGCCGGTTATTCTCATGACCGCTTTTGCAGAAGTGGACCAGGCGGTGGATGCCATGAAGAAGGGCGCCCTGGACCACATTCAGAAGCCCTTTGACAACAAGGACGTAAAACGCGCGATTGCCCGCGGGGTCGAGAGGCGCTCGCTCATACGAAACATTCGGCGTCTGGAGACCGAACTGGGAACCGTGTGGGGAAACATCATCGGCAAGTCCAAGGCCATGGAAAAGGTCTTCACCCTGATGAAGCGGGTGGCCGACACGCCCACCACGGTGCTCGTCTGCGGTGAGTCCGGAACCGGCAAGGAATTGATTGCCCGCGGGGTGCATCGGGGATCTTCCCGCGTGAAACAGCCGTTCGTCTCGATCAATTGCGCCGCCGTACCCGAGAATCTCCTGGAATCGGAGCTTTTCGGGTATGAGAAGGGGGCCTTTACCGGAGCCGTAACCCTCAAGCAGGGCAAGTTCGAGGTTGCCGACGGCGGTTCGCTCTTTCTGGATGAAGTCGGAGAAATGTCCCTGAATCTTCAAGTGAAACTGCTGCGCATCCTCCAAGAGCAGGAATTCCAGAGAGTGGGGGGAACGAAAGATATCCTGGTGGACGTTCGAATCATCGCGGCCACGAACAAGGAACTGAGAGATGAGGTCGAGGCAGGCCGGTTCAGGGCCGATCTATTCTTCCGGCTCAACGTGGTGAGGATCGACGTTCCTCCTTTGCGGGAACGCCGGCCCGACATCCCTCTGCTCGTCGCGCACTTTGTCCGTAAGTTCGGGGAGAAGCTCGGGAGGCCCATCAAAGACGTGGATCCCGAGGTGATGAGCGCTTTCTTCAAGTATTCATGGCCCGGAAACGTGCGGGAGTTGGAGAACATCATCGAGAGAGGTCTCGTCCTCAGCAGAGGCGAGTCTTTGACCTCGGATGATCTGCCTCCGGAGATCCGGGATTCCCCGGAGATCGAGGAGACCTTCGATACCCTGATCTCGTGGGAAAAGGGGCTCAGCGAGACGCTTGACGTCATCGAAGAGCGAATGATTCGCCATGCCTTGCAGAAGGCCGGGAACATTCAGGCTCAGGCGGCGAAGATCCTCGGAGTCTCTCGGAGCAATCTCCAGTACAAGATGAAGAAACACGGGCTACTGGCGTGAAACGTCGATGATGGCGGGACCACGTGTTGACACGGATAGGGAATTCCTTTATATACGGAACGGCATTGAACGACAGGGCTGCTCACGTGGAGCAAGAGGCTCCTGGTTTGTTGAGGGGCCGACGCACCCTACGCCGTTCATCGAGCGCCTTTCACCGGCAAAAGAGACTTCAGAGTCATGAAGGAGTTTTGGCAGTGACGCGGGAGAAGACGAAGTCATCGATCCGGACCATCCTTTCAGGTATCGGAATGCTCTATTGGCTCCTTCTGCCACTCGATTCCGTTCATGCTCAGTATTACCAGGACAATTATTACCAGGACCCCTATTCCTCCTACGGGGCCGGTGAGGAAGGCGCATATCGGACGCCCGATCCGAGGCAGGCCCCCCGGGCACGGCAATACCCCGATCCCGCAGCAACGGACGGCCTCCAGTACGATCAACGGGACGCGGAGGGAATTCTCAGGGACCAAGTTCGCCGCACCCGGCAGCAAGCCACTCTTCCACAACAGTCCCCTCCTCCTCAGCAGGCCGTTCCTCCTCAGGAGTCCGTATATGGTCAGGAGGGGTACGAGGACTATTACGGCCACCGGCCTCAAACTCGGGAAGCTGTCGCCCGTGTTATGGACGAGGCTCGAAGCGTGGGAAGCCTGATACGGAAGAGAAACGGTAAGGCGTTCATCGTCATCGACAAGCGGAATTTTCAGTTCTACCTGTACGATCGTGGCGGATCTCTGCTCCGGATTGGGCCGGTTGCCATCGGAAAGGGCAAGACGAGGGTCGGAGCGTTCGAGACCCCGGTAGGGGTCTTCCCAATCAAGAGTAAAATCCCGGTTGACGACTGGATTCGGCCGGACTGGTACTTTATCGAGGAACGCGAGCCCATCCCCAAGCGGTGGGAAGACCGGCGAGTTCCGGGGTTTTTTCGATACAAGATGGTCTACGAAGGAGCTCGTTACATCCACTATGCTGAGGCCACCGGCGGTCGATTGACGCATGGCTGCCTCGGCCTGGACTGGCTGGACGCTGAGGCCGTATTTCACACGCTCGACGTGGGTTCCTATTGCGTAATTATCGACGATCCTTTCCTTACGCGGCTGGCCAAGGGCGAATTTCCCGTTCAGACGGCCACCCCGAAACCGGCAAAGCCCGAGTCCGGACCTGAAACGGTGGCGGTCAGAATCGAGCGAGAGACCGGTCGATCCGAGGTTTCAGGAACCGGCGGCAGAACCGGCGCTGAAGACAAGGTCTTTCGGAGCCTCTGGTAGCTCTTGGGGAAAGACCTCAAGTGAGCGCCATTTCACTGGAAACGGGGCCAGGTCACCTTTGGACACATGGTTGAGACTTAGCACACTCAAGCGTGGGTTTAGGCTGGCGGCGATTCTAGCCGGTCTGCTCTGCATTTCCTGTCTCACCGCATCCCTCCCGAAAAGCGCCAAAGTTGAACCCACACCGCCACCATCAGAGGCGGGCTCCGGTCAAAGCACCGTCGAGGACAAAAGCCTCGTGGACACGTGGGAGCTCCTCTATCAGCTGAATGAAAAGGGCGAAGAAGAGAGACCGCGAGAATCCACGCGCACCCTCATCGAATTCACCGAGCAGGGCAAAGTGATCTTTAACAGGGTGGAACGAGAACACGCCGACTCGGTGAAGAAGCGCTCGGGAAAATTTACGCTCAATGGAAACGAGATCAGTATCACCGACGATGTGGGCAATACGGTGAAGTGGCCCTATCAGGTGACGGGAGACACGCTGGTCCTGACGATGCCGGAGATCAAGAAGAAGTTCTACTGGCGGAGATACCGCTGATCCGTGGGAGGAGCTTTCGAGGAGCCTCCCGAGAGCCCCGCGACCGACCCGGACGCCGCCGAGGGACAATGTTGGGTAAGCATTTGATATTCTGCAGGAATGCCGTCGCCCTTCTGGTCGTGGGAGCGGTCTGTTCCGCCATCTTCGCAACGGGCGTGTGTTCGGCAGCGGGTGGAACGGAAGTCCTGCGGTACGAGGTCACCTGGAACGGCAACAAGGCCGGCCACGGGGACATCACCACCACGAAGAACGGTTCTCAGGTGAGCGTCCTGGCACAGGCGGTGTCCGACGGCGTGCTCAAGGCATTCGTAGAAATTTGGAGCCGTGTCCAAGCCACATTCACCGCCAAGACGTTTCAACCCAAGGTCTATCAGTATCACCTTAAATCCAATCGATTGCGGGGAGAACTGGTGGACCTGAACTTCGATCACACCACGAAGACCGTTCAAATCAAGAAATTGCTTGGCGACGAACATGAAAGCCACTGCGAGAAGTTCTCCGACCTCTACGACCCGGTCACCGCGGCGTACCTGCTCCGAATGCAAAAGGACTTCTCCAAGGCCATGTTTATCGACATCTTTGACGGCAGGGACAAGGCTCGGCTCTTTGTCAGTCCCGCGGGAAATGAGAATGTGCAGGTGAAGTCAGGGTCGCATTCCGCGCTGTGCCTCAATCTGAGGCTGGTGAAACTAACCGGCGACCGCAAGGAAATCGGAACCGCCCGGTTGTGGATTTCCAACGATCAACACAGGATCCCGCTGCTTCTCACCTCGTCTCCCGTGGTGGGAACTATCCGTTTTGAACTGGTTCAAGCCCAGCTCTGATCTCCTTTCGCCTCCCAGGACCCCGGTCGCATGGAATCACCGCCGCGGCCCAGCGCCAGAGATGTTCTTTCCTTGATATCGAGTCTTGTGGACGAAGCATACGTGGTGGGGGGAATCATCCGCGACCGGTTGATGGGAGCGGAGGATTGCGCTGACCTGGATCTGGCTGTCAGGGGCGACGGGTTCGTCGTGGCTCGGCAGGCGGCCGACCGGCTGGGCAAGGGGTGCGCGTTCGTCCCCCTGGACGAGGAGAACGGAACCGGACGAATCGTCGTCGGAAGAACGCACTTCAGCCTTGACGTCAGCTCCCTCAAGGGAGACGACATCCTTGAAGACCTGAGCCGACGCGATTTCACCATGAATGCAGTTGCCGTATCCCTGGCCGATTTTCTGCGCGGAAAGGATGAGCGCGTTATCGATCCCACGGGAGGCGCAGCAGACATCCTTCGTCGTGTGGTAAGGGCGTGCTCGGACCGGTCATTCCGTGACGACCCGCTGCGTATCCTCAGGGCGTTCCGGTTCAACGCGGCTCTCGATTTTCGGATCAGCCAGGGAACGCTGGAATTGATCCAGGCAAGCCTTCAAGCTCTGGAATCGGTATCCCCGGAACGAATCAGGGACGAGATGGTGGCCATTCTCAGCACGCCCCATTGCTGGGGAGTCCTCCGAGAAATGGACCGTCGCCGGGTTCTCGACAGCGTCTTCCCCGAGCTCCTTCCAATGAAAGGATGCGGTCAGAGCCACTATCATCACCTGGACGTGTGGGAGCACAGCCTGGAAGTGGTTCGGACTCTCGAAGCACTACTCCAGCGAATTGAGAAACTCTTCGGCGAGCGCGGCGAGCGTGTGCGCTCATATGTCAACGAGGAACCGGTTCGCGGCCGCCCGCGTGCCGCGCTCCTGAAGCTCGCTGCACTATTCCATGATTCGGGCAAGCCGGCCACGAGAACGGTCGATGCCACGGGAAGGACCCGATTCTTCGGGCATGAACGCCTCTCGAGAAGCATCTTCGAGGAAGCCGCAACGCGGTTGAAGCTCGCCAACCGGGAAATCAACGTGATGGCAGAGTGGATCGGGGGCCATATGAGGCCGATGATCCTGACCGGCCAACCACCGAGCCGACGGGCTCTCTATCGCCTGCACCGGGCCTTTGATAGGGAAATCATCGGGCTCTATCTCCTCTTCTTGGCGGACCTCGGGGCAACCCGCGGGCCGGCAAGAGCCGTCGGTGACGAAAAGAGGGCCCTCGTACAGGTGCAAAGAGCGCTGGAAACCTATTTCGAGATACAGGGGCAGGCCCGGCCGCCGCTCCTCAACGGGCATGACGTGATGAGTCTCTTCGCGATCGCTGCCGGTCCCTACCTGGGCAGTCTGCTGAACAGGCTGGCGGAGCTCGAGGGCTCGGGTGAAGTCACGACGCGGGAACAGGCCGTGGAGGCGGTTGAGGAATTCATCAGGCAGGATACCGATACGCTTTCGGACCAGTGAAACGGGGCGGGCCGGCAGGGAGAAACTGTGTCAAAACTCATTTTTCGGCAAGGATCGTGCCACGATCCAGAATCACCAAGTTCCGGGCACTCCAAGCCGGGTTGGACGGCTTTCATAGCACGATTGCTAATTATAGTGTCACGCATTGAGAACTGCGGCAATGCTCAGCGACCGATTGCCTCCTGTGTGTGCGGCGCGGAGACGCAGGAACTGTCTCAAAATTCCTGAACCGGCCGACACCGTGACACGATTGTCGTAGGGGCGATCCTCGTGATCGCCCCTCGCCTCGTGATCGCACGATTTC
>Ga0172371_10002583_pt1 | contig 28639 bp, 25 predicted proteins | sample Lak12m_FD_114543 | JGI IMG/M metagenome (GOLD analysis project Ga0172371, IMG submission 114543) | Freshwater microbial communities from Kabuno Bay, South-Kivu, Congo - kab_022012_12m | ecosystem: Environmental > Aquatic > Freshwater > Lake | place: Democratic Republic of the Congo: South-Kivu...
AATCGCGATGGTTTGCTCAATCAACTCTGGGACACGGTATTGAAAGAATGAAATATATTCTTTAGAAAGTTCGGCTCTGCCGGCAATTTTGGTTACATCAAGTTGTCTGTCCAACCCGGTTTCCACCACCTCCATAGCAACGTTGGAAAACATTTTCAAATAGATTCGCTGGTCAACGGTACGGCGTAGAGATCCGACTACCGAGTTTATGAGATAAACACTAACCCATAAAATAATCGGAATGAGGATGATTTTTTGATAGTTAGCCGATGCTTTATCGATGATCGCGTCAATGAGGTTTCCAAAGAAGGTGGGTTCTACAATCCATGCAAGATTTTCGATTACAACTAACCCGACGGCAAAAATTATCCCTTTTCGAAACTTTCTAAAGAGGTCCAGAACTTTCATTTTCTCTCAGTTTTAATTCATTACAAAAGTCAACTTTTATATATTTAAAATTAATAATAAAAAGATTTCAAAAGTAGTTCGGAAAGAAAATCCTTAAATGCATCACGATTCACCTATAGACCAGCTTGCGATAAATACGATACGATTTTTAGCCATTGAGGCGATCCAAAAAGCCAATTCGGGCCACCCGGGCATGCCGATGGGCTGCGCTCCAATCGCATACTCGCTTTACACCAAATTCATGAAACACAACCCGCAAAATCCGTTGTGGCTTAACCGGGATAGATTTATTCTTTCTGCGGGACACGGAAGCATGCTGCTCTATTCAATTTTGCATCTCAGCGGGTATAATATCTCGCTTGACGACATTAAAAATTTCCGGCAGTGGGGAAGCAAAACTCCCGGGCATCCGGAATATCATCCCGCACTTGGTATTGAGACTACAACAGGTCCGCTGGGACAAGGCTTTGCCAATGCGGTCGGAATGGCAATCGCGAAAGCTTATCTCGCTTCCTATTTCAACAAAGATGACATCAAAATTCTTGACCACTATATTTACGGCATTTGCAGCGACGGTGAATTGATGGAAGGTATTTCGCACGAAGCCGCTTCCATTGCGGGGCATTTGAAACTCGGCAAGTTAATTTTCTTTTATGACGATAACGGAATTTCGATCGACGGCAGTACATCAATTACATTTTCGGAAAATATTGAACAGAGGTTTCTTGCCTACGGCTGGCATATTGAACACGTGAACGATGTTAATGATCTCACACAGATTGAAACAGCGGTGTTAAATGCGCAAGTTGACGACCGTCCTTCACTCATCATCACCAAAACACATATTGGTTTCGGCAGCCCGAACAAACAAGATACTTCGGGTGTTCACGGTTCGCCGCTTGGTGAGGAAGAAATTACATTGACAAAGAAAAATTTGGGATGGAAGTATGAAGAATCTTTCTTTATTCCGAAAGAAGTCTCCGCCATTTTTGAAGCCGCAAATATAAAACATGAAAACGACCAGCAAGAGTGGAACAATCTTTTCATGCGTTACACCGAAAAGTACCCAAAGGATGCGAAACTTTTACTTGAAGTGATGAATGGAGATTTCGGTGAAGAGTGGATGACAAAACTGCCTGCATTTCCCGACGACGGCAAGAAAATGGCAACGCGTCAAGCTTCCGGTAAAGTGATCAATGCAGTTGCAAACTCGCTTCCAACTTTTATTGGCGGTTCGGCAGATTTAGCGCCTTCGAACAACACGTTTCTTAACGGACTCCCGGTTTTTTCAAAAGAAAATCGCGCCGGAAGAAATTTTCATTTCGGTATCCGCGAACACGCTATGGCAAGTTTGATGAACGGTATGGCGATGTACGGCGGAGTTATTCCTTTTGGTGGAACATTCCTCGTCTTTTCCGATTATCTCCGTCCGGCAATCCGTCTTGCGTCCCTCTCAAAAATTAAAGTGATTTATGTTTTCACGCATGACACTATCGGACTTGGAGAAGACGGACCAACTCACCAACCCGTCGAACATCTTGCGTCGCTCCGCGCAATTCCGGGCTTGTTTGTTCTCCGCCCGGCCGATTCGAATGAAACATCAGCAGCGTGGAAATTTGCATTGCAGCACAAAGAAAGTCCCGTTGCTCTTATCTTAACGCGGCAAGGACTCCCCATTCTCGATCAAACCAAATATCCTTCTGCTGAAAATCTTTTTAAAGGAGCGTATGTTATAAAAGGAAGCGCAAACCCGGACATCATTTTAATAGCGTCCGGCTCCGAAGTGCAGCTGGTTCTAAAAGCCGCCGAAGTTCTTGAACGTGAAGGAAAACATGTTCGCGTAGTCAGCTTTCCATGCTGGGAATTATTTGAGATGCAAAGCGATGAGTACAAAAATTCGGTTTTGCCTCAAGAGGTAACCGCGAGAATTTCCGTTGAAGCCGGAACAGCTCAAGGATGGAACAAATATGTTGGCAACGAGGGAAAAATTATTTCAATTGAAACATTCGGCGCATCGGCTCCGGATACCATTCTCTTCGAGCAATATGGTTTCACCGTTGATAATATTGTCCGTACCGCATCATTGCTGATGAAATGATATGTCAAAACTCAAAGATTTATTTTCAGAAAAAGAATGGGAGAAATGCTGCGGCAGTTTTTGTAAAGATTGCAAAATCGCCAAAGCATTCAAAAAGGAATACGGAAAGAAAGAGGGGGAAAAGAAATTGAAAAAAGCAAAAAAAGATTAAACTGCACTTGTTTCAAACGAGTGCAGAATTTCTTTAACTTTTTCATACACTTTCGGAACCGCCGACTCGACTTCTTGTGAAAGATTTAATTCCATCGGCTGTACCGCGTTAATGGAAACAGTTATTAAATGAATATCGGGGAAAGTCCCAAGCACTGCCGCAGATTCCACCAAATCTTTTAATCCGATATCATGAGAACTAAGAACTTTTGGGAAATCACTTGAAAATTTTGGAGTGATGACTCGAACGGTTCCCGGTGCGCGGCCATCCATGGTAGCGTCAATCATAATGATCTGTTTATAAGATTGAAAATACTCGAGGAGATGAAATCCGCCTGTGCCTCCGTCAATCAATCGCGCAGAGTTCGGAAGGGTTTGCTGTTCCATGTAACGGATAGCGTGCACTCCAATGCCTTCATCCCCCATTAAAATATTTCCGATGCCGAGTATTAAGATTTCCATACATCAAATTAATAAGTGAGGGGTAAATTTTCTAACAAGAGAGATAAATCCTTCAACCTCCAAGCAAATGCCCCAACTCATGAGAAAAAGAGTAAGTGCTGGCTGCAGCACTTGCTTTTACTACGCAGAAAGCGTTATTTTCAACTGCTCCAATTGCCCCGGTTGGGACAATGCCATTTGCGTCAAGAGAATTAACCAGAAGAACACAAACATCCGCTCCATATTGATGCCTTAAACTATGGATTTCATCCAAGTACCCATCATTTAGTGTCATAAAACGGCTTATATCAGTGTCTGCATTTCCACTTTCTGTATATGATAACTCTACTATATCTAAAATATCAATTTCAGATGAACATAAGCTCTGGTAAAATGCTAGATTTGTTGTATACAAACAATCTCCAACCAAAGTAGTCGCATCATAGTTATAGATAACATCAGGTGTAACACCAACCAACACTTTAATTTGTGCGGGAGTTAGTACCTTCTGAAAGGACAAATTCTGAGTAGTTTTTTCCAAATTGTCGGAAACTTCAATACCATTTTTACAGTAATTAATTGCCGTCTCATCAAGATTAATTTCTGAGACAAGATAAACTCCATCCCCAAAAGATTCAATAGTATAAAAGTATTGCTTGAGCCAAATTGAAGCATGTAATCCAGTAATAGAAGTTGAAATTAGGGCATATCCGCCATTCCTTAGGTCTGCTTTAAACCCTTTAGCTCCCATGTGGTTTGGCGCAAACTCTTTTGTTATCTCAAATTCAATATTTTGTCCTAAAATATTAAAAATACCTTTAGAGTTCATTTTGAAATTAAGCGCTTGTTTAAGTACTAGCTGTTCGGAGTTTTTTATCTCCGGCGTAGTCTTAAATCGATTAATTTTTTCTTCAACTAATTTTGATTTATGATAATACGCATCCATTGAGACGAAAATATTTTCTTGTGCAACTATTTTATTTGCACAGAATAATATGACAATGAGAACTGATAATAATTTTTTCATGATAATTTTCCTTATTCAATTTTATAATCAATTAATACTGATTTATCAAAATACACGTAATCTTGCGTAGGATAACGATATACCTTTGTTACCATTCCAACCAAACCAAGCCCTGGTTTAATAAAGTAATATACATCATCTCTGAACAATGGTTCAACATCCCAATATGGTGATTTGTACACAACACATCTGAAATTACCAATGGGTGTTTCAAACAATGAATCAGTTGAGACGCATAGATAGGGAACTATTGTTTCATCGGGTAAACTGAACAGATTTCCACTAATGTTATAATAAAACAGATGTGCGGTAAACGAGTCTCCCTTAATTGCAGTATAAGGGAAAAGTAAGTCGTTAAAACTCGCCCTTATCGTGTCATATTTTTCCGTTCCGGTGTAAAAAAGCCCTTTGCTATTTTGATAGATAAGCTTACTCCCCTCAAAATTTCCGGGTTTATTATACCATGGCTTTAGTGTTGTATCACAAATAAACAGTTTATAATTAAGAATGCTTTCCCCATTAATTACTCGAGTTACTGTATCATCTATAATAAAGCCAAATTTCCATTGAAGTGTAGTATGTTTTTCAGTTCCGTCCGGATTTAAATATATTCTTTGATACAACCAGTAATTACCAAGCTTCAACGGTATAAGAGGTTCTTGGCTAACGGGTTCAGGGGTTACCACATGTTCTTTACAGCTCATAAGAAATACGATGATAGATATAAGAGTTAATATTACTTTTGTTTTCATACCGTTGACCTGCATTTTTTAATTTTTCTTTATTTGAGCAAATGGTAATTTCATTTTGTTTTATATAAACCCAGTTGTGAAGTTTTGGGTAATGAATGAATGGATGAATGGCTTTCTGCAGGAGTTAAATTGAATGAATTTACTTGTAAAAACCTCGGGAGCTTCATAAAAGAGAGGAAGCAAAAGGAAGAAGACATTTACCAACATCTTTCCCTTCCACCACCGCTGAGAGAGAGAGACAACTATTAGGCCAACCTATGTAAAAATTATATCCCATAGTTTCAACTTCTACCTAATTACAACAAATTAGTTAATTCTGTTATTCTTGTATCAGTTCAGATTAGTACGGGGAATAGTTTTCTTTGATTAATGTTACCCGCTCATCAGTATTACGGTTTTGTGTAGTATTTATTTTGATCTTAAATATAGGTATTTAATTTATAGATGAATGTCAAGGCAAAGTTCCTTAATAAAACAGAATGGCGACTTCACATTCTCTTTAACCACCATAAATAATTTATGTTAAAAAATCCCTCTTGATTACCAAGAGGGATTTCAAGTTTTGTGAAAATTTCCTAATTATTTTTCCAGATGTTTTTTCTCAATAAATTTCCATCCACCCGCCATTGAAGAAAGAATTCCTCTTCCTTCAACATAGTCGTGGTAGAAAACAAGGTAAACATGTGCCATCGAAAAAATAATAAAGAACCACATCATAACGTGATGCCACTGCCGAACCGCAAAGTCTCCCCCCATCATCGGAACAATCCACGAGAACATATTCGGCAGCCATGCGTGACTCATCGCCGAGTACATGCCGAAACCGGTGATGCACTGAAACATGAAGGCGAGAAATGAAATGAAATAGGTTAATCCGGCAAGCGAATTATGCCCGATTGAGTCAATCGGTTTTCCTTCGCGTTGAAAGATATCTATTTTTAACACGCGGATCATTTCTTTCCACTGCCCGTTTCTGAAGGTGATAAAGTTGTGCCATTTGGCATATTCATTTCCGACAAACCCCCAATAGATGCGGAACACGAAATTGAAAAAGAAGATGAATGCCGCCAGAAAATGGAGAAAGCGTATTGTTCCGAACCAATATCCGAATGACGCTTCCGAGCCACTTTGTATTGCAGGCGGGCTTCCAATCAAATATCCGGTAATTGAGAGAATGACAACGCAGATGGCGTTTAACCAATGATAAAAACGTACCGGCGTTTGCCATACATACACTCTTCTAATTGATATATTTTCCATTGTTGTCTCCTAAAATGTTTGCACTTGATGCACGTACGTTCCCTTTTCATCATAAAGATGAACAGCGCATGCAATACAAGGATCAAACGAATGGATTGTTCTTAGAATTTCAAGCGGTTGTTCCGGATTCTTTACCGGCGTTCCGATAAGCGCTGATTCGTATGCCGACATTTGTCCTTTAGCATCACGCGGAGAAGCATTCCATGTACTCGGAACAACAAGTTGGTAGTTATCGATTTTTTGATTCTTGATAACAATCCAATGAGCAAGTGCGCCGCGAGGAGCTTCCGTCATGCCGACACCTTTCGCTTCATTCGGCCATGTTGAAGGATCCCACTTTTCGTTATTGAACATTCTTGAATCGCCGTTCTTAATGTTTGAAAGAAGTTGATCGTAAAATTCTTTCGCCCATCCGGCAATAAGAACAGTTTCCAAACCACGCGCCGCTGTTCTTCCTAAGGTGGAGAAAAGAGCCGCGACCGGAACATCCAATTTTTTCAATGTGCCGTTCACAAGTTCTTGAACTTCTTTTCTTCCTGAAGCATACGCCACAAGTAAACGAGCAAGCGGACCAACTTCCATCGCGTTTCCGTTCCAACGGGGAGTTTTTAACCAACTGTATTTTTCATTTACATTGAGGTAATCGTACGGAGGTTTTGGCCCTGTATAATTTAATTTTGTTTCTCCGGCCCACGGATGTTTTCCTGTGGTATCACCGTCAGAATATTCATACCATGAGTGAGCAATATATTCTTGCACTTGCTGGGGATCTTTTCCGTTAACTTCATGGACTTTACTCAAATCACGGTTAAGTATTGCACCGCGCGGGAATTTAAATTTATCGACATCAGCATATCCGTTTACCGGAAGATCACCATAAGCTAAATAGTTTGGCAATCCACCACCGATTGCGCCCCAATCTTTGTAGAATGAAGCAACCGCTAGAAGGTCGGGAATGTACACTTGTTCGATAAATTGTTTCCCTTGTTCAAAGAGCGAGCCGACATACGCGAGCCGTTCGGCATTTAACGCATTCACTTCATCAATGTTCACCGAGCAGGGAACACCGCCAACTAAGTAGTTTGGATGAGGATTCTTGCCGCCGAAAATGGTATGAACTTTTACCATTTCTTTTTGCCATTCAAGTGCTTCGAGATAGTGAGCAACGCCCATCAAATTAGCTTCAGGAGGAAGTTTGAACGCTGAGTGTCCCCAATAACCGTTTGCAAATATTCCGAGCTGTCCGCTATTGACAAACCCGGCAAGTCTCTTTTGCAAGTCTGAAAAATATCCGGTTGAACTTTTCGGGTAGCTTGAAATGCTTTGAGCTAACTCAGAAGTTTTTTTTGGATCGGCTTTTAGCGCGCTTACAACATCAACCCAATCGAGTGCGTGTAAATGATAAAAATGTACGACATGATCTTGCATATACTGAGCACAGAACATCAGGTTTCTCACCAGTTCAGCGTTTGGGGGAACTTGTATACCAAGCGCATCTTCGACTGTACGGACAGAAGCAAGCGCATGTACTGTTGTACAAACACCGCATGCTCTTTCGGTAAATGCCCATGCGTCTCGGGGATCTCTTCCCTTCAAAATTAATTCGAATCCGCGAACCATCGTTCCGGAGCTATACGCGTCAACGACCTTGCCGTCTTTGATTTCAACTTCAACACGGAGGTGACCTTCAATCCTTGTTACAGGATCAACAACTATTCTATTCGCCATGATTATTCTTCTCCTTTCTCTTCAGTTGAACCCGTATCGCTTTGATTAATTTCTTCGGCAATAAGTTTTCGTTTCTTGATATTTGTTGTAACTGCGTGAGCCGCAATTCCAATTGCTGTAGCCGCACCAACGGCAACGCCGATGGTATCTGCGGTTGTTTCAATTCCAAATCCAGGGAACGACGCAAGGTGCTGATAGAAAGGACCGTTGTCCCAGAAATTCTCTTCACTGCAACCGATGCAGCCGTGCCCAGATTGAATAGGATAACTGACACCATTATTCCATTTATTAACGGCGCAAGCGTTGTAGGTTACCGGTCCGCGGCAGCCCATCTTGTAGAGACAATAGCCGCGCTTCGCGTTCTCGTCATCAAATGTTTCAACAAATAATCCGGCATCGTAATTAGGACGTCGGTAGCATGTATCGTGAACCCGACGTGAGTAAAATGCTTTTGGTCTTCCTAAACCATCAAGTTGAGGAATACGGTCGAACGCCAATAAATGAACAATTACTCCCGCCATTACTTCGCCAATTGGAGGACAGCCGGGAACATTGATGATTGGTTTTCCGCTTACAACTTTATGAACAGGTTTCGCTCCGGTCGGATTTGGCTTTGAAGCTTGAATACAACCGTTTGAAGCACAGCTTCCCCACGCCACAATCGCCTTTGCGTTCTCGGCGGCTTCTTTTACAATATCTTCGGCAGTTCGTCCCGCAATGCAGCAGTAGACGCTGTTGTCATTTGTAGGAATAGCGCCTTCAACAAGCATCAGGTATTCGCCTTTATAATTCTTCATTACATCATGCAGCGAAGCTTCGGCTTGTTTTCCGGCAGCAGCCTGAAGTGTTTGTGTGTAGTCGAGTGAAATTTTATCTAAAATAATATCCGCAACTATCGGGTGAGATGAACGGATGAAAGATTCACTACAGCAAGTGCATTCTTGAAAATGGAACCAAACGACAGGAATTCTTTTCTTTGTTTCCATTGCGTAAATAACTTTACTTAAACCGCTTGCTTCAACACCGATTAAAGCGGTCATCCAGCTGCAGAACTTCAGAAAGTCGCGGCGGGAGTAGCCGGCTTTCTGCATCTGATCATAATAGGTTAAGGGTTGTTCGTCCATTGTGTCCTCTTTTGATGATTAATATTTAGTTAATTTGTTTCATAGGCTAAACAAGAACCGGGGTGATCTTTTTAATGGTAACTTCCGATTCAATGGTGACTTTTTCACCGAGATGAATATCATTATGCGTTTCAAGAATAACTTCGATATACTGTGGGTTGGTAAGAATTTTAGCTTTTTGATTACCGCCCTCTTCAATGATTTCGACAATCTCGCCATCTAATAGTATTGTTTTAGTTGAATGCAAATTCTTTAACTATTTTTGTCCTTAATAAATAGCAATTAATATGCCCCGGCAAAAATTGGCTTTCTGCTTCAAAATAAAAGATTTGAGAATTTATGGTGTGGATTTCCGTTGTTCAGGGTGCTGATTCCCGCATTCCCGGAAACGAAAATATTATTCGATTTCGTACTTTTTCAGTTTATCTCTGAAGGTTGAAAAATTCATTTTCAAAAGTTTTGCGGCTTGTGTTTTATTCCCTTCGGTTTCTTTTAAGCTTTGCTCAATCAGATTTTTTTCCAAGCAAGCAACAACTTCTTCGAACGTCATTTCTTCCGAAGTTAAACATCGGTGGCAGGCTTTTGAAAGTGATTGCATCGGATGATCATTTCTTATTTCGGCGGGAAGATCAACTACTTTGATGGTATCTGACACAAACAGCGCTATTCGTTGCATTACATTCCGCAACTCTCGGACGTTTCCCGGCCATGAATAAAGGACAAGTTTGCGCAAAGCATCCTGCTGAATGACAATCTGTTTTTCAGATTGAAATTTTTTAAGATAATAGTCGGTAAGAAGTGGAATATCTTCGCTCCGTTCCCGCAACGGTGGTATTTCAACGGGAACAACATTTATACGGTAGTAAAGATCAGCACGGAAAATTCCTTTTTCAACAAGCTCATGCAAATTATTTTTTGACGCGGTTATCAACCGCACATTTATTGGGATGGAAGTCTGTCCGCCGATACGCATTAATTCTCTTGATTCAAGAACACGCAGCAGCTTTGACTGCAGTTGATAAGGAAAATCATCGATGTCGTCTAAAAAAATTGAGCCGCCGTCCGCAAGTTCAAATAATCCCTTCTTCTCAGTACCGGCACTGGTGAATGCTCCTTTTTCGTGTCCGAATAGTTCGCTTTCCAGCAGTTCCGCAGGAAGTGCCGAAAGCCCGACTTTAATAAATGGCTGCGTGTGGCGCGGACTTGTGCGATGGATATATTCCGCGAACAATTCTTTTCCGACTCCCGTTTCTCCTATCAACAAAATAGAACTATCTGATGAAACGATATGATCAAGTCCGGAAAGAATATTTCTCATTCTTTCATTTTGCGAAATTATGGTTATCGGTTTTGCTTGCATGGCATCAACATATTCTTGGTAATTGCTCACCGGAAAGCATATCAACAATTCGTTTGCTTCCGATGGAAGTTTTCATAATAACACTTTGTTTATTTTCTTCAGTTACGTAGCCGATGAGAGAAGATTCTTTTCCCAAAGGATGCTTTCGCATCTCATTTAAAATTTTTTCCGCATCATTCGCCTTAACTATCGCAAGAAGTTTTCCTTCGTTTGCGATATAGAGAGGGTCTAATCCGAGTAACTCACAAGCGCCTTTTACTTCTTCACGAATAGGAATTTTTTCTTCCTCAATCAGTATTCCAACATTGGCTTTTTGCGCAATCTCGTTCAAAGCGCTCGCAATACCACCGCGAGTCGGGTCGCGTAAAACATGAATATTTTTCGAAACGGAAACCATCGATTCTACCAACGCGTTCAGCGGCGCGCAATCACTTTGGATGGTTGTTTCGAAGGAAAGATTTTCACGGGCAGACATAATCGCAATTCCGTGATCGGCAATATTTCCGTTAAGAAGAATCGCATCGCCGGGCTTACAATTCAGAGGAGAAATTGAAACGCCTTCATGAATCACTCCGATTCCTGAAGTATTGATAAAAATTTTATCCCCTTTCCCTTTATCAACAACTTTAGTGTCGCCGGTTACAATTTGCACACCGGCTTTTTCGGCGGCAGATTTCATCGAAAGAACAACTTTCCACAAATCGGTCATCGGAAATCCCTCTTCAATGATAAATCCGCACGAGATAAACAGTGGTTTTGCACCACACATTGAAAGATCATTTACCGTTCCGTTTACTGCCAGCCCTCCGATATTCCCGCCGGGGAAAAAAATCGGCTGTACGACGTACGAGTCTGTTGAAAAAGCAAATTTGGTTCCGTTTAATTCAAAGATAGCGCCGTCGTGCTCACTGTTTAATAACGGATTATCAAACTGACTAAAAAACATTTTCTGAATCAGTTGATGCGATAGTGTTCCGCCGCCGCCGTGCGCAAGCAAAACTTTTTCATAATCTGAAAGAGGAAGAGGGCAATTCAACGAAAAATTTTCAATCATCACTTAAATTACTTTCTTATAATGGAAATAGGCCGCACAAGCTCCTTCGGAGGAAACCATTGGAGCGCCAAGGGGATGTTCGGGGGTACAACTTGTTTTGAAAGCGGGACATTCAAATGGCTTTTTTAATCCCTGTAAAACTTCCCCGGCAATACAAAGCGGAGATTCTTGTGTTGCAATGGAACCGACGTCAAATTTTTTCTCGGCGTCAAACTCTGCATACGATTCTTTCAATCTGAATCCGCTTTGAGGAATAACTCCGACACCGCGCCAAGGCCTATCAACAACTTCAAACACTTCGGAAAGAAGTGCACGCGCATGTTTATTTCCTTCTTTCAGCACTACACGGCTGTATTGATTTTCAACTTCATGTTTCTGTGCTTCAAGTTGTTTCACTGCAGAATAAATTCCGAGAAGAATATCCACCGGCTCAAATCCTGTAATTATTATCGGGATGTTAAATTTTTCGGAGAGCGGAATATATTCTTCATAACCCATCACCGTGCAAACGTGTCCGGCAGCCAAAAAAGCTTCAATCTTTGAATTGGGATTTGAAAGAAGCGCTTCAATTGCGGGAGGCACAAGCACATGCGAACAAAGAATCGAAAAATTTTTCAGTCCACGCCGTTTGGCTTCAACAACCGCCATGGCATTCGGCGGTGCTGTGGTTTCAAATCCAACCGCAAAAAAGACAACTTGTTTCTCTCTATTTTTTTCAGCAAGAGCAACGGCATCAAGAGGAGAATAGACCATGCGCACATCATATCCGTTCGCTTTTACCGCAAGCAAATCGTACTTAGAACCGGGAACACGAACCATATCACCGAATGAAGTAAAAATAATATTTTCTCGAGAAGCAATTGAGACTGCTTTGTCAATCATCTCAAGAGGAGTTACACAAACCGGGCAGCCGGGACCATGCACAAGCGTAATTTCTTTGGGAAGCAAGTCTTCAATTCCGTACTTTAGAATTGAATGCGTTTGCCCGCCGCAGATTTCCATAATTGTCCAGGGACGAGTAACGGTATGTTTTATCTTTTCGGAAAGATTTTTCGTCAGCTCGGCATTTCTGAATTCGTCAAGATATTTCATTCGGCTCTTCCAAATCTCCCATCTCTTTTAAAATGGCTAATGTTTCGTGCGCGTCTTTTTCATCAATCTTACTCAACGCAAAACCAACATGAGCAAGAACGTATTCGCCAACTTGCACATCGGGAACCCACTGAAGACAAATCTCTTTTGTCACTCCGCTAAAACTCACTTTTCCCATTCGTAACTCCGGATTTGTTTCATCGATTGAAATAACTTTGCCGGGAATTGATAAACACATACCGTTTTCTCCTTACATACGCATTGTTTCCGGAACAGTTTTTTTCCGGTTCATGGTGATTGCAATTTGTCCAAGACTTATACCGCCGTCATTCGTCGGAATTCTTTGATGCCAATAGGGTTTAAAATGCTTATCACGAAGCCGCTCTACCGTGCGCTGCAACAGAAAAGCATTTTGAAATACTCCGCCGCTGAGAACAACTTTTTCCTCACAAAATTTTTCCGCCATGGCAGAGATAATTTCGGCTAAGGTGTTATGAAATTTTGCGGATACTACCTCCACCGAAATATTTTTTTGAATGTCGCTAATCATCTCTTTTATCATGGGGTGATAATCAATCACCGTTGGACTGCTCCCATTCAACTTAAAAGGGTATGAACCGGAGAGAGTGGCATCAGCGACAAACTCTAATTTCATCGCCGCTTCTCCTTCAAATGAAGAAACTTGTTGCAAATCGAGAAGCGAAGCCACCGCATCATAAATTCTTCCCACACTTGAAGTAAGCGGTGAGTTGATGTTCTTTTGAAGCATTAAAAGAAATGTTTTCTTTTCCTGGTCCGACAGTTTGAGTAAATCATTTTTATGAAAACTTTCCTCCCCAAAAATTTCAAAATGAAGTCCGGCTGCAGAGCGTTTTGGTTCTTTTATTGCAAGGTCGCCTCCGGGAAGCCGGAACTTTTTAAACTGCGCAGCGTGAGTGAATTCAGTTCCATTAAAAATAAAAAACTCGCCTCCCCAAATAGTGCCGTCGGTTCCAAAGCCTGTCCCGTCCCACGCAACACCAAGCACGGAGCCTTCAATCTGATTTTCCGCATAGCAGGAAGCTACATGTGCTTGATGATGCTGCACAAAAGCAATATCGGAAAAATGTTCTTTCGAAAATTTTGTTGAAAGATAATCCGGATGTAAATCGGCGGTAACAGTAATATGTTTTGCTTCGTACAGCTTTGAGAAATCTTGCACCACCTGTTGAAACGCGTTGAAGGCTTCTTGTGTTGATAGGTCGCCGATGTGCTGACTAAGAAAAATATTTTTGCCGGAGGAAAGCGCAACCGTGTTTTTCAAATGTCCGCCGACAGCGAGAAAAGAAGTATCATCATCCGAAGTTGAAAGTTGAACCGGAAGGGGTGCATATCCACGGGCTCTTCGCATTACCATTTCACGGTCCAACATTACTCTCACAATCGAATCATCAACATGGCGGACAATATTCCGGTTGTGCATTAAAAAGTAATCAGCGATACCGTGTAACCGCAGCAATGCCTCGTCGTCGGCAATTGCTATAGGCTCTTCAGAAAGATTTCCACTTGTGGCGATTACCGGAATGTTCAATTCATGCATCAAAAGATGATGCAGCGGAGTATAGGGAAGCATGACGCCGAGCATTGGATTTCCCGGTGCAGCGGACTCGTGAATAATTCCTGAACCGGAAATATTTTTTTTCTTCAGCAGGACGATGGGTGATTCCGGTGAGGAAAGCAGAAGCTCTTCGAATGCATTAACTTCGCAGACTTTTTTTACCGACTCCAAATCCCTCATCATCACCGCAAAAGGTTTTGCGTTCCGGTTTTTTCTTTTTCGCAAAAGAGAAATAGCTTTTTCATCATCCGCTCTACAGATAAGCTGATACCCACCAATTCCTTTTAACGCAATAATTTTTCCTTCATTAATTTTTTCAACTGCAAGCAATAATGCGTTATGCTTTTCCGCTATTGAATTTCCATTTCCGTCAGCCAATAACAATTGAGGTCCGCAAACCGGACAAGCAATTGGCTGCGCATGAAAGCGCCGATCCACCGGATTTTCATATTCTCCTTTACAGTCATCACACATTTCAAATATCTTCATTGAGGTGTTCGGACGATCGTAGGGCAAAGATTCAATAATCGAAAAACGGGGTCCGCAGTTTGTGCAATTAATAAACGGATAGAGATATCTCCGGTCTTTCGCATCAAGCATTTCCTTCAAGCAATCGTCGCAGAGGGCAATATCCGGCATGATAAAAGCGGACAACACTCCGTTTTGTTTGCTCTCACGAATTTCGAACTTCTTATAGCCAATCGTATCGAGAAAAGAAAACTCCATGCTTTGAATAATGGCGTGTTTCGGTTTTTCTTTTTCAATCCTCAAAAGAAAATCATTCAATACCGGTTTCGTCTGTTCCGCTTCGATAAACACACCGGAAGGAGAATTGAGCACAAATCCCTTTACGTCAAGACTTACTGCGAGCCTGTAAATAAAGGGGCGGAACCCAATTCCCTGCACCGCTCCGCGTAGAACGAGAGAAAGCCGTTCGCTCATTTATTTTGCTGCTCGTTCTAAAATCCAATTACACCAAGATTCAATTCCGGCATCCGTAGTGCACGATGTTTCAAAAATTTTCAAGGCGGGATTAATTGCCAGCGCGTTTTCTTTTATTTTTTCAACCGAACATTTTACATACGGCAGTAAATCAATTTTGTTAATAATAAGTACCGATGCATTGCGGAACATTGCCGGATATTTCAGCGGTTTATCATCACCTTCCGTGGTGCTTAGCAAAACAACTTTTACATCTTCACCTAAATCGTACCCGGCGGGACAAACAAGATTGCCTACATTTTCGATAATGAGAACTTTTAAATTTTCATAATCAATTTTGGTGAGAGCATCACGCACCAGCCCGGCATCAAGATGGCAGCCGCCGTTGGTAACTATTTGCGCAACCGGAACTCCGAGCACATCAATCCGCCGAGCATCCAAATCGGTCTGCACGTCTCCTTCAATCACCGCAATTGCAATTTTATCTTTCAAGAAAGCAATTGTCCGCTCTACCAGACTCGTTTTGCCGGAACCGGGAGAACTTAAAAGATTGAATGAAAAAATATTATGTTCTTTTAATTTCGATCGAATATCGTTTGCGACCACATCATTTTTTTCAAGAACTTTTCGTTCGACTGTAATAAGTGTCAAGTCGTCACCTTTTCTTTTATTGGGTTATCTTCAAATTCAATTTCCGAAACATACAATTCATTTCCGGTAACAATTTTTACGGATGAACTTCCGCATGTTGAACAGACAAACACAAATCCTTCTTGCTCGGAAGTGTTCCCACAATCGTTACACGCCACGGTAATCTGAATGTTTTCAATGACCATTTTTGCATTTGCTAGCTTGCTGTTTTGAATGAGCGCTTGAAAACAAAATTCAAGCGAATCGGGCAAAACATTTTGAAGCTTTCCAATCTTCACTTTAATTGAAGTAACATGTTCGGAAGCGTCGTCGGTATAATATTGTTCAACGATGGAAATTATTTCTTGAGCAAGTGAAAGTTCATGCATGGTTGATAACTCTTACATCAAAATCCAATAAATGCCAATTACCAGCGAAACCGTACTAAAGCCGAGGAGAAGTTTCTTATAAATTTCTGTTCCCCGCAATTCCAATTTCTGCGAAAGAAAACCAAGTACGGAAGAAAAAGCCACCATGGCCAAAATGGTTCCGACACCAAACGCAAGCAAATACATTATAGCGTCTGTGCGGGAAGAGAACGCGAGTGCCGGAAGAATTCCGAAAATGTGTGACGTGCCGGCGAGTCCGTGCATAATACCAACGCCAAAAGCAGCGTGGAAATGGTTGTGAGGTTTGGTGGTTTCTAATGTGTGTGTATGCTCATGAAAATGAAAATGCGTGTGTTCAATATGTTGATGGTCGTGAGTATGCGAATGAATATTTTTTGTTACGGATTTTTTTATTCCCCATAAACCGATAGCAATCAAAATAATGCCGACGAGTTTTTCACTGTAACCGGAAATTGCGTGAAGCGAAATCATCTCCCGGAAAAGCAGCGCAATACCGCCGAGAAGAATAACACCACTTGTGTGTCCCAATCCCCATTGCAACCCCAACGAACCGGCAGATTTATTATTTTCAATTGCCAACGGAGAAACCGCCGCCAAATGATCCGGCCCGGCGAACACATGAAGAGACCCTGCAGCAAGTCCTGCCACTATAGAAATCATCCTGTTCCCTTTCTTTGTAATGACTACAAGAACGCCTTCTTAACTGGAATGAGGGATAAAAACTCGACTCTTGCCAAACGTCAAATTTTTATGTTTTTTAATTACAAAAAATTTTTGAAACAGTCAAACATGAATATGAAAAACCGGAGATTTTTTTTAAGATGAAGCAGAAATGCGAACGAAAATGGTGATTACTTAACCAATCCTTGTTTTATCGCTTTTGCAACCGCCTCACTGCGTGAATGAACATGAAGTTTTTCGTAAGTGTTGCGGATGTGATTGCGGACTGTCTCGGGGGAAATAAAAAGCTGTTCGGCAATTTGTTTGTAGTTGAATCCCTGTACTAAAAATTTCAACACTTCTTGTTCGCGGTTGGAAAGAGCGTCGGAGGATTCTTCCTTTTTATCAGCTCGTGATTTGTACGCCTCAAGGACTCGCCGCGCAACAAACGGAGTCATGCTTGAACCGCCAGTGGCGGCATCTTCAAGTGCGGTAAGAATTTTTGCAGGCGGAGTTTTTTTGAGGAGATACCCATCGGCACCGGAAAGTATAGCGTTAAAAATATTATCGTCGTCGTCAAAAACTGTCATCATCACAATTTGCGCAGATGGACAAACTTTCTTAATCGCCTGGATACTTTCAATCCCGGATTTTCCGGGAAGATGAATATCCAGCAGAACAACATCACTCTGCGGAAATTGTTCAAGAGCATCTTCTGCCGAACCAAACACACCTACGCAGGTAAAACCTTCGGCAGTTGCAATCAACTGGGTGAGTCCTTCGCGAAAATCGGCATGGTCTTCAACGAGGGTTACGCGGATATTTTTCTTTTTTTCCATGGGAATAAATTCTTTATTCAGACACCGGGAATCAATAACTCAATTGTGTTATTTGTTTTACCAATTGAATGCTGGTTCCTTTTCCGGGTTCTGAGGTAATACTTACTTCGGCGCCAATTTCTTTCGCTCTTTTCAGAATATTTTCGATTCCATTTCCTCCTTTTAGAGGCACAGTAGCCTTCATCTGAAATCCGTTTCCGTCGTCGGTAACTTCAAGTCGAAGAGAATTACTTTCTATTCCGAATTTGACTTTGATTTTTTTTGCCGAAGCGTGTTTCAGTGCATTGTTTACGGCTTCTTTATAAATTAAAAAGAAACTGCGTCGAACATCATCGTGAAGCGGAAGAGCCGCCACGTCTCCAAGAATTTGAATTTCATTTTCAATACCTTGAGCCTCGCATAATTCCGCTGTTGTAAGTCTGATGCGGGTAACAAGACTTTGCATGGTATCATTCTTGGGTGAAACCGACCAGACAATATCGCTTATGGCTTCTTCCGCTTCGGATAAAAGTGAACCGGTTTTTTCCAAATAGTTTTTCGTTTGTTCGGAATTCTCGACCATCTTTTTCTTCGCTGTCTCAAGAAAGAGTCCCGCACTACCGACAGTAGCGGCAAGATCGTCGTGTAAATCTTTCGCAATTCTATCGCGTGTACGCTGCCGCTCTTCAAGAATCATTTTTTGTTTTTCAAGTTCGTCAATCTTCCGCTGCAATTTTTTTCTTGAAGCGAACCATGCACCGCCGGAAATACTTCCCGTAAAACCAAAAATCAAAAGCATGCGGAACCAGACTGTACCCCACCATGGCGGCGAGATAATAATTTTTATTGAAGCTCCCGTTGTATTCCAACCGCCGTCGTTATTTGTTCCTTTAACTCTAAACGTATATTCGCCGGGATCGATATTGGTGAAACTTGCAAAGCGCCTCGTTCCCGAATACGTCCAATCCTTTTGAGCCCCATCCAGCTTATATGCGTATTGATTATTCTCAGGTGTTTCAAAACTTAGCGAGGTAAATTCAAATGAAAAGAAATTTTGATTGTAGGCAAGATGAATAACCTTTTCAGTCAGTTTTTCATTATTCGCTTGATTAAAAATTTTAAATTCAGTTACGGCGATTTGGGGAGGTATCGGATTATCCTCTATTTGAGACGGAAAGAATTCAACGATGCCCCCTATTCCACCAAAAAACAGTTTCCCGTTCTTTGCTTTATAGTAGGAAGACTGATTATACTCGTTTGCCGGTAGTCCATCCAGCATTGAAAAATTTCTGATTTTTTTTGTATCTGGATTGAATTTCGAAATACCGTAATTGGTAGAAAGCCAGAGATTTCCGTTTTCATCTTCTAAAATTCCGTACACATAATCATTCGGCAAACCATTTTTCTTTTGATATGAGACGAACGTCCCGCCATTCTGTTCATCAACCAATTTGTTGATTCCCCCTCCCAATGTTCCAAACCAAAGTGACCCGTGAGAATCTTTTGTGATACATAAAATCTTATTGCTGCTTAATGCCGAAGATCTTCCTGCTTCAGATTTAAATCGAACTTTTTGAGAAGTCCGAATATTGTATTTAACAATTCCCTGATTGTTCATTCCAACCCAAAGCGTGTCCTTATCAGCGTAAAGCGATAAGACGTGACACAACGGTTTTCCGTATACCGACGAATCAAAATAGATGCGGCGATACTCTTTCGTGTCGTAATTAAATTTGACCAAACCGCTTTCGGTACCCAGCCAAAGATTGCCGTAGTGATCCTCATCTACAGCATAAATTTTATTTTTTACCGAGTACGCATAGGTTCCTTTTTCAAAAAAGATAGGAGAGAATTTTTGTGTGGAAGGGTTATAAAGATTCAAACCTAAACGGGTTCCAACCCACATCCGTTTTTTATGATCAACACAGAACGCAAACACGCCCTCGGCAGAAAGTCCGGAATTCGCATTTGAAAATTCCTTCCATGTTTTACTTTTTCGTTCACATCGAAAGAGGTTTTTCATTGTCCCGATCCAAACGTTCCCGTTCTCTTCTCTGATCGCCGTAGGATAAATAGTATTGAAATTTACTGTGGCTTGAAGTTCTTCTGCTATATTGATAAATTTTTTGCGTTCAGGAACAAGTTTGCAAATGCCAACATTCGTTCCAATCCACAGAATACCGGAGCGGTCTTCGTAAATTTTGAAAATTGAATTGCTGCTCAGGCTGGTTTCTTCGTCCGGATTCGAATATATTTTTTCAAAGCCGATTATCTGTCCCGTTTTAGAATCATTTATCCCTTTATTTAAACCTTTGTCGGTACCAATCCACATTGTTCCGCGGGAGTCAATAAGCATTGAGCTAATATTGTTACTTGATAATCCGTTAAAAGACTTTGATTCTCGAAATCTACCGACAAACTCTTTTTTCATTCTGTCAAACTCAAGCACACCTCCGCCAATTGTTAAAATCCAAATTCTATTGTTTTTGTCGATATAAATTGAACTCGGATAAACACCGACTCGCCCATCGTATTTTTTTACTGAAAATGGATAGGACCTGATACTGCCGTTTGGAGACAAAATTTTTAATTCACTGAGGATAAGAAAAAGGAGGTTTTTCTCTGCATCAACTCCGCAGGAATTCAGCCCCAAGGCTGTACCGGGAATTACCAGTTCCATTCTTTTGTATTTCATATTCACCCGTTGCAGTCCAACGTCGCCCTCAATCCAAATTACTCCGTCGTTTGCTTGAACGATGTGATAAATACTGTGATTACCACTCAAATTCTGTTTTGAGTTGTCATACTTGATTCGCTGAAATTTTTCTGTCTTTCTATCATAATAGCAGACGCCATCCGTTGCGGTTCCCACCCAGATATTTCCGTCCCTATCTTCAAATAATGCGTTGATGCTGTTTCCGGAAAGTGATGTACTATCAAGCGGATCATTTCTAAATTGAACGAATGAGTAACCGTCATATCGATTAAGACCGTCCCAGGTTCCAACCCACAAAAATCCTCTGCTGTCTTGAAGAAAATTCATAGCGGAAGACTGTGAAAGCCCCTGCTCAATCCCTATTCGTTGAAATTTTAATTTTTGCGCATGCGTTGGTTGAATAAGCTGCACCGCAATGAGAAGAAGAATAAGAAGTGATGGAAATTTATTTTGGAGTAATGGAAACTTCATCTGTCCCCTATGTACACCGGGAAAAATTAATGATGAGAAAATTAAAACAATTCAAGGCTTAAACAGCCTTCAAGCTCAAGAAGTTTTTCCTTAACTTTTGGTCCACCTCCGGAAAAACCGCCGAGCTCCCCAGACATTTTGATAACACGATGGCATGGAATGACGATGGGAACCGGATTAGCGCCAACAGCATTGCCAACCGCTCGAAAACTTTTTTCATTTTTTATTTTCTTTGCGATAGTTTTGTACGCAACAACTTCTCCGTAAGGAATTTTAAGTAGCTCGTTCCATACTTGCAGTTGAAATGTTGTCCCCTGAATATCAAGCGGGACTTTGAATGCTTTTAATTCACCATCAAAGTATTTTTTCAATTGTTCGGGAAGATTAAAGAAACTTTTATCTGTTGAGGCCAGTTTACTCTTTTTGGAAAATAACTTACTACCGGTTTTAGCATTTAAATCGATCCGGCAAATCCCCTTGCCCGTTGAAAAGATGGTTAATGTATTTCCACCGATCTTTAACGGGGTATAGAAAATTTTGGAGTCCATTTGCTTCATGGTGTTTCCGCTTTCTTATAAAGAATACACGCGTAAAAAAGTATTACGCTATCTCTGATGAACCTGGAAGAACACTCGGTTCATCTTCATTTTCAAGAATCTTTTTTCGAAACACAAACCGGAGTTACGCCGGAATCACCTCAATAACCGGATTAACTTCTTTTCTCAAGAGATTTTCAATTGCACGGAGCGTTCCGGTAATAGAACTTGGGCAGCTTCCACACGCTCCCTGGTAGCGAACACTTAGCGTTATTCCGTTCAATCCTAATACTTCCAAACCGCCGCCGTCGTTTGCCAACGCAGGACGCACTTTGGTGTTTAGTACATCGTTTATTTTTTTTAAAAGTTCACTGGCATTTTCGTCTAAACCCGTAGGTTCTTTTTCAGCGGGAATATGAGTTGTATCAAAATCTTTTAAGAAAGAAACAAGCGGACGTTGAATCTGTCCCCATTGAGTTTCGCGCGATTTTTCAACAGTGATAAACCTATCCATATAAAAAACCGAAAGAACACCCGGCAGCGCAAAAACTCCGCTTGCGAGAGGATCGTTCGCAGCTTCTTCTTTGCTATGATAATGCCGCGTCTCGATTTTTAACAATCGCTCGTTCAACAAAAATTTTAGCGCATGCGGATTAGGTGTTAATTCAACATCAACAACTTGTAACATTTGTTCTCCATCGATAATTACTGTACAAATTTATAACTCTCTGCCGTGAAAGACAAAAAATGCTAATTGACAGGCACCGCTAATACCGGAACACGAACTCTATGCCGCAGGCCGTCAACCGTTGAACCGTGAATCATATCTTCAAGCAGTTTGTGTCCGTGGCTTCCGAGAATAATCATTTCGATACTGTCTTTTTCTACAATGCGCGCAATTGCGTCTTCGGCTTCTCCACCGCTGATACAAAGCTCGGTGACAAATTTTTTCTTCTTCAAGAAGTCTGAAAATTTTTCAAGATAAATTCTCATACGCAACGCGTCTTGGTCGTCTACAGCTTCTCCTAAAAATCTTCCGGTTGGAGATTCAACGCAGTGCATTAAATAAATTGTTTGCTTTTCGGCTTGCAAAAACGGCAAAGCTTTCTGAATAATCTGTGCATCGTAACGATATTTTCCTTCAAGCGCAATTCCAACTTTATTGATGGCTACGCCAGGTTCTAAAGAGGTAAATTGTGCGCTGGTTGCGGCAATTACTTCACGAATTCTTTCTTTAGTGAGTACGGGTTCAAATGTTATCCAAACCATCATTCCAAAGACAAATAACGTTACAGGAATTGCGATAAGTTTGATGAGCAATCCGACAATACCCGGTTCGTTTACATTTTCCAAAATTATATCTAACACTAATTTTCCGTTTAGTGCTATAATAAATGATGCGGAAATCCATGCGAGAATTTGAACCTTAAGACTTGAAGCAAATTCACCCATCTTCTTTTTGCTTGCCGTAAAATGAAGTAACGGAATCAACGCAAAGGGAAGTTGGATTGATAAGATAACTTGAGAAAGAATCAATAACATGTCAACCGATCGCTCGCCAGCAGCGTTAATAACTATTACCGCCGGAATTATTGCTATTAACCTTGTGATCATTCGCCTAACCCATGGACGAACTTTAAGACCGACAAATCCCTCCATAATAATTTGTCCGGCAAATGTTCCGGTAATGGTTGATGATTGTCCCGCTGCAAGCAGCGCTAATCCAAAAGCAAAAGGAGCGAAAGAATTTCCAAGCAGTTTTCCGAGCAGTGAATGGGCGTCCATAATCGAAGCCACTTCCGAGTGTCCGCTTTGAAAGAACACCGTAGCCGCAAGAACGAGTATTGCTGCATTCACAAAAAAAGCTGCGTTGAGTGCAACAACGGAATCAATCAAATTAAATTTATTCGCTTCTTTTTTTCCCGAAGAAGTTTTTTCAATATCTCGCGATTGCACTAAAGCCGAATGCAAATAAATATTATGCGGCATCACCGTGGCGCCGATTATGCCAAGCGCAATAAATAAAGCTCCACTCGACATTCCCGTGGGTACAAACCCTGTAACAACATCACCGAGATTCGGTTTTGCCAGAAGAAGTTCTAACAAAAAGCAGATACCAATCATTAAAACCAGTGAAACAATCACGGCTTCCATTTTCCGGATGCCGTAGTTGATTAAAGCAAGCAGAAGTAAAACGTCAAGCGTGGTGATGATGACTCCCCAAATAAGAGGAAAGCCGAAAAGAAGATTTAAACCAATTGCGGAGCCAAGCACTTCGGCTAAATCAGTAGCTGCAATTGCAAGTTCCGTAAAAATCCAAAGGATAATATTGATTGGTTTTGGATAGCTGTTGCGACACGCTTGCGCTAAATCTCTTCCGTAAACAATTCCCAACCGCGCCGCGAGTGTTTGAAAAAGTATCGCCATTAAGTTGGCTAGAAGAATTACCCAAATCAATTTATATCCGAACTGGGCGCCGCCGGCAATATCCGTTGCCCAGTTTCCGGGATCCATATATCCCACCGAAACAAGAAACGCCGGGCCCGAAAAAGCAAAAAGTCTTTTTAAATAGCTTCCCTTATCGGTTTTTACGGAGGAGTGAACTTCGGATAATGATTTTTCCATGTATCGTATCGGTTTATTTTCTGGAAGCTGCTACGGTTTCGAATGCTTCTTTTGTAACCGGCATAACGCTAAGACGGTTTCCTCGTTGGAGCAGTCTCATGCTTTGCAGTTTTTTGTTTTCTTTCATTTCATCAAGAGTTAACAAAGAAGAAAACTTTCTCACAAATTTTATATCGACCATGTACCAGCTTGGATTTTCTTTTTTACTTTTGGGATCGAAGTGATGACTCTTGGGGTCAAACGCAGTATGATCGGGGTAACCATCTTTCACAACTTCTGCGACACCAACAATCCCCATCGGTTCTGTATTGCTGTGGTAGAACAACACCTGGTCTCCCACCTTTATTTCATCACGCAAAAAATTTCTTGCCTGGTAATTCCGAACACCATCCCAAAAGGTTTTTTTTTCTTTTTGCAAATCATCAATTGAGTAGGCTTCGGGCTCAGATTTAAATAACCAATACTTCATTTTATTTCTCCGTTGAACAAGATGATGAAAAGAGTTTGCCGTTTACGGAAAGAACATCATCAAGCCGGATTTCGGTTCCGCTGTGCAGCCGTAAATATTCTGCTTTGTCCCGCGGAAAAATGTCTACAATTTTTCCCGTCTCTTCAACAATACTTCCATCCAGAAAAAATTTTACCTCAACGTCTCTTCCGGTAACCGAAAGAGCCTCTAATTCATCATAGTTGCCGCATGCAATGGGGATGTAGGGTTTCATAGTTTCATCATTTTTAATGAGCAAAAGTAAGAAACTTTTGCGTGAATAGATAGGCACGAACGGTTGAAGCCATTCAAATATCGCTCTGATTTTTGCTAAATTGAAAACAAAATTTTGCATTAGAAAAGAAGGATTATGAAAAAGGTACCGATAGTTTTTTTATTACTGCTTTCAACGGCGGTGTTTGCTCAAAGCGATTCACTTGGCGGAAAATGGAAACCGGATGGTGTTGCCGGAGTGAATCTGAGTCAAATTGCTTTCAGCAACTGGGCAAAGGGTGGTGAAAATTCTCTTTCGTGGGTTTTCTTTTCCAACATCGGATTAACGTATGAAGGAGCCATTTTCAAATCGAAGAATAATTTCAAATTCGCCTTCGGAAGAACAAAACTTGGCGAAGCAGCTTATCGAACGAACGATAATGAAATTTATCTTGAAAACGTTTTAACGTACCAGGCGGGTTGGTCGGTTGACCCTTATATCAGCAACACTTTTCGCACGAACGTTTCAGCCGGCTTTGATTACAAAGCTGCAACCGAACCGAAAGTTTCAGATTTTTTTGATCCCGCTTACATTACTCAAGCAATCGGTTTTGAATATGGAAAAACAAAAAAGTTTACATCACGACTCGGATTGGCTTTCCAGGAAACATTTACGAATAAGTTTCGCACCTACTCTGACGATCCGAAAACAAATGATAAAATGGAAGCGTTCAAGTTTGAAACCGGTATTGAGTCTGTTACCGGAACAGAATTTTTACTTGACGACAATCTTCTCTACACAGGAAAACTCAGGCTCTTCTCCCGCTTTGACCGCCTTTCGGTTTGGGATGTCCGGTGGGATCATCTTATCACAGCAAACATCAATAAATATTTGAACGTTAATTTCAGTATGTTGATTTTATATGAGAAAGATCAATCGCCAAAAACACAGGCGAAGGAAGCTTTACAGGTTGGAGTAACATACAATCTCTTTTAAAGGGAAAAGCTGCCGGTAAAACGGCAGCTTTCTTTTTCACTTAAATCCCCAAGCTCATTCCGAAAACAACTGTTCGTCTTCCGAAATAACTTTCTATTTCTTTCTTCTGCGAATAATCAGCCGAATAGTAGTAACCGAAAATATTTTTCAAGTCGAGAATATTCAACCCTTCCATATAAAAGACAGCGTTGACCGTATTAAATAATGTTGTAAAGTGTGTTATGCGTAAATCAAGCCGTTTGTAGTTCTGGAATCTTGCCGAATTTTTTACGCCGTAAATCGGTTCGTAAATTTTTTCCGCGGAATGATAAATTGTTCCGGTTACCGGAGTAAACGGTCTGCCGGTTGCATATTTAAAGTTGATACCGACTTGCCAATTCGTCGCGATAAAATATTTAGCGATAACGGAAAGATTGTGGGTAATGTCAAATGAGCTACTGGTTAATTCTTCAAAGTCCATCCATTTTCTTTTGGTGTTGATGTATCCGTATGAGATCCAACCGCTTAAACCGTTGGTCAACGTACTCTTCAAAACCACATCAACTCCGTCGGCAAATCCTTTTCCGGAATTATCATAATTCATAATTGAATTTTCTTGCGGGAGATTTTTGTAATCTTTATGATAAACTTCAACCCGGAAAGAATTATCATCGTTAAAAGTATAATCGTATCCAATAACGTAATGAGTAGCCTGCATCGCCTTTAAGTTTGGGTTGCCGTCTACGGAATTAAATAATCTCGGATCGGGAAGCTGATTAAAAATTCCCCACGCGCTTTTAAGAGTTGAATGATCATCAATTTTGTAGGAAAGATTTATTCGCGGGTTCACCCATCCTAATTTTAGCGTTGGAATATTATCGTACCGGACACCAAGCGTACTTGCTAAACCGGCAACACCAAACATTGAGGAGGATTCTAATTCAAGATATGTTCCGACGCGCGAACCATAAATATCAGCGTCAATTACTTTGCGTTCCGCATCGGGACGAATATTGTAGTCATTCTGAGGAATTTGTCCAAGATAGTTGACTTTTCTTCTTTCCAACTCAACGCCGGAAAGCAGTCTGTTTCTTGAGTTAAAGAAAAATTCAAAATCATTTCTCTGGAGAAAAACTTTATCGTTTTTTGAAAGATCAAGCACGCCGAGTTTCCATGTATTTAAGTAATTGCTTACGGAGAAACTATTTTTCATCACCAGTCTCTCAAAGAGAACGTTGGAATGCTGCAAGTTATAAAAGCGGCTTAACGTATTTCCGTTGTACGTTCCTGAGTATTCGGTTCGTTCAACATTAACGCCCTGAATATCGCTTGCATAGATTGCGAACAGTTTCAGCTTACCGGTTTTCGAGTAAGCATAACTCAAACTTCCGGTAGAATTTTGTGAAGTGGGCGCTGCCGTAAATCGATCAAGTCCGCCGTTGAACCAGAAAATCGGTTTCGTAAATGATTTGTCAAAATTAAAATTGAAACCAAGTTTGTCTTCAATAATCGGAACCTCCGTAGAAAAATTTGTATTAGCCAACGAGATGCCGAAACTGCTTCTCATTGCGGTCGGAACACCTTTCGTTTCAATGTCCAATACTCCGGAAAGTGCGTTCCCATATTTGGCTGAAAAGCCGCCGCTTGAAAAATACATTCCTTTGATGAATTCGGTTTTTAAGTTTGAGAAGAGACTTCCGTACGTCGATTCATACGAAAAGGGATGATAAATAAGTGCCTGGTCAATCATGGTAATTGTTTCAATCGGATCACCGCCGCGGACGTACAACTCAGCGCTTTCGGAAACTTGCGTTATGCCGGGCATCGTTTTTAACGATTGAAAAACATCGGCGGCGCCACCGGGAGTTGTAAGCACATCAATCCGGCTTATCACCAAACCCTTTCCTTTTTCTGAGCCGAATGAACTTGCGGAGACGACTGATTCTTTCATCTTCAAAGCTGACTCGTGCATTTCCAATTCTACGACAATTTTCTTTTCGCTCAGCTCAATTTCTTTGCTTACTTTTTCATATCCGATAAGTGATGCGTTGATAGTGATTTTTCCTTTTAAAGAAGTGAGGAAAGAAAATTTTCCTTGGTCATCACTCATCGCACCGTCTCCCGAATTTGAAAGATACACCATCACCATCGGCAGCGGAGTTTTATCTTCATCAACCACGGTTCCTTCAATTTTAATTTTTCCTTCCGGCTTCGCTATCGCCACAGAAAGAAGAAACATCATAAATACAAGTAACTTTTTCATAGCCATTAATTCTCTTTTTAGTATGAGGTTTTCGATTTGTCTTTTGCTTTTTCCAAGTTCGGAAGCAGCACGTGTTTTACCCAAGCAAATTCCGGCTCTATCGAAAGAGCTTTTTTATAGACGAACTCTGCCGCGTCGAGCATTTCAAGTTTTTCATTCGCTATGCCCATCCAAGCCAGAGCATCTAAATGTCCCCAGTTAACAAGCAGCGAAGTATCTTGTTCATTTTTCTCAAAGAGTGAAATCGCTTTGGTGAAATTTTCCAACGCTTCTTTTGTACTTCCTCCAAATGCCGCCGGGGTGTTGAATTTCATAATTCCATAGATGAGGTATGCGCGGGGATTTTCCGGATCGATTGCCTTTGCTTCTCCGAGGAGTTGATATATTCTGGGAGAAAGTGTCATAGCTTCAGCCCAGTTGTGAGTAATCTTCATCATTAAAATTGAAGCAAGAAGTGTTTTTCCTTCCGAAGCAAAACCGGTTACCGACGAAATCTTTTCTCCGTGCGCAACCGCTTGGTTCACATACTTCTCATATAATGCTTTGTCTCGCGATCCCATTTCTAAAAAGCGGTATTCTGCATAGGTTAAGTTATAGAGCGCCGCGTTGTTTGTTGAATCTGCGGAATAAAGTTTCTCAAAAATTTCATGCGCTTGTGTGAAGATGTTTTTGTCGTAAGCGATATACGCTTTAGCAGAAAGTGCTTTTCCTTCTTGTATAAGCCCAACGGTTAACTGCGCAAAAGTTGATCCCCAAAGCAAGCCGATCAAGATGAAGAGTCCGAACAGTTTAGATGATGGT
>Ga0172371_10002586_pt1 | contig 28608 bp, 32 predicted proteins | sample Lak12m_FD_114543 | JGI IMG/M metagenome (GOLD analysis project Ga0172371, IMG submission 114543) | Freshwater microbial communities from Kabuno Bay, South-Kivu, Congo - kab_022012_12m | ecosystem: Environmental > Aquatic > Freshwater > Lake | place: Democratic Republic of the Congo: South-Kivu...
AATCCACATGCTGATGTCAGCAATCCCGTAGAACTCGTTGGGCCCGGGCATGCCCGACGACATTTCTCCCAGCGGGGTGCCGAAAATAAACATTTGGATGTTCACCGGAATATCGCCGAAATTGGCCGGCCGGATCCAGTCCAGGCTGTTGCTGGTGGCGTTTTTGACCACATGGCTCACAAAATTGGGAATCCAAGGGGCAAACACGACCAGCGCAATCAAGTAGCTGAGAAAAATGTGCCTGTCCGGAAGAATCCTTTTGATCATATTCCACGCCTGTTGTCCGGTTACCGCCGATTTTCCGGGTGGAGAAAATTTTTGAATTACGTATACCAGGTAAAAAATCGGGGCGAAAAACAGGCCCATATAATGAGTGAGCATGGACAATCCCAGGAAGACGCCGAACAAAATTGAATTTTTATTTATTTTTCCGGCTTCGGCGGCCCACAGGCTTTTTACCAGAAAATAGGCCGCCATGATGGTGAAAAACGAAAACATCGAATACATCCGGCCTTCCATGGAATACTGAATGGCAAAAGGGGAAATGGCCGCGATAAAACTGGCAAAAAGCGCCGCCTTTTGATTGAACAATTCTTTGGTGAACAGATAAACCGCCCAAACGCAAAACAGGCCGAAAATCACCGAATAAAGCCGGATACCGTAAACGCTGTAATCAAAAAACGCGGCGAAGAACTTGAGCGTCAAATAATAAAGCGGCGGATGCACGTCCGCCTTGATCATTTGCATCATCCCGGCCCAGCTTTCCTTGACGGCAATACCGGAAAAAGCCTCATCATACCAGAAATCCCGCAAGCTAAGCTGCCAAATCCGCAGTCCTGCTGCCAGCAATATAATCAAGTAAAACAAATACTTGTTGCTAAGTTTTATCATTACTTCAGTATATTATTGTGCCTTCCCTTGGAAAGTTTTTTCTGCCTGTGGTGCCTAGCGCCGCAAGAAAAAACTTTCCAAGGGAAGGCACAACCGTATGCCACCATTCTACAACAGCATTTCAAAACCCGGTATTTTCAAAAAACCCTTGACTTGGTATAATATCGATAGTATAAGTTCTTGTTCGAGGGTAATGGAGGTACTCTCAAAAAATATCATTTTATTCGGTTTGGTGTGTCGAGAAGACTATTAATTTTGGAGGCTAGAAATGGATATTGAGAACATGACGCTGGATCAAATATTGAGGAGCTTACCCGACGAGGAAGATCCTGTGATCAACGACGTAGATGTTCCACAAGGACTTGTTAATTTCGGAGCCACGATGAAGCGGGGCAAAGACCGAAAGAGAGAAGAACTGGTTTTGCCTCCTTCTGAAGATTAGTCTAGCAACCTTGCGTCAGCCCAAGCTTAGTCTTGGGCTTTCATCATTTCAGGAGAAAGCAGGAGATTATTTATAGACATACACTTGGTAATCGCCGTTTCCAATATCGCCGTAGGTGTCAACGGAGCCGGAGACCGCTCGCAACCCGTAATTTATCCAGAGATAGCCGTCGGTGACATAAAAACTGCCGGGCGCCCAAGCCTCCCCGGTAAAACCGGAGGTGAAATTAACCTTTTTTAATACCCTGATGTTGAATTGGTCATTCATTTTTAATCCGGGGATGGCCACTTTCTTGTAATAGTAATAACTGGTGCTGGGAGCGTTCTCGAGGGTAACAATTTTGTCCGCCGTGCTTTGGCCGCCGGGCACATTGAAAGTGTATTTTTTCACGTACTGCTTGGTTAATTTCTTCTTTTTGATTTTCCCGTCCGAATAGAGAAAAAACCGGTAATCGCCCGCCGGATTATAGGGACTGTACATGATCGCGTGCGATCCATAAATATCATAGGCGTAAGCCACATAGAGATAATCATCCGTAATGAAGTAATTAGAGGATATCGGCACCCAGTAATCTTCATTTATTCCCACCTGATAATAGGCGTTTTTCACGTAAATCCGGTAATCTCCCAAATTGCTGACCTTTAAGCCGGGGATGGAAATTTTTCGGAAATACTGGGTCCAAGCGCTATATCCCGAGTTGGAAATGGTGGCCACCACATCCGCGTCGGAGTCTCCCGAGACGCTGAAATCATAAGATTTGAACGCCTGCCGCTTGGTGGTTTTTTTTCTGGTTCCGCCATTATAGTTGAAGATCCGATGATTGGTCGCGCCGGTAAAATTGGTAGATCCGGTTCCCGAGGATAATTGGTATCCGTAATTAACCCAAACATTTCCATTAGAAATGAGGTAACCTCCCCCCGTGTAGTGTTCTTCTTCAAAACCGGTGGCCGGAGTGACGTAGCGCTGGACTCTGATCGGGAAGGGGTTGGACACGGAAAGGCCTGGCACCGGAATTTTGCGAAAATAAACAGTTTGGGTGGAAAGAACACTGGCATAGTAGCCTGAGGCGTCAGAATTATTCTGATCTCCCCCGGTAACATCGCTTTCGGTGAGAGACCGATAATTGTGTTTTTTCTTTTTTTTCTTTTTCTTTTTGGCGGCCGTCAAGTTGCTGACCGGATCCGGAAAAAGCGACTCTGATTCGGCCAGGACCCAATCGGCCGGCGCCGCCAGACCCAGGATCAGGGGCATAATTGCCAGCGCTTGCGTAATTTTCTTCATTTTGATTTTGGGATTAAAAATCTGGCTATTTATAGACATAAACCCGGTAATCGCCCGAGCCGGAATCGTAATAAGTGGTTGGCGAGCCGGCATTGGTGACATCATAGCCATATTCAATCCAGATACAGCCATCCGTCACTTGAAAAGTGCCCAACTCCCAGGTGTCAGCCGGCAGGGTCGAAGGGCTACCGTTTTTTCGCAAAACCTGAAGGTTTTTGTAGTCGCTCATTTTAATCCCGGGAATGGCCAGTCTCTTAAAATAAGACTTCTCCACGTAATCTCCGTCCGTGTAGGTCCCCACCCGGTCGGCCAGACTCGTATCGGCGGGGATGTTGAGTTGATATTTCTTCACATACTGTTTTTTGAGCTTCCTCTTTTTCTTTTTTTCGTTGGAGTAAACAAAAATCCGGTAATCGGTATTATTGTAGTAGTCGCTGAAAACGGAGTTTTTTGAGCCGTACGCGAAATATAAGTAGCCGTTGGAAATGAAATATTCATAATTTTTCGGGTACCACTGGTCTTGGGAAAAGTCCGCGTCGGCGGGTGATTTGTAGTATACTCTGATGTCCAGCAGGTTGTCGGTCGCCAAGTTGGCAATCGGCACTTTGCGGTAATAGAAAGTGTAGCTGGGAAGATCCACGTAGGGATTGGCGGTGGCATCGGCGTCGGTTTCGGTGCCGCTCACTGTCACGTCGTAAATTTTATAGGTTGATTTCTTGCGCTTTTTGGCCTGGGTGCCGCCGTAAAAACCGAAGTAGCGGTAGTCGCCCGGGGCGTAATCGTTGTAGGTGGTGTGGCCGCCGGAGGTCAGGCTGTCACCGTAATAAACCCAAACGTTGCCTTCGGAGAAGAAATAATTATCCGCGGTGGCCCAGCTTTCTTCGCCAATGCTTTGAGCCTCGCCCACCTTGCTCATCAGGTAGAATGGAAACGGATCGGAAGCCTTGAGGCCGGTGATGGGAATTTTGCGGTAATGGTAGCCCACGCTGCCGCTGTTGAGCGTGACATCCGCGTTTGATCCGTCGCCGGAAACAGTGGTGGAAACGTAGGTCCGGTAATTATGCTTGGCTTTTTTCTTTTTCTTTTTGGCTTGGACCAGGCTCGCGACCGGGTCTTCAAACGCGCCGATTGGCGGCGCAGCGAAACTTGCCGGTGCGACCAAACCGAACATTATCAGCCCGCCGAGCGCCATCCAAATTTTATGCAATTTTGTATTTAAAAGCTATTTGAACCTAACCGCGCTAGTCTTGGTCACCTCTCCTTGTCCGTCAATCGAAAGGGTGAGTGGGAAAGTCCCCAAATCACTAAAATAGCTCATCGGAAAAACACACGTAGCCGTTTTGCCTTTTTTACTTACGGAAACCTTGGTAGCCGTCTCGTAGCCAAGAGTGCAGGCAAGCGTCCCTCCGGAAGTCGGCTTCAGGTTTTTACCCTTGATCTTTAGCTTGAAAGTGCTTTTGTTGGCGTTATACTTTATCGATCGGGATTTTTTGGTGAGACTGCTGATTTTCATCGCCTTTACCTTAGAGCCGTGAGTTACTGCCCGGTAGGAACTGAAGTGGCTCGCGGCAAAAGTTAGAGTGCCGGCGCTGGCATCATAGGTTACTCCGCTCACGTCGCTGCCGGTGGCCAGTTTACCATTGACATAAATATCGGGGGTAGCAGAAAAATCCAAGCTATACATGGTCAGCTGGGCGCCGTAGTTCTGGAATTCGGTTGCCATCGCCGCGTTAAGACTGATGTATCCATCTTGCATGCTCACCATCGAGTCAAAGTTGCTCATGAAACGGAAGAAACGGTAGGTCAAGAAATCAATCGTATTACTGAAGGAGATTCTTCCATTACCGGCCTTTTGGAAATATAGTCCGTCAACCTGGTGCCAATTCGAAGCGGCAAACAAACTGGAAGTCACCCCTTCGCTGGCCATATCGGTTTGCATTTCGGTCGGCATCAGCGCCAATTGGGTGCACATTTGCTTGAAGCCTTGGGACAGCTCCGCTGCGGTGGGGCCGCCACCCTGCCAATCGCCCCCCTGGGGAGGTCCGTCGCCTCTTAACTGGTCTTGATGGGTGTTTACATACTCGGCGAGAGTACTGTCTGCAGCCATCGCGTCGATCTTGGCTTCACAGGCCGTTGAGTCCGTGGGCGACGTCATCACGCTTAACACCTGCCAGAAGATGTCGTCTTCTTCCGGCAAGGCCCGGTCGGAGGGACCGGCATTGGCCACACTTGTTTGGCCCAGAGCCAACACCAAAAAGCCCATTGCCGCAATCAGCAGTTTGCTTTTCATTTGCATTTTTTTGTTTTAATTATTTTTATATTTTTGAAAATAATTCAAGATAAAGTCTATTTTACTAGATAAATTCACTATGTCAAAAGGCTTCGGTTATTTTTTTATTTTTTCCAACAGTTTGTTCTGCTTCTCGAGATAGGCTAAGATTACTTCAACCTCTTTCTCCGCTTTCAAATTCACTTCATAATCGGCTTCCGCCCTCATTTCCGAATAGCGCCCCTGCAGATTTTGCCCCACCATGATGAGAGGCATCAGGAAAATCTGAATCATATTGGAAATAAAGAGCCAGAGCACAAAAGCAGGGAAGGGATCAAATTTTAATTCCGCCGGGGCAATAATATTCCAACCCAGCCAAATAATCGTCCAGCCAAAAATAATCATAAAAAATCCCACGCTGCCAACCTTGTCTGTAATATAAATAGCCACCTTATCCAGCGAAGAAAGATTTTTCTTATATTCAACATTGATATTCCGCACCGGCTTTTTGATCGCCTTAATTTCGGCGAGCAATTTCTCAATATTTTTTTCCGCCATCTATTTTATTTAATTAGGTATTAACATTGTACCATTCTCTTTCGTTCATCCTCTTTATTGGGATCATATCCTTGATTGGGATCGTTACGGAATTCTCTCGCCCGGGAATTGTCAAAAGTTCTTTTGGCAGCGCAATAATCTATGTAACCGCAGTCAGGACTGGAAAATTTGCCGCTGGCGGTATCCATTTGACCAACTAAATTTACTTGCATAATAGTTCCGTTGGTCATGGTCATATCGGATTTGGCTTTTTTAACAAACCCTTCGTGACTTTTCCCCTTTCCAAAAGTGGCGCATCCGGCGGAACTTTCAGTACTATGCTGGCCGCAGTGATCTGTTTCGGTAACCGCTCCTCCGCGTAAATTATTTACGCTCATCGGATTGTCGCTGGTTCCAGTTTTATAACCATGTTGGGAACCAAACGAGAATTGGTCACACCAGCTACCGTCTTGTTTGCAGTAGATTCTGGTACCTTTGAAAATTTTCCAGCCGCGTCCCCACATTGACCGGCCAGTCGCCCCTTTGTCGAAAGTGCGAGCGCCATATTCTTGGCCTCCCAGGACGGGGTTTTGCCCCAAATCCACTCCATTTTTCCCAATTATTTCTCCTCTTCTAGATAAATAATACATTCGGCTGTTGCTGGGAGCGATATCGCCATTGGGGGATCTTCTCCGGTTCAAGGGATCGCTGGGATTGAGTAACACCACCAGAATACCATTATAGGGAATCTGGTCATCTTTAAGCCCAATACATTCTTTAAGCTCCTTATAGGTTGGGGTAGGATTAAAATTGCCCGATCCTTGATCCTGAGGAAGAGTACCATCATTTGTCGTTTTACTGCCAGTATCCCGAGATTTCCCGTTGTCGGTAGGCCCGGTCCCCGTGTCAGTTGGGCCAGTTCCGGTCGAGCTTGGACCGGTTTGGCCTGGACCGGTCCCGGTGGGAGTCCTGCCCCCCGTACCTGTATTGGTTCCACCAGTGGATGAAGCGCCGCCAGTTAAATTTCCGGGCGGGACAGTTCCGGTAGATCTTCCTGGAGGAACAGTTCCGGTCGAGCCAGTACCGCCAGTGTTGGTTTTGGAGCTACCGTTAGTAGCATAATCGGGCTCATTACCATATTTGTCTTCCAACAATTTATAATACCAATCCGGCGAAGTGCCATTTTTTTTGAAGAAATCCTCGGCTTCTTTCATTTTTTCCTCGTCGGATTTTTTGCTGAATTCATCGGCACACTTTTTATTCTCCGCACTGTCTTTACTGGGAGCGCCCTCACAATATTTTTCAATTATTTGCGGACCTTTTAAGGTGTCGAGACATTGATTCTTAACTGAATCCGGGTAATACATCATTTGCTCCCCTTCACAGCGGGAGGCGGGGCATTTTTTTTGCTCCAGGGATACACTTTGACAATCTTGCCCCTTGTCCTTAAGATTTCTTTCCTTGCCCGACTCAATTTTGATTATCTCGTCGGGTATGTAGCATTTTTCATTTTTCAAATAGTAGCCTATAGGGCAATCACAAGCGGTCACCGGCTCGTAGACATTGGAGCATTGAATATTCCGGTTATCATAGTTCTCCTTGTCAACCAGACAGGGGTTTCTAAATTCTTTCATTTCGCCACCCGAATTGGCACAATTATCGTGTTTTTTATCTACCAGGGAAGGTTTCCCCGAAGTGAACGCAAAGATTTCCTTGCCTCCCAATTTTGCTGTTTGAGTTACTTCTCTCAAATTTTCGGTAAAATCGGCTAAGCCTTTTTTATCTACCGCCGCTGAGTTGCCATTAATTTTCCTTAAATCTTCTCCCCATTCAACTCGGAAAGAATCTTCCGCGTCCGATGTTGTGACAGAAAAGATAGGTTTAATCTTATCTTTTGGATCAACAACCTGGTCAGCCGTATATTCGTCGGTAGGTTGGATTTTGTAGTCATTTTCCGCTTGGTTTTGGTTAAAGCCAAGCTCTACATTTCTGAAATCAATTACCTCTTGACCGGACACATCTTTATCGCTCGAAAAAAAACTTATTTTCCTCTCAGGGTCAAGCGACCAAATATCGGCTTCAAAACTGTCCGGATCAATTTTGGACGAGTCCAATTTAATTATTTTTTTATCTCCCGAAACAATTGACCCGATACTTCCGGACTCTACAATTCGGTCCTCCTTATTTTCCAAATATGAACTATTTTCAATATTGGCAGGTTCTTGGGCATTGGAATCGGTTTCGTGAACTACTGCGCAGCTAATCCGAAACCATTCTCCTCGATTCTCAGAAGCAGTCACAAAAAAAGTGGTCGCCACAATTATAAAAGAAATCGCGGTGACTAAAAAACCGTATAGAGCATAAAATAAAACTCTTCTTGCCTGATCGAGCTTTTCTTCGCTCCCCCGGCCGAGTAAATATAAAAAGCCCGCTGTCACCAACAGCAAAATCGCCAGCGCTGCTGAGATGTCAAGCAGGTAGCGGAATACGGCGTTGGCGGTGCTTAGTACTGAGCAAACGGAGCAGTCCATTCCTCCGCAGGTAACGAGTTGGTTCTCCATTTATTTTTGTTTTTTGCCGAAATTTATAAATACATAATACAATAAGTTTATTCAGCTCAACAGCATGAAAAACCAATACAAAAAGAAAGGGGGTGGAGTTTGTGGAATACCCAACTAATATCCCGGCCGGTGATCCGAATTTGGATTTGGCCGCGCAAGGGATAACATCGTCACAGCAGCTGCCGCCGGAAGTCGCCGGGGGAATGATGGCTTTTTTGGCCGGATTTTCAATCATTATGATCATCCTTGCCATCGCCGTTTACATCTACTACGCCATCTGCCTCATGAAAATCGCCCAGCGAACCAACACGCCCAATGCCTGGTTTGCCTGGATCCCGATCTTGAATTTCATTTTGATGATCGGAATCGCCAAAAAACCGATGTGGTGGGCGCTGGCGCTTTTGCTGGCCTTCATTCCGATTGCCAACATTCTTTTGGTCGTGTTTATGGTGTACATCTGGATGGAAATTGCCAAAGCCGTGAACAAGCCGAGCTGGTGGGGAATTTTGATTATCGTGCCAATCGCTAACCTAATCGTTCCGGGTTATTTGGCTTTCTCCAAGAGCCAGGTGGCCAAGCCAGCCACCGCCTAGCGGCCACTGTTCTTGCGAAAACACAAAAAACCGCCCCACCGCGAGTGGTTTTTTGTACTTGATAAAAGTGTAAAAGGGAAGTAGACTGGGTTTAATTCAAACTTAGCGTTTAATAAACCCCATGTTAGGCCGTGATCCTGAGTATCTCGCTTTCCGTCTAAAGAAAATCAAAATATATCTGCGCCACAAATACGGCCCCGAATCGCTGGGAATTTTGAAGCGAATCGACGGCTTTGAAAAACCCGAGGAGAGGAAAAAACGCCGCTCATTGGTGCGAGAACTGCACAAACTAAACTATTCCCTCCGGGAGATCGGAGCTTTAATGAATCTCTCCGGGCAGGCGGTGAATTCGATCATCAATAGCACCGCCCGCTATCAACCGCGTAAAACCAAAAGCGAAGCGCAAGCCAAACTCTTCTGACGCCCGCCGTTGAGTGTTTCTTATTCCTTAATTATAATATAAAAAGCTTAATTTATCTAACGAAACAAAAACAAAATGCGTAAAAAATACCTGATCGCTTTGATTTTGTTGGTCCCGATTTTACTGCTCGTGCCGGTGGTCAAAGCCAAAATCAAAGCCAGCGACAATAAGCAGTTAACCCGCGTACCGGGATTTTCTCCGGTCTACTCGCCCGACGGCAAATATATCGTCTATTCCTCGAGCGCGGAGAACGGCACCGAGGGCCCACTGTATCGCAAAAAAGTCTCCAGCAAGAGCAAGACCAAAGGCACCAAAATCACTGACGACAGCGGCTCCAACCCCACTTATTCACCCGATGGCAAGTCGATTGTCTACGTTAATGTCAGCAATAGTTATTATTTGTACAAAAAAGACGCCGACGACGACAACGACGGGAACAAGTTTGTCAAAGTCGGTGCGCTCGATCCCGCTTATTCTCCTGACGGCAAATATGTCATTTATTGCAACTCCGACGAAGAGGGGCGACTCTATCGCAAAGAAGCCGCCGACACTGACGACGATGATGAAGGAGACGAGATTAACGAGAAAAACTGCCACAATCCGGTTTACTCACCCGACGGAGAACATATTTACTACATTGACACCGACAACAGCCGGATCTACAAAAAAGACGCCGACGACGACAACGACGGCCGGGAGCTTAGCGGCATCAAAGCTTACTCTTTCACCATTTCGCCCAGCGGCAATTACATTGTCTACAGTAATGTTGACAAGGAGGGCATGCTTTACCGCCGCAAAATAGACGGCGACGGCGCGGGCACGAAAGTTAACAAATACACTTCCAACGAACCTTTTTACTTCCCGGGCGGCAACAAAGTGGTCTACTCCAACGGCGACAAAAAACTCTATCTCTACTCGCTCAAGCTGAAGTGATGCAAGGCTTGGGGCAACCGGTTTTGTTAAGAAAACCATCGAGCTCAGGCGAGCACGGTGTCCCGCCGGATATATGCTTCTCAGAACCGCACTCGGTTTCTTCCAGCGGAAACCGAGCCCTTGGTACTCGGCGCAAAAAGCATCACAAAAATTTACTGCACGTAGCAGTCTTCGTTTTTTTCGTAGTCGCAAAAATAGGGCTCCTTGCCTAGAAAATCGGGGTATCCGTTCTTTTTGATGTAGCAATCCCGTTGTTTTTTGGTTGACCGGCGCCACCACAATTCGACGTCCCCTTCCGGATAAGTGCAGTTTTCGCTCACATTGGTATTCTGGGGCCCGCCTTCTTCAGCAGTTCCTTGAGAAGTTGAAGGCAATCGTTTGGCCGTCTCGGGAGTTATTTCTCCGCTGGAACTGGAGCTGGAACCAGAGGAATCCCGGTCGCTGCCAGACTGACTGGAGCCCGTCTCACCAGTAACGGTGTTGGAATTGGCGCTCCCGCCTTGAGAGCCGCCGATGACCGGATTGCCTCCTCCTCCGGCCGATCCTCCTGTCCCGTTGCCCGTTTGACCGGCCGTCGATCCAGGGTTCAGTCCAGCGCCATTATTTTGGTCTTCTGGCCCACTCAAAGTGGAATTGTTCTCGCCGTCTTGATTAAGTTCAAAGTTATTGTCGATATTATTATTTTTATTAGCCCCGGAGTCCTGAGACCGGGTGGCATTAGTGTTACTACCAGCTCCATAAGGCTCCGCCACGTCGATCACAGCCACCTTGGTGCCTGACCAAATCAGCAGAATCGCAATCAAAAAAGCCGCCAGCAATATGCCGGGGATCAAAATAACCGCCGGTATTTTATTGAAGAAATCCGTAATCAAAATTTTCCAACGGTAAAGCGTTTTTCGCATCTAACTTATGTAAATTTCGACAGGACTGGAGTAGCAGTTTTTTGAAGCGAGGACTGTCGGGCCGCAGTCTCAAAAAACTGCTACTCCAGTCCTGATATCCACAATATCTAGTACTGACAGCGGGGATTGGGCCATTCGTCCGGGTCCATGCAGCAATCCTCATCCATATGACGATGCTTTTTGGTCTTGCTTTTGCGCGGATGATCGTTTTTGTGGCGACAGGTTCCCAATTTCACCAGGGTGCGGTGGGGAGGAGCTTTTTTAACCACCGGGTCGGTTATTGTTTTTTCTTCGGGAACATCTTCCTTGACAATTTTCTTCTCGGGAATAATCAAAGTGGAAATCAGCTCAAAGAACTTGGGGAATCCCATAATCACCTCGGATTTAATATCATTGCCCAGGGGGCTGTCAACCTGGCCAACCTCCGGAACCAAGTTCAGAGTGTAGCCCGATCGAGTAACGCTGAAAAAATAGGTTTCTTTGAAACATTCGCTTTCACCGGTCACAAAGACTTCCTGACCGGCGTAATCTTCATCTCCAATCGAGGCTTCGCCGAATTCTGCTTGAGCGCAGCTGCTGGCTTTGAAAGTCACGCTATTCTTGGGAGTCAAATTATCCGTACCCGCCGGACCTGGGTATTTTCCTGCATCATAAAGATAAACTTGAAATCCTTTATAATCTTCATCACTGCTATCCAGCCCGTTGCTAAAAGAAATTTTCTCCAAGTAATTTCCACCTTTGTTTACCGTAGGGTTGTCCCAGCGATCGGGATATTTTATTGAAAAGCCCGACAAATCGTCCCGGTAAATTTTCCAATTAACCGTATCGTCCGGCGCGGCAGGAAGGTTAACGGTTATTTTTTCTTTGCTGTAGTCGGTATTATCGAAGTAGCTTTCATACATATAGAGCGCGCTTGAGCCAAACAACACAGCCCCCAGCACCAGCGGCAGGGTGATGCTGGCCAGCACCAGACTTTTGTGCACATGGGGATGTTTTTTCTTGAGCCGAGTCAGATGCTTTTTGAGGTGCCGGTGGATCCGGTGGTGAATCGGCAATTTTTTCTTTTTGTTTTTGGCTCGCATTTTGAAAATTATTTATTTTTTTAGTTATTTATCAGTGACTGGGCGTTTTTAACATTATTGAATAATCGTGGGCGCTGTAAGCGCATCCTGGCATCGGCCATTCGTCCGGATCGGGGCAGCAGTCCTCATCGCGATGCTTTCCCTTGGTGTCGCTTTTACTGGGATGGGGATTTTTTTCGGGGCATCTTCTGCCTTTTGATATCCTTGGGGCTTCCACTTTGGGTTTGACCGCTGGCTTATTCGCCGGGGCAGCTGTTGTGCCTGTTGTAGCGGATTTTACTACGGGTTTATTGGTAATGGAAAAATCTAAGGTGGCGGCCACCCGATAAAATGCCGGGAACTCCTCTTGGACCTTTTTCTCGCCGTTGTATCCGTCATAATTGATGCCGCTTTTGAGGTAGGGAACAATATCATAAATATAAAAACCCTTTCTCAGGCTGAAGAAATAAGCTTCCTTAAAGCAAGGGTCGTCGGGCAAATTATAGACCTGAACCGCCGGATATTCCTCCGCCCCGATGGAAAAAACTTCCAAAGTGTTGCAATTGCCGTAATCGGACGCCGCGGTGTCTTTCACGACTAGATTGTCAGTGTAGTCGGCTCTCAAAATTTTGCTGTTGGGCTGGGAAGCGCGGTAGACGTAGATGTCGAGGCCATTGGCCGGTCCTCCTGAATCGCTGTTGCTTTCCCGGAAGGTCACTTTTTGCTTAAATTTATATCCCTCTTGCGGGCCACTGACGGCTGGCTCCGGCCAATCCTGGGGATATTTGATTTCAAATCCGTAAACCCTGTTTTGGTAGGTTTTCCAGTTCTCAAGTTCTTTTTCCTCCAATAACGCCTGGATAACCTTATCGTTCTTCTCTTCTTCTTTAGTCTCGGGTTGATTGAAATCAGTGACCGGCGGTTTGACGGCCGTTGACTGGTTGGCATTCAGATTGCCGGCGGGTGGGACCTGAGGATGGCGGCTACGGGAAAGATAGACCCAAAGATTCAAAAGCACCAGCAAGCCCACAATCCCGGCCAAAATCAAATTTTTTCCCAAAATATCCTGCTTTTCCAAAGAGGGAAGCGCCGCGATCAGGCTTTTCTTCTTGCGGGCTGCCTTGGTCCTTCTCTGAACAGTCTTTTTGGAAGCAGCTTTTTTTCGGGCGCGTTTGGCTTTTTTCTCTTTGGCCATAGGCTTTGGTTATCTATAATCAAACAAAGATTGGGCCACAGCCAACACAATGGGCCTTGACAGCGCTTGACCACCAGGCCGGCTGGTTTTGTTTTTCATTTAGTTTTATTTTTTAGCTGGCAATTATAGCTTTGATTATATAAGGATATTATTTATTTTCCAACTATAATATTGTGCGACACTCACTATTGACTTTTTATATCTTTAAGGTATAAATGCCGGTTCCCATTAATGGGAACGATTGACCTTTTCCTTATTTACGACCCCCGAAGAAAGGAGAACCGCCATGCAAAAAATATTATCAGGCTGGTTTTTTATTCTTTTTTCGGGTTTGGTTGTTGCATTTTGCTTCATTGATAGCGTATTCGCTTCAGCTCCTGTTCCCAACCAAATCTCTTCCCACAAAGCTCGTACGGTACGCGTGTACCTCAAAACCCAACGATTTGGATATTACGAGCGGGGAAGACTGGTCTTTTGGGGACCAATCTGCAGCGGCCGGCCAGGACGTGAAACTCCTAAAGGAAGGTTTAGAGTTCTAAGGATTGAGAAGATCCATAAGAGCACAGAACATAAAGGAGCGATCATGCCCTTCAGCGTTCAGTTTACCGCCGGCCCCAAAGTGGGAGGCAAAGGAGGACATTTCCTCCACGAAGGAATACTCGAAAGTAGACCTTCGTCGGGAGGGTGTGTACGGTTAGGTCGAGAAGATGCGATCAGAGTTTTTCATTCAGTAAGACTTGAGGATCCCGTCATTGTGACGGATTAATCCTCAATTAAAATTCAGTTTTTGCTTCCTGCAAGGAGCGGCCATGCGTCGCTCCTTTCTTAATGTATCAGCTCCTCTATAACCCGATTTTTAACTTCCTTGGGCAATAGGTTGATCTCGACTATTTTAGCTTTGGGGACGGTGACCACTTGGTGGGTGCCCCAGCCGACGATGTCTTTGTCGGGGGCGAATTCAGGGCCTTGGCCGGTTCCTATCTGGCCACTGATTATTTCGCAGAGGTAATAATATTGCTTTTGCTTTTCTTTGTAAATATCCAGGTCGCCCTCCCAAAACAATGCTCCCACTTTTATTTTCATGCCCAGCTCCTCCATACATTCCCGTTCCAAAGCCTGCGCGTGATTTTCACTTTTATTGACCACTCCGCCAGGAAAAGTCCAGTACGGCTCACGGCCGCTTCTTATCCGCTTGATCAAGACCAAATCATCTCCCGAAAAAATAATCGCTCTTACGCGCTCGCGCATAAATTTTGTGTTAGAATACAAAATAAATATAACATTGGGGAATGGCCGAGCCAAACAAAAAGCGGGTGGGAGTATTTTCGCTTACCTGCGACGAAGGTTGCAGTATTTTTCTCACCGAAATATTCAATCACAAACTGGTCCCGTGGCTGGAAAAGATCGAGTTGGTCTATTTTTTGTCGGTTAAAGACCAAACGGAAATCGCCAATTTGGATGTGGCTTTGGTGGAAGGGGTAGTCACCAGCGCGCGGGATAAAGAGGAAATCGAGAAAATTCGGGCCAACACCAAAATCCTCATTGCTATGGGCTCTTGCGCCATCACCGCCCAGCCTTCCGGCCAGCGTAACACTTTTACTGAGGAGCAAAAAGAAAATATCGAAGAGCATCTGGCCATTTACAACTTTTTGCCCAAAGCCTTGTCCTTGAAAGAGGCGGTGAAAGTGGACGACGAAATCCCCGGCTGTCCCATCAGCGAAGACCTGTTCGTGAAAACTTTTGAAAAATATTTATAAAATCTATGCACACTTGCGATCTCGACATCGAAATCAATAAATTATCCAAAATCGAGGGCCACGCCGACCTGGACATCAAAATCCGCCAGGGAAAAGTGGAAGACGTGACGCTAAAGGTGATGGAAAACGTGCGCTTTTTCAACGAAGCGGTGAAAGGAAAGCCGTTTGTGAGCGTTCCCCAGTTGGTTTCCCGCATCTGCGGCACTTGCTCCATCGCCCATATGACCGCCTGCATCGAGGCGGTGGAAAAAACGCTAGGAATTGTGCCCAGCCCCCAAACGATGATCTTGCGCAAGCTCACGATGTACAGTTTGATGATCCGGGATCACGCGTTGCATCTTTATTTTTTCACCTTGCCGGATCTGTTCGGTCTGGATTCGATTCTGGATTTGCCCGAAGACAAAAAAGAGCTGATCCACGAAGCCCTGCACATCAAAGAGGCGGGCAATAATCTTTCTCAGCTGGTGGCCGGCCGGGCAGTGCACGCCACTTTTGAGCAGGTTGGCGGATTCTCCAATCAAGTGGACAAGGCCAAAATTCCCGCCCTGGTGGCCAAGCTGGAGAAAGTACGGCCCAGTGTGCTCAAGTTAATTGACACCTTTTACAACTGTGAATGGGAACTGAAGCGTAAAACCAATTTTGTGGCCATTGTCACCCCGGATTATTCTTTCTTGGAAGGCCAAATCAAATCCACCGGCGGGGCGGTGATCGAGGAAAAAGACTACTGGGATCACTTGCACAACGTGGTTTTGCCGTATTCCCAGGCCAGCGGGTTCGAGTTTGAGGGTAAGGACTATATGGTGGGGGCCCTGGCCCGGTTGAATTTGAATCAAGAGAATTTGCACCCCAACACAAAAAAAGACGCGGCCAAATACCTGGCGGCTTTCCCTTCGGACAATATCTACCACAACAACCTGGCTCAGGCGATTGAAATTTTGCACTCGATCGACCACTCGATTGAGCTGCTTAAAAGCACCGATTTCCAAAAAGAAAATCCGGTCCCGCCGGCCCGACAGAGCGGGGAAGGGGTTGGCGTGATCGAGGCGCCGCGCGGCACGCTCTACTATTGGATGGCCATCGATGACGGTAAAATTCGCTATTTGAATTTAGTGATTCCCACTGCTCAAAACTTGATCAATCTGCGGGACGATATCCGCAAAATTGTGGTGGACATCTGCGGCGGCGAATGCCCCGAGTTCGAGCTGGAAGAAAAAATCCGCCGCGAAGCGGAAAAAATCATCCGGGCCTACGATCCCTGTATGTCCTGTGCCTCACATTTCCTGCGGGTAAACCTGACCCGGTGAGGTTGAGTTAATAATGTTTTAATAACTTTTTAATCTTTGCCTGCTATAATAAAACTGTTTATAATTCTTAAACAGTAATTATAAAGATGAGAAAAAAAGATCAACCACTGACAGTTGCGGTGCTAGAGGAAGTGCTAAACGGAGCGCTGGGTGGGCAAGACGAAAAGTTTGAGGGGTTGTTCGAAAAACAGGATCAAAAGTTTGAGGGGTTGCTCGAAAAGCAGGATCAAAAGTTTGAGGGGTTGCTCGAAAAGCAGGAGAAAAAATTTGAATGCTTCGTCAAGGGGGAAAGCAAAAAATATATGCGCCAGATGCATTTTCTTAATAGAGACTTCCAAAAAAAGCAGGGTCTGATGGCAGAGGCAATCGGCGAGCTGAATAACAAAGTTGAAAAAGTCGAAAGCAATGTGGAAGATATCCGGAAAATGGTGGGAAAAAATTGCGTGGACATTGAGATGATGAAATTTGATATCCGGGAAATCAAAAGTGAGTTGAAAACCAAGGTCAGTCGGGAAGAATTACCGGAAAGCATCTTGTTAAAAAAATACTAAATTTTGCCTATTTCTTCTATAAGTTGGGTCAGAACTTCTTTCTGACTTATCTTAGTCGGCACGCCAAATATCGTAACTTTCTTAAGACGGCCTATCTTCTCTAGCAGCTTTAAGTTAAACCCCAAGTCAAAATCATGGGCTGAGTAGATTTTATCCGATTGGATCTTACCTAAATCATCAATGATCTCGACTTTTTCTATCCCAATAACCGTATCAATTATATAAAGCTCGCCGTTGCTCGGCTTCAGATTTTCGTTCGGGTCCGCTACCACAAAATTTATTTTGGGAAATTTTTTCCGCAGTTTGGGCACCAGTTTGATTGGCAAATTGTCTTCCTCAAGTAATGGATTACCGAATATATAAATTGTTTTCATACCTAAAAAAATCGAGGGCGCCGCTTCTTTGAATTAGGCGCCCCATTGGTTATCGAGCGATGCGGGAGTTAATATCAACGGTTGCCGATTGAGTAGCCTCATGGTCTTGATAAGTCTTTCTTTATCCCCGCTAATGGGACCGAAAACTTCGTATACTTTGCTAATATCGGCAAGTAGCCCCGCACGTTTTCTTATTCTCTCGATAAGGTCTTCAAAATCACCATTCATCCCGATGTAGAGATCGATCCTGAATGGAAGTTCTCCTCCTACGTAGAGGATAACGCCCTGAAACTCTACGCCATCAGGTAGAAAATTGAGACCGCCAGGCAGATAACCAGTTTCCAAAACATTTTCTGTAAGCACGCTGATTCCTCCTTATCATAGTATTATATCGATCGTGATGCCGAAACAATTTTACCATTCATTTAATAATCAACTCAATTTCCGTTGCGGGTGGTCACGATTTGTTTCCACGGTCCGGCGGGGACATCCTGTTTCCGGATAAACTGCCAACTAGCATTGTCGATCCCGGAAAGGCCAAGATAATCCCGCACGGCTGGAGAAACATCCAGCCCGGCGCCGCTTTTTTGGGTATTGCCGGGCGGGGAAGAACCGAAAACATATTGGGGGTCATCCTCGCCAAAAGGGCCCACGTCTTCCCACTGGGCGTAGGCACTTGAATTGTTTTTGGTTATTTTAATCCACTGATTCTTGCACATTGACTGCGGCAGCGGCCAATTCCCCTCCTGAGCCCAATATATTACGCTCGGGGCCTGAGACTTCCGGCCACCGGATTCGTCCAAGTCGTTGTAGGGCAGGGCGAAGTAAAAAGGGTTTTCTTTGGGCGTGAAACCGACAGGCAGAAATCCGTTTCGGCTGTCCGGCGTGTCTTCGCCGCCGAAATGACCCAGCCAATTTTCGTCCCAGGCGCTGGCGGCGTTGGAAATGAAATTGTTTGCGTGATCGGCCGATTCGCCCACCCAGAACATACTTACGGTAATATTTTTGTGTACCGGATACTCGGCCGTGGCCGGTTGGCCGCCGCCGGTGTTTTGGTTATATTGAACAGGATTGGGAGAAGCAACCTTTGGAGCGCCCAGAAAATTTCGGAGAAGAAAAACCGCCGCCAGCGCCATCAGCGCTATTCCGCCTAAAGCCAGAACTGTCTTTTTGAAATTGGTCATGCCAGTACTTTAGCTCGGAAATTCACCTCCGGCGAACGGGGCCCGGAATTTTTGTGCTAAGCTAAGAAAATGAATAAACCCAAAGATGAGGCATTGGTGTCCCGGTTTTTGAGAGGGAATGAGAAGGCTTTCGAGCGACTGCTGAGCCGGTATTTGAAATCAGTCTACAATTTCTTATTCCGCTTGGTTAACGACTTGCCGGCCGCCCAGGATTTGGCTCAAGAAACCTTTTTCAAAGCCTGGAAAAATTTGCGGCGGTTCGACTCCTCCAAAAGCTTCAAAACTTGGCTGTTCACCATTGCCCGCAATAGCGCTTACGATTATCTGCGCAAGAAAAAGCCACTGCCCTTTGCTTATTTCGAGGACGAAAACGGCAACAGTTGGATCAACAATGTTGCCGACGAGGAAGCTCTCCCTAACGAAATTCTAGTGAAATTGGACCGAGAGAAAAATATCGCCGCGCTAATCAAAAAAATTCCTCAAAATTACCAATTGATTTTGCTGCTTCGCTACAAAGATGATTTTTCCTTAGGCGAAATTGCCCAAATCCTCGGTCGTCCCTACAACACCATCAAAAGCCAGCATCAACGAGCCTTGCGTAAATTAGGAAAAATTATCAAGAAAGAGTATTTTGGCTAATCGTCCTCGTCTTCGTCTGGCGGAGTTCCGCCGTCATCCAGATAACAGTTTTTGGCTGATTTGCTGGCATCGTCCCACCAGTCTGCCACCGGCCCTTTAGGATAATTGCACTCTTCGTCGTCTTCATCGGTGGTTTTCACACAATCTTTGTCGCTGACATCGTCCGGGTCGCCGTGCTGACTTTCATAACAATCCCTCTCCGCCTCATTTGTCATACACCACCAATCCACTGGATCGCCCGAGGGATAAGTGCATTTGGAAGTAGCAGCGGTGGTCACCGGCTGAGTGGCCGCCGCCGGTTTGCCAAAAGTCTGATTGGGATTGGTGGCGCATTGATAAACGTTACGGTTGGGATCCAGGGTGGAAATGGTGTTGGCAATATTTTCGTATTCATTTTCATAGCCCGGCCCGAAAGCTTTGATTTCCATGCCGTAGTTGGTGGTCAGCCACCACAGCGCCAGCGAATCCGGCCCGCGGTAGGTGACCTGGGTCATAGTGGTGCCGTCCCAGTCGATAGCTTCCACCCAAGCCAGCTGGCCCGAAATCTTGGCGGCACGCTCTTTCACGAAATCTTTGAGGGTCTCGGAGGAAGCAATTGGAATCGCCTGCACCCACAGTTGGACCTGATTTCCTTTGAGAATCAGCGGGTTGGAGCTGGAAGTGGCGCCGTTGTTGGCCCAGGCGGCCGGATAGGTCAGGGTGTAATGATGTTTGCAGTTCCAGTAGTAGACTCCGCTCATCTGAAAATCAGGACTGACAATCGGTCGAGTAGCAGTGGAGGGGCTCTCAAAAGTCCCACTGCCGGCGCTAACAGCAGACCGGTTAGCGTTCAGATTACCTTGAACTTCCGAACTTTCGTTGCCAGTCGGTGTCGCGACCGGTACCGGTGTTTCAGTGGATACTTGGGGGGGAATATTGGACTCAGCCGGCGGCAGTTGAACTTTCCGGCTTTGCCACCAGTACCAGCCACCAATCGCCAGGGCAATTACCACGATGAAAAACAACAGTACCGCGATTATGGCTAGTAGCACGGTATTGGAACCGGTTGAAGTTTCCTCCCCCGCTGGCGCAGGGGTCTCAGTTTCAACTTTGGGTTGGTTTTTTGTTTTTGTTTCCTTGGGCATTTTATTTAAGCTAAGGCTTTATTAACCGCAATTTTAGAATGAATCTATGTAAAGTCAAAGTTGCGCCCTAAAATATCTTGAGGCCGTAATAATAAATATGAGACCAAAACTCAACCTTATTTTCAAGCAGATCGAAGAGCTGGATCCTCCGGCCGAATTGGCGGGGTTGATTCTGAGCCAGATCAAAAGAGAAAACAGCCAGCTTTTCCGGGTAGAATTGCTGTTGACCCGCCTGGGATTTGCGGGATCACTATTCATTTTGGCTTATACCCTCTGGTTTTTTGGTCAGAGCATTTTGAATTCGGACTTTTGGAAGCTGACTTCTCTGGTCGGCTCCGACCTGAACGCCGTGGCGGGGAATTGGCAGGAGTTCGGCTATTCGCTGCTGGAAACCCTCCCCGTCTCCAGCCTGGTGGCAATCTTATTGCCACTTTTCACCCTGTTTTTGTGTTTCAATCTATATTTAACCTTGAACGACAAAAACCATGGCCATTCAAAAATTAAAGCAATTTAACCATTCAAGGGCTGTGGTGTTGCTGCTGGGAGCGATTTTGATTGCCGTAATCAGTTTTGCCATCGGTATGGGAGTCGGCTTGCACAAAGCCAAATTTTCCTACCGCTGGGGAGAAAACTACGAACGCAACTTCATCGGACCGCCTCCTCCGGGCCCCATGGGCTCCTTCCGGGATTTCGAGGGGCGCGGCTTCCGCAATGGCCACGGGGTGGCGGGGGAGATTGTCTCCGTAACGGACAACAACATTTTAATTAAAGATCGGGAGGGCAAAGAAAACACCGTGGCGGTAACCGACAAAACCATTATCAAAAAATTTCGCGAAGACCTAAAGATTGGCGATCTGAAACAAGGCGACCAGATCGTGGTAGTGGGCAGTCCGGGGGACAATGGGGCGATTGACGCCGACATAATCCGGGTTTTCGCCCAATAAATTAATACAAAATGAAGAAATTATACTATTATATCGCGGCAGCAGTTATCATTTTGGGAGCGGGATATTATTGGTACTCCAAAAGTAAATCCGGCCAAAATCAGACCCAATATGTCACCGCTCCGGTGGAAAAAGGCATCCTCACCACCTCGATCACGGCCAGTGGGAACGTTACCGTGGACCAGTCGGCCACGGTCGATCCGACTATCGACGGAACGGTGGCCAATTTGTCGGTTCAAGTGGGAGACAGCGTCCAGGAGGGCCAGCATTTATTCGACATTATCAATGACGACTTAAGCGTGAGCGTGGCTAAGGCGGAAGCTTCTCTCAAACAGGCAAAGAGTTCGTTGGAGTCTGCTGAAGCCAATGAGAAGCAGGCAAAAGCCGACCTAAGCTCAGCCCGGCACAAAAACAGCACCACCCCGGGCAGTTACTCACATAAGCAGATTGTCGCTATGGAGGAAAAACTGGACGCCGCTAAAAAATCCGTTACTGCCGCCGAAGAATCCTTAAATGCCACCCAGGCCGATCGGGATAATCAAATTTCAAAAGCTGATGATAGGGAAGTGACCGCCCCCATCAGCGGAACGGTGAATGAGATTAACATCAAGAATGGTGACAATTTGGGTAAAACAAACACCACCACCACCAAATTGTCTCCCATCATAATCGGCGATCTGAACACCATGAAAGCCCAAGTGCAGGTTAATGAAGTGGACATTCCCAACGTCCAAATCGGCCAAAAAACCACCATGACTTTTGATGCCATCGAGGGGTTCACTGCCACCGGCCAGGTGGAGAAAGTGGATTCGCTGGGCACAATCACTCAAAACGTGGTGACCTACAACGTAACCGTCGGCTTTGACAACCTGGACAATCGCATTAAACCGGAAATGAGCGTTTCCGCTTCCATTATCACCGGAGTTAAGCAGGACGTATTGATCGTCCCCAACAGCGCGGTTAAAAGCCAGGGAGGCAATAATTATGTTGAGATGTTGAACCAGGAAGACGTCCCCCAGCAAGTAAACGTCGGAGTGGGCACCGCCAACGACACCGAAACGGAGATTACCAGCGGACTCAAAACCGGTGACAAAGTGATCACCCAGACCGTAAGCGGTGGCGGAAACGCCAACACCAACACCAACTCGCAGCGCCGAGGCGGGGGAGGACTCTTCTTTGGAGGAGGACCCAGAGATTAAGCAAGGAAATACGTAGATGATAAATTGTAAAAACTTAAAGAAAATTTACCAAAATGGCGATGTTGAGACGGAAGCGCTCAAAGGGATTTCGTTCAAAATTGGGGAAGGGGAATTTGTCGCCATAATTGGCCCTTCCGGGTCGGGGAAGTCAACGCTTATGCACATTTTGGGCGCCTTGGACACCCCGACCAGCGGCACGTATTTCTTGGATGGAAAGGAAGTTTCCCAACTCAAGGATGACCAGCTCTCCGACCTGCGCCGGGAGCGTATCGGATTCGTTTTCCAATCATTCAATCTCCTGCCCCGGACCACGGCGCTGCGCAACGTCACCTTGCCGTTGCTTTATCAAGGCATCTCCGCGAGCGAGCGGGAGCGGCGAGCCAGAAAAGTTTTGAAGAGCGCGGGCCTCGAAGAAAAATTTTATGACCGCCATTCCAATCAGCTTTCGGGGGGACAAATCCAGCGGGTGGCCATCGCGCGGGCGTTAATCAACAACCCCGCCATCATCCTGGCCGACGAGCCCACCGGTAATCTGGACACCAAAAACAGCCATCTTGTAATGGAAGCTTTCCGCCAGCTGAACAAAAAAGGTCACACCATCATCGTCATCACCCACGAGGACGAAGTGGCCGCTTTCGCCGACCGGGTGATCGCCATCCGGGACGGGTTAATCGAGAAAGACAACGCAAAATCTAAGGAGAAGTGAAATGATTGTTTTTGAAGCGAGGACTGTCGGGCCGCAGTCTCAAAAACAATCGTTTCACTTCGACAAAGAACTTATAACATGCTAATCGACTTACTCAAAGAAACAATTTGGTCGCTTTCCGGAAACAAGGTCCGATCTGGCCTAACCATTTTGGGCATCGTTATCGGCATCGCTTCGGTAATCACCATGGTGGCCATTGGCCAAGGCGCCCAGCAATCCATCGAGAGCAACATCCAGGCAATTGGCTCTAACTTGATTGTGGTGAGCCCCGGCGCCCAGCGCGGCGGCACCGTGAGCGCCGGCCGGGGCAGCGCCCAGACCCTTACCCTTGACGACTATAACGCGATTAAGTCCCAAGTACCCAATATATCCGGTGTGGCTCCCGAAGTCACTCGCCGCTATCAGGTGACTGCCAAGGGCAATAACACCAACACCCAGGTGGTTGGCACCGTCCCCGATTATCTTTCAGTGCGCAACTTGAAAGTCGCGAGCGGCGGCTTCGTCAGTGACCAGCAAATTCGCGGCTCCGCCAAAGTCGCGGTGCTGGGCCCGGCAGTCCGGGACGACTTATTCGGCAGCGACGCGGATCCGATAGGGCAGGCAGTGCGAATAAACAACATAGAATTTCGCATCATCGGCCTGACTCAATCCAAGGGAGGAGCCGGCTTCAATAATCCCGATGACGCCGTCTACATTCCTTATTCCACCGCTCAGAGCTACTTGTCCGGCAACAACTATTTAAGCGCCATTAGCGTGGCCGCCGCTAGCCAAAATGCCATGTCCGCCGTCCAGCAACAGGTTAACGACCTGCTCTTACAGAAACATAAAATCTCCGATCCCAATAACGCCGATTTCAGCCTGACCAACCAGACCGACATCATCAACACCATTTCCAGCGTGAGCAGCACTATGACCATGCTGTTGGCTTCCATCGCTGGCATTTCGCTGCTGGTGGGCGGCATCGGCATTATGAATATGATGCTCACCACCGTCACCGAGCGGACCCGGGAAATTGGCCTGCGCAAGGCGGTGGGGATTCGTAAAATTTTCATTAACCTACAGTTTTTGGCCGAAGCGGTGGTTTTGACTTTTTCCGGCGGGGCGGCCGGCGTGGTTTTAGGCTGGTTGGCCTCTTTGGGACTAAGTCGGTTCTTGCAGATGACTACCCAGGTAACCACTTCTTCCGTTTTGCTGGCTTTTGGCGTGTCGGCCGGAGTGGGGATAATTTTCGGCTTTTATCCCGCCCGCCGGGCGGCCAATTTAAGCCCGATTGACGCTTTGCGTTATGAATAATTAAATATTTAGCCTACAATATGACTCACCAAAATCAATTGATTCCCGGCATCGTGATTGTCGCACCCTAAAATCAATAATTTATGCAAAAATTTTTCGGCGATCACAAAATTGTTTGGAAAAGCAAGGATTTCCTAAATTCCGCTATCTTGGGAATTGTTCTTCTCCTGGTTAGCTTTGTAGTTAATTATTACGCCGGAATTTACGCGACCTCCAGCCAAAGCAACGCGGTAAGCGATCTTTTACTAGACCATTTACCAGTTTATAATGTCGATATTATTTTCTTTGAGGGATTTTTTTTCCTCTGGATTTTAGTAATTCTAATCTTGATTTATCGGCCCAAATCGATTCCTTTTACCATAAAAGCAGTAGCGCTTTTCATTCTAATCCGTTCCGTTTTTATCACCCTAACCCACCTCAAAATATATCCCGAGACCGCTTACCTTGACCCGAATGACGCTTTTCAAAATATCTTCACCTTTGGGGGAGACCTCTTCTTCTCCGCCCACGCCGGACTGCCGTTTTTGCTGGGTCTGATCTTTTGGAAAGACCGGTGGCTACGGCTGTTTCTCCTGATTGCGTCAGCATTTTTCGCTGTCACTGTGCTACTCGGCCACTTGCACTACTCGATCGACGTCTTTGCCGCCTACTTCATCACCTACTCCATCTACAAAATCGGCGAACGCTTTTTCGCCAAGGACTTTGCTTACAGCGATTTATAGCCACCGTCAGTCGGTGAGGTCTTTTAACTTGAAATTTTCGCAGAACTGCAGGCCGCCTTTTTCGCCGATCAGCGTGTTTTCCGTGTCGGTGACAAAAAGCGCTTGATCGTCAGTAAGCGCAATCACTGGTTCCTGAAACCGGAATCGTTTGAATTCAATCACGTCTTTTTTCCTTTCTTCGGTGTAGTGAGGGAAAATTAGGAAAGGAGTGAAATGAAAACTGCCCAAATTATGCAGGCCCAGGTCGTTGACGTCGCCGCAGGCTTTGGCCGCGCCAATATCCGGTCCCGCCAGCATGCTGCCGGCGCTCTCCCCCACGTAAAATTTGTTTTTATCGGCCGCATCAATCAAAATTCTCTCCATTCCGGTAGCCCTCATCCGGTCTAGGATATAAAACGTATTGCCTCCACAGACAAAATAAATATCAAATTCTGGATATCGTGGGTAAATATCATCTTTAGTAATATCGATTTCCTGAACCTTTATTCTTAAATCCTCAAGATCTTTCTTGTTCTTCTCGATAAATTCCCTTGATGCCTCCGGTCTTTTACAAGTAATAAATGCCGCGGTTTTATCATCCAGCCGGTCAAACTGACCTACAAAAAAATTTTTTATTTTATCATTGCTCAACCCCGCTGAGGTAAGTAAAAGTTTCATATTAATCTTTGCGATTGAAAGCGGCCACCGAGATTGACACCGTCACCAAGGAAAAAATCACCAAAAAGAGGGCGTCCACATAGACCGGATGAATAACCAGCCGGGCAATCACGCCGGAGTCCACCTGGGAGCCGAGAATAATCTGCCGGGCCGCATCCACTCCGTAGGTGAGCGGGCTAATCCGGGAGAGTACCGCCATCCAGTGCGGCACCGAAGTGAGCGGGAAAAAAGCCCCTGACAGGAAAAACATCGGAAAGATGAACAGCTGCATAACCACCCCGAAGCTTTCCATGGTCTTCATCAGCGACGCGATCACCAGGCTCATCCCCGAAATGGCAAAAGAAAGCAGCAGCATAAAGAGAAACAACCGCAGTACGATCAGCGGATGAATGCTCAAACCGATAAACGGAGCAATCAGCAGCAGAATCAAGGCTTGGGTGGACGCGATGGTGGTGGCGCCCAAAGCTTTGCCCAGCACAATGGCGGAACGCTCCACCGGCGCCACCAGAATTTCCTTGAGAAACCCGAACTCCCGGTCCCAGACGGTGGATATGCTGGAGAAGAAAGCGATTCCCATCACATTCATGGCGATTATTCCCGGATACATAAATTTCACGAAGTCCACTCCCAGATTACTGGAGGACAGCGGCCCCCGCAATCCCGCCCCAAAAATGATCAAGAACATAATCGGCTGGAAAATGGTCGGGATTATCCGGTAGCGGTCCCGGGTGTACCGGACCACCTCGCGTTCCCAAATGGTGAGCACGGAACGAAGATAATACATAGGTTAATCAAATTCAATTTTAATTATTTTAACGGCGGCGGCGAATTCTAATCGCTTCGCGCATCTGATCTTTGGCTGAAGCCTCCTCCTCGCGGATTTTGCGTCCGGTCAGCTTCAAGAAGACGTCCTCCAAAGTCGGCTTGCGCAGTTCAATCGCGTCAATGCTGGCGTCCAACTCGTTGAACAGTCGGGGCAAAAACTTTTCTCCGTCAGGCACTTCAATGGACAATTTCTCTCCTTCCGATTTTACTTTCAAGCGGTATCTTTTCTTCAGCTCAGCCGCCAATTTATCTTTTTCCGCGCTTCGCAACTGGACAATATCACCGCCCACTTTCCTCTTGAGCTTCTCGGGCGTGTCCAGCGCGACGATCTCGCCTTGGTCGATTATCGCGATCCGATCGCAATATTCCGCTTCATTCATGTAGTGGGTGGTCATAAAAATCGTCATTTGCTGGCTCTCCCGCAGCTTCAAAATATATTCCCAAATGTGCGCCCGGGTCTGGGGATCCAGTCCCAGGGTGGGCTCATCCAAAAAAAGCAGTTTGGGAAAATGGATCAGCCCCCGGGCAATTTCCAGCCGTCTTTTCATCCCGCCCGAAAAAGAGCGCACCAGATTCTCGCGGCGGTCCCAAAGTTCCACCAACTCCAACACTTCCTTCACCCGCTCCTTATATTCCTTCTTGGTAAGGCCGTAAAGTCGGGCGTGGAATTCCAAATTTTCCCGAGCTTTCAACCGGTCGTCCAGCGAGGGATCCTGAAAAACCAAACCGATTGAGCGGCGCACCTCGTCGGTTTCCTCGGCCACGTCAAAATTGTTGATTTTGGCGCGGCCGGCCGTCACCGTGATCAGGGTGGAGAGCATGCCAATGGTGGTGGATTTGCCCGCCCCGTTCGGCCCCAAAAAACCAAAAATTTCCCCTTTTTCGACCGCGAAAGAAATGCCATTCACGGCCGTAAAATCACCGTATTTTTTGGTGAGGTTTTTAACTTCAATAATATTCATAAGTCCAATAGTTTACGAAATCGTTGCCCTGTGCTGATAATTGTCTATGCTCAATCAAATCACTTTTTTCACCATCGCCATCGGAGTCATCGAGGCGATTCTCATTAGCGCCCACTGGGTTCTGTACAAAAGTATCCTACGATTTTTCTCGATTGAGAATCAGAGTTTTATTTTATACCTGAAAATAATTCTTGGCATCCTTTCGGTGACTTTCGTTTTGGCTTCGCTTCTGGCCTCCCGCTTCGACAACATTCTTGTGGAAACCTTTTACCGCTTGGCAGCCGGTTGGTTGGGATTTTTATATCTTTTTTTAATAGTCTCACTTTTGGTTTGGACGCTTTATTATTTCAATATCAAACTAACCCCCGCCTACCTGGCCGGCCTGATTGTTCTGGCAATCTTAGTGGGAATTTATGGCTTGGTTCACGCGAATAATGTCCAAGTCACCCGCTTGAATATTAATCTCAATAATCTTCCCGCCGCCTGGCAGGGCAAAACCGCCGTCTGGGTCAGCGATCTCCACTTGGGCGATGTGAGGGGAGTGGCTTTTTCCCAACAAGTGGTCGATAAAATTAATGCCCTCAATCCAGAGGTGGTTTTCGTGGGCGGCGACCTCTTCGACGGCGTGCAAGCCAACTACCCCCAGTTGGCTCAGCCTTTTGCCCAATTAAAGCCACCTCTTGGGACTTATTTCATCACCGGCAATCACGAAGAATTTGACGGGGTAGGCAAATTTATCGCGGCGGCCAAGAGCGCTAATATGCAAGTACTGGATAACCAGCTGACCGACCTCAACGGCATCCAACTGATCGGTGTGGACTACCGCGACACTTCCCAGCGCGCGGCGTTCAAAAAGATCTTGGCCGATTTGAACATTCAGCCCGGCAAGCCGGTTATCCTGCTCAAACATTCACCCTATTACGTGGAAGAGTCGGCCGAGTTCGGCATCGACCTTCAGCTCTCCGGCCACAGCCATCAGGGCCAGATTTTCCCCGTTCAATACATCTCCCGCCTGGTTTTTTACGGCTACGAGTTCGGCCTGCACAAATTAAACAACCTGTTAATCTACACTTCCAGCGGCGCCGGCACCTGGGGCCCGCCGTTCCGCCTTGGCACCAACCCCGAAATTGTTCAAATTACCTTCCAATAATATATTGCGAGGTTTAATGGGAAATTTGTGTGGCTATTTTCTCCGTAAGAGTTCTTGAATAAGTTTTGTCTTTCTGTGAAGTTTGAGTCCCCGGTGGATATTGACTTTTGCTTTTACGTGGGAAAACGTTC
>Ga0172371_10002587_pt1 | contig 28606 bp, 27 predicted proteins | sample Lak12m_FD_114543 | JGI IMG/M metagenome (GOLD analysis project Ga0172371, IMG submission 114543) | Freshwater microbial communities from Kabuno Bay, South-Kivu, Congo - kab_022012_12m | ecosystem: Environmental > Aquatic > Freshwater > Lake | place: Democratic Republic of the Congo: South-Kivu...
AGGACTTAAGAAACGCTCTCTAAGACATCAAGGCTTTTTCTTTGCGCCTCCGCGCCTCTGCGGCTAATCATTTTATGTTTGATCTTTATCGCCAAGCCGCTAAGAGACTGTTTCTTAAGTACATGGATTGCGCTGATTTCACGGAAAAAATCCTTATGAAATCCGTGTTTAGCCGTGTAATCTGTGTACAAAAAGGACTTAAGAAACGCTCCATTAAAATGGCGTGGGCGCGCTAAACAGGCGGTACAACTCCGCGCCTTTTTTGCCGCGCCCTTCGTCTAAATATTTTTGAATAGAAACGCGCACAATCACATGCTCGTTTTCATTTTGAGCAAACCAAAACTCCACAAAGCCATAAGAGCCTTCAATTTTTTCGCGGGGAATTTTGAGCGCCGCTTCCATGCCTTGCGCCAACCAATCGCCCAGCGCTTCCTCGTTTGTTAAATCTTCGGTTTCAATCCGAAGATAAAAATCCGTTTCCAGCGCGCTAAACGTGGAACGTCCGTCTGCATAGACGCAGTCTTCGCCGTAGAGGCTGACGCGCGTCTCTACTTGCGGGGCAAAGTTTTTTGCCATCTCGCCAAAAATTTGATTTAATTCCGGCGCGTCATGTTGCGCCCATTGATAGGCGCAAGTCTGCGGCGGCGTGGAGGTAGCGGCTGCGGGCGCAGGTTCGGGCGTCTTGGCGCTTTGCAAAAGAATTCCGCCTGTTGCTGCGGCGGCAATCGCAATTGAAACAATCCAATTTGTTTTTTTCATTTCGCTCCATTTAAGGCGGCGGTAAATCGGGAGGCGGGTCTAGCGGGTCGTCCTGCGGCGGCTCAATGCCCGCAGGCGGTTCAATCGGAGCGTCAGTGGCGATAGGCTCTTCGGTAAAGATAGGCTCTTCGGTTGCAATGGGTTCTTCGGTAAAGATGGGTTCTTCCGTAAATATCGGTTCTTCGGTGAGAAATGGGTCTTCGTACCACGTCCAGTCTTCCGAAAACGATTCGTCCAACGCACTGGGGTCAAACTCAAAATCAAAATAATCTTGCGGCAGGTCGTACTCTTCCATGTTTGGGTAATCTTCCGGCGCGGGCATATCTTCAAAAAAATCGGGCATGTCCTCCGGCGCTTCTTGCAGCCAATCTTGCATCTCTTCGCTATTGATGTCCATTGGGTCGAGCGGCGCTTCATCTTCAAAGAAGAAAGTCATTTCGCCGCCGCTCATTTGCATTTCGTTCCCTTGCTTGTCCATAACGGCGCAGTGACCTTCCAAACAGGTTGTCTTTACTTTTTTATGAACGGGGTCATACTCCACGCTCATCACGCTGCCGCGCACCGCCGCCATGCCGCTGGGCGTTTGCACTTCCAGCGAGCCGCCGTTGAGCAAAATATAAATTTTGCCAAAAAATAATTTCAAGACGCTTTTCGGTTCGCCCGATTCTTGCTGCAAGGTCTTCAAAAAAAATGTGGAATTGGGTCCGACTCGGACGATAGTTGCCTCTGGAAGAAGTTCAAGGCGGGCGCGCCCATCCGCGCCGGTTGCTACGCCGCCTCCTACGGGCAGGCTTGTTCCCGCTGTGGCGGGCATGGGGTGCGCCTCTGGCTCTGCGTAGGCAAAGACTTCATTTTCCGTGGCGGTGATAACCGCTTCGCGTTCCGTATCGGCGCTTGCCGTAGATTCAGTTTGAGGCGTTTCTTGCGTCTGCGGCGTTGAACTTTCTTGCGGGGGCAGAGCAGGCGCGGAGGTCGGCGCAGGCGCGGCGCAGGCGCTCCATGTAAACAGGGCAATTAACGTCAGTACAAGAGCGCGTTTCATGTTTCTTCCTATTTCAAAATATCCGCTGCGGCAGAAGCCATTAACGCCGCAGCGTTGATTAATGCTTGTTCGTCAAAATCAAATTTGGGATGATGATGCCCGTAGTTCAACCCTTTTTCGGCGTTTGCCGACCCAACAAAAAAATAGCAGCCGGGAACTTTTTCTTGCATAAACGCCATGTCTTCCGCGCCCATAGTCAGGTATTGAGTGGTTTCTAGTTGAATCTGCGGCAGAGTCTCGCGGATGCAATCCTGCACGGCGGCGGCGGTTGCCTCATCATTGATGACGGCGGGCGTAACGCGAATGACTTCCACTTCTGCGCGGCAGCCCAGCGCTTCCGCCGTGTTTTGGATAATTTGTTCAAAGCGGCGGACGACTGTCTCGCGCACATGCGGGTCAAACGTGCGAATGGTGCCGGTTAATTCCGCTTCTTGCGGAATGACGTTAAAAGCCGTTCCCGTGTGGAAGGTGGTTACGCTCACCACAGCCGGTTTTAATGGGGAGACGTTGCGCGCCACAATGCTTTGCAACGCGGAGATAATTTGCGCGCCCGCCACAATAGGGTCGGCGGTGGTTTGGGGCGCGGCTCCATGCCCGCCTTTGCCGGTAATTTTTATGCTAAATTGTTCCGCGCCCGCCATTACAGGTCCCGGCGCGGCGTGAACCCAGCCTAACGGTTTGTCATTCCACAAATGCAGCGAGAGAGTTCTATCCACTTTGGGGGAGTCTAGTACGCCATCCCGCATCATCATTTCCGCGCCGCCTACTTCTTCGCCGTTAAAGCCTTCCTCCGAAGGTTGAAAGCAGAATTTAATATTGCCCGCCAGCTCGTCTTTGCGCGCGTTGAGGATTTTTGCCACCGTCAGCCCAATGGCGGTATGTCCGTCATGTCCGCAGGCGTGCATTACGCCGCCATTTTGCGAGGCGTATTCCGCGCCGGTGTCTTCGGTGATGGGCAGCGCGTCCATGTCAAAACGCAGCAGCAGCGTGGGACCCGGTTTTGCGCCTTCTAAAAATCCCACTACGCCGGTCTTGCCTACGCCTTTGGTCACTTCCATGCCCAGCGTTTCTAATTCCTTGGCGACAATGCCGCCCGTGCGAACTTCGTGAAATCCCAATTCTGGGTGGGCGTGGAAGTCGCGCCGCATAGCGCGGGTGTATTCAAATAACGCTTTTGCTTCTTCAAAAAAATCTGTCATGTTTTTCTCCTTTGACCTGTAACCTTCAACCTTATGCCCTTACCCATACCTCACCACGCGGAAATTTTCTTCATAACGCGGATGTTCTTCCGAACTATCTTCGGCGCGGCGCGATTTCATACGCTCGATGAGTTTTGCTTCGTCTTGCACTTGGCTTTTATGTTCCAAAATAGATTGAATTTTTACGTCCCATGTTTCGGTTACGTCCAACGTTATGTTGGGCTGCTGAGTCAGCGAGCACCAAACTTCTGAAACGCTGTGCGGTTGCAAGCCCTCGTCTAATAATTCGGGGAAGTAGGCAATGTTGCCGCAGGCGGGAAAAACCGCGTCCAACGCGGCTTGCCCTGCGGCGCGGTGGTCGGGATGATTGATTCCGTATGAGGCGAAGAGATTTTGCGGGTCGCAGGTGACAACGACATCTGGCGTTTCGCGGCGGATGAGGCGGACAATATCGCGGCGCAGATTCAAATCCGCGATGAGGTATCCATCCGCATAGTCCAGAAAATGTACGGCGTTTGCGCCAATCGTTTGGGCGGCGCGGCGTTGTTCCTCATGGCGAATTTTGCACAGCCGTTCTGGCGTCATCTCCGGCGAGGTGACGGGGTTGAAACCTTTGTCGCCGCAGGTGAGCAGGGCGTAAGCAATGTTGTGACCGGCGCGCGCCCAGCGCGCCAGAGTTGCGCCGCAAAAAAATTCTGGGTCGTCGGGGTGCGCCAACACTACCAGAATTTTTTTTTGTTCTTGCCAGTTTTCGGGCTGCAAGAGGTTAACTTTCAACTTTTGGTTTTCCTTTGCCGCAGTCGCAACCGCCGTTTTCGTGTCTATCGCATGGTTCTTGAGATTTTCTCCGCAGCGCTTCCAACTCGTCCCACGGTTGAATCTCTTCGCGCGAGAAGGTGAAGTTTTCGCCGCGTCCGTTTTCGCTTTCAATGCGAACCATGATTTTGTCGCTCATCGGCAGGATGTCTATCACCTTGCCTTCGCCTTTGGGCGTGACCACGCGCTTGTTGCGCTTGGGCAGCGTTTTGCGCGCCGCGACATATTGCTCGTATTCGTAGATGAGGCAGCAACGCAGCCGCCCGCACATGCCTGTAATTTCGTTGGGCGTGAGCGAGATGCCTTGTTCCTTTGCCATTTTGATGGAGATGGGCGAAAAGTCGGTGAGGAATTTGGAGCAGCAGCGGGTTTCAATTCCGCACGCGCCCATGCCGCCCAAAAATTTGGCGACATCGCGCGGTCCAATCTGGCGCATTTCGATGTAGGTGTTTGGATATAACTCGTGCATATCCTTTTTGAGCGATTTTAAGTCCGCCTTGTCTTCGGTTTCTGCGCTGAAGAGAAAGGCAAGCCGCGAGCCGTCATAGTTATATTCTGCGGTGACAATTTTTATGTTTCGCAGTCCAATTTCGGCGGCGCGGGCGCGGCAGTTAATCATTGCTTCGGTTTGCTTTACTTGCCAACTTTGCAATAGGAGCAGGTCGCGGGGGGTGGCGCGGCGCTCTACGTTTTTCCAGCCGCCTTCGGGCGGGGTGGGCGTTTCTTGTAAAATTTGCGCCACTTCGCCGAGATGTTTTCCGCGCGTGGTATCTACGATGACATGCTCGCCTACTTGCAGGTCGGGCAGGTTGCTTGAATTAAAGTGATAAATTTTTCCGATTTTTGCGAATCGGACGCCAATAATATTTTTTTGCATGGGGCAATTATACCGTAAGGGTTTATTTAATCAGTTGAATTTGCGGCATGGTGAACAGGTCTATATTGTCTTCGTCCGCGTAGATGATTTTAACCACGCTTTGCCCGTCCGAGCGAAAGCGGTAGGCGATGACTTGGCTGTGAAAGCCGCTGTCTGATTCGTCATTATTGATTCGCACTTCCGAACCGGGCGCAAGAATCGTCCCTTTGAAGATGGAGTCTTCGCCGAGATTGAGGGTGATGAGGCTCTTGCTTTCTATGGGCGCATAGAGCAGCAGTCCGGCAAAATCTCCGCCTTGAGGCGCGGTCAGGTCTATGTGGGTGTTGCTATCCAGCCGCAGGTTGCCGCCATCTAATTTGATGACCACGCGGTTGCCGGTCAGCCCTTTTTCGCCTTTGACGTGAAAGTCCACGCCTTCTACGCAGTACACGCCGGGTTCAAGCGTATCTACGCCGAGCGGAGGAAATTCGCTTAAATTCCACGCGCCGGGACTCATACTATGACCGCCGGGTTGAATCTCTGCGTCTTGGGCGCAATTAACGTTCGGCATCATAAAAGGCGGCGGGTAAGAGATGGGTAGCGCCTCTACGGGCGCGGGCGAGACGAGTTTTTCTTTTTGAATATCCAACCCGCCCGCCGCGCCGATTTGCCAGCCCTCTTCCATGCGAATGCTGCCGCTGCCATTGACGCGCAGGGCGCAATTGGGGTTGTTGGAGTTGATGAAAATATCGCCGCCCGTCACGCTTAACGTCGATTCGCCGTGAATCCAAAAGGCGAGTTCGCTTTCGCAGTCGCTTTCCGGCGCAAGGCTGACGAGCGCGTTCCCGTTGAGGATGGGCAACTTCTCGCTGTTTTTTGTGCGAGAAACCGCCTCGGCAAAGACGGTGAGGCTTTGAATGCCGATGACTCTTCCAAATGTGGTGGCGATGCGCGACCTGACGCCCACTTGAATATATTCAATATCGTCTTTATATTTGCCGGTGAGGGGCGGGCTATTAACATACACCCAATTGGTTACGCCGTTGTTGTCGTAGCCTTTTGTTTTTGCTATCTCGTAAGAAGCGTCCACCCAGACAGCTCCCGGATGGCGCAACCGCTGTAACGCTCCATCCAACGCGACAGAATCCGCCACGTTTTGAATGGTTTGTTTTTCAAGGTAGGCGCGCCCGCCATCCACTGCCAGCGCTACAAGGGCAATCAGCCCTACCATGACGAAGACAACAAGAATAATGGCTTGTCCGCGCTGTGGCGGCGATGCGCGTTTGTTCATTTTCCTGTTTGTATCCGAGACTGTTACGGCGCGCCGCAGGCTGGCTGCAAAATCGTATTGGTGGCGCTGGCGCGCAATGTGATAACGTCTTTGCCTATCATGCCGCTTACAAAGGGAAAGGTGACCGGGTGGTCAAATTGAACAAATACGCGCACGGCGTGAGGTGAATTATTGGTTTGCCCTTCACAGGCGACTCCTGCGGTAACGGCATCCGCTACGCTGAGTTCAGTTCCGTCATTGACGATGGTCACTTGCACAGTATCCGTGCGTATTTCTACCACGTCATTTGCGGCTGCCGCCGCGTGGGCTTGAATGCCTGCCACGTCTGTGGGGTTGATGGAGCCGTACAGCGCGCCCTCTTGCGAGGCGTCTCTTAGCGTAACGTATTGAAAGAGCGCCAAACTGGTTTCAATTGCGCCGGTAAGCAACAGCAACAACACCAAGAGGCTAATGGCAAATTCTGCAAGGCTTTGCCCGCGTTGGCGGGCGGGGAGGGAGGAGGGTAAGGTAGGGTTCATTCTTTTGCGCGCTTTACGGGTTACTGATGCTGTCGCAGCCTGTTTGAGCGAACCTTAAGGTGACGTCTGTAACAGTAGCTGTTTTGGTGAAGAGTAATTTTATAGTGGAATTCCCAGAAACAGCGACAACAGGATCAACAGTGACTGTTTTATTTGTTCCTGCGCTTAAATTTACATCCTCTGCGAGCGTGCCATCTGGCACGTAAACCTTATCTAATTTACCGTTACTTGCTATCGTGAAGGTGACTTTCACTTGATTCAATGTTAATGGGATGGACAGAGGGTTATTAATTGTCCATGTGTAATTCTTGGCGCCCGATTGCGATGCCGGGTTGCTGATGGTAACCGCGTTATTCGCGCAAGCTGATACAACCGTTACCGTGTAGTCTGAATGGTTGTTGCCCGGATTCGGGTCGTTGATGGTATCGTGAGTAATGGTCGCCGTATTCATGCGCGCTACTCCGCTGGGCAGCAGGGCGGTGTCTATCGGGTCAAATCTACCCGTTACCGTAAAGATCAGCGAACCGCCGCTTGGGAAAGTGTTAATGACAATGCCAGAGCCTTGCAAGTTGGCAATGGTCAGCCCGCCCGGGCAAACAGCGCCGCCTGTGGCAGAGCCGCACGTTACCGTTGCGTTGCCGTCATAATTAAAGTTAGTGACGCCGGGGTCTCTTACTTTTGCTCCGTTTGCCGCCAGCGGTCCATTATTCGTCACTGTGAGCGTGTATTGAATATTTGCTCCGGCATTAATACTGGCAACCGAACCAACCGTCCCCTTTACAATGGCAAGGTCTGCGCCCTGTTGCACGGTGGCGTTATCGGTGGCGCTATCGTTGCTGGGGTTATCATCTGGCGCGCCGCCGGGTTGTGCAATGGTAGCGGTGTTGCTGATGAGGCTGCCGCCCGTTGCGTTTACATTGGCGGTGACGGCAATTTCATACGTCTGAGTATTTGCCAGAGCGGGCAAAGACCAGCCCGCCGCAAGCTGCGCTGGCGTGGGTTTATTCGCGTTGGTGCATTGATTGAGCGCCCCGCCCGTGCAATTGACGGTTGTCACGGTCATCATGGCGGGGCTGGGGGCGTCGGTCAAAGTGGAGCCTGCGGCAACATCGGCGCGGTTGTTTGTGACAGTAACCGTGTACGTCACCGTGCCGCCTTCGCTGATAGGCGTTGAGCCGTGCGTTTTAGCAATGCCCAAATCTACGGACGGGATAACCGTGTCGGGTCCGTCCGTGGCGATGTCGTTTGCGGCGTTGTTGCCTTCTACAATAGACGGCACAACAATTTTTGCCGTGTTGCTCACCGTTCCGCTGGAAGCCATGACGGTGGCGGGTACGTCAATTTCATAAAATTGACCGGAGACAAGCGTGGGAAGCAACACGCCATTCTGCAAACTGCTGACGTTGGGCGGCGTTCCGCATTGATTGCCTAATGTGCTTGTGCATTGAATGTCGTTCACTTTGCTTAATCCGCTGATGGCGGGGTCTTGCAATTTAATGCCGCTCACGGTGGACGCGCCATGATTCGTCACGTTGATAATGTAATGCGTCACTTCGCCGGATTTAATGTCCGTTACGCTGTTCGTCTTGGTGACTTCAACATCCGCATTTGGCTTGGTAACTGAATCTTCGTCATAGGGGCTGTTGTTGGTTTGGTTGTTGTCTTCTACGCCGCCGGGCGCCTCTATGCTGACAGTGTTCCGTACCAGCGTTCCGGCGGTGGGCGCGGTCACTTTTGCGGTCACGATGATTTCATATTCGCTACCCATCGTCAGGGTGGGTAGGGCAATCCCATTGCGTAATTGCGAGGGCGTAATAGTTCCAGAGCATTTATTGCCTGCTAACCCAGAACAGGTAACCGATAGGATAGAAATGCCAGAAGCCGCTGGGTCGGTCAGTTTTGCGGCAATGACGGGGTCGGGACCTTTGTTGGTGACCTTAATGATGTAGTCGAAAGTCTCGCCAATATCAACCGTTAATTTATTATTTGTTTTGGTTGCCTCTAAATCCGCTTTTGGCACGGGCACAACCACGTCAGAGGCTAAGGCGGTGCAGTTTGTGTTGGTAAAGGTCACTTCCATGCGCTCTATTGCCGGGCTGGCGGGCGTATACACGCCATTGACAGGGCTAGCCGGATTCCACGCGGTGACAAATAAGTTGTACGCTGTGCGCGCTGGAATGGTTTTTGCGCCGGTGGGCGTAAAGGTATATTCGCCAGCCATCGAGACGTTGGTGGCGGCAAAAATGATATTGTTGCCTAATTTTAGTTCGGTAATTTGCTGTTTTTTTGGGTTATCATTAAACTTGACGTAAACGCTGGCGAGCTCTACTTCAAAATCATTGTTATTGATAATAGACATGCCAAAGTTTGGCGTTACCGTAAATGTTCCGTGATTGACGCTGCAATAATCCGGCGCTACCACGTAAACTTCCAGACCGGGCGCGTTGGAATTTTGCGCTTGGTTGGTCGGCGTGTAGCCAACAGCGTAAGCGTCATTCCTCACATAAGAGCCAAAGTCAGTGGATTTGGTAATGTATGAGCCAGTGCAGGTCGCAGAGTCGCCAACGGCGAGCGTGGTTTTATCGCAAGACTGCGGAGGCGTTCCTTTGTAGTTGGTGAAATCAAAGGGCGTAGAATCTGCCGTAGTCGTCAGTGTGACATTGCCCGTGTTGGTCAATATGTAAGTGTACGGAATCGTCACGCCTGCGCCAGTGACGACGGGCGAGGGAGTCTGGATATCCAGATTTAAGCGCGGTCCATCATAGGTGGAGATAACCGACCGCGTAGTCGCCTCGTATGCCGACACGCCAAACAAGCCGCTGACCGAAACATCCCCTACAATGACGCTGTTGAGTTCTGTTTCCACTACTTCGCGCTGCGCCGTGCAGGTTTTTGTATTGCCGGTTGTGCCGGGCGGTATGGCTGTGTATGCGTTCTCGCAGGTGATAACGCCAGAGATGGCGGTATCTATAATTTCAAAGCCGCCCGCCGGAGGTTGTAGCGTTACATTGCCGGTGTTGGTGATGACGTAGGTGTAATCTACGATGGTTGGCGCGGTTAAGACCAGCGATGGGTTGGTAGTCGCTGTGATAGTAAGAGAGGGTTTGCGATATAAATCCACCGGGTAAATGGGGGTTGTGGAAGGGTAGCCGCTGGCGGTGGCAGTGGCTTGAATAGAGATAGGCAACCCAACGCCCGCGCCCGTGTTGTCTAAATCCGCTTGGGTAACGTTGTAGAGGCTTACAGGGCAGACGTATAACCCGCCGGCGGGGATGCTGCGCGGCAACGCGCAGTTCACAGTGGGCGGCGCGCCCAAACCGCTAAATGAATTCAGGACGACAGAAGTCAAGTTCAGCGCGACTACATCATTGTTGCGGATGGAAAATGTGTATTCAATTTGCTGGGCAGGGTATGGCGCGCTGGTAGGGAAGGGGCTTGGCAAGATGCGCCCTGTCACATTCAAATAAATCGGCGAAGTAATGACCTGCGCTGTGGCGCTATCGCTCACAGTCGTAGAGGTATAGGCGGGCATGCTGCCGTTTAGCCCGTCAAAATGATTGAATACGGCGGAGCCGGTTCCATTGTTGTTGATAACGCCCGCGTCCCGCTCCGCTTGGCTAATGGAGTGAATTTTATTGCAGATAATTGATTCGCCCGGGTCCAGTTGTAAGGGCAGCGTTCCGCTGGCGTTCAAAGAGGAGCCGCCCTCGCAGATTAAACCAGAATCATTCCCCGCGATGCTGGGCAAGTCGGTAATGTTTGGATTGAAGACTGTTACGTTCCCTTTGTTTTCCAGCAGATAAGTGTAGGTAACATCGGTCAGCGAAAATTGTTTGTTGGGCGTAATGGTGAGTTGCAACACGGCGTTTTGCGTGAGCTGCGTAATTTCCGTGTCTGTGCTGGCGGCGCTGGCGGGCGTAACGCTGCCGGTGTTCAATACATAACCGGCGTTAAAATCTTGCAACGTGGCTGTGTATACGCCCGTGCAAGTGAAATTATCTTGTATGTTCATTGTGGCGGGAGGATTACAGCTCGTCATCGTCCCTTTTGTGCCAGTGACTTGAATGCCGCCAGACGCGCTTGCGTCTAACACGTCATTGCCAATATTGGTGACGTCGTAGGTATAGGTGATGGTATCGCCGCTGGCGACTCCGGTCAGAATCAATTGCGCCGCGCCGCCTGCGCCCACAAAGGGCGGCGGAGTGACATCCACAAAAATATCTACGGTGGCAAGGATGGTGCGTTCGCTGCGCGCTCGAATGGGGAAGGCGCTGAGCGGCACAAGCGGCACAATGGGTTGCCACTGTGTAACCACTTCCACGATGATGCGGTCGCCGTTTTGCGCGTCTAGGTATGCGCCGCAGGCGGGGTTGGCTGGGTTTAAGGGGGTCGCTTCGGTGGTTTCATCTATGATGTTGTCGCCATTTACGTCTGAGACGCCGCCATCATAGCTGACGTCAATGGATTGAAAGCGGTGGATGAATTCTAAACGCCGCGCCGCTCCCGTAATGCCATCGCAATCTTGGTAGTAGGGCTTATTGTTGTTGGGGTTCACGCCGGTTGCCGAGCCGTAGCGCGCCGCTTGTCTCGCCGCCGTTACCGTTGAAGCATAGATGAAGAGCAAGCGTCCTGTTTCTAAAATGCCCCAAATTAACACCAGCAAAATAGGCAGTACCAGCGCAAACTCCACCATTGCCTGCGCTTTGCTTTTATGTTTTGTGTTTAAGAATAACTTGCTCATACAATTCACCTGTGCGTTCAAATTTTTTTAATCGTTACCAAACTTAACGATTGTTCATGGAATGCAGAATATGGGGCGATGAAAATCTTCGTTGGGGAGACGCGCTTCATTATAAATGAAAGCCTGCGTTTATGAGCCTTACTTTTGGGCTAGGGCAATTAATGCGCCCAGCGTCCATTGCGGAACAAAGACGGTCAAAAACGCGCTTAAAATCAAAAAGGGTCCGTAGGGCATAAAAATCATCAAGGCGTTTTCTTTGTATCTGCGGACGAATAACATAAATAAAACGAGGAAAATGCCGAAAATGCCCGCCAGCAAAATGCCTTGCAGCAAGCCGCTCCAAATGAGCCGCGCGCCGAGCAGAAGCCCCAACACGCCGCCGAGCATCACGTCCCCAAAGCCTAGCGCTTCTTCATCGTCTTCGGTTTGACCCGCCTGTTGCATTTTGCGCGCGCGATAGCGCGCAAAATATACGCCCAAGTAGTACAAGGCGAGCATGAATCCAAAGCCGAAGATTCCGCCGAGCAAGGTGGAACTTACGCCGCGCAATTTCCAGCCAATGAGCGCCATCAGCGCCATGCCAAAATAACTGCTGACGTGCAAAATAAGGCGCTGTTCCAAGTCTATAATGAAGATGACCGCAAAGTAGGCGATGATGAGCGCGGAAAGCCCGTACCCCAAATTTTTGGGCGCAAAAAACCACAGGTATACGCTCAAGCCCGCCAGCGCTATCAAGGTCGCCCACGCGCGCGCGGCGCGGGGCTTTCCACAGGAGGCGCATCTTCGCAATAGCAGATAATCTCGCCCGTTGAAATTTGCGTCACATTGCGGGCAGGTCGGCTTGCCAAGTTTTCTCTGCGTGGGCAACACATCCGCCAAATAATTGACCAGATACGCGGAAACCAGCCCAACAAAAATAGGAATAAAAATTGAGAAATCCATACTTTAATTATATACGAAAGCCTGCGCGTAAAAAAATGATGTTTGTTTATTGTAATGTTCTTGGTAAACTCAAACATGGCTTACAATCTTGAAAACCGCTCAAAGAGGAGTTTTATAAAATGGAAGAATTTATTATCAAAGGCGGAGTTCCTTTGCGGGGCGAGGTGACGCCAGCCGGAAATAAAAACGCCGCGTTGCCCTTGCTTGCCGCTTGCTTGCTCACCGAAGAACCCGTTGTCTTGCGAAACATTCCGCAAATTCGAGACGTGCAAGCCATGCGTAAATTAATTGAGAGTTTGGGCGCGGAGGTGGAGGAATTGAGCGAGCATGATTGGCGCATTGCCACTCGCCGCTTAACCGCCTCGCATCTTGACCCGGATTTGTGCCGCCGCATTCGCGCCTCTATTTTGGTCGCTGGACCCGTCCTCGCGCGCGCGGGCGCGCTGCGGCTTCCGCCTCCGGGCGGAGACATCATCGGGCGGCGGCGTTTGGATACTCATATTCTTGGTTTGCGCGCCTTAGGCGCAACCATTGAATATGACCGCGAGTTTGATATGCGTAGCGCCGGTTTGCGCGGCGCGGATATTTTGCTGGATGAAGCCAGCGTGACCGCTACAGAAAATATCGTCATGGCGGCGGCGCTTGCTAACGGGCATACGGTGATTCGCAATGCCGCTTCCGAGCCGCATGTTCAGGAGTTGTGCCGCTTTTTGAATGTCTTGGGCGCAAACATTGAGGGCATTGGCTCTAACACGTTGCAAATTCATGGCGTGGAGCGTTTACATGGCGGCGAGTTTACAGTGGGTTCAGATTTGTTGGAAGTGGTCAGTTATATTGGCGCGGCGGTAGTTACACGCGGCGAGGTGACGATTCACAACGCGGGCGTGGAGCATCTGGGCATGGTGGCGCAGGTGTTTCATCGCATGGGCGTGCATTGGCAAAATAACGGCGCGGATATTTTCGTCCCCGCGCAACAGAAATTGACCGTCCTCGCGGATGTGGATAACGCCATCCCTGAAATTAAGACCAATATTTGGCCCGCCTTCCCAACCGATTTGATGAGCATTGCCATTACGGTTGCCACGCAGACGAACGGCTCTATCTTATTCCATGATTGGATGTTCTCCGGGCGCATGTACTTTACGGATAAATTGGCGGGCATGGGCGCGCGCATTATTCTATGCGACCCGTATCGTTGTCTTGTGCAGGGACCGAATCAATTAATGGGCGAAAGATTGGAAAGCCCCGATATTCGCGCAGGGATGGCGTTGCTGCTTGCCGCCTTAGTCGCCAAAGGCGAATCGAAAATCCGCAATATTTCTCAAATTGAGCGCGGGTACGAGAAAGTGGAAGAAAAATTAAAAGCGCTCGGCGCGGATATTCGCCGCGCCAGCGAGTAGCGTAATAAAAAGAGCGGCTGTTCAAAAGAACAGCCGCTCTTTTTATATTTTGTTTTTTTACGGTCCAACCCAGCCAATCACATCTGTTTTAATAATCAGGCGCAACAGGTCGTTTGATTTACTGTCTCCAATAAAGAAACTGCCTTCTGCCGTGCTTTGCTTGCTGCCGATGTTCACCCAAGCGTAGGCATACCACGCGCCCGCAGGAATGCTGATGCGAATATTCTCATTTTTGGAAAGCGTGTAAGATAACGCGCCGCATTGTCCAAACGCATTCGGCTGATACAGGTTCAAAGATAAATTGACCGTGCCTTTGGTTGTGTTTTCCACGCGCACGTTATGCAAAAACCCGGCTGCGCCAACATCCAACGGCTTTAAGCAAGTATTCTCGGAAGATGAGGAAGCCAGAGTTGGCGTGGGTTGAATCTCCAACGCGGGCAGGGTGGGAAATTCCAACGTAGGAACGAGCAAAGGCTCCGCCGTAAAAGTGGGCGGGGGAGTGGGGCTTGGCTCTTCGGTGGGCGGGAGTGGGGTGGCGGTGGGTTGCGCCATCTCAGTCGCGGCGACCATCGTCCACGCGGCGGCGACAGCGGTGTTTTGCACATCCACAGCCGATACGGTCGGTTCGGCGGGAACCGCCGCTCCGCAGGCTGCTAACAACAAACTCAACCCTAATATAAGAGGAAAAAATCGTCTCAACATTTGTTCTCCATTTTACTGACTCACTGATTACTGACTCACTGATTACTGGCTTACTGTTCACTGCTTACTTGTATTTCTATTTCGCCGTCACGCCTTTTTTGCTGACGTTCAAGCCGACATTTCCGCCAACGGTCAATTTGAACCCGACCGAAAACGTTTTTCCATCTACCCAAACCACCGCATGACACCAGCCCGCGGGCGCTTTTACGCTGTGTTTGCCTTTGCTGCCCAAGGGAAACTCCACAATGGAACTGTATCCTTCGCTCGTCTCGCATTGAATGGAAATGTACGCTTCTTTGGGCGCGGAGTTGTACACGCTCACCTTGCCCGATGGCAAATTGGGCGGCATTGTACCATACGTCTGCGGGTAGGTTGCTTCCTGCGTTACGGTGGGGCTGGCTGCGTTGGGGACGTTTGTCGCTGCTGCCGTAGTAGCGGAAGTTGCCGTTGTTGTAGCGCCTGCCGGAGCAGTAATTGTGAAGGGCGTTCCCGTCCCTAAGGTTGCTGTTAATGTTTCTATTGCCGGGTTAGGCGTTTCGGTCAATGTCTCTTCTGGCGTAGGCGGCTCGGTGGCAGTTTCGGTGGGCGCGGGCGTTTCTGTTGGCGGCATTGGGGTTGCGCTCGGCGCAAGAGTTGGCGTTGGCATTGCCGCAATGGTTTGCGCCGCCATTGCAGCGGCGGTTGCCTGCAAATTGACTTGCGGAAGCGGAGATGGGTTCGCCGTCCCCATCGGCGCAGAAGGGCGCGTTAGGCTCGCGCAGGCGCTCAGCGCCAGCGTCATCGTCAGAAAGAAAATCTTTTTCATGCCCATCTCCCTTAAACGCGCAAATTTAATTTGTCTGAATCACTTCAAGAAATTGGTTCACCACATCGCGCAGCATTTTCTCCGGCAACGCGCCCACCTGACGGTGAACAACTTTTCCATTGAAAACGAACAACAAAGTGGGAATGCCTTGAATGCCAAATTTCTGCATCCATTCTGCATGGTCGTCCGTGTTCACTTTGGCGACCACTATTTTACCGTCCTGCTCTTTTGCCAATTTATCTAAGACGGGCGCAATCATCTTGCATGGACCGCACCACGGCGCCCAAAAATCTACAATGACGGGCAATTCAGCCTGCATCACAGTTTTTTCAAATTCCGCGTCTGAAATGTGAATGGGTTCTCCAGTCATTTTTACTCCTTATGATATTAATATACGCAATAGTTTTTTTGAACGAGAATGAAATCTCCCGACTTTGTAAAATTATTTATCGTGAATACGTTCTCATTCGAGTAAAAAAGTATAACATAATTCCCTGATATAATCGCCGCCCATGACCAGCCTACTCTCTCAATGGAAGCAAAGCCTCACGCGCACAAGCAAAGCCGCCTTTGGGCAAATTGCCGCCGCCTTGGGCGCTTCTGAAATTACGCAAGATACCTGGGATGACTTGGAAGCCCTGTTGCTTCAAGCTGACCTTGGAATGGAAACCGCCGCCTCCGTGCTAAACGCGCTCAAACGCGCCGCCCATGACGCGGGCATGATTCGCGCCGATGAGTTAAGAGCCACCCTGCGGCAGGAACTGCTGGCTCGCCTTGAAACCCCGCCGCCATTGAATTTAGACGCGCGCCCTTCCGTGATTTTGGTCGTTGGCGTAAACGGCTCTGGCAAAACTACCACCATTGCAAAACTTGCGGCGCGCTATCAATCTTTGGGTAAGCGGATTCTGCTTGGGGCTGCCGATACATTCCGCGCCGCCGCCACAGACCAACTTCAAGAGTGGGGCGCGCGCATGGGCGTGGATGTCGTCATCGGCGCTCCCGAATCGGACCCGGGCGCAGTCGCCTTTAACGCCGTGCAAGCGGGCGTAGCGCGCGGTATGGACATGGTCTTCATTGACACCGCCGGACGTTTGCACACGCGCTTCAATTTGATGGAAGAGTTGAAGAAAGTGAACCGCGTAGTTGGCAAGGCTTACGCGGGCGCGCCGCATCAGGTCTGGCTGGTGCTAGACGCGACCATCGGGCAAAATGCCCTCGCGCAGGCTCGCGCCTTCAAAGACTCCGTGCGCGTCAATGGAGTTATTTTATCTAAACTAGATTCTTCCGCGCGCGGAGGCATGGCGTTTGCCATTCAACGCGAATTGGGGCTGCCCATTCTTTTTGCCGGACTTGGCGAAAAAGCCGAAGACTTACAACCCTTTGACCCCGCCGCTTTTGTGGACGGAATTTTATCCGCCGCTTAAGGCAAAATTACTGATAGGAGTTTTTTTATGCAAGACCTGCTCAATCGCTTACAAGCCGCCCGCGAATTAATGAATCAATTATTGGAGCGTCTTTGACCTGCCGGTCAAAGAATCGCAACTATTTGACATAGAAAAAGAAAGCGAACTCCCCGACTTTTGGAAAGACTCTGCAAACGCGCAACGCGCCATGAAGCAAGCGGCGTCCCTGCGCGATTTAATTTCATCATGGAAGCGTTTGCAACAACGCTGCTTAGACGCGGGCGAACTGGCGCAGCTCGATGACGAATCTCTGCGCTCCGACCTTGAAAAAGAAGTTAAAGAAATAGAATTGGAATTAGAAAGGCGCGCTTTTGCGCTGATGCTCTCCGGCGCACATGACCGAGACGGCGCTATCTTGGCAATTCATGCCGGAGCGGGCGGCACAGATTCTCAAGATTGGGCGGCAATGCTCGAACGGATGTATTTGCGCTGGGCGGAAAGCGCGGGCTTTCAAACCGAAATTTTAGATTTCACGCCCGGCGAAGAGGCGGGCATAAAAACCGTCACCATTGCGGTTAGCGGAGAATATGCCTTTGGCTACCTGCGTTCAGAGAAGGGCGTACATCGCCTTGTGCGGCTTTCTCCTTTTGACGCGGCGCATCGCCGCCATACCTCTTTTGCTTTGATAGAAGTTCTTCCGCAAGTCTCAATGGAAGACGCGGAAATTGAGATTAACCCTGGCGATGTGAAGATAGACGTTTTTCGCTCTTCGGGCGCGGGCGGGCAAAACGTTCAAAAGAACGCCACCGCTGTGCGGCTGACGCATCTGCCGAGCGGCATTGTGGTTACTTGTCAAAATGAACGCTCGCAAAATCAAAACCGCGAATTTGCCATGAATATTTTGCGCGCGCGCCTGTTGGAAATTAAACTGGCTGAAAAAGAAGAAGAGCGCGCCATTCTGCGCGGCGAATATACCAAAGCGGAATGGGGCAGCCAAATTCGTTCCTATGTTTTGCATCCCTACCAAATGGTCAAAGACCATCGCTCGAATCACGAAGTTGGCGCGGCGCAATCCGTTTTGGATGGCGACTTACGCGGATTTATGGAAGCGTTTTTGAAAAGTCCGCTCAATAAAACGTAAAAGTAGAATCAAAAAGAGCGAGAATGTTCTCGCTCTTTTTGATTGATTTTCGTTTAATGTGAAGCGCGTTTTTCCAACGTGCGGTTGAGCATTTCTTCATGTTCTTCCGCGTTTCCCTTGTACGATTTAACGCGAACTTTTCCGTGACCTTTGGAGCGTTCCAGCGCCTGCTGCCAAGCAATTTGCATGGCGGTAAACTGCGGCTCACGGTCGCGTTCATCTGCTTCAACGGCGAAGGTTTCTTCCTGTTTTTTGCCTTTGCCTTTGTGCTTATCGCCGCGTTTGCGTTCTTCAACTTCGGGTTGAATTTCTTCCACGACCTCAGGGAGAGCTGCTTTCATACTTAATCGAATTTGGCGCTTGCGGCGGTCCACATCGAGAACTTTCGCTTCGACTTCATCGCCTTCTTTAACGACTTCGCTGGCGCTTTTAACGTAGCCGTGCGTCAGTTCGCTGACATGCACCAAGCCGGGGCGCTCTGCGCCAAAATCTATAAATGCGCCGTAACTTTCTACTCGCACGACCTTGCCTTTGACGAGCAAGTCGGGTTCAATTTCTTTCCATTCGTAGCGCAACGGTTCAATCATCGTGAGTTCAATGCGGTCTTTCTTCACGCGGCGAACCCACACGTCCACAATTTGACCTTCTTTTACTACGTCTTCAACTTTATTAACCGCTTCTTGCTGAAGTTGGGAAATGTGGATGACGCCGGGAAGACCTTGACCGATGTCCACTAATGCCCCCGCTAGAGTTGTCTTCAAAACTTTGCCGCTGAGTTTTGTTTTTGGTTCAAGCGCTGCGACGGGCGCGCTGTCGGGTGTTGTCATAAGTTTGCTCCTGCTTTAGTCTGAAATAATGCCGAGGAAAGATTATACTTGCCGCGCTCTAATACGTCAATGCAGATTGGCGTTTTTTAATACTTACATTAAAGATATTTGGCAATCCAACGGTCATGGCGCTTTTCCTTGCATGGAAATTTTCTTGAATAAAGAGTCGTATGCCCCGGCAATATATTCCGAGCCAAAAATAGATAGATGGTGCGCGTCCATGTATAAAAGGCGACCTTCAGTAGCAACGGGGCAGAGGCTCTTGCCGCACAAAATTTGCGCCGGTTCAATGAATTGCAGCGGGTATTTTTTTGCAAGCGTCTCGAAAATCAAAGCGGCGGTACGGTTTCTTTGCTGATAAGTTTCCAACGTGGGGGCAATAATTTGATTAATGTCTCTACCGGTACGCAGAGCAATTGAATATGCCGAAGGCGCATCGTAGCCGATTTCAGGAATCGGGGTGATGATGACCACCTCCCGCCCGGATTCGACTAAGGCGCGGATGGTGCGCTCCAAGCCGCGCTCAAAAAGCACGGACGGGGCGTCTTCTGCGTTCTTTTCGTATCCATCTACGGGCTGAATGGTTTCCTCCTCAACGGCGGCGGAATCAGCGCCACCCTGCGCCCATAGCGACCAGCGACTGGCGAGAATTACTGTCTTCCACTGTGGTTGGTTTTGAATGGCGGCTAGAATCTCTTCGTTGTTCTTCAAGCATCGCTGCGCGTACTTGGCGCGTTTGATGCCCAACAAGGGCGCGCAGCCGTTGGTGTAGAGCAATCGCCCGCCAACTTGATTCTGACGGGCAGAAAGCGATACGCCGTTCGCAAGCGATGGGGCGAGCGAATCGCCCCAGAGGACAAAGGAATCCTCCGCGCTGGAATCTCCTAACGGGCAGCCGCTTAACCGACAGGGAACAGTCGCCACGCGGGTTTCTGCGTTCATGTCCAGCGTTTCTCCCTTGTCTCGTTGCGGGAAGCCCGCGTTCCAACCAATCATCGCGCCGCTGAGGGCGGCAAGCCCCATCACGCTTGCCGCGTAGAGGAAGAGTCGCTTGCGGTTGGAAAATTTCATCGTGCGGAAGGGCGTTTCCACAAACTTCCATGAAAGGGCGGCAAGTAGAATGGCGACTAGCATCAATGCAATTTTTTGAAAGTCGCTCAGCGGTTGAATGGCGTAATATTTTCCAAAGGTGAAAAGCCCCCAATGCCAAAGGTAAAGCGAGTAGGAGATTTTGCCAATGAAAACCATTGGCGCAGTTCCCAGCCAGCGGTGGATGAAAGAGCCTCCATTTGTACCGGTGAGGATGATAAGCGCCGCGCCGAAAACGGGCGCAGTTGCGGCTAATCCGGGGAAGGGCGTGGCGGCGGTGTAGAGAAAAACTGCTGCGCCAATTAAACCCAGACCGGCGAATCCGCCTGCTTGGCGTAAAAATTGCGACAGGCGGATTTTTTCCGCGTGCAGGGCAATCAGGCAGCCGGTAAGCAACTCCCAGACGCGAAATTGGACGAGGTAAAACGCGCTGGACGCTTCGCCGTAATAGACTGTATAGGCGCTGTATCCCAGTGAAAGAAGCGCCAACCCGGCGAGAATGTAGGAGGCGCTGCGTTTTGCGTAGCGCGTTAGGAATATCATCATCAATGGATAGAAGATGTAAAACTGTTCCTCTACCGCCAGCGACCAAGTGTGCAGTAATGGCTTGAGTTGCGCCGGTCCTTCAAAGTAGCCTGTCTCTCCCCAAAAGTGAATGTTGGAAAAGAAAAAGGTTGCCGCAATGAGGCTTTTGCCAAAATTGGAAAAGTCTTTTGCGTTGTATAAAAAGGCGGCGGCAAGCCCCGTAAAAAACAAAGTCACAAATAGAGCGGGGTAAATGCGGCGGATGCGGCGTTCATAAAAGCGCGCCAGTGAAAATTCGCCTGCGCTTACTTCGCGTTGAATGATGCCTGTAATTAAAAAACCGGAGATAACGAAGAAAACATCTACCCCTGTATATCCGCCGGAAAAAGCCGCAATACCCGCGTGGTTGAATAAAACGGAAAGCACTGCCACTGCCCGCAGCCCGTCAATATCTGGACGATAAGTGAACTCCATCAAAGAGGTTCTCCGTGATAAGTATTTAACCCGCAATTGATTGTATTGGATTGCCAATACCTTACCATATTTTCCGCTTATTTTTAGGTTTAGAATATGCGTCATATTACATCATGCGCTTATTGACATTTCCCCGCGCCCGCATGTATAATGCAGTCCGCTTCTGCCCCAGAGGTTGCGCGCTGGGGCGGTTGCTTGTCAAAACCCAGCTTCCCCGCGCTTTGGCGTTGAGCCTTGCGCTCCGCAATAGACGCGGCGAAGTGATGACTGGAGAAAAGGAAAAATGAAAATAGCAATTGTGGAAAGCGGCGGCAAACAATATCGAGCCGTTCAGGGCGCGACCATTGACGTGGACCGCCTTGCCTATGAAGTAGGCAAAAGTTTTGATTTTGAGCGCGTCTTGTTGGTTCTGGAAGGCGAACAAGCGCTGGTGGGAACGCCCACGTTAGACGGCGCGAAAGTGTCCGCTACGGTGGTGGAACACATCAAAGGTCCCAAAACTGTTTCGTTCAAATACAGCCCGAAAAAGCGCATCCGCGTCAAGAATGGACATCGTCAGGATTACACCCGCCTGAAGATTGACTTCATTGGCAAACCGGGCGAATCTAAGGCTTAAGAGCAAAGTGAGGTAGAAATGGCACATAAAACTGGAGGCGGCTCCACCCGCAACGGACGTGACAGCAATTCGCAGCGCTTAGGCGTTAAGCGTTATGCCGGTCAATTTGTCCTTTCTGGAAACATCCTAGTCCGTCAGCGCGGCACGCGCATTAAACCCGGTCTAAACGTTAGCATTGGAAAAGACGACACGCTCTTTGCCACCGCAGACGGCGTGGTCTTGTTTGATATTTTTCACGGGCGCAAGCGCGTAAACATTATTCCCGCCGAGGGAGAGTAACATGAGAGCAGAAATTCATCCCACCACTTACGAAGCCAAAGTGACTTGCGCCTCTTGCGGCAAGACTTGGACGACTCTCTCCACCAAAAAGGAACTGCGGATTGACGTTTGCTCGAATTGCCATCCGTTTTTCACCGGTGAGTCTGCCCGCCTGTTAGATGTGGAAGGTCAAGTGGACCGCTTCTACAAGAAGCTTTCCGCCCGCCAAACCTACGTTGAGCAGCAAAAATCCAAAGAAGATAAACTCGGTTCTTCCGACCGCTCAGTGGACGACTTGGCTTTAACGCCCCGCGCTACTGACGCTTTGAAGAAGGCGGGCGTGCTTTCTGTGGGGCAGGTCTTAGAAAAACTTGCCGAAGGCGACGCCGCTCTGCTCGCCATTGCCGGTTTTGGGCAATCTGCGCTCACCTCCACCAAGAAGAAATTACGCGCGCTCGGCTTTGAACTTCCCGAAGTAAAAGCGCCGGAAGCCCCCGCCGCAGAATCTGAAACCGCTGCGTAAGTCTTCTAAAAGGCGGCTTTATTCATTAAACTTACAGGCAGATGCGCCAGCGTCTGCCTGTATTTATTTTCCTCGCAAGGAGAATGTATGCGCCATACGCACGGCTCTATTGAAGTGATATGCGGCTCCATGTTCAGCGGTAAAACGGACGAATTGATTCGCCGTTTGGTGCGCGCCACAATTGCCAAACAAAAAGTTCAGGTCTTCAAACCCGCCATAGATAATCGCTATGCGGTGGAAAAAGTCGCCTCGCACACCGGCTCCACGTTTGACGCGCTGCCCGTTGAAAACGCGGCGCAAATCCGCGCTCAGGTTAAAAAAGACGCCACCGTCATTGGCATTGACGAAGCCCAATTCTTCGATGCGGACGTAGTTGCCGTTGCCCGTGAACTCGCCGCGCGTGGCGCGCGCGTCATTGTCGCCGGGTTGGATACAGATTTTCGCGGCGAACCCTTTGGCTCTATGCCTGCGTTAATGGCGGAAGCCGAGCAGGTCTCCAAATTGCACGCCATTTGCATGGTCTGCGGAGATGAAGCCTCGCGCACGCAGCGCCTTTTAGATGGACGTCCCGCCCGCTACAATGAACCCGTCGTCATTGTGGGCGCTTCAGAACTTTATGAAGCGCGTTGTCGCAGACATCACGAAGTTCCGCGCTAGGAGTTAAACATGCAGCCCTACCAAGATATTCTTGCAGAAATTTTAATTGCCCCCGATGTTTTGCAAGCCCGCATCAAAGAACTTGCGGAGCAGGTCAGCGCAGATTACCCGCAAGGCGATGTGTTACTCGTTTGCATTTTGCGCGGCGGCGTCCCCTTTATGGTGGATTTAAGCCGCAACATGACCGTCCCTCATCGCATGGACTTCATGGCGGTTTCTTCCTATGGCGTTGGCGCTCGTCAATCCACCGGCTCGGCGCGCGTTACCTTAGATTTAAAAATGGATATTCGCGGGCAGCAAGTATTGCTGGTAGAAGACATTGTGGACAGCGGACATACCATCGCCTCTGTTCTTAATCTGTTGCAAACCCGCGAGCCAAAATCCTTAAAAGTTTGCTCCCTGCTCGACAAGCCCGAACGCCGCGAGGCGTATGTTCCCATTGACTATCTTGGCTTCACCATCCCCAATAAATTTGTCTTTGGCTACGGTCTCGACCTTGACGAGTATTACCGCAACCTTCCCTTTATTGGCGTGGTGGATTTAGAAAAATACGCGCCCTCCGCCTAGGTTTTGATGAAGCGCGGATTTTTATTTTCTGTCATTTGGCTTTTATTTGCGTGCGCCGTTCGCCCGGATGTACCCCCCGCGCCGATTGAAGTCATCATTCCCTACCCCAATCAGACTTTAACCGCCGCAACCCAAACGGCGACTCCTGCGCCCGCCCCGGCATTTACCGCCCCGCCGCCTTTCCCCGCGTGGGCGGCAGATTTTGCCGACCCCGTTTTTACGTTTATTCAAGCGCGGCGTCCCGATTTTGAAGATGACTTTCCATCCATTTGCATTGACGCAGATAAAAAGTGGAAGGTTTGCGCCACGCCCGAACGCCGCCTTAATTATCAATATCCATTGGAAGGTTTGGCGCTCGCCACCCCGCGCGCCACGTTAGATTTACAGCCAGATTTGCAAAACGGCTACGCTTTGCTAAACAGCGGCTGGTTTTATATCGTCCCCAATAGCGAGAAAAATCCCTATTACGCGCAGATTGATAACGGCGCATTATTATTGAGTTTGCCGCAGCCGCACGAGCGCGGCGACTTTTGGGTTTATCATCGCCATTTGACCGCGAGAAATTTTGCGCTCACGTTTGACGTTGAGTTTGTATCCGCCCAGCCCGATGATTCTTTTCGATGGGAGTACGCGCCCAGCCCGTCCGAGCGGGTTGCGCTGGATTTATCTCAAAGCAAACTGTGGAAGTTCTCTTGGGGCGCGGGCGAAAATCTGACGGGCGCGTTAAATCCTTTTCCGCTGCCGCAGGTGAATGTTATGCTCATCGCTCAGCGCGCGGCGTGCGCGGTGTATCTTGACCATTTGCCTGCCGCGTTTGCGCCGAACTGCCGCGCCGAGGGCGAGGGCGCGCTTTTGCAGCAGGCGTTGCGTTTTCATCTTCTTGCGCGAGCGGGGCATGACGCCGCGCTAAAAATTGATAACGTGAAAATGTGGAATTTGGATGTGAAATAAAAAAGCCCCGACTTTTGTCGGGGCTTTTTTTATTAGAACAAGCCGACCACTTTGCCTGTTTTCAAATCTAAATCTACATCGTAAAAGACAGGGCGCGTGGGCAAGCCCGGCATGGTACGCATATCGCCGAGAATGGGGTAGAGGAAGCCCGCGCCAACGCTGGCGCGCACTTCGCGCACGGTAATGCGAAAACCGTTGGGCGCGCCTTTTTTGCTTGCGTCTGTGGTGAAGGAGAGGTGTGTTTTTGCCATGCAGATGGGCAGCCCGCTGAACCCTAAGCGCGTGTAACGCGCAATTTGTTCTTCGGCTTCGGGGCTGTAATCTACGCCGTCTGCGCGATAAATTTCTTTGGCGATGGTTTCAATTTTTTGCTTGATGGAATCTTCCAGCGGGTAGAGGAATTGAAAGGCGCTAGGCTGTTCGGATGCTTTAAGAACCGCTTCCGCAAGCGCCTTTGCTCCCTTGCCGCCATCCGCCCAATGCGTGGAGACTACCGCGTCCATTGCGCCCATGTTCAGCGCGGACTGGCGGATGAGCTCCACTTCGGCGGGCGTATCGGTTGCAAAGGAATTGACGGCTACGACTACATTGACTCCATACTTGCGCGCGTTTTGGATGTGACGTTCCAAGTTGGGCAGACCCGCGCGCAACAAGCCCAAGTTTTCATCTGTGTACTCCGCCGCCAGCGGTTTGCCCGCCACCACTTTGGGACCGCCGCCGTGCATCTTTAATGCGCGCACCGTAGCGACCAAGACCACCACTTGCGGAATTAAGCCAGAGTAGCGGCATTTGATGTCGAAGAATTTTTCCATGCCAATATCTGCGCCAAAACCGGATTCGGTGACGACAAAGCCATCCTTGCCCACTAATTTGAGGGCGATTTTGTCCGCAATAATGGAGGACTGCCCGTGCGCGATGTTGGCAAAAGGTCCTGCGTGGACGGTGGCGGGCGTGCCTTCCAGCGTTTGCATTAAATTGGGTTTGATGGCGTCTTTCATGAGGACAGTCACCGCGCCCGCAACGCCCAAATCTTCGGCGCTGACGGCTTCGCCGCGTTTGTTGGTGGCGACTACCATTTTGCCAAAGCGTTCGCGCATATCTTTTAAATCAGTGGTGAGCGCCAGAATCGCCATAATTTCGGAAGCGACTGTAATATCATAACCGGACATGTGCGCGTGACCGACTTCGTCTTTGCCGCGTCCGACTTCCACCTCGCGCAACATGCGGTCATTAATGTCTATGACGCGCCGCCAAGTGATGGAACTTTCGTCAATATCCAGCCGCGCAAAGCGGCTGCGTTCTTCGGGCGTGAGCGCGTTGGGGTCGGTTTTGTTAATTCCCATTTTCTTTAAGCGGCGCAGCATGGTTGGCGCAAATTTTCGTTTGCCTTTTTTATCCATGGGGCAAAGCGCATTGAAGAGTTTCTCATCGTCTTGCATTTTTTCGTGCATCACGCGCGCGTCCAACGCGGCGGCAACCAAGTTATGCGCCGCAGTGATGGCGTGAATATCGCCGGTGAGGTGCAGGTTAAAATCTTCCATGGGAATGACTTGCGAATAGCCGCCGCCCGCCGCGCCGCCTTTTATGCCAAAGGTCGGTCCTTGCGAAGGCTGGCGAATCGCCGTAATCACTTTGCGCCCCAAGTGCGCGCCCAGCGCTTGCGAAAGCCCAACGGTTGTGGTTGTTTTTCCCTCGCCCAGCGGGGTGGGGGTGATGGCGGTCACATCTACATATTTTCCATTGGGTTTGTTTTTGAGCCGCTCCAAAATTTCCAATTTAATTTTGGCTTTATACGGACCATATAACTCCAACTCATTGGGGCGAATTCCTAACTCTTCCGCCACTTGCAAAATGGGCTTTAATTTTGCCGCTTGAGCAATCTCTATATCTGAAGGCACGGGGCGCAGCAGTTTTAATTTGGTCGGCTTAAAACCAGAGTTTTGCGGCGCGGATTTTTTAACCGCTTTCTTTGCGGCGGCTTTGGGTTGCGTCTTTTTTGTTGCCATAGAAAATCTCCTTGGGGAATAGAGTCTGTTTGATTATCGGAAAAAAAAATTACAAAAGCAAGGGCGTTTTATCACCTTTTTGTCATGTTGCCAGCAGCGTGCCAACGGTCTCGCCGCGCAGCGCGCGCGTTAGCGCGCCTTCTTCTTGCGCCGAAAAAATTTGCGCGCTCAATTGCGGATGTTTTTCGATGAGCGCGAACATGCCTTCCACTTTGCTTTTCATGCCGCCGGTCACGTCCGCGCTGATGGAGCCTTGCACGCCGGCGCGAATCGATTCATATTCCACGCGGCGCAGCCGACGGGCGAGTTTTGTCCGCGTGGGAAAATCTTGCCACACGCCGGGTTCTATGCCCGCCAGTAAAATGCGCGTGATGGGCAGCTCGTCTGCGAGAATGGCAAAGACATCTTCGGTGGAAAGAATCGTGCCGCCGAGCGCTTCGTCAAAGGCTACGTCTCCGTAAACGACGGGCAGCAGGCGCGCTTCAAGGCATTTGCGTATAGCCAGAACGTTGATAGATGACGAGGCGCATCTTGCGGCGGAGACCCATGTCGCGGAGGGAGGAAAAGGCAGCGCGGGTAGGTTTGCGGCGCGCAGGGCTTGAATCACATAACGGTTGAGTTCCGCTGCTTGGTAGCGCACTTCCGCAAATCCGCGCCAGTATGCGGCGGCATCTGTGTTGGGTTGCAAGCCGTCTCGCGTGCGGTATTGACTGGCGGCGATGTGTCCAAATGAGCCAGAGCCATGCCCCAACAGTAGGCGGGCATTGGGCTGCTCCTCTAAAAATTGACGTATTTCTCCCGCGAGGCGGGCAAGCGTGGAGGTTCTTGCGGTGTAGGGGGTATCCTTATCAGTAATGAGCGACCCGCCTAATTTGAGAAGGATAAACTCGTCTGCCATAGTCATATTATAACGTTGAACGTATAATCTTAATATGAATATTCGTAGCGCCTTCATTGTGATTGCTGTTTTGTCTGTTTTTGGGGCTTTTTGGGCGGCGCGCGCGGCTGTGCGCGGAATGCAAATTGCGCGGCGGATGTCGTTTTACAGTTTGCGCCGTCAGCAAAATTCCGCCGCTGCAGGCTGGCTGGCTTTAACTTTGATTTTATTGGCTTGCGCGGCGTGGCTTCCTTTGTATGGCGTAAATTGGGCGTATGTATACTATCCGCCTTCGCCGACTGTTACGCTTACGCCTACCATTACGCTTACGCCGACTATTTCCTTAACGCCCACGCCGACTCTTCCGCCCCGCGAAACGGCGACTCCAACTTTAACGTTTACGCCCGCCGCAACCTTTACGCCGTTTATTCCTCTGGCGATTGAAGCGCTGTTTCAAGGAGTTGTTACTCCCAACCCGGACGCAGTCTTCACGCAGTTACAATTTTCAACTCAATTTGATAACGGCGAAGCAGTGGAGCCGCGCAATGTGTTTGAATTGCCTATCTACGTCATCTACGCCGGATTCGACTATAACAACATCATCCCCGAAACGCAGTGGACGGCGCTTTGGTATCGGGATGGCAACTTAATCTGCTATGAGACGAAACCCTGGGACGGCGGCACGGGCGGCATTGGCGGGTATACCGAATGTTCTAACCCGGTGGGCGGCTGGCAGGTTGGAAATTATGAAGTGCAAATTTTTATGGGGTATGATTTAACCCGTGTGGACAGGTTTGAGGTGAGGTAGTCTTCTAGTCTTCTAGTCTTCTGGTCTTCTAGTCGGCTGGTCATTGAATTTCTTGCAAAAGCCTTTTCATCCACGAAACAACACGAATTTTTAAGTTCGTTTTCCTTCGCGTATATTCGTGAAATTCGTGGACAAGTATTATTCCCTCACTTATGCAAGAGATATATTCATCAAAAAGGAGAAGTTATGAGCGAAAAAGCGTTTCAAGAATATTACCCGGAGCATTTGGCGCATTGTTACGGCTGCGGGGTGCAGAACGAACTTGGGCATCAAATTAAAAGTTATTGGGATGGAGAAGAATCGGTGGCGCATTTTACGCCCCAGCCGTATCACACGGCTATCCCCGGTTATGTTTATGGCGGGCTACTCGCCTCATTAATTGATTGTCACGGTACGGGAACTGCCGCCGCTGCGCTATATCGCGCCGCTGACAGAGAGATGAACAGCGAGCCGCCGTTTCGCTGCCTGACTGCTTCTCTGCATGTGGATTATCTCAAACCCACGCCGCTCGGTCCCGTGTTGGAGATTCGCGGCAAGGTCAAGGAAGTCAAAGGGCGCAAGGTTATCATTGAGGAGTGGATTGTCGTCAATGGCGAAATCACCGTGCGCGGAGAAGTTGTTGCCGTGCAAGTGCCGGATGCGTTGGTGAAGGATTTGGTGGAGCAGGCGTAAGCCTGCTCCACTTATATTACTATTCAGGGTAACTGAGATTGGCTTACAATTGGCAGTATGACATGGAAGCCATCACACTTAACCCGTGAACAAATGGAAGAAAGGCGACTGGAAGGCGGGCGCCTTTTGAAAGCAGGCAAA
>Ga0172371_10002588_pt1 | contig 28601 bp, 26 predicted proteins | sample Lak12m_FD_114543 | JGI IMG/M metagenome (GOLD analysis project Ga0172371, IMG submission 114543) | Freshwater microbial communities from Kabuno Bay, South-Kivu, Congo - kab_022012_12m | ecosystem: Environmental > Aquatic > Freshwater > Lake | place: Democratic Republic of the Congo: South-Kivu...
AATCAATTACTTTTTATTATTTCCGGCTGTTATGGACAGCCCGGAAGCGCGCTTTATCGCTTGATTGTTGGAGATCATGATTATTTAACGGTAGGCAAAGGAGATGCTGTAATCTTTTCTGCAGACCCTGCTCCTCCCGGAAGCAAGGCAAATGTGGACTATTTGGTTGATAAATTAATTGAGGACAATGTTGACGTTCATTATTACGATATGCAGGAAGATCTTCATGTTTCCGGACATGGTTGCCAGAAAGATATTGAAATGCTTTTTGCCCTTATTAAACCAAAATACTATATTCCAATCGGCGGAACTATTAGACACATGAGGGCTTATGGATTAATCGCTCAAAGTATGGGGGCAAAAGAAGATGCCACACTTGAACTAGAACCAGGCGATGTGGTTTATTTTTCAAATCAGACAGCCTCACGGGGAGAAAAAATCCCTGTCAAAGAAGTATTGGTTGACGGGCTTGGAATTGGAGACGTGGGAAATACCGTTTTACGGGACAGACATATTCTTTCCAAAGAAGGAATTGTAATGGCGATTATCCATTTTGACCGTAATAAAGGCGCATTATCAGATTTGCCGGAGTTAATCAGTAGAGGATTTGTTTTTGAACAAAAATACGGCAAAATATTGGACGATGCCGCACGGGATTTGTCAATTGCTTTAACAAAGAAAAAATCGATTAATGCAAATATTGCTAAGAATATAATAATAGATTTTCTAGAACGTTATTTTTTCCAAAAAACCGGCCGAAGACCAATGATATTACCGGTGGTTATTGAGCTTTAAGGTAACTTCGATATACAATAGTTCACATATGAGTAAATCTTCCAAAAAACGAAGGCGGGATAAAAGATCTTTTAAATTAAAACTCAAAAAAGAGTCAGTATTTTCCATTTCTCAGATAATATTTTTTGCCATTGCCGGACTGATACTTCTTTCTTTTACCAAGCAGGGTGTAATACTTTTGAGTTTTAATAATATTTTACTTAAATATTTTTCCTGGTCATCAGTCTTATTGCCTTTTATATTTTTATCTTGTGCATTTTTATTATCAAAAGTTAAATTTGTTTTAGGCCAACCAAACGTGATAGTTGGAGGATTATTATTTTTTATTGCACTAACCGGCATTGGAAAAGCAGGACTAGTTGGAATACTTATTTGGGACGCAATTTCTACACCAATTACAGGAGTTGGTGCAACAATAGTGTTTGCCGGTGTAATGTCAATTGGTTTAATTATTCTGTTTAATACATCAATTGACGATGTTGTCAAAATTATCAAAGAAATTTGGCGTCAGGGAATGGTTTATGTTAAAGGAGGAGATAAATTAAAATTAAATAAGGCCGGTTTAACAAAAGGCCCAATGAAAATTTCCGGAGTTGGAGTTCAAGCACAGGGCGCTATTTCTTCAAAAGCTTTAACTAATACCCAAAATCTTCCAAAAGAACCGTTAGAACAAAAATTGGTAAGTAATATTCCCGGTGAAGAAATTGTCTGGAGATACCCAGGACTAGACATTCTAAACGAGGTTGAATCAGGAAAAGCTGACAGAGGAGATATTAAAGGCAATGCCGCAACAATCGAAAAAACATTAGAATCTTTTGGAATTACTGCTCACGTAGTCGAGGTTAATATGGGCCCTGCAGTTACCCAGTATGCTCTTGAAGTGGCACTTGGAACCAAATTAAGTAAGATCACCTCACTTGAGCGTGATTTAGCTTTAGCTCTTGCTGCTCCAACAGGAACAATTAGAATTGAGGCTCCAATTCCTGGAAGAAATTTAGTGGGAATTGAACTTCCCAACAGGTCAGCCGATTTTGTGGGCTTAAGAAAAATGATGGAATCGGAAGAAATGCAGACCTCAAAATCCAAGCTTTCTGTATCACTGGGCTTGGATGTTTCCGGCAAACCGATAATAGCCAATATTGCCAAAATGCCTCACGTTTTAATTGCGGGTCAAACCGGAAGCGGAAAATCCGTATGTGTAAATGCGTTTTTAGGATCCCTACTTTTTAGAGCGGCTCCAACTGAGGTTAAACTTATATTAGTAGATCCAAAACGTGTTGAATTAACCCATTACAATGGAATTCCACATTTACTTTCTCCTGTTATTGTTGAACCAGATAAAGTTTTGTCTGCTTTAAGATGGTTGATGGAAGAAATGGACAGACGTTATAAACTTTTTGCTCAAGCAGGGGCCAGAAATATTGATGCATATAACGAGATGTCAGGATTTCAAGCTCTCCCTTACATAGTTTTATTTATTGATGAGTTAGCCGATATTATGCTTTTTTCACCAGTTGAAGTTGAGGATTGTATTACCAGATTAGCCCAAATGAGTAGAGCCACAGGAATTCATATGGTATTGGCCACTCAAAGACCGTCGGTGGATGTTATAACGGGACTGATTAAGGCTAATATTCCATCCCGTATTGCTTTTGCGGTTTCTTCTTTAGTTGATTCTCGTGTTATTTTAGACACCCAAGGAGCAGAAAAATTACTAGGGAAAGGTGACATGCTTTACCTTCCTCCTGAACAGGCTAAACCTTTGCGTATTCAAGGAGCTTTTGTAAACGACAAAGAAATCGAGGCAATTGTTGCTTTTTTGAAAAATCAAGGTGTCGCCCCTCAATATACAGAAGAAGTAACCACAATGTCTAAAAACGGAATTGCCCCAGTTCCGGGTGTTGAAGGAGAAGTCGATAATCTTTTTAAAGAAGCTGTAAAGGTTGTTTGCCAGTTTGATAGAGCAAGTGCATCTTTACTTCAAAGAAGGCTTTCCATTGGATATGCCAGAGCGGCAAAGATTGTTGATCAATTAGAAGGTGCTGGAGTAATTGCTCCAAGCGACGGATCCAGTAAACCAAGAGAAGTATTAATTCAAAATGCTGATGAATTTTTAAACGGAGCTTCACAATAAAACAATGAAAACGGTTGGGGAATTAATCAAGGACGCACGGGAAAATAAAGAGTTGTCCGTTCAAAAATTGGAAGAGATTACAAAGATAAAATCAGCATTCATAATTGCAATTGAAAAGGAAAAATGGAAAGATCTTCCCACTCTTCCAATTGTACTGGGATTTGTCAAAAATCTTTGTCACACACTTGATATTAATGAAAACCTTGCAGTTGCTGTTTTAAAACGTGATTATTCATTAAAGCCATTAAATATTAATCCCAAACCAGAACTATCTACAAAGTTTTCTTGGGACCCAAAATTAACATTTATTGTAGGAATTTGTATAGCAACAATTGCGATAATGTCATATCTAATTTTTCAATATATTAATTTTATTTCCCCACCTAAGTTACGGTTAGAAAGTCCAAAAGACAATCAAATTGTAGTAGGAAAAACCGTTTTAGTTTTTGGAACGACAGACAAAGATGTAAAGCTTTTTGTGAGTAATCAACCTGTTTTGGTAGACGAAGACGGTAAATTTTTAGTAAATATTGGAGTTATTCCAGAGACAAAAGAAATTATTGTTAAAGCAATTTCCAGGTCTGGTAAAGAGAGTGTGGTTTCGCGTAAAATAGTAGTGCAATAAAAAATTATGGACTCAGTACAACAATTGTTGGTGATAGTAGTAATAAGCTTGACAGTACTTCTTGTGGTGGTTGGAATTCAAGTAATGTTAATTATTATTGATTTACGCCGTGCCATTAAACGACTTAATTCTATTCTTGAGGATTCAATTTTGGGTGGGGGGTTAATTCGTCCCGACAAACTCACTGGAGTTTTAGAAATGCTTCACAAAAACAAAAAACTCGAAACCCATGGTGGCGTTTAGTTCTTATACACTTCTTTCCTATGTTGAATGCGGTGAATTTTGATAATTTTTGCAGTCTGGTCAAATTCATAGATTATCCTATATGGCCACACCCTGATGGACGACAAACCCTTAAGCTTGCCAGATAAAGGCTTACCCAATAATGGATCGCTTTTCAAAATTGTAAGTTTTTTGGAGACAATTTTTTGTTTGTCCGTTGGAAGTTCAAGAAAATTTTTTTCTGCAAACCTAGAAAGTTCAACTTTAATCATTAAGAGTCTAAAGATCGTATTTTTTGATTAGATTATCGAGTGAAATGGTTTTTCCTCTTGTGAACTCTTTTTTGGATTTATTGATATCATTAACTATGTTGGGATTTTCGGCAATAACATCCAAAGTTTCCTGCCAGCTTTCGAGTTCATCAATAGACATGACAACAGCTCTGGGTTTACCCCGATGTGTAATCACAAAGGAACGAAACTTTTTATAAGTTTCGTCAATCATGTCGTAAAAATTACTCCTTGCTTCATTCGCTGGTAGTGTAGTTGATAAATGACTCATGTTTGAATAGTACACCTATATGTACTATTTGTCAAGAGACACCTATCGGATTATAATTTAGCCATGACAACGAAGGAAATTAGAAAAAAATATTTAGAGTTTTTTAGAAATAAAGACCATACAGAGATTTCTCCATCTCCTTTGATAATCGATTCAGATCCAACCACACTTTTTACTTCATCCGGAATGCAACAAATGGTGCCATATCTTAAAGGGGACTTACATCCCGCTGGAGCAAGAATAGTTGACGTTCAACCCTGTATTCGGCTACAAGATATTGAAGAAGTTGGAGACAATCGGCATACAACTTTTTTTGAAATGTTGGGAAATTGGTCATTAGGAGACTATTTTAAAAAAGATCAATTTGCTTGGGTTTGGGAATTCTATACCAAAGTATTGGGTTTAACAAAAGAAAGATTACACGTAACGGTTTTTGCAGGGGACAGCGTTATTCCAAAAGACACAGAATCTGAAGGAATTTGGAAATCACTAGGAGTAGAAGACTCGCACATTCATTTTTATCCAGCCACTAAAAATTGGTGGAGCCGAGCGGGCGTTCCATCCAAAATGCCTGCCGGTGAAGTTGGTGGCCCTGATAGTGAACTTTTTTACGAATTTCCAAATATTAGTCATAACCCGGAATTTGGTGATTTTTGTCATCCAAATTGTGATTGTGGAAAATTTATGGAAATCGGCAATTCCGTTTTTATGCAATTTGTTAAAAATAAAAATGGAAGTTTATCTGAACTTCCAAAAAAGAATGTAGATTTTGGCGGGGGCTTGGAAAGAGTGGCGGCGGCTTTGATTGGAGACCCGGATATTTACAAAATCGATTCTTTTGCAGGTGTAATTGAAAAATTAGAAAAAGAAACTGGCAAGGTATATGGCGCAGACCCTGACATTCGCCAGGGTGACACGGACAAAAGTTTCCGTGTCATCGCCGACCATCTTCGTGCCTCGGTAAATTTACTGGCTGAAGGAATTGTGCCTGCCAATAAACTTCAAGGATACGTACTTAGGCGTTTAATTAGGCGAGCCATGTTTCACTTTCACCTTTTGGGATCCGGAATTTCCGGCACTGCAGTTTCTGAAATTGCCAAAGATTACAAAAGATTTTATCCAAATGTAGAAAAAAATTGGGATTTTATAAGTGAAAATTTAACAATAGAGGCAACAAAATTTGAGGCTGCATTAAAACGCGGACTTGCCAAGTTAACTAAAGCAGTTTCAAATGGAATAGAAATTAATGGTGATTTTGCTTTTGATCTTTATCAAACTGAAGGGTTTCCTTTTGAATTGACATTGGAAATTCTAAAACAAAATGGAATAGACTTTAATGAAACTCAAAAAAATTTATTTGAAAGTGAATTTCAAAAACATAAAGATGCCAGCAGAAGTGCCTCCTCTGGGATGTTTAAAGGTGGTCTTGCAGAGGCAGGGGAAATAACAACCAAACTTCACACAGTAACTCATCTATTACATAGCGCTCTTCGTGAAATTTTGGGTGAACATGTTGGTCAAAAAGGGAGTCATATTACTGCCGAGCGCCTCAGATTCGATTTTTCTTACACGCAGAAGCTGAACCCAGTTCAGCTTGACAAGGTTGAGACACTCATCAATCAAAAAATTGAAGAAGATCTGCCCGTGACAATGCAGGAAATGGATTTACAAGACGCAATCAAAATGGAGGCTTTGCATTTTTTTGCAGAAAAATATGGGGAAGAGGTAAAGGTGTATACGATAGGCGGTTTCTCACGCGAGATATGTGGTGGTCCTCATGTAACTAACACTGGAGCGATAGGTCGTGTTAAGATTATTAAACAGGAAAAGGTGGGGTCTGGAATTGTTAGAATTTACGCCACTTTGAACTGATTGCTGGGTTTTGTAATTTTTCTTGCCTATATGAATCTAAAAGATTTATTAACGAATAGCGGTAGTTTACCTGAGCTTTATTGGTCTTTAGTAATTGAGACTGGCTGGGTTCAAGCGGGAATTTGGTTTATTGGTGAAAAAACTGCGCAAGTAGTGAGTGTTGGGCCCGGCACGGCTTGGAATTCGGATGAAAATTTATTAGAAGCCGCAGACGCCGCACTTTCTTCTGCAATTCAAAAACTGCCTGAAAATTATAAAGAACCTACAAAAACAGTTTTTGGTGTTGCGTCGTCATGGGTATCTAATGGTGAGATAAAAGAGGAGTTTATAGATAAAATCAAAAAAATTTGCGGTGAACTTTCACTTACCCCCGTGGGGTTTGTAGTCATTCCCGAAGCTATTGCTCATTATTATAAATCAGAAGAAGGTTGTCCCACTAACGCAATATTATTGGGCTTGGGTGCAGATGTCTTGGAAGTCTCGGTTTTTAGTCTTGGAAATTTACTTGGAACTACCCAAGTTTCCAGAAGTATTTCGTTGTTGGAAGACGTCACAGAAGGTCTTTCCAGATTTGAAAATGGTCAAGAGCTTCCATCCAGATTTATTGTGTATGACGGCAAAGAAGGTGAGCTTGAAGAAGCAAAAGAAATACTTCTTCAATCATCTTGGAATAACTTAGAAAAAATTAAATTTTTACATACCCCAAACGTAGAAATATTAAATGCAGACAATAAAGTGTTAGCGGTTTCTTTGGCGGGAGCGGCAGAAATCGGTGGGGCAACAAGAATTGATGCAAAAGAAGAAACAGATGAACTGGTTGTTGAAGAGAATGAAACTAATTCTCTCCCAATTGAAAAACCCAATGAAACTATCCATGTGGCTCAAGACCTGGGTTTTGCCGTGGGTAGTGATGTTTCGCAAAACACACATATAGAAAATGTTGTTCCTATACAAAAACCAAATTTTTTTCATTCGTTTTCATCCAAAATATCTACTAAATCAAAACTATTACCCAAAAAATTTAGTCCTAATCTATTAGGAATTATTGGAGGTATTTTGATTTTAATTTCTGTCATGATCTCCGCTTGGTGGTTTTTGCCAAAAGCAGACGTAACAGTTTCAGTAACTCCAAAGCGGTTTGAACAACAAGTTTCGGTTCCATTTGGCGCGGATATTCCCGTAGAAGTAATCTCAGATGAGGCTTCGGGAACCAAAACAAAATCAACAACGGGAGTAAAACTTATTGGCAATAAGGCAAATGGAAATATCCAAATTGCCAATGGCAACGGAAGCGCCATAGAATTATCAGCCGGAACGATATTAACTTCAAGTACAGGACTAAAATTTGTTACAAATTCAAGCGCTTCAGTTTCCGGTCAAATTTTGCCGGGTTCTCCCGGGACAGCTAATTTAAGTGTCTCGGCGTATGACATTGGCGCTCAATACAACCTAGCCAAGGGTGAGATTTTTTCTGTAGGGAATTATTCAAAAGCATTGGTGGCCGGCACTTCGACGGTAGATTTTACAGGTGGAAGCAGTCAAGAAATTCCCGCGGTAGATAAGACAGACCAACAAAAATTGGAAGAAGAATTAAAAACCGAATTGGCAAAAACCATAATGGATAATCTCTCAACAAATACCACTAACGATAAAATTTTTCTAACAGATTTGGTGGAAAATACTATAGCTGTTGCCAATTATAATCATAAAATTGGAGATAGCGCGGATAGTTTAAAACTAGATATGACAATTAAAGTTAAAGGAATTCTTGTTGATAGGTCAAAACTTATTGAATACGCAAAAAATATACTAAACGGCAATATTCCTGCCGGTTATGCCTTGGAGGATGATCAAATAGATTTTAAATTCGTATTTCTGAACGAAAAAGATAATAAATATAATTACAATGTCACTTTTGGCGCTAATTTTTTACCAAAAATTGAAAAACAAAAGGCTATAGATTATATTGCCGGAAAATCCCAAGCCAGTGTTAAAAGTTATTTTAGACAAATATCGGGCTTTACCCGCGCAGAAATTAAATTAAGACCAAACCTACCTGGCTTTTTAGGGACGCTCCCACGGGTTCCCGGGAATATTACCCTCATTTTAAAGGCTATGCAGTAATGTTTGTTATAGTATTATTATCGTTATGACCCAAAAAACAATATTACGAATTGCGGCAATAATTTCGGGAATTTCCGGTGTGGTTATTCTTACCGGTGTAATTTATCCGATTGTTAATTATAATTCCACATATTCCAAAAAATTTAAGCTTATTTCACCATTGTCAACCAGCTTACCCAATCTTGCCAAAAATCCGGATTACACACAGGCCAGTAATTGGTTTTATGGCGGCGCTGCAAAAGAAGATTTTTCGCTGTCAAAAGTTGAATATTACACAATCAGTATTCCAAAATTAAAAATCGAAAATGCAACTGTAGCTATTGGTGGGGAGGATTTGAGTACTCACATTATTCAATACCCGGGCACAGCTCTTCCCGGAAGACGAGGAAATGCGGTACTATTTGGACACTCAATTTTGCCGATTTTTTATAACCCCAAAAATTATTTAGCAGTGTTTTCCTTACTTCCCACACTTAAAATTGGCGATTTGATTGATGTTGACTACGACGGCGTTTTGTATAAATATAAAGTAGAAACAATGTTTGAAGTCAAACCGACAGATATTCAGGTTTTGGATCAAGATTCTTCCGATTCATTTTTAACTTTGGTTACTTGTGTTCCGCCGGGGGATCCAAGTTTACCAAGAAGACTTATTGTTAGAGCAAGAGTTGTACCGCCAGAACAATGACTAAAATATTAGGCCTGGATTATGGAAAAGCAAAAATTGGGATTTCTTTTGCCGATGGGCCATTGGCCTCCCCCATTGAAGTAATTCATTATACAAATCTGGATTTTGCGATTGAAAAAATAAGATTATTAACTCAAGAATTTGGTGTGGAAAAAATTATTGTGGGGGTGTCGGAAGGAAAAATGGGAGAAGAATCCAAAAAGTTTAGTCTAGATTTAGAAGAAAAATTAAAAATTTCAACAGAAACTTTTGATGAAACTTTATCGTCCCTAGACGCCAGATTTTTGTCCAGACAGGCGGGGATTAAACAAAAAAAACGCAAAGAGATGGAAGATGCTTATGCAGCAACTGTCATGCTCCAGAATTATTTGGACATTTCATGATATACTTTATTTAGTATGTTTAAAAATGTAATTGCTCCAATTCAGGCTTGGCTCTTGTCTCAATGCAAATGCGTTGGTTGTGGAACTCCACTGGCAGATGGCAAAAAAAAGCAGTCCAAATATGGGGAACAAGTAACTTGTGTAAAATGCGGAAGAATTTTTATTCACGACCCAAAGACAAATAAATATAGAAGAGCTCTTCTTGATGAAGTTTGAGATGAAAAAAATCTTATTCTTGTTTCCTTTAATCTTCATACTTTGTGCCGTTGCGGCTAGCTATTGGTTTTACCAAAATTCTTTGGCAGTATCTAACAATAAAGCATTCAAATCTTTTGTAATCAATAAAGGTGCTTCTATTACTCAAATAGCTAATAAATTAAAAAAGGAGGGGTTAATCAAAAACGCGTTTGTATTTAAAGTTTATATCAAGTTTACGGGCCAGGCGCAAAAACTGGTGCCGGGGGAATTTAGTCTTTCTTCATCACTTTCCCTTTTTCAATTAACTCAAATTCTTTTTAAAGGTCCAATCGAACTTTGGGTGACAATCCCCGAAGGGTTAAGGAAAGAAGAAATAGCACTTAAATTTGCCTCTGTTTTGGGTAAAGACACGGTCTTTACCACTGAATTTTTGGAGGCTACAAAAGACAAAGAAGGATACCTTTTTCCTGACACTTATCTTTTTCCAAAAGACGTGAGTGTTACCAATATTGTAAAAAAAATGACAGACACTTTTAACCTTAGTATTTTGGGACTAAAGAACACATCGGGATTATCCCAAAAAGATATCGTGGTATTAGCCTCAATTATTGAACGCGAAACAAAAACGGATGCTGAGCGGCCGATTGTAGCAGGAATACTGTTAAATAGAATTAAAATCGGAATGCCCTTGCAAGTGGATGCAACAGTCCAGTATGCGCTTGCTAGTACAAAGTACACAGTACTTAGTACAAAGGCGGACTGGTGGCCGACCGTTTATATTGAAGACCTAAAAATTAAATCTCTTTATAATACTTACTTAAATCAAGGTTTTCCGCCGGCTCCAATTGCCAACCCGGGACTATCGAGCCTAAAAGCGGCTTTTAATCCATCCGAAACTAAGTTTTTGTATTATATTCACGACACGTCCGGCCAAATCCATTACGCCGCTACTTTGCAGGAACACAATGCCAACGTGGCAAAGTACATCCGCTAATAAAAAGCTACTTGACAGCTTCAAAAATATAGATATAATCCCTCTTAGGCGTACGTAAAGGTACGCTCGTCCCGCTTCATATATAGCGGGTCTTTAGTGTTTTTTAATTCAAAAACCTAATGCAACCAAATATAACAAACCGAAGAAATTTTGGCAAAGAAGAAAAGAATTTGCCAGAGATTAACCTTAATCAGGTTCAAAAAGAAAGTTGGCAATGGTTTTTAGGTGAAGGAATTAAACAAGAACTCGTCTCAATTTCCCCAATCGACGATTTTACAGGCAAAAATTGGCAATTATCCTTGGGAACTCATTCATTAGGACTTCCCCTTATTTCTCCAAGAATTGCTCAAAAGAAAGGTATCACGTACTCTTCACAACTTAAAATCCAAGCTACTTTAATTAACAAAAAAACAGGTAAAGAAGTAACTCAAGACGTATTTTTGGGTGATGTCCCACAGATGACTAAATCCGGAACATTTATTATCAACGGGATTGAGCGCGCGGTTATTAATCAAATAGTCCGCTCTCCCGGAGTTTATTTTTCAGGTGAACTTGATCCTAGTAGCGGCAGAATTTTATATAAAGCCGAAGTCCGCCCACTTCACGGAAGCTGGCTTGAATTTGAGGTAACTAGGGGAGATATAATTTACGCCAGAATTGATAGAAGAAGAAAAGTATTGGCAACAACTCTTCTTAGGGCATTGGGGGTTGAAACAGATCAGGACATGAATAATGCATTTGCCGCAATAGATAAAAACGCGGATCACAAGTATATCACCGCAACATTGGCCAAAGATTCCACCAAAACAAAAGAAGAAGCATTGATTGAAATTTATAGAAAAATGAGACCTGGGGAACCTGCGGTATTGGAAAACGCAGAATCATTATTTGCCAGTTTGTTTACGGATGGCAGAAGGTATGATCTTGGTAAAGTGGGAAGGTTCAAAATCAACAAACGTTTGGGACTAAGTCTTCCAAATGAAAAATCAAATTGGGTATTAACCAGAAACGATGCAGTTGCCGCCATTAATTACCTTATTGGACTTCAAAATGGTGCAGGTAAATTGGATGATATTGACCACTTAAGTAATCGCCGTTTAAGAAGAGTTGGAGAATTGGTTGCCGTTAACGCATTTAGAGTCGGACTTTTAAGATTGGAAAGAAGCGTTAAAGAAAAAATGAGTTTGATTTCCCCGGATGATAAACCACTTCCTGCGGTTTTGATTAATGCACGCCCATTAATCGCTTCTTTAAATGAATTTTTTAGAAGTAACCAACTTTCAACAATTTTAGACGATACCAATCCACTTTCTGAGGTTGATAATTTGCGACGTGTTTCAGTATTGGGTACAGGCGGAATAAACAGAGAAAGAGCAAGTTTCTCTATTCGTGACGTTAATGCCTCTCAATATGGAAGAATCGATCCTGTTAGAAGTCCTGAAGGACCAAATATTGGACTAGTTACCTATTTAGCGTTATATGCAAAGGTTGACGAATTTGGTTTTCTTCAAACTCCTTATAGAAAAGTAGAAAAAGAAGGCAAAAAAGTAAAAATCACAGATGAAATCGTTTATCTTACGGCTGATGATGAAGAAGATCATTACGTAACCCATTCAAGCATTGGTATAGATGAAAATGACTATATTACAGACAAACGTGTACCTTTAAGATATAAAGGTAAGTTTATTGAAGGTGCTCCTAATTTGGTGGAATATATAGACATTACACCCAGACAGGTTGTTGGTGCTTCAGCATCTTTAATTCCATTTTTAGCAAATGACGAAGGTAACCGTGCTTTGATGGGAAGTAACATGCAATGTCAGGCTGTGCCACTGGTTAACCCGGAATCTCCTGTTGTTGGTACCGGAATGGAAAAAACAATTTCCGCGGGAATGGGTAGGGTAATTTATGCAAAACATGCGGGGACAGTTGAGTATATAGACGGCGAAAAAGTAATTATAAAAGTCGATGCCAAAATAAGTGATGATGAAATAACTACAACAGAAGACGTAGAAGTAACCGATAATGGTAAAAAAGAGGTATATTTTTTAACCAAATTTAAGCGCACCGCTCATTCAACTTGCTACAATCAAATCGCAAGAGTTTCTCCAGGTCAAAAGGTTGAAAAAGGAGATCTCTTGGTAGATGGACCCGCAAGTGAAAACGGAGAATTGGGTTTGGGACGCAATTTGGTGGTAGCTTACAGTAATTTTTTGGGATATGGATTTGAAGATGCTATTTTGGTTTCCGAAAGATTGGTTAAAGAAGATCTTTTAACCTCAATTCATATTGAAGAACATGAGGCTGAGGTGGTTGACACAAAACTTGGACCGGAAGAAATAACAAACGATATCCCAAACGTTTCCGAAGCTGAGCTTGCCAATTTGGCAGGCGACGGAATAGTTATGATTGGGGCCGAAGTTGAACCTGGAGATATTTTAGTAGGTAAAATTGCTCCAAAAGGAGAAACTGAATTAACCTCGGAAGAAAGGTTACTCAGGGCTATTTTTGGAGAAAAAGCTCGTGAAGTTAGGGATACTTCCCTTAGAATTCCCCACGGAGAACGCGGAATTGTGGTTGATGTTCAGATTTTAGATCGCGACAAAGGTGATGAATTAGGCCCGGGAGTACTCAAAAAAGTATTGGTAAGGGTAGCTCAAATCAGAAAAATCACGGTTGGAGATAAAATTGCAGGAAGGCATGGAAATAAGGGTGTAGTTGCTAAAATTATGCCTATTGCCGACATGCCTCACTTGGCTGATGGAACTGCAGTTGATGTGCTTATTTCGCCTTTATCAGTTATTTCCCGTATGAATTTGGGACAATTAATGGAAGCTCATCTTGGAATTGCTCTTAAGACAAAAGGTGAAAAAGGCGCTTTGCCCGTGTTTGATAAGATGGATGCTGATATAATCGCAAATGAGTTAAAAGAAGCTGGTTTGCCGGTAACAGGAAAATTTAGACTTATTGACGGTAGAACAGGAGAGGCATTCAAAGAGGATAGCGTAATTGGTGTAGGTTACATTATGAAGCTTATCCACATGGTTGAGGATAAGACTCATGCCAGAAGCACAGGGCCATATTCATTGGTTACTCAACAGCCATTGGGTGGAAAAGCCCAAATGGGAGGTCAGCGCTTGGGAGAAATGGAAGTTTGGGCACTTGAAGCTCATAGAGCCAGCCATTCTTTACAAGAAATGCTTACCATTAAAAGCGACGACGTATTGGGCCGTGCAAAAGCTTTTGAGGCCATCGTCAAAGGAATTGAGATTCCTGAATCTACTATACCTGAAAGCTTTAAAGTGTTAGTTCGTGAACTTAATTCTTTGGGATTGGCAATTGAGCCTAAAGGAGCAATTGTGTCAAACGTAGATGAAAGCGAATCAATAGACGGTTTAGCTTTGGCAGAGGCCGCCGGAGCAGAAGTGGTGGCAACTGAGGAATTAACAATAAAAGATAGTCCAGTAGAAGTTGTTGAACCTGCTGTATAATACAAAAATTATGGAACAATTAGCAGATCTAAAAAATTTAACAGACTTTAAGAGTTTACTTATTAAGTTTGCATCACCGGAAGAAATCCGGGCTTGGAGTCGTGGAGAAATATTAAAGCCGGAAACCATTAATTACAGGACTTTAAAACCGGAAAAAGACGGACTTTTTGATGAAAGAATTTTTGGACCTACCAAAGATTGGGAATGTTATTGTGGCAAATACAAAAGAATTAGGTACAAAGGAGTCGTTTGTGACAAATGTGGAGTAGAAGTTACCCAAAGTCGAGTTAGGCGTGAAAGAATGGGGCATATTGGGCTCGTCACCCCTGTTGCTCACGTTTGGTTTTTTAAAGGCGCTCCTTCAAAAATTTCACTTCTTTTAGGAGTAGCTCCAAGAGCAATTGAACAAGTTATTTATTTTGCCAGATATTTAGTAATTGAGGTTGATGAGGAAAAGAAAAAAGAGGCATTGCAAAAAATCAGAAATGCCATGGAAGAAAACTTGGGTGAGGTGGCCACAGAATACAAAACAAAACACGACACTTTGAAGTTGGAAGAAAAAGAAGCTAAAGAAAAAATTACAAATAAAATTAAAAATAAAGAACAGGCTTCGCTTGCAATTTCCGAGATAGAACTTACCCTAAGAAAGAAAGAAACAGCTCTTAATGAAGAAGAAAAATCAACTGTATCCAAAACAAATGAGCTTTTTGAAAATTTGTCTAGTGTGGCTAAATCATTAAAACCGTTAAGTATTTTAAGTGAAGAAGAATTTGACGAACTCTATAACCACGATGCGGCTGACTTTTTTACCACCAAAATGGGAGCAGACGCAGTTCTTTCGGCAATAGAAAAGATTAATTTAGAAGAAATTTCAAAATCTCTAAAAGAAGAAATTGTTACTATTAAAAGCGGATCTTCAAAATATATTAAATCTGTTAAAAGATTAAAACTTATTAATGGTTTAATAAAGGCAAAAGTTAATCCAACCTGGATGATACTTAAAGTTCTTCCTGTTTTACCTCCGGATTTAAGACCTATGGTTCAATTGTCCGGTGGTAGGTTTGCAACAAGTGATTTAAATGACCTTTATAGAAGAGTTATAAACAGAAATAATCGTCTTAAGCATTTAATTTCATTGGGAGCACCGGAAATAATTTTAAGAAACGAAAAAAGAATGTTGCAGGAAGCTGTTGATTCACTTATTGATGCTTCTCAACGCAAAGCTACAAGAAAATCACGTGGCAGACAGCCTTTAAGATCGCTTTCCGATATGCTTCGTGGAAAGCAAGGACGTTTTAGACAAAATTTACTTGGTAAACGTGTCGATTATTCGGGAAGAAGTGTTATTATTGTCGGTCCAGAACTTAAACTTTATCAATGTGGTATTCCAAAAGATATGGCCTTGGAAATGTTTAAACCTTTTGTACTTCGAGAAATGATCGCCAGAGGAATTGCACCAAATGTTAAAAGTGCTAAAAACATGTTGGATAGGCGTCCTCCGGAAGTTTTTGATATTTTGGAGGAGATTACCAAAGATCATCCGGTTTTACTTAATCGTGCTCCGACTTTGCATAAACTTTCAATTCAGGCATTTTATCCAATTTTAATCGAAGGAAGTGCTATCAGAATTCATCCTGCAGTTTGTTCGGGATTTAACGCTGATTTTGACGGAGATCAAATGGCAGTCCACGTTCCTCTTTCAATCAAAGCCATCGAAGAAGCAAGAACTTTAATGCTTCCATTAAATAATTTGTTAAAGCCCGCTGATGGTGGTCCTGCGGCTACTCCTTCCTCAAAAGAAATTGCGTTGGGAGTTTATTATCTAACCAGCGAAGATCCGAATTTAGCACTTTATCCAACAATTTTTGCAGATAAAGATGAGGCTATTTTTGCACACCAAGCCGGTAAAGTTGAACCTAGACAAAAAATCAAAGTTAGAATTGGAAAAGATATAGTAGAAACAACCACAGGAAGATTGATATTTAATGAAGCCCTTCCGGAAAACTTTGATTATATCAATGAAGCTATAACATCTTCGGTAATAAAATCATTTTTCATTAAAGCATATGCGACAGTTTCCAAAGAAAGAGTTATGCAATTGGTTGATGATGTTAAAGATCTTGGATTTTATGGCGGAACAATTTCCGGTATTTCTTTTGGAATTTTTGATGCTAAAGTTTATCCTGGTAAGGCCAAAGTTTTGGCTGATGCCGATGCACGCGTATCTGAAATAGAAGAAAACTTTAATCAGGGGTTAATTACAGTCGAAGAAAGACGCCGCTTAAGTCAAGAAGTTTGGATAGAAGTTTCTGAAGATTTGGCAGATAAAACTTGGGATCAAATGGAACCCACAAACCCAATTAGAGTTGTGATTGATGCCAAAGTAGGACGTGCTTCCAAGGATCAAGTTAAACAGTTGGCGGCAATAAGAGGTTTGGTTGTTGATCCTTTAGGAAAAATTGTTGAATTACCTATTAAGTCAAACTTTAGAGAAGGATTATCTGTATTTGAATACGTAACCAGTTCCCGCGGTTCAAGAAAAGGATTAACAGACACCGCTATTAAAACGGCCGACGCAGGATATCTTACCCGTAGATTGGTAGATGTAGCCCATGATGTTATTATTAGGCTTGAAGATTGTGGAACAAAAGAAAAACTTGAAATCAGAAAAGCAGATAGGCCAAATGTTTTTGCAAATAGACTTTTTGGACGTTTTGCCGCTGCCGATGTTATTAATCCAAAAGGAAAAGAGGTAATAGTAGCCTCAGGAGAATTAATTGATGAAGCAAAAGCCAAGAAAATTGATGAAAACGGAGTAACTTCAGTATTTGTCAGATCTCCGTTAAGCTGTGGAGCCAGGCATGGAATGTGTGTTAAATGTTACGGATGGGATTTGGGAACAAAAAATCTTGTTGAATTGGGAATGCCTGTTGGAGTAGTAGCGGCCCAATCAATTGGAGAGCCTGGTACCCAGCTTACACTTCGTACTAAACACGCAGCCGGAATGGTTGGAGTTGACGTTACACAAGGTCTTCCAAGGGTAGAGGAATTGGTCGAAGCTAGACTTCCAAAAGTAGTTTCTGCACTATCTGAAATTAATGGTAAAGCAGTGGTATCGGAAAGTGATGAAGGATGGAGAGTTGTTATTACAACTAAAAGTTTACCAAAAGAAACCAAAGAATATATTATTCCCAAAACTTTGGAATTAGCAGTAAATGACGGAGAGATGGTAGAGGCAGGACAGGCATTAGCTAAAGGATCTTTGGATATCAAAGACATTCTTGCAATAAAAGGTCTAAGAGCAGCGCAAGAATATTTGGTTTCTGAAATTCAAAAAGTTTATGAATCTCAAGGGATTCCAATTAATGACAGACATTTTGAAGTAATTGCCAGAAAAATGAGTGACGAGGTAAAAATTACAACCACCGGAGATACAACATTCTTGCCTGGAGATGTAACAAACAAAACAAATTTTGAAGCTGAAAATAAAAGAGTTTTGGCAGAAGGTGGAGAACCAGCCAGTGCCCAGCAAATAGTATTGGGTATAACTCGCAGGGCGCTCTACACCGAAAGCTGGCTTTCTGCGGCAAGCTTTGAACAAACAACAGATGTTTTAACAGAAGCTTCACTTTTGGGGCGTGAAGATTACCTAACAGGTCTTAAAGAAAATGTAATTATAGGACGATTAATTCCAGTCACCGCGGAAAGAGCGTTAATGAATCAAGAATAAATTATGCCGACAATTAATCAACTTACAAGAAAAGGCAGAAAAGTTACCGTCAAAAAGACAACCACAACTGCATTAAAAAGATGGTTTAATACAAGAAACAGAAAATTTTCTACTACACCATCTTCTTTTAAGCGTGGCGTAGTTTTAGCTGTGCGTACCATGACTCCCAAAAAACCAAATTCAGCTTTAAGAAAAGTCGCTAGAGTTAGGCTTTCTAATAAACAAGAGGTTACTGCATATATTCCTGGGGAAGGTCATGAATTAGCTGAACATTCAATTGTTATGATTCGTGGCGGTCGTGTTAAAGATTTACCTGGAGTAAAATATCATATTGTTCGTGGAAAATTTGATACAACTGGAGTTTCGGGGCGCCAAGCAGGCAGAAGTAAATATGGAGCAAAGAAAGGAGCGGCAAAATAATGTCACGCAAAGGAACAACAAAAATTAGAGCAACAGTACCCGATCCGATTTATGGAAATAAATTGGTTACAAAACTTATTAATCGTTCAATGAAAGACGGTAAAAGGTCTGTAGCTGGCCGTGAAGTTTATGAGGCATTCACAATTATCAAGGAAAAATCAGGAGATGACCCAATGAAAATTTTTAATCAGGCAATTGAAAATATTAAGCCTTCAATGGAAGTTAGATCCAGAAGAATCGGGGGAGCTGCTTATCAAGTTCCGCAACCAGTTCGTGGAGTAAGAAAAGAATCATTAGCAATTCGTTGGTTAATTATGACTGCAAATGCCAAATCAAATTCTGATTTTAAAACTTATGCGCTAAAATTAGCATCAGAAATTATGGACGCAGCCAAAGGAGAAGGCGCGGCTGTCAAGAAAAGAACCGATATGGAAAGAGTGGCTGAAGCCAACAAAGCCTTCAGTCATTTTAAATGGTAATCTTCGAATATGGCAGAAGTAGCAAAGAAAAAAGCGGCGATAGTAGTCACTGCGACAAAAGATCGCAATGTTTCCTATGAAAAGATCCGAAATATAGGCATTATTGCCCATATTGACGCCGGAAAAACAACCACCACAGAAAGACTTCTTTTTGAAACTGGCCGAACTTACAAACTAGGGAGCGTGGATGACGGTACAACAGTTACCGATTGGATGGCCCAAGAACGTGAGCGTGGAATTACAATTGTTTCCGCCGCCATTACAGCTTTTTGGGATATAAAAGAAAATTCTTCAGTAGAGGCGGGACATTATAGAATTAATATTATTGACACTCCAGGCCACGTTGACTTTACCGCCGAAGTTGAACGTTCATTACGCGTTTTGGACGGAGCTTTGATGGTTTTTGATGGTAGAACCGGAGTTGAATCCCAGTCTGAAACTGTTTGGAGGCAGGCTGATAAATATAATGTTCCAAGAATTTGTGTATTAAATAAACTTAACTTGATTGGAGCTGATTTTGAAGGATCTTTAAAGTCTATCCGCGAAAGATTGGGAGCAAATGTTGCACCGGTTACCATTCCTATTGGCCAAGAACATGAACACAGAGGTGTTGTTGATTTAATTCAAATGAAGGCCCTTACGTATAAAGCCATAGAAGATCACGCACTAACAGTAGAAGAAATTCCGGCCGAAATGTTGGAGAGCGCCAAAAAATACAGAGCTGAACTTTTAGAAAAAGTTGCAGAATATGACGATGAAGCGCTAAATATGTTTTTGGAAGGCAGAGAATTAGACATAAACACAATCAAAAAAGCCATCAGAAAAGGTGTTATTTCCGGAAAATTCTTCCCAATTTTTGGTGGAGATAACCGTACGGCCGAATCTCAGCTTTTACTAAACGGTGTCGTTGAATTTTTACCATCCCCATTAGACCTTCCCCCTGTAGAAGGAGTTAATCCAAAAACCGGTGAAAAAGAAAAACGCGAAAGGGAAAATACAGCTCCTTTTTCCGGACTTGCCTTTAAAGTTATGACAGATCCTCATGTAGGACGACTCGTTTACGTTAGGATTTATTCGGGAACTTTGAAAACCGGTGAAGAAGTTTATAATTCCACTGAACAAAAGTCAGAAAGAATTGGAAAATTAGTTTTGCTTCATGCGGATCAGCGTGAACTTATAGAAGAAGCCTATGCCGGAGAAATTGTGGCCGTAGTTGGAATTAAAGATACAACCACCGGAGACACAATTTGTGCTCCAAACAATCAAATAGTCTTGGAATCAATCAATTTTCCAGAGCCGGTTATTTCACTCGCCATTGAACCTGCCACAAAATCCGATCAAGAAAAGATGGGCTTGGCTCTTGGCAAACTTTCAGATGAAGATCCAACTTTTAGAATTAAAACTAATGCAGAAACAGGCCAGACAATTATTTCAGGAATGGGAGAACTTCAGTTAGAAGTCTTGGTAGATCGTATGAAGCGTGAATTTAGTGTTGTTGCTCAAACTGGAGCACCACAGGTAGCTTATAAAGAAACTATTAGGAAAATCGGAAGTGGAGAAGGAAAATATATCCGTCAAACAGGTGGTCGCGGACAGTATGGACACGCTCTTATCCGCTTGGAGCCAATGGGCCGCGGTGAAGGATTTGAATATAAAAGTGAAATTAAAGGTGGAGCAATTCCTCAGGAATATATTTCCCCAATTGAAAAAGGTGTCAAAGAAAAAATGGAAAACGGAGTTTTGGCCGGGTTCCCAATGGTTGACATGAGGGCTGTTGTTTATGATGGAAGTTTCCATGAAGTTGATTCAAGTGAAATTGCCTTCAAAATTGCAGGTTCCATGGCTTTGGAAGATGCCTTTAAAAAATCTGATCCGGTTTTATTGGAGCCTATTATGAAGGTTGAGGTTTCCACTCCCGATGAATTTATGGGAGATGTAATTGGTGACCTTTCCAGTAAGCGAGCGCAAGTTTCCGGAACAGAAAAACGCGGCATGATGACAGTTATCAATGCCATGGCTCCCTTGGCTGAGCTTTCCGGATATGCAACAAAACTCAGATCTCTTACCCAAGGACGTGCAAGTTATTATATGGAGCCTTCTCATTACGATGAAGTTCCAGGCAACATTTCAGCTCAGATAATCGAAAAAGCAGGCAAGGTTATAATGTCGAGAGGATAATTACCTGTTGACATGCCTATTTAGCCTCGAGTATAATACCTACATATATGGCAGGCGACGCAAAACAACATTTTGAAAGAAGTAAACCACACGTAAACATTGGCACCATTGGTCATGTTGATCACGGTAAAACCACATTAACCTCAGCCATCACTATGGTTTTGGCCAAACAAGGATTAGCAAAAGCCAAAAAATATGATGAAATTGATAGTGCCCCAGAAGAACGCGAAAGAGGAGTTACAATCAATCTAAGCCACCAAGAATACGAAACAGCAAAAAGGCATTATGCTCATATTGATGCTCCTGGTCATGCTGATTACATCAAAAACATGATTACCGGTGCCGCCCAAATGGACGGAGCTATTTTGGTTGTTTCCGCAGCTGACGGGCCAATGCCTCAAACTCGCGAACACGTTATTTTAGCTAAACAGGTTAACGTTCCAGCAATTATAGTATTCCTTAACAAATGTGACATGGTTGATGATCCGGAACTTATTGATTTAGTTGAAGCAGACGTTCGTGATCTTCTTAAAAAATACGGTTATCCAGGAGATGAAGTACCTGTAATCAGAGGTAGTGGTCTTAAAGCTATTGAAGGCGATGCAGAAGCAGAAAAACAAATTCAAGCTTTAATGGACGCAGTTGACAATTATATTCCAGATCCAGTTCGTGAAGTTGATAAACCTTTCTTAATGGCTGTTGAAGATGTGTTCACAATCCAAGGTCGTGGAACAGTTGTTACCGGAAGAGTTGACAGAGGAATAATCAAAGTAAACGAAGAAATTGAAATTGTAGGACTTAAAGCCACACAAAAATGTGTTGTAACAGGTCTTGAAATGTTTAGAAAAACTCTTGATGAAGCCCAAGCAGGAGACAATGTCGGAATTTTACTCCGAGGAATTGAAAAGAGCCAAGTAGAACGCGGACAGGTATTAGTCAAACCAGGATCTCTTACCCCTCACACAGAATTTGAAGCAGAAGTTTATATCTTAAGCAAAGAAGAAGGTGGACGCCACACACCATTCTTTACAGGTTATAAGCCACAATTCTATATCAAAACTGCTGATATCACAGGAGAAGCAACACTTCCAGAAGGAATCGAGATGGTTATGCCTGGTGACAATGCCAAGATGAAAGTTAAACTTATTCAGCCAGTCGCAATGGAAGAAGGATTCAGATTTGCAATTCGTGAAGGTGGACATACAGTTGGTGATGGTGTAATCACCAAAATAATTGCATAAATTAGTACTTTAACCTTAAATGGCAAGCATCAGACTTAGAGTAAAACTCAAAAGTTACGATCATAGGGTAGTAGATGAAGCGGCAGCAAAAATAGTTGATACCGCTCTTTCTACTGGTGCAAAAATAGTTGGACCAATTCCTCTCCCAACTAGCAGAACAATGATGGCCATTAAGGAATCTCCATTCACAGATAAAGACGCACAAGAACATTATGAAGTTTTGGTACACAAAAGATTAATTGATATTATTGACCCTTCCCCGCGTACAGTTGACTCCCTTGGAAACTTGGACCTTCCGGCGGGTGTCAGTATCGAGATAAAGATGTGAGCCCTATAGTTTGATTTTTGTCTTCTTTTGTGCTACTATTTTAGCTTCAGAAAGCCAATTGCGGTTTTTTTGGTTTCTATCCTAAGGAGGTAGAAATGTCTCGACAGCGTAGATTGATGTACGAAGATGCTCGAAATCTTGAGCCGGGTGATCATTTGTATTACAGTGCCGGTTTGAACGAGCATCACTGTGAGGCCCAGGTCACCCTGGTAAGCGTTGGAAGCAGCGCGTGTCGGGTGACTGTGGACAACATTGTCGCACAAGGTGAGCAGAGTATCATTCGTCAGGGCCAGGAAATTTCCGCTGGCTGGTCGGAACTCGAGATCACCGTGTTGTGAGAAAAGCACCCGTTGATGGACAGAAATTTTTTATTTATTTTTCTGACCGGAGGGTGCTTGTTTTTTTTATGAACCGTTAAACCTAATTCCCTTCAAATTCACTTTACACCACAGTGGGCTATCTACAATTATTGAAGCGCGCCAGAAGTAGTTATACAAAAAAGCCGGTAAAATCGGCTCAAAGTACTTCAGATATCGCCTTAAAAATTTGGCGGTATTCCATACAAGGTTCGGAACCTTGATTTGTTTATATTTTTTCCTTTTTGAAATGTAAATTTTTTCAAATATTTCGGCCAAAGTCAGATTTTCCACAGCAATATTAATTACCTTTTGATTGACAAGGACGGACCTTGTCAATCCGATAATAAACTTTGTGGCATCATCAACATTAATTAAGGCCACTTTTCCAGGCCAATTTAGCCTTGAAATGAATGAATTTTGATCTATCATTTCTTTCAGGAAATTCAAAAACGCATTTTTCCTGGGGTTATCTCCCCAAACTGTTGGAAGCCGAATTATTGTTAGTTTAAATCCTTGTTTTTTTGAAGCCATTTGTAAAATTTTTTCCGCCTCAATTTTTGTTTTTCCATACTTATTGTTATGACAAGGTCCGTCCTTGTCAATCGGTTTATTAGTGTTAACTCGGCCGGAAAAAATGGCCTGTGAACTGGTGAAAATAAATTTTGTTTTTGGCCCAATTTCCAAGGCCTCAATTAGATTTTTTGTGCCAATGTTGTTGCATCTTTGATCACTCTTTGAAGTATCGGTTGCTGCCGCTAAATGAAAAACTATTTTTGGATTTTTTGGCAATTTTTCAAACCCCTTTTTGGTGACTAAATTAATTTCCGTTTCCCGTACAACAAAAACCCTTTCCTTTGGAAATTTCTTTTTGACCAAGACAACTAATTTTTTCCCGATAAATCCATCGCCACCTGTTATAAGTATCATTTTACGAAGTATATAATATCATCATGACAAAATTATTCAAAAAACATTGGTTACCTTTCCTTAGCCTGGTTTTGGCCGTATTATTGGCATATTTTAGGTTTTCTAACGGAATAATTCAACAGGATAATTATGTTTCTTACGCTACATATTTGCCAAATTCAATTAACCAAATTTCTTTTTTTGACTCCCGGCTTTTTCCGGGACTTCCAATTCTCATCTATGTTGTCGCCTTTTTTCTCAACAACTATTATTTAAGCGGTTATGTTTTAATGATAGCCTCTTTTATTGGCTCGTATATCCTTCTTTACAAAATGACCAAGTCAAATTTAAGTATTATTCCTCTAATTTTTCCGCCAATAATGCTTAATTTGGCAACATTAATCAACACGGAATATCCATTTATATTTCTGATTCTTTTTTCTCTCTACTTTTACAAAAACAAAAAATACTGGCTAACATTTTTAATTTTGGGGATTTCCATTTGGTTTCGCCTGGCTGGGGTAGCTGTTTTGGGTGGGATTTTTATCTATCAAATTATCAACAGCGATTGGAAAGTTTTTATTAAAAATTTGCCCTATTTTTTCTTGCCTGTTGTCTTGTTTTTGATATACAACCACCATTTTTATGGCCCGAACAATCTTTTTTATCAACTTTTTACCTATCAATCTTTACATCCAAACAGGATTAGTATTGGAATAATCCAGTTGGTCCAAGATCTATTCCGAAGCCTTAGTTGGCATTGGTATAGGATTTTTGCCTCCGGCCTTTTTTACCTAATTTTTTATATTTTAATTTGGGCGAAAACTATCAAAACCAAATCCATTGAATTTTGGATAATGACAGTTTTTTATGTTTATATTTTGAGTGTAAACCTGGTTCCTTTTTTGGAAAACCTAGGCCGCTACTTGGCTCCAATTGTGCCTGTATTTTGGTTGATAATTCGGCCTAAATTCAAAAATCCCAATTTAGCGGGTTTATTATTACTATTTGCCTCTATTTTAATAGTCGTTTTATAGTAAGTGCTTGCTATAAATTGACTCTTTTGCTATAATTCCCCCATAACATGCAAGTGGTATTGATAGTAAATAGCCACGGTTGATCTTCATTAGGAAGCCTTTAGGCGCCTTTTGGAGGCGCCTTTTTTGTTGTTTAATGTCCGTTCGACTCTTTGTAGTCGCTCAGGATTCATAACCAAATATGAATACAATTTTAGGATTAAAAGGAGTTAATTCACAGACCTTTGTTGAAGGCCTTAGGATTCCTGTGACAAAAGTTTTATCCGATTCATGTGTTGTCACCCAAATTAAAAACATAGAAAAAGACGGATATTGGGCAATCCAACTTGGTTTTTCCACCAAAAAAGCAAAAAATACCTCAAAACCTCTTCAAGGCCATCTCAAAGCAAATCTACAAACCAACAAATCTACAAATAAAGATACAAAAGAGACAACAACCTATCCAAGATACCTCAGGGAAGTTAGGTTAGAAAAAGAGCCGGAGTTTAAAGTCGGAGACATTATTAAAGCCTCCGATATTTTTTCGGTGGGAGACTTAGTTAGTGTAAGCGGAACCTCCAAAGGTAAAGGGTTTGCAGGTGTAGTTAAAAGGCATCATTTTAGAGGAGGCCCAAGAACACACGGACAATCGGATCGTGAACGCGCCCCCGGTTCAATTGGCCAAACTACCACTCCGGGAAGAGTTTATAGAGGCAAAAAGATGGCTGGCCGAATGGGTGGAGAAAGTGTGACAGTTAAAAACTTGCATATAATTTCCATCAATCCTGAATTAAATGAAATTGAAATTTCTGGTCAAATTCCGGGGAATAAAGAGTCATTAATTAGCATAACCAAAATTAAAAGTGGAAGTTTGAAAGACCTTGAAAAAGAAGTTGTTACGGTATCTGAAGGTGGAACGGCAAAAATTGCAGGAAGCGCTCCTGCCGCTAAATAATAAATATGAAAATACAATCTTATACAATCAAAGGAGTAAAGGCAGAAGATTCAGTTTTGCCAAAAGAGTTGAGTCAAGAAGTTAATCTCAATTTATTGGCTCAGGCTGTTTATGTTTACGAGAATAAAACACATATTGGCCTTAGAAATACCAAAACCAGGAGCGAAATCAATAGAACAACCAAAAAAGTATATAAACAAAAAGGCACAGGTGGGGCAAGACATGGATCAAAACGGGCAAATTTATTTGTTGGAGGAGGAGTCATTTTTGGACCGCGACCTGTTAAAAGAGCTTTAGTTTTACCTGCTAAAATTAGATCCAAAGCCAAAAATTTTGCCTTTTTATTAAAGGCCAAAGAAAATAAGTTAGTTTTTATTGATGGAATTGAAAAATTGGATGCTACCAAAACAGCTGGTGCCTTAGTCAAAATTTTATCCAAGGAAACAAAAAGCAAAAAATTTGCATTTATTTTGTCGGATAAAGCAACAAAATCAGCAAAATTTATCAATAATATTAAAAATACAAAGGCTTATTCTTATAAACATGTTACAGCTTATGATATTGTAAACGCCGGAGTAGTTTTAATGGATTCGTCAATTTTTACTAAATAATTTTAATTTATGTTAAAACCAATTTTTACAGAAAAAAGTTTACAACTTGCAAAACAAGGTAAATATACGTTTAAAGTAGGGGTAAATATGACCAAAAAACAAGTGGCAGCAGAAATTGCCAAATTATTTAAAGTTAAAGTAACAGGTGTAAATACGATCAAAATTTCCGGAGAAAATGGCAAAAATGCCAGAGGCAAGAAATTTTCTAAAATTGCCGGCAAAAAGGCAATAATCGCCTTAAAAGATGGAGATAAAATAAACGTATTTGAGGAAGGAAAGAAATAACAAAATTATGAAACTTAAATCTATACTTAAAAAACATTCAGGTAGAAGTTCCAGTGGTAAAGTTACTGTCAGGCATCAAGGCGCCAGAAGTAAGCGTTTTTTTAGAGAAGTTGATTTTAAACGCAACAAAGAAGGTGTTGGGGGAATTGTTCTACAAATAGAATACGATCCCAATAGAAATGCAGACGTAGCTCTGGTATTATACGAGGATGGAGAAAGGCGTTATATAATTTCTCCTGTAGGATTGGCAATTGGATCAAAGATTATAGCCTCAGAGGCTGCTCCTATTGAAGCTGGAAACTCATTGCCATTAAAAGCCATTCCGGTTGGAACACAGGTTCATAGCATAGAAATTACAAAAGGTAAGGGTGGACAAATAGTAAAGGGAGCCGGATGCGCAGCAGTTATATTTGGTAGAGATGAAAAATGGGTTTTGGTAAAATTACCATCAGGGGAAATCAGAAGATTTAATCCTGAATGTTTTGCTACAGTTGGCCAGGTGGGTAATGTTGATGATAAAAATAAAATTTTAGGCAAAGCCGGAAGATCCCGACGAATGGGAATTCGCCCAAGTGTTCGTGGAGTAGCCATGAACCCACACGCACATCCACACGGAGGAGGAGAAGGCAGAAGCGGTGTTGCTTTGAAATTTCAAAAGACTTTTTATGGTAGAAAAGCTGTTGGGAATACCAGAAGAAAAAATAAGTATTCAAGTAAGTTGATTATTCAAGGCAGAAAACGAAAGGCGACAAAAGCATAAAAATATGGCAAGAAGTTCAAAAAAGGGTCCGTTTGTTGACCCAATACTAGTTAAAAAGATCGAAAAAGGAATGGGCACAAAAGAAAGCCCAATCAAAACTTGGTCCAGAAAATGTCAAATCTCACCTGAATTTGTGGGAAAGTATTTTCAGGTTCATAACGGCCGAGTTTTTATTGATGTTTTTATCACAGAAGATATGGTTGAACATAGACTTGGGGAATTTTCACCAACCAGAACATTTAGAGGACACGGAGAAATCGTTAAAAGGACACTAGACAAGACCTAAAAAAATGGAAAAAACATATATAGCAACACAGAAGTTTTTGTTAATGAGTCCAAGAAAAATCAGATTGGTAGCTCAATTAATTAAAAAGATGAAGCCAAACGAAGCAATAGAAAAATTACCGTTCGTCCAAAAAAAAGCGGCCGGTGAATTAGCTAAGGTAGTTAAAAACGCTATGGCCTCAGCCAAAGCTCAGGGAGTTGGTGAAACAGACCTTATTTTTAAAGAAATTCAAATAGGTGAAGGTCCAAGATTAAAAAGAGGCAGGCCGGTTAGCCGTGGAATGTGGCATCCGTTTAAACGAAGAATGAGCCATATTAGAGTAGTTTTAGCAACTAAAAAAATAAATGGGACAAAAAGTTAATCCAATCGGCATAAGAATAGGTTCGTTTTTACCCTGGAAATCAAGGTGGTTTGCAGACGAGGGGACTTTTAAAGATTTTTTGATAGAGGATATTAAAATTAGAAAAAGCCTAACTCAAAAGCTTAAATTAGCCGGAATTACGGGAGTAGAAATAGAAAGATTACCAAAAAGTATTGTGGTAATTATTACAGTCAGCCGACCGGGTGTTGTTATAGGCAGAGGCGGAACCGGAATTGAGGATGTTAAAAAGCACATTTTGGGCATAATGAGTGAGGTAAGGAAAAAGCCTATTAAAAATCTAAAAATCGACATTAGAATTAATGAGGTAAAAAACCCCGAACTTTCGGCACATTTAGTGGCAGAGAGAATTGTAGGCGAAATGGAAAGAAGAATTCCACACAGACGCGCAGTACAAAAAGCCATAGAAAGAGTTATGGCTTCAGGAGGATTGGGCGTTAAAGTTGTGTTAAGCGGGCGTATAAACGGCGCTGAAATTTCCAGAGTGGAAAGCTTCCACCAAGGATCAGTCCCAACACAAACCTTAAGAGAAAATGTTGATTATGCACAGGTTCCGGCATCACTCGCAAGAGGTTATGTAG